>Ga0302178_10001875_pt1 | contig 17168 bp, 12 predicted proteins | sample I_Palsa_E1_3_FD_198790 | JGI IMG/M metagenome (GOLD analysis project Ga0302178, IMG submission 198790) | Peat permafrost microbial communities from Stordalen Mire near Abisko, Sweden - I_Palsa_E1_3 | ecosystem: Environmental > Terrestrial > Soil > Palsa > Peat permafrost | place: Sweden... | reverse complement strand
GTCGGAGCCCCTGTATTCCATGCATTTCGGCCCGGACGGCGGGGGCATGGTCACGTTCCTGGTTTATCCGCCTGACGATCTCGTGCAGGTGGTCAAGATCAGTGGCTCGGCGGTTAGCGACGTTTGGCTCTCTCGGGCGCCTTCTGCCATCGGGCGTGGGCAATGCGCTTATCGGCCGGAAGGCGGTAACGTTCTGTAGCTGGCATCGATGATCGCTATGGTCGGCGTGGACCGGTTCGTGGACCGGGCATCGGTGCAAACAGTGCAATCAGGGCCATCGGTGGCACGACTCCGTGGTATCCGTGCAGCTGGTGCGCACGATGCACGGGGCCGTAGTTCTCATAATCCGCCGGTCGTGGATTCGAGACCCACCCGCCCAAGGCTTTCGCCGCGGCGATGTCGCTGCAGCGAGCCGGTCCGCTGGGCTGTACGCAGGCAGCGGCCGCAGCTATGGTACGGACGTGGAGCCGTCTGCGGTGGCTAGTGCAGCCGTTGGCGTGCATGGCTTCCCGGCTCCGCTGACCAGCTTCGTCGGCCGGGTCGCGGCTGTGGGGGGGTCGCGGGCCTGCTGGGGGAGTACCGGCTGGTGACGGTGACCGGGCCGGGTGGTGTGGGCAAGACCCGGCTGGCCGGAGAGGTGGCCAGGCAGCTGGCGGGCCGGTTCGCGGACGGGGCGTGGCTGGCGGAACTGGCGCCGGTGGCTGACCCGGCGCATGTGGCCGCGGCCGTGGCGGCGGCGCTGAGGGTGCGGGGGCGGCCGGGGATCCCAACGGCCGCCACGCTGGAGCGGGTGCTGTCCCGGCAGCAGGTGCTGCTGGTGCTGGATAGCTGCGAGCATGTGATCGACGCGGCCGCGGCGTTGTGCGCCGGCCTGCTAGCTGCCTGCGATGATGTACGGATCCTGGCGACCAGCCGGGAGGCTTTGCGGGCCGCAGGGGAGGTCCGGTACCGGCTGGAGCCGCTGTCGTTGCCCGGCCCGGATGATACGCACTTCGGGGGATCTGAGGCGGTGGCGCTGTTCGCGGACCGGGCCTGCCGCGTGGATCCGCATTTCTCGCTGGATGGAGAGACCGGGCCGGTGGTCGCGCGGCTAGTGTCGCGGCTGGATGGGATGCCGCTGGCGATCGAGCTGGCGGCGGCGCGAGTGGAGGCGCTGGGGGTGGCGCAGCTGCTGGACCGGATCGATGACCGGTTCACGCTGCTGACGGCCGGCGACCGGCTAGCGGCCGGGCGACAGCAGTCGCTGGCCGCCACCGTGGAGTGGAGCTACCAGCTGCTCGATGAGCCCGAGCGGAGGGTGTTCCGCTGGATCTCAGTGTTCCCGGGACAGTTCACCCTGGAGGCCGCCGAGGCGGTCGCCGGAGCCGGCGCCGGGCCGGCGGTGCTGGACCTGGTGGACTGCTCGCTGCTGAGTCCACCGCGGGCTGGCCCGGATGGCCGGTCCCGGTACGTGATGCTGGAGACGCTGCGTGCCTACGGGGCCAGGCTGCTGGCCGACGCGGGCGAGGATTCTGGGGCGGCCGCGATCCTGGCCGGGTACGCACTGCGAGTGGCCGATGAGGCCTCGGTCGGGTTGCAGGCCAACGGCGGGGAGGCGGCCGCAGCCCGCTTGCTGGATGCCGAGGACGCCACGATGCGCCAGGTGCTGAGCTGGGCCGTGCAGCACGACCCGGCCAGCGCGCTGCGACTGGCGGTCGCACTGGCGCCGTGGTGGCTGCTGCGCGGCCGGCTGGCCAGTGAGTACCCGCTGCTGTCCGAGGCCGCCGACCGCATCGCTCCGGGCGGCCAGGCATGGTGCGCCGCGCAATTCTGGCTGGGTGAGATGGCACTGCACTCCGGCGATCTGGCCGGAGCGCTCGGCCATCTCACCGCGCTCCGCGACGCCATGACAGACCAGCCGCCGTCGCGGGCACTGGCTGACTGCCTCGCCATCCGGTCCGTGACCCTGTCGAACCTGGGCCGGATCGCCGAGGCGGCCGACGACGGCCACCGCGCCCTGGCCCTGGCCCAGGAGCTTGGCTACCCGGCGGGGGAGGCGCTGGCCCTGTACGATCTCGCCGTCGCCGCCCAACACGCCGACGACTGCGGCGGCGCTGTGCGGCTGGCCCGGCAGGCCCAGCAGATCCCGGCCGACATTCCCGGCCGGAGAGCCCGGGAGTGCAGCAGCACCCTGACCAACGTGTTGACCGCGGCCGGGGACCTGACCGCCGCCGAGGGCATCTGCGAGGCCGGGCTGGCCCGGTCCCGGGAGGCGGGCGACCTGGAGAACCTGTCGGAACTGCTGACCGGGATGGCAGACCTGGACCTGCGGGCGGGCCGCATCCAGGACGCCGCGGCGCATCTGCGGGAATCACTGCAGATCACCGCGCGGACGGGCGGCTGGCTCGAGCTGCTGAGCGCCTTGGACCGCTGCGGACACCTGTGCGCCGCGACCACGCGCTGGGCCGAGGCCGTCACCGTCTGGGCCGCGTACGCCGCACTCCTGCAGCATGAGGGCAGCCCGGACGTGCCCGCGGAATCCCGCCGCCGACACCAGCCGCTGCGCGCGGCCCGGCAGGCGCTGGGACCCGCCCGTGCCCGCGAGGCGGAGGACCGCGGAGCGGCGATGAGCCTCGCCGCCGCCGCCGAGTACGCCCTCCTGCTCACCGCCCCCGGCCCGCAGTTGCCGACCACGGCGCTCCCGGCCACGGCGCTCCCGGCCACGGCGCTCCCGGGCCAGGCGGCGCCGGCCGCGGCGCTGCCGGCCGCGGCATCCGGCCTGGGACAGCTCAGCGCCCGGGAACGCGAGCTGATCACTCTGGTCGCCCAGGGCCGCACCAACGCCCAGATCGCCGCCCAGCTGTATATCAGCGTCCGCACGGTCAGCTCCCACCTGGACCGGATCCGGGACAAGACCGGCTGCCGGCGCCGCGCCGACCTGACCCGCCTGGCCCTGACAGCGGGCCTGGTCTAACCCTGTCGGCCCTGGTCGGTCCCTGGTCGGTCGCCTGCCCCGCCGCGCCCATCAGGCCCCGGCCGCCTGTGGGTCATTTGCCCCGGCCCCGGCCCCGTGGCCGCGAGCAAAAAGGGGTCAGTCGGCCCCTGCCCGGCGCAGACCCCGGTAGGCGAGCCTGTCCGGTAACGACACCCGTGGGCTACTAGCCGCCCGCGGGGCAACGGGAGGTAAGCAGCTATGGCTGTGAGGAACGTCATCAGTACCCTGAACACGGACGGGACCGAGGTCATGGGACCGGGGATTCTCATGTACCACCATCCCGGCAACGACATCGTGAACGGCAGCCTGCTGACCGTGGAGAGCAACCACTTCTGCGTGCTGAAGTCCCGCGGCGCCATCCTGAACGTCTACGAGACCGGCCAGTACCCGGTGGAAACTCCGCAGCACCCGCTGCTCGGCAGCTTCCAGCAGGCGTTCTACAGCGGCCAGTCGCCGTGGCAATACGAGGCACTATTCGTGTCACGGGCGAAGAGCGTGGTCAAGGCGCAGGGCGTCGCTCTGTCTCGCGAGCTCGCCGAGCTGGTCTACGACGTGGACTACTACGTGCACGTCGACACCCCGCAGGACGCGGTCAAACTGGTCACCCACATGCCCTACAAGGGGCACGCCCTGACCACCGAGGCGCTGAATGCCTACGTCGGCCCGGTGGTCGAGCAGGCCATCAACCAGCTGGTCCAGGTGACGCCGCTGGAGCAGGTCAACGAGAAGATCCACGAGATCACCGAGCTGGTCCGCGGGCATGTCCAGGACTTTCTGTCCATCTACGGAGTCACGCTCAACGACGTGAAGGTCCTGATGAGGCCGCGGGATGAGCGCATGCGCGAGCTGATCTCGCTCCGCGCGTTCGGCCTGTCGGAACTGGACGCGGTGCGCTACTACGTGGCGCTGAAGATGGCCGAACACGGGCTTTTGACCGCGCCGAACATGGCGGTCGGCGCGCCGTTCAACGTCGGCCTCACCGCCGCTGCGGTAACCGGTGCGGGCAGCACGGCGCTTCCCGGCATGCCCACCGACGGCGGCGGCATCGCCGGCGTCCGCGGTGGCACCGCGGTCGTCCGCGAGCCCGATCGCCAGTCGCCCCGCCCGGCGGTATCCGGAGTAGCCGGGCTGTGAGCGAGACGGCAGCCGACCGCCTGCGCAGCCTGCTCGGATCTGACGTGTACACGCAGAAGGGCAGGCTGCGCTCGGATGACCTGCTGGTCCGCGAGCGGGTACGGCACGGCCTCGGCGAGGCCACGGCCCGGCTGCGCCAGCTGATCAGCCAGTGGCGCGCGGACCGGATGCCGCCATCCACCCGGGAGCAGCCGTTCCCGCCTGCCGAGGTGATGGAGCCGATCCGCCGCGCCGAGCGCCTGGGCCGAGCCATCGACGACGTGTCCACCACGGTGGGCGGGCTGCCGCTGCTCAGCCAGGACCGCGTGTGGGACCGGGTGCGCAGCGCCGGGCTCGATGAGCTGCTCCAGTTCGACTGGACCATGGTGGGGGAGTCCGACGCGCTGGCCGTGGCCATGGCGGCGTGCGGCGGGCTGGACGAGATCGACATCGGCGCCGCCGAGGAGCGGATCCAGCGGCTCCGCGAAGCCATCGGCGACCGGTGCCGCTACCTCGAGATCCCCGCCTGACCCGGGTGCGAACCCAGGCCATCACTCTAGGTGAACAGGATAGCCCTGAGGCTGTTCGTCAAGTACCGGGTCAGTGTCTCGGGAGACATCTCGGCCAGCGGCCCCTCGCGCCGGACATACCGCCAACCTCAATCCACGGGCTTTGACGATAGTTCGGTGACGTTGGTCTCGGTGGCTGTCTTGTCGAGGCCGAGTCCGGTGAGGATGCCTGAGCCATCTTCGAGCTCGAGCAGTGCGAGCAGGATGTGTTCGGTGCCGATGTAGTTGTGGCCTAGCCGCAGGGCTTCGCGGAAGGTGAGTTCCAGCGCCTTCTTGGCTTGCGGACCAAACGGGATGAGCGAGGGAACCTCGCCAGCCGCAGGAGGCACCGTCGCCGCGACCGTTCGCCGGATCGTGTCGGGCACGACGCCCTGGGCCTGAATTGCCTTTACCGCGAGTCCGTCGGGCTCGCTCAGCAGCCCCAGGATCAGGTGCGGCAGCCCGATCTCGTCGTTACCGGCGGCGCGAGCTTCGTTCTGAGCGGACATGACGACGTTCTTGGCGCGCAGGGTGAATCGGCTGAAGCCGTCGTTGGCGTCGATCTCAGCTGCCTCGCTGGGAACCTTCGGCACAAATCGCTGCCGCGCCGCCTGCTTGGTGACGCCCATGCTCTTGCCGATCTCGGTCCAGGACGCGCCCGACCGCCGTGCCTGGTCGACGAAGTGGCCGATCAGGTGGTCGGCGATGTCGCCGAGGTGGTCTGCGGCGATGACGGCACCGGAAAGCTGGTCGAGGGCATCGGAGTGCGTCTTCGTGATCGCGTCGATGAGGTCGTCGAGCCGGACTGCGTTAGTCATACGGAGTGGCGTCGTCATGAGACAACTTTAAGTTGTCGATGTTAGCATCGTCAATCTTTAGTTGTCGCTGTTCAACGGCACATCACCGGCTCAGTTCGCCATTCGCGGCGAGCATGCCCGGCAACCCCCGGGCGACGCAGATGCCCGCGGCCCTGTCGAGCCAGGCCCGCGCCGTATCGTCACTTTGGCCAAACGATCGATGGCGCGCCGCGGCCCGGGACATCAAGATCGCGGCCCGGTGGTAGTCCCAGTCGAAGGCGTCGACGATCTCGAAGGCGGCGCTCAGGTGCTGGTCTGCGACGTCGTGACGGCCGAGCAGCGACGCGAGCCGTCCCGCGTAGGCGGCGGCCGGGCCTAGGTTGGTGACAATCTGCCCAGCGTAAGGCTCGATGATCGCCAGGAGCTGCGCGGCGGCGTCGAGGTCCTCGAGCTCGATCGCCAGGGTGGCGTAGCCGAGCATGGATGTCAGCCACATGAGGTCCGGGGGCACGTTCCGGAATCCGTCGGCTGCCGCCTCGCCGAGCAGGTCGCTGGCGACCTGCTCGGGCCCGCCAGCGACGCTGACGATGGCATGGGCGAGGTGATAGGTGAGCTTGACCGGGCCGGCCTCGATCGCCTGCGCGACGATCGGCGGCAGTTTGGCGTGATGACCGGCGATGGTGGCCAGCACGGCGGCCTGCCCGGCAAAGACGGCGACGCCGTCGGCGGCACCCAGGGCCAGGCCGAGCTCCACGGTCTCGCGCCCTAGCCGCTCGGCGTCGGCGAAGCGGGCCTGCATCGTGGCGACGAACGCCTCGAACCAGCCCACCGTCCAGGTCATCTGCGGGGCGCCGATCACGTCGGCGATGGCGTGCAGCCGTCCGAGGCTGCGGGCGGCTCTGGCTGGGTCGGCCAGCTGGATGGCGACGGTGTAGGCCGCGGCGTGCACGGCGAATTCAAGGTGCAGGTCACCGGCGGCAGCCGCGGCCACGATCGACCGGTTGGCCACGTCGGCCCGCAGCCGCGTCGCCTCGAGGTCGGGGCCCCACAGGGCGTACAGCACCGACGAGCAGATCCGGGCGAGAAGCGCCGGATCGGGGCTGGCATCGGCCAGCGCGATGGCCTCCCGGGCCAGCCCGATGCGCCGGGTCCCCGCCACGTCGGAGACGAGATCTTCGGCCAGCAGGGCGAGGAGCCGGGCGCGCGTGGCCGGATCGGCGTCGGCCACTTCGAGGGCGGACTCGACGAGCGCCACCTGCGCGGGGGTGGCGGGGCCGAGCAGCAGGAACCCGCGGTCGGTGGCCAGGGCGGCCTGGGTCACGATCGCGGTCGCACCACAGCCACGGGCCAGCGTCGCCGCTTGGGACAAGGTCGTGAGGGCACCGGGGTCACCGGCCTGCTGCTGAGCGTGGCCGAGCCGGACGAGGAGGTCGGCGCGTTCGTGATCCGGGACATCCAGGGTGGCGCCGTGGTCGAGCGCCGTCCGGTACCAGCGGGCCGCTTCGGCTGGCGACAGCTGCCCGGCCGCGTAATCGCCGGCCGTTATCGCCCAGCGGCGAGCTTCGGCGAGCATCCCGCCCAGGTTGTACTGCCGGGCAATCTGAGCCGCCAGGTGGATCGTAGGTGCGCCGGCCTGCTTCGCCAGCACCTCGGCGGCCTGCGCGTGCAGGCGGCGCCGCCGCCCGCGCGGGAGCCCCCCGTACACGGCGCGGGCGACCAGGACGTGCACGAACCGCAGCGTCGGGGCCCGCGCCTCGACCTCAGCCAGCAACCCGGCTGCCTCGGCCACGTCGAGGGCGTCCATCGCGTCGCTGTCGCAGATTCCGGCCATGTCGATCACCGCGCCCACCGCGAACTGCGTGCCAAGCACGGCGGCCGCCGTGAGCACCTCGACCACCTCGTCCCCGAGCGAGCTGACGCGGCTCCACACCAGGTTGCGCAGGTTCGCCGGGACCTCGTCGCCCGTCGCACCGTCGGCGAACTCGACCTCGGTCGCAGCGAGCGCCAGGTACCCTGACTCGGCCCAATGACGGACCAGCTGGGTCGCATACAGCGGGTTCCCGGCGGTCTGATCGCGCAGCCGGGCGGAAACCTCCGAGGTCACCGCGGCCGCGTTGACCGCGAGCAGCGAAGCCGTCAGGTCGGCCAGCTCGTCGTCGTCGAAGCCACCCAGGCAGATGCGGCGCCCGGGACGGCATTCCAGGTCGGCGAGCACAGCCCGCAACTCGCTCGAGCGCCGTTCGTCGGTGTCGCGAGCGGACAGGACCAGCAGCACCGGCACATTGACCAGAGCACGGCCCAGGTGACGGAGCAACTGCACCGCGGTCGGCTCGGCCCACTGAACGTCGTCGAGCAGCACCACGAGAGGGCTGATCGCGGCCAGTCGCGACAGCACATCGCTGACCGCCTCGAACAGCAAGTGCCGGTCGGCGGCGTCGTCGCTGACCGGAACGCCGGAAAGTTCGACGCGGTCGGCCAGGTGTGGCGCGATGCGGACCAGATGCCCGCCGCAGTGGCTGGCGTGTGCCCGCAGCACGTCCGCCGGCGCGTGCTCGACCAGGTGCCCGATCAGCGAGCGGAACGGCTCCAGCGGCACAGCGGGCCCATCCTGGCAACGCCCGTAGAGCACCGCCGCTACGCCCTCGTCCCGTACCGCACGGGCGAACGCGCCCAGCATGGTCGTCTTGCCTATTCCCGCCTCGCCCTCCACGATGACGGTCCGCGAGCCCGACTGGCCTGCCTGAGCCGCCTCTGCGGTCAGCAACTCGAGCTCGCTGGCTCGTCCGACCAGGGCCGGTCCCCGCGCCAGCTCGGCCTGCAACGGCAGCCAGCCGTTCCCGCGCCAGGATGATGGGCCCGCGGGCTGCGGTGATCCGGACCGGGCCGGCGGGCTCTGCTCCTCGATCCCGTCCCACCCGGCCGCGATCCGCTGCTGGATGCCGCGCACCGCGGCTGACGGTTCGGTCCCGACCCATTCGGCGAGGTAGGCCCGGTACTCCCCGAACGCGGCCAGGGCGTCGGCCTGGCGCCCGGCGCCGCCGAGCGCCTGGACCAGCAGTCCCCACGGCCTGTCCCGCAAGGGATGCAACGAGACGTGCGCCTTGAGCTCGGCAATCGCCTCCGCCCACCGTCGCGCCACGATCAGCTCGACGGCGTGGTCCTCGATCGCCGACGCGTGCAACTCAGCCAGCTGGGCGACTTCGGGCTCGGCCCACTTCTCGGCCGCGAACTCCTCGAACGCCGGGCCCGTCCACAGCGCCAGCGCCCGTTCGAGCGTCCCGATCCGGTCGTCACCCGCCGCCGCCAGCGACAGCGAGGTGGCGAACAGGGCGGCGTCGACGGGAGCGGCGAGACGATACCGACCCTGCGACGCCGCGACGATGGTGTCACCAAAACCCTTGCGGAGTCGCGACACAATCGTCCGCAACGCGCCCGGCGAGACCGCTAGCACGTCACAGAGCAGATCCACCCGCAGCGCCCGCGGGGCGTCCATGGCCAGCCGGGCCAGCAGCCGGCGCTGGCTCGCGCTGGGCAGATCGAGGGCGAGCCCCGAGGTGGTGACGACCTGGATCGGTCCCAGCACGCGCACAAACGCGATGTCCCCCAGCATCTGTACTCACCACCCCACAGGCCACCTTACCAGCACATATGCGACCAGAACCGGGCTCGAAGGCGAAGCCTGCTGCGCACTTCTGCGGCAGGCCGGGTTCATGGACCGACGCGCTAGGCACTCCCAGCGTGGTGAGTGCCGTCAGTCCGATAACCCGTGTCATCTGTGCGGCTAGCGTGCGTGGGCGGACCCGGAACTTGACCGTATTCGCGCAGGTTGAAGAACTCTCCCCAGGTCAGAGAGGGGTGGATACGGGCAGGGTGATTCCGGCCTCCAGTCCCTTTAGCTGTCTCCTCTTCGTGGGCTCATTGCTCGCTGAGAATCAGCAGCGTTTCGGGGCGGACGCCGTCGTGCTTCATCGCTTCCGCCGCCTCTTCGGTCTGCATGAACTGCTCGAAGGCGGCGAAGTCGGGGATCTCGACGATCATCCCGACCCGGTTGGATCCGCTCGGGTCGCGGAAGGTACGGGTCGTGATGCCGTACGGTCCGAAAGCCTCTTCCCGCTTTCCGGAATTGAGCCTCGCCGAGCCGACGGCGCCGGCCCCCGTCACCCGGCACCATCAGCACCATGTCCATCGTCCACCCCACGAGCAGTACGCGCTCTAAGCCTTTCAGCCGGCACGGAGGCGCATCGTGCCGGCCGGAGCCCGGCACCAGTGTCCGGTCACGATGTCGGCATCCAGACCGTGGCGCGCCGGGACGGCGACGAGTGGGTGATCACCGGCCGGAAGAAATGGACGCCGCATGCCTCGGGCTGGGACGGCCAAGGGGCGGATCTGCTGACCGTGGCCTGCCGTACCGACCTCGACGCCCCACCGCAAGAGTCGCTGGCCGTGCTGGCCGTTCCTGGCCGTGCTGACGGATCGCCATCGATAAGGCGCTACCCATCATCGGCCACCGCGGCGCCCTGGTCTGCGAGGTTTCCTTCGATGAGGTCCGGGTCCCGGCCGGCAACCTGCTCGGCGCGCCCGGCTACGGCATCGCCATCCTCGACACCGTATTCAGCGCGACCGCCGCGCTCGTGGGAGCTTTCGCCGTGGGAGTTATGCGTGCGGCGTTCGAGGCCGCCTTGGCCTTCGCCACGGCCGAACGGCGCGGCGGCCCGACGCCGATCGTCGAGCATCAGAACGTCGGCACGATCCTGGTCGACATGAAGGCTCGGCTGGAGGCGGCCCGCTACCTCACCTGGAAGGCCTGCGACTACTTCGACCGGACCGGCGGGGCAGGTACCGAGATGGCCGTCCTCACCAAGATTTTCTCCTCCGAGGCGGCCGTCCAGGTCGTCTACGACGCCATGAGGCTAGTCGGCATCGAGAGCTACACCGAGACTCAGCCTTTCTTCGATCTGCTCCGAGACGCCCTGGCCTACCCGCTGTTCGACGGCGGCAACGTTGGCGTGCGGCGCCCGTACCTGCAGGCACTGTTCGCTACTCCGGGCTACGACCCTCTGGCCGCCGTCGACAACCGGCTGCAGCCGAGTTGACCGGCCCGGCTTTGGCTCGGCTACCGTACCGGCCGCGATCGGCGAGGTGGCGGGGTGATGCGCCGGTGATGCGCCGGTGAGATGGCGTAGCGTCAGGATGCTTCTATCGCGCCAGCCCGGCGCGCAAGGCAAAAGGAAGCACCATCATGAGCTACGGCGTCATCAACCACTTCAAGGGCGGGACCAAGCAGCAGTACGACGCCGTCGTCGCGGCTGCGCACCCCAGTGACGGCACGCTGCCGGCCGGTCAGATCTACCACGTGGCCGGGCCGTCCGCGGACGGCTGGACCGTCTTTGCCGTGCACGACTCCAAGAGCAGCTGGGAAAGCTTCCGCGACTCGGTCCTGGTACCGCGCATGCAGGAGGGCGTCGAGGGCGGCTTCACCGTACCCCCCGAGGAGATCGAGTTCGAGATCGTCGCCGAAATCGACGCCTGAACAGTCCAGATAGCCGCGATCGGAAATATCGTGCGGGCCCACGACGCTGACCCCCGGCTGTCTCGACGCGGCGCTGCGTGCGTGCTGCACACCTTCGCCGTGCAGGCCGGCGCACGTCCCGATCTGGTCTGGGCGGCGCTGACCGACCCCCACAAGACCGGCGGGAGCTGTCCGCGGAGAGCCGGGTGTCTGATCCCCGGACACGGTTGCTTCCTGGTTAGCTGAGCTGGTCGGCGATGGCGGCGATGGCGGGTTCGATGGCTCGCTCGCGGACGTTTCCGAAGCCCATCACCAGCCCGGGTGCCGCCGCGGTGTCAGGGTTGCCGCGGTAGCCGCCGATGCCGTACAGCCCGACCCTCCTTTCCCGTGCCGCGGCGATCACTGCCGTCTCGTCGGCGCCGGGTGGCAGCGGCGCGACGGCTTGGAATCCGGCTGCGAGCCCGGTGAGCTGGACTCGGGGCGCGTGCCTGGCGAACGCGTCGGTCAGTGCGGTCCGGCGGCCGGCGTAGACAGTCCGCATTCGCCGCAGGTGGCGGTCGTACCGACCGGTTGTGAGCAGGGTGGCCAGGGCGAGCTGGTCCAGCATGCAGGAACCGCGGTCGCTCATTTCCTTCTCGGCGGCGACCGCTGCGGCTAGTACCGAAGGGGCGTGGACCCAGCCGAGGCGGACCGCGGGCGCCAGTGCCTTGCTGGTCGTGCCGAGCAGGAAGACCTGGTCTGGGGCCAGTCCCTGCAGGACGCCGACGGGTTCCTTGTCGTAGCGGAACTCCGAGTCGTAGTCGTCCTCGATCACGTATCCGCCGCGCCGCGCCCAGTCGGTCAGGGCGTGCCGCCGTGCCGGGGACAGGACCACCCCGGTGGGGGACTGGTGTGCCGGGGTGACCACGACAACCTGGGCTCCGGTGGCCACCAGCTCGCTGACCACCAGGCCTTGCTCGTCGACCGGCACGTAGCTGACACTGATGCCCATGGCCAGGGCGGCGCGGACTGTTTCGTCTGCCCGCGCGCTGCCGTAGCCGGGGTCTTCGAAGGCCACGCACGTCACGCCGCCCTGGCGGGCCAGGGCGCGCAGTACCAGGTTGACTCCTTGCGCAAAGCCGGTGCTGATGATCATCCGCTCCGGGCTGGTGGCGGCGGCTCGTACCCGCCGCAGATAACCGGCGAGGACCTCGCGTAGCACCGAGCTGCCGCGCGGGTCGCCGTATCCCAGGTCCGCGGAGGCGACCTTGGTACACGCCTGCTTGACGGCCCAGGCCCAGTCGGTACGCGGGAAGCTGGACAGGTCCGGTACGCCGGGTTTGAAGTCCGCGATCAGCGGCGGTTCCCGGGGCTGGCGGCCTGGCGACAGTGGCGCGGGCGAGGCCGCGGCCGGGCCGGCCGCGGGCTGGCCACCGGCTTGCTGGCCGCTGATGGCGGCGACCCGGGTGGCGGACCCGGTGCGGCTGGTCAGGTATCCCTCGGCCAGCAGCTGCCCGTAGCACTCCTGCACCATGCCGCGGGAGACGGCGAGCGCACGCGCCAGCTCCCGCGAGGACGGCAGCCGTTCCCCGGCGGGGAGCCGGCCGCCCCTGATGGCCTCACGCAGGCTCGTCTCTAGCTGGGCGCGTAGCGGCTGGCTGCCCGAACGGTCGAGTCGCACCAGCAGTCCAGGACTCAAACCGGACCACTCAATCGCCATGAAATCGGACCTTACCAGGGTGCCGGCTGGGATCTAGCGTGCGTGCTATGAGCACGCAGACGCAGACGCAGACGCAGCCCAGCACCGCGGTTCCGGCCCGGCTCCTCAGCGTGCCGCTGGCCGCCACGTTCCTGGCCGAGTTCACCTCGCTCACCAGCTTTTTCCTGCTGTTGTCGGTGATGCCGATGCTAGCCGCGGCGGCCGGCGCGGGAAGCTCCGATGCCGGGCTGATCACCGGGTCCCTGCTGCTTGGCACCGTGGCTGCCGAGGCCGCAGCCGCGGTAGCGATCAGCCGGTTCGGCTACCGGATAGTCCTCGCGGCCGGAGCCGTGCTGCTCGGCGCGCCGGCCCTGGCCATGCTCGCACCCGAGCCCCAGGCCGTCATGGTGAGTGTCAGCCTGGTGCGCGGGTTCGGCTTCGGCTTGTGCGGCGTGGCCACCGGCGCGCTCACCGCCAAGCTGCTGCCCCCCGGACGGCGCGGCGAAGGGCTCGGCCTGCTCGGCATCGTCTCCGGCATCCCGGCCGTAGTCGCGTTGCCGACCGGGATCTGGCTCGCCGGACACCACCTGGCCGCCGCGGCCGCGGCGATGGCGGCTGCGGCCGGCCTGCTGCCGCTGGCGGCGATCCGCTGGCTGCCAGGCGGGCCCGAGGCAGGGCATACCGACCGCGCCGGACGGATGCCGGGTGCCCGCCGCTCGGGGCGGATGGCGGACGCCGCGCTGCGGCTGCCACTGATCTTCGCCGCCGCCACCGTCGCGGCCGGCGTGCTCGATTCGTTCCTGCCGCTCGCGAAGGGTATCCCCAGCAACCTCGCCTCGGCCGCCCTGCTCGTCCAGGCGATCGTCGCCACGTTCACTCGCTGGCAGGCTGGCAAGCGCGGCGACCGGTACGGTCACGCCCGGCTGCTCATCCCGGCGCTCACCGTGGCGGCGCTCGGCATGGCCGCGATGATGGTGCTGGGCTCGCCCGTCATGATCTTCGCAGGCATGGTGCTGTTCGGCGCCGGTTTTGGGGTGATCGAGAACGCGACGTTCGCGCTGCTGATCGAGCAACTGCCCGAGGCCAAGGCCAGCGCGCTGTGGAACCTGGCCTATGACGCCGGCTACGGCGCGGGCCCGGCCGTCTTCGGCCTGATCTGCGTCGGGACCGGCTACCCGGCGGCGTTCGCCCTGACCGGCGCGTTGATCCTCGCCACAATCCCGGCCGCGCTGCGCGAGCGGAAAGCCGGGTCGTAATCGCGTCATCCGGCGGCACCTTGCAGTATCCGCACCGTCCCGGCGAGCCCGTCGATCTCGACCGTCGCGCCGTCGGCGATGCGGTCGCAGGCGCCGGCCACCGACACGACGCAGGGCACTCCGATCTCGCGGCTGACGATCGCGGCGTGGCTGGACGGAGCACCGACCTCGCAGACGACACCGCCGGCGACCAAGAACAGCGGGACCCACGAGGGATCGGTGTTGGAGCAGACGATGATGTCGCCGGGCTCGAGATCGGTGAGGTCGGCGAGGCCGGCGGCCACCCGGGCGCGGCCGCGGGCCACGCCGGGCGAGACGCCTAGCCCGGTCAGCTCATCGCCAGCGGCGGCCTTTGTCCCCATACCGCCGTCGGCTCGCAACGGCCACTGCGAGATCGGCGGTAGGGGGGTGCCGTGCACGACGACGTAGGGCGGGACGCGGGAGCCCAGCTCCGCGAAGTCCGCCGCTCGCCCGGCCAGGCGTTCCCGCCAGCCTTCAGGAGCGGTCACGATCTCGTCGAGTTCCCGGTCCAGCAGCAAGAAGACATGTTTGGGGTGCTCGATGACGCCACGTTCGGCCCACCGGCGGCCCAGCTCCACGAACGGGAGCTTGGCCTCCAGCATGGCCCGCACGGCAGCGTCCTTGGCCTGCTCGCGCGCCTGGTAGAAGACCGTGCCCGAGCGCAGCCCCGACGCCAGCAGGCCTTTCGTCGCATCGTCGGTGGCCACCGCTTGCATGAGCTCGGCCACGAGCTGTTCCCGTCGCGCCGTCGGCGCCACGGCCCGTAGCTCGGGAGCCTGGTCATCGTCTTGCCGCCGCAGCTGGTCGATCATGGCGAGGGGCAGATCCGGGCGCAGCACCCAGCTGTCGGAGGAGATGTCCCATTCGTTCGGGCCGCGGTGCCCGTCGACGGCAAGCAGGCGCTCGAACTCTTCGACGAACGCCTCAGCCCCGGGGTCCCCCGACGCTCGCAGCCGATCGATAACGCGGTCAATACCCGCGTCCAGTTCGGCGTTGACCCGCCCGCAATCCCGGGCCAGGCGCGACAGCCGCCAAACCCGTTCGGTCGTCGCCGCGCTCGCGATCCCGCCGATGGCGCTGAACACTTCCGCCACGGCATTCGGAAAGCCGAGCGAGGCGGCGATCGGGCCCACCACAGCGGGGCCCACCGTCGCGGACAGCGTGACCACGGTGTAGAGGTCCCAGGTCGGGCGCTGCCGGTAGTTCGCCGTCCGGCCGTATGCGATCAAGTCGGCGTCCGGCAGCGCCTGCAAGTCCGGGCGCTCGCTGGCCCAGGTCCGCACCTGAGCGACGAAGTCGGTCAGGTAACCCGGCTGCTCTGTGACCGTAAGCACCTGCCCGAACCGCGCCCCGATCGCCTCGCTGCGCTCGGCGGACTCATCACGGGGATCCGGCACGTACGGTGGAACCGACGGGTTCTCACCGAAGAACGATCGATCGACGATATCGGGGCTGCCGCCCGGCGCCCGGACGCCAAAGACCCGCCCCACCGACACCTGGTTAAAGAAATAACCGCCCCAGTTGCCGAACGTCTCCGGCACCGGCCAGCTGAACTCCTCCCGGGAGAACCCGCCCAGCGAGCACCAGCCGTCCGCGGTCCCCGGGCAGATCCCCTGCTCCCACGTCAGGCTCCAGCCCAGCGGCGAATACGGCGCCGGACCGACCTCGTCGGCATTGCCCCGGGTGTAGATCGGGAAACGCGCGCTGGTCGGCGTGTCGGTGATCCAACGGTCCATCACAGTTCTCTCCTGCCGTTGCCCGGGAAACCGCCCCGGCTAAGCGTAGTACCGGCCCTCACCAGGCCCCCGCCCCAGATTGTCGCGCATATCCATCGTCACGCGGTGGCATCGAGCACTATTGCGTCCTGGACGGCTCGACGCCGCGCGGGTCAGTACGACCGCCAGCAAGACGACAATCACGGCTCGGTCAGGCCTGGCCGGAGGCGGTGTCGGCGGGGGTATCGGTTATGTCGTGAATGAACTGGCCGATCTCGCGGAGTGCGTCCATTGCTTCGGGCAGGAACGTCCAGAAGATGTGGAAGGCATGCGTTGGTACGGGGTAAATACTGATCCTGGCGTCGATGCCGCATTCTTTGCCGTGCTTGGCGAGCAGCTGGTTTTCTTGCCGGACCGCGTCGCCCGAGCCCGCGTGGATGAGGATGGGCGGCAGGCGGCTCAGGTCGGCGTGCAGCGGATCGAGCGTGGGGTCGTCGACGGGCTGACCGCCAAGATAGGCCTCGGCGCAGCGCCGGGCCAGCTCGGGCGGGAAGAGAGCAGGCGATTCCTGGGGCGGTCGCTGGGTCCGTCCTTCCAGGTCGACCCAGGGGCACAGCAGCACGGCGCCGGCGGGCAGCGGGATGTCACGCTCGCGCAGCGCGAGCAGCAGCGACATGGCCAGCCCGCCACCAGAGGAATCCCCGGCGATGATGATCTTGCTTGCGTCGGTTCCTGCGGCGAGCAGCCACAGGTAGGCGTTCATCGCGTCGTGCACGGCAGCGGGATGCGGGTGCTCGGGCGCCAGCCGGTAGTCGACTACGAGTGCGGATGCCTGCGCGGTGGCGGCGATCGCGCCGGCCAGGTGGCGGTAGCCGAACGCTGATCCGGAAATGTAACCGCCGCCGTGCAGGTACAGCACACAGGCATCCGGCGGATTCTCGGGCGTGACCCGCAGCGCTGGCACTCCTCCGGCGATCACCGGCGCGACCGTGACTCCGGGCGGAGGGGTGAACTTCCCGTGGAGTTCCTCCACGGCCGCGCGGATGCCGTCCAGATCAGCGTCGCCGGCCGAGGCGAGCGCCCACGGCTCCCACAACAGGGCCATCCGGCCCGCCAGCTCGCCGCCGACCGACCGGGTGCTGGAGATCGCGTCATCCAGGTCGGCGAGCAGCGCCCGGGCGCGCGCCAGCAGGGATTCGCCGGCCAGCGTCAGGTCGACGCGCTGCGTCGAGCGGCGGAACAGGTCACACCCCACGAAGCGCTCCAGACTGCGGATCTGGCGGCTGAGCGCGGGCTGGGTGATGAACAGCCGCTGTGCTGCCCGGCTGAAACTCAGATCCTCGGCGACCGCGACGAACGCGCGCAGGTGCCGCAGCTCGATCGCGTCCGGCGCCTGCGGCAACGCCAGCACATTGCGATCGCCGTCCACCACACCACCAGTCTGCCTCATCGCATCCCGGCAGGTAATGCCCGTGCAACATCGGTGGTATGCCCAGTCGGCATTTCCCTTTGCCGCCGGTGATCGCGAGGCTGGCCATGTACCCAGAACGCATCAGC
>Ga0302178_10001864_pt1 | contig 17228 bp, 16 predicted proteins | sample I_Palsa_E1_3_FD_198790 | JGI IMG/M metagenome (GOLD analysis project Ga0302178, IMG submission 198790) | Peat permafrost microbial communities from Stordalen Mire near Abisko, Sweden - I_Palsa_E1_3 | ecosystem: Environmental > Terrestrial > Soil > Palsa > Peat permafrost | place: Sweden... | reverse complement strand
GGCTGCTTGCCTTGAATCTTCCCCGTCCGGTCGCCACGCCGGAAGTTCCCGCACCGCGGGACGTAAGAGAGATGCGCGTGCCGGTTGTCGCGCCGAAGACAGCACCAAGAACAGCATAAAGACTAGTTAATCCATGCGAAGAGCGTGAAAGCTGAACAACAAAAGACCCTGCCACGAGCAGGGTCTTTTGTTGTTATTCCAAGCCTCAAGACTCACCTGATCTTCTCGGAACTTACGTCCTAAGATGGTCCATCCGGAGGTAAACTTTTTGCGGCCTTTGGCACCCCAGCGTCCCGATTGCCCAAATCCCTCGATCCTGGGACCCGCGTCGCTTCGAAGCTGGTGATCTTCCATACCCCTGAAGGAAGCCGCTGATAGACGCGCGTGTAGCGAAACGTTCCTTGGACTGCTGCACCATCGTTGGTTCCTTCTACCTCGGCGCGAGAGGTAACGATCGCAATAGAGCCGACCAACTTGACTTGCATCTCACCCAACTGAAGCTTAGTTAGTACAAACTTTTGAGTTCGCATGCGGTCCAGTTGCTGAATCTTTGTGTTGACCTGGCCGGTCATCGAGATACCGATGTAGTCGTCGGAGAGAAGTTTATCCATGGTCGCGACGTCGCCCGAAAGCTGGGCTTGCCGCCACTGTTCTTCGAGCGCCTCGACCTGGCGTTTGGCGTCGTGTTTTTTCTCATGCAGCGGTTGCATGTGACCGGCATATGCTGTCGCCGCAGGCCATCCCATTACCATGGCCGCCAGCATTACGGCAGGGCCAATCAGCGACCTACGAATTGGACGACCACACAAGCCCATAAGCGTACCGGATGGTAGACCGATTTACCGCGTTGAGTCAAAACTACTTTAGTAGTACGCGAGTCTCCACCTATAAGACGCGGTGACCGCGCTAAAAGCCCGGCAAGACAGAACTAACAAATAGCCGTCAGGTTCTCAACATGGCGTTCTTTCATCTTCTGGTACAGTCCGCCGATCGCATACTGGTGAAAATGCTGTGTCCCTCTATGATGCTCCAATGCCGCGTCATCGACGTACTGCTCATAGATTAGTACCGTACAGGCCTCTCCTTCTACGAAGTGTGGAATGTAGGTTGCGCAGCCGGGCTCTTTCCGCGACTCCGCAGTGATCTGACGCAAAATTTCGGCGATCTCGTCACGATCCGCCTGGTCGAAGGTCATTCGCACGGTAAAACTAAGCATAATCCGCCTTTTCTCTACGCCTTCAACGCTTCTTCAAATGCCGGCAAGGTCATAGTCTGGTCGCGGTCTGGTCCGGTAGAGACCATTCCAATCTTCGCTCCGGACTCCTGCTCAATAAATTTCAGATAATCCTGCGCCAGCTGTGGCAGCTTGTCGAACTCTGTAATCCCCTCGGTCGAACTGTTCCAGCCTTTGAGCTTCGTGTAGACCGGCTCAATGGCGTTGTAACCCGGCATATCTGCGGGAATAACGTCGGTCATCTTCCCGTTGATCTTGTAGCCGGTGCAGACGGGAATCTCACCACACTCGTCCATCACGTCCATCTTGGTAACGACCAGCCACTCGGTTCCGTTGATCATGTTGCTGTAGCGCAGCAGGGGAATGTCGAGCCAGCCGCAACGCCGCGGCCGGCCGGTGACCGCACCGTACTCCTGTCCCCGCGCACGAAGCAGATCGCTGGTGGAGTCATGAATCTCGGTGGGGAACGGACCTTCGCCCACCCGTGTCACGTAAGCCTTGGTGACACCGATCACGGTACCGATTCTTGTAGGGCCCACCCCGGTGCCGGTTACCGCGCCGCCCGCCGTAGAGGAAGAAGAAGTCACAAACGGATAGGTTCCGTGGTCGATGTCGAGCAACGCTCCCTGAGCCCCTTCGAACATGATCTTTTCGCCGTTGTCGATGGCGTGGTTCAACATCACCGCCGTATCAGTGACAAAGGGAGCAATCTGCTCGGCTGCGCGGGAGTACTCCTCATACATTGTCTTGGGATCGAGGGGTTCGGTGCCGAACAGAGCGTGGGCGATGGTGTTCTTCTCGTGGCAGGCGTTCTCGATGTGGGTACGCAGCAAGGCAGAGTTCAGCAGATCGACGACCCGCAATCCGCTGCGATGCATCTTGTCTTCATAGGCCGGTCCGATGCCACGGCTGGTTGTCCCGATCTTCGTTCGTCCGGGCGCATTCTCCGCCGCCAACTCGATCATCCGGTGGTAGGGCAGAATCACCTGCGCGCGGTTCGAGATAAAGAGCTGACCATCGACGGGCAGTCCGGCGTCCTTCAGCTTCTTCACCTCGTTCAGAAACGCCATGGGATCGAGCACCACGCCATTGCCGATGACGCCTTTGGTCTCTGGACGCAAAACGCCGCATGGAATCAGCTGCAGAACGAACTTCTTGCCCTTGATGATGACGGTGTGGCCAGCGTTGTGGCCGCCTGCATAGCGGGCTACGATGGAAAACTTCTCCGAAAGTACATCGACAATCTTGCCTTTGCCTTCATCGCCCCACTGGGCACCCAAAATAACCGCTGATTTGCGTTGATTCACGACGGATGTGTTCTCCAAGATGGTTGTTTGGCCGGAAGACGTGCACCGCAACACGCAAATGCACGCTGCTATCTATCATATAGCGTCGCAGGCCTCGGCGTTCCTGAGGCCTCGGGAACGCCCGGATCTCAACCAAACAGGTCGTCTGCATCCGCGAAGATCAGGGCTGCCCGTAGTAGAGGTTGCGTGTCCTCGCGGTTAATCCAGGCGATTCAACGCCCACAGCTACTGAGTGGGACTCATTCGGCTTGTCGGACGGCGTTGGATCCACCGTAAGCGTGTAAAACGATGCTGCGTCGTCAACGCAGCGATTGACCTGGCTCGTGATGTCGTTACTGGAGTTGAGCGCCTGGCCACCGCTCTGCCGGGCGAGGACCTGTAACGCTAAATTGCCCGCCTCCGCATCTTTCGACTTTGAAATTGGCTTCAAGAACTCTTCGTAATAGAAGACCCGGTTCGTGGCGGCATCTTCGACCCCGAGCGGATCGATGCTGTAAAGCGTGATCCGGGCCTGCCGAAGCGCACCATTAAGCCAGACAATCGAGGAGAACAGCCCCTGTTCCTCCTTGGCGCTCAGGGTGATGTTCGGTCCGCTGAGAATGGGCCAGCCTGGACTGATCCAGATCACGATCTTTCTGCCCGGCTCCTTAGCCTCGGCACCGGCAAGCAAACCAAGTCCCTTCAGCGAGAGTGAGAAGCGCTCCTCTGCTCCGTAGAAGCCCGTCGAGCGCCTTATCGTTCGCAGGACAGTGACATGTTGATCGAACGAAGCCAATAAGGCATTTCCGTCGCGCGAGGAGTTATTTTGCAGCTCTGTTCCTTTATCGCTAAAGAAGGCCAGCGACACCGGATGCGCCAGCTGTCCGCCATTCTGCAATAGAAACTTTCGCAACTGATCGCGTTCATACGCGACGCGACTGAATGTGGTGTTGACCTCATCCACCATCAAGATGATCTTCACCGGCTCTGCAGGCGCGCTGCCATCGACCGCGCGAAACGAGAGAATCTTCCTCACCTGGCCATTGTCTCGCACCACAAAATCATTCTGGGTCAGACCGGTCCTGGGCTTTCCTGACTTGTCCGTCACCACAACATCCAGCACGAGGTGCGACTCACGAGCATCAGTGAGTGGCGCTGAGTTTGCCGGTAGTTGCTCTGATAGCGGCGCGGAAGGCGCTTGTTGTTGGGATATTGCCGGAAGAGAGAAACACGGAAGACAGAAGAGAAGCAGCGTGGCCCGACTCAACGTACTCATACTTCCACCTCGAAAACTCAACTGATACAGATGGCCGGTGGTAACGGCCGATAAAGCTACCGAGTTCGATCCTCGCATGAAGACGAGGCAGAGACGCCAGTAGTTTCAGAAATTCTACTGGCATCCGTTAGATGCTGCTGGAGCCCTCGAAAAAACTCCGGCCCGAACCCTTTTTGGTGGCGCAAATGGTGAGTCCCTAGTTATCCTCCTCTCTGCGCCTCGGTCAAAGGGAAGTTGGGGCGAACACATAACTGTGCGTTTCGCTTCAACCTCAAAACTCTCAGGATCGAACATGCCTGCATCCCGCCTGCTCTATGGCACGACCATCTTCCTCGGCGCTTTCCTTCTCTTCCTGGTTGAACCGATGGCCGCGAAACAGCTTCTGCCCGTGCTGGGTGGCTCCTCTGCGGTGTGGCTCACGTGCCTGGTCTTCTTTCAGACCACGCTCCTTCTCGGTTATCTCTATGCGCATTGGATCACTCGCTGCCAGGCCACCACGTGGCGCAGGCACGTCTATCTGGTTACACTCGCCGCCGGAGTTCTGCTTCTGATCGCGCAGCGAATTCACCCAGCAGAGGCAGCTCACGGCTCCGGCCATCCTGTCACCACCATCTTCACGACGCTTGCCACGACGATCGGCCTGCCGTTCCTTTTGCTTAGCGCGACAAGCCCTCTGCTGCAGGTTTGGTTTCAGCGCGCAAAGGGCGGCGCAATCCCGTTCCGCCTCTTCGCGCTCTCGAACTTCGGCTCTCTGCTTGCGCTGATCGCGTACCCCTTTGTCGTCGAACCGAACATCACTCTCAAGCTCCAGCGAACTCTTTGGTCGCTCGGGTTCATTCTCTACGCAGCCTTATGCGCCGTACTTGAACGTCAACTGCCTGGACCGCCAACAACCTTCCCCACCGAAGAAGCTCCACCGGTCCCGGGCGCGTCAACCAAAGCGAAGTGGCTCTGGTTCCTGCTCCCTATGGCTGCTGCGATGCAGCTCAGCGCGGTCACTAGCCACCTTACCGTCAACATTGCTGCCATCCCTCTGCTCTGGATGCTGCCGCTCGCTATCTACCTGCTCACCTTCATCCTCGCCTTCGAGTTCCCCATGATGTACCGTCGCGGCATCGTGGTGCGTCTGCTGGTTGTGATGCTTGCCAGCCTTGGATATGCCATCTCCAAGACCGACGTCAGCCTCCCCATCGGCATCGCCATTCTCTTCTTTCTCGCAGAGTGCTTTCTCGCCGGCCTCTTCTGCCACTCTGAGGCTTACGCTTTGCGACCCGAGCGCCCCACCGAAACGACGCTCTTCTACCTGCTGATCGCAGCCGGAGGTGCGGCCGGAACCTTCTTCATCGGCATAGCCAGTCCGATGATCTTCTCCGCGAACTACGATCTGGCGATCTCCTTTTTCGTAACTGCCGCACTGGCCATCGCCGTAACTTGGAGCGACGGCTGGCCGCAACGCCTGCTCTGGTCCACGGCTGCCGCACTACTGCTCTTCTTCGCGATCATGCTGCGCACGGCTTACGCCCGCGAAGCCATCGTTGAGGTCCGCAACTTCTACGGGACCCTCCGCGTAAAGCAGATGACCGGACCACACGGCGGCACAGAACGCATGCTGCTGAACGGCACCATCCAGCACGGGACCCAGCTCTTCGCACCCGGACTCACCCGCACTCCAACCACCTACTATGCAGACGACTCGGGTATCGGCCTTGCCCTCCATCACTGCTGCGATGCGCACCCTCGCAACATCGCGGTGATCGGTCTGGGCACCGGCACCATCGCAACCTACGGTACAGCCAACGACCGCATCCGCTTCTACGAGATCAACCCGCTCGTCAGACCGATCGCGCAGAATCTCTTCACCTATCTCCGCGACTCTCCGGCGCAGATCTCCTTCGCCGACGGCGACGCCCGTACCTCATTGACACGCGAAGAGCCGCAGAACTTCAACGTCATCGCCGTCGATGCATTCTCTGGCGACGCGATCCCTCTGCACCTGCTCACGATCGAAGCCATCACGCTCTACAAAAAACATCTCGCACCGGATGGCATCCTCGCCTTCCACGTCTCCAACCAGTACCTCAACCTCGCACCGGAGATCGGGCTGTTGGCGAGCGCTGCCGACATGCAGGCCAGACTAATCGAAAGCCAGCCCGACGACGCCCTCGGAGCCTACCGCGCCACGTGGATTCTGCTTAGTTCGAGTCCCACCTTCTTCGATCAACCCGAGGCCGAGGCCGCGGCCACCATCGTCCCGTCTGACAGCCGTCTTCGCGTCTGGACCGACGACTACTCCAGCATTTTGCCCATCTTGCAGCTATCGCATCATTAGATTTTTCTTGAAGAGAGTTGTCCTGCCGGACGGGTCCGCTGCGCGCGGGGCGGTCACTTCGTGACGGGTCTACCCCTTCGGTGGGCGCTCCCGTCGGTCGCGAGATATTTTGTGCCGACCATTGGGAGGCTTGGGGCAAAGCCGGTATAAAAGTCACGAAGTGACCGCCGCCCGCGCAGAACTATTTGGCCCACGCCAGGCCATCATCCGCATCGCCCGCATCGATCAATCGCGCCATCTTCCACTGCCCAAGATCGATCTCCGCCACCTGCTTGCTTCTGGTGCAGGATACAAACGCACTTTTGCCGTCAGGGTTCATCAGAATCTCCGTCGGCCCATCCGCAACATCGATCGTTCGTGCCATCTTCATCGTCGTCAGATCGACCACGGCTACCTGATGCGTGGTTCGAAGCGCCACCAGCAACCACCTTCCATCGAGTGTCGATGCAGTTCCATACCCCACACTGGGAATCGGAACCCACGTCTTCAACTTGTTCGTCGCGGTGTCGATCACGGCTAGTTGAGGTTTCGTCTGGTCCGCGGTGAAGACCATGCTGTCATCACGCGAAATCGAGATCCGCTGCGTATCCGTCGAGATTGGTATGATCGCCAGCGTCTTGCGCGCCTTCATGTCGAGAACAGACACGGTACCGGGCCCAACATTCGCGGTGTAACCCCGCGAACCATCGTGCGACAGTGTGAGCATGTGCGACTGCTCCTGCCCAGTAGGCACGCTGCCGACAATCTTCAAAGACTTCGGATCGATGATGCTGATCGTCTTATCCAACTCCGTCGTCACGTAGAGCATTCCGCTGTTCTTGTCGTAGATCGCGCAGTGTGGACGCACTCCATGCCCGAAGTCGATCGTATGAACGATCTTGCGGCTGGCCAGATCGATCACCGAGATCTTGGTACCGTTCGTGCCTGGCTTGCCGACACCGGCGTCCCCGTAGATTGGCACAAATGCAGTCTTGCCATCCGGCGAAGCGGCCACCTCGTGCCCGGTAACTCCATCTACAAGTACCGTTGCTACCTGCCGCCCGGTGGCAGGATCGACAAGGCTCAGATTTCGATCGCCCTGGTTCACCACAAGCAGCATTGGCTCTACGCTTTTGCTCTGCGCCCCCGAAAAACCGGCGGCAACACTCACTAATCCACACATAGCCAGACAACGTATGAAGACACTCTTGTTCATAGGGCGATAAGTATAGCCCCGCGTAACGTCGCCTCCCCAGTTAAATTCGGAGATCAAACAGAGAGCCTTCTGATCCGCCTATACTTTCAGAAGACCATGCCCGAACTCCCGGAAGTCGAAACTGTTGCCAATGGCGTTCACGCCCGCATCCACGGTCAAACGATCCACTCAGTCTGGACGAGCAACAAGCCTCAAACCTTCAAGTCCTCACCCAACGACATCGTAGAAACTCTCACTGGCAGCCGTATCGACCGCGTTCATCGCGTCGGTAAAACGATCGTGGTTGATCTCACTCGCGCCAAAGAGCACAAGAACAAGTCCGCTCAGTTCCTCGTTCATCTCGGCATGACGGGCCGCCTGCTCGTCTCGACGCCCGACACACCAATCCCGCCCCACACACACGCGATACTCAGCCTAAGCAGTGGGAAAGAGCTTCGTTTCGTCGACGCCCGCCGCTTTGGCCGCCTATCCGTGGTCGGAGCCGTTACGCCAGAGGAAAAATATGCCGGACCAGGCGCCGAACCTCTCACCATCGAGCTTGAGGATTTCATCTCGCTCTTCCGTGGACGCAAGACGCCGATCAAAGCAGCGTTGCTCAATCAGTCTCTCTTGCACGGTGTCGGCAACATCTATGCCGACGAGAGTCTCTTCCACGCCGGCATTCGCCCCACACGCCACGCAGGTCGCCTGACCCGCGCCGAACTGACGCGCCTCCACGCGGCGTTGATCAAAGTGCTAACCGAAGCTATCAAGCTAGGCGGCTCGTCGGTCTCTGACTACGTAGACGCAGACGGTGTCGCCGGCTTCTTCCAACTGCACCACCACGTTTACTCGCGCACAGGGGAGCCGTGCCGCGTCTGTGGCAAACCCATCAAACGCGTGATCGTCGGCGGCCGCAGCACGCACTACTGCACTACCTGCCAAAAATAGAAACAGTGCAGCCTATTTGGCCGCAGCAGCCTGTTCAGCCGAAACAGCAGCGCCAATCACCCTGACCTCAGGCGTATCTTCGACGACCTCAAGCGAGTACCCCTGCAACGGGCTCATCTTCACCATCTGCTGCAGATAGTCCTTTAGCATGGGCATGTCGAGAAACCGCGTGTTGAACCCCGAAATAAAGATCTTGCCCGGCCCTGCCATGTGAATCGTGGTGGCCGAAGCTGCCGCCAGAGCCTTGTGCCAAAGCCGCTTGAAGTCCAGGCAGCGAGCATCGCCCTGTTTGGCCGCCTCGAAGACCTCCTCCGGCTCCATGTCGAGAAACCGCAGACGCATCGCACGATGCCCCATGATCCCTTCCATATGGCCACGCCCTCCGCAGCCACAGAAGCGCTCTTTTTCATCAAGCGTCACCACCGAGTGTCCGCCCTCCCACGCGCCGGGAGCAAAAGGGTACCGCCCATAGCCGATTCCCACGCCCAGCGTCCAGACGCGAATCATGCTGTCCAGCTTGCCGTGCATTGACGCCAGGCCCGCGGCCATTCCATCCGCATCGTTCACCGCGGTGACCGAGACATCGAGCCCATGCCCGCGCAACTGGGCAACCAGCAGCTCCTGAATCTTCGCGCCCTTCAGCTGCGGCAGGTTCGGCGCCTCTGCGACCACGCCATCCTTCACCAGCCCAGGCAAAGCCACACCCACCGCTGTAAAGTCTTTTGCCCCGTCCGCCGCCAGGAGCACTTGGTTCGTGATCGTCTCTACGAGCGCTTCCGTATGCTGCTCAACCAGAGCGTCTTCATCATCGTGATCTTCAGGAAAACGTCGTACGGGACCCACCAGCTTGTGATCCACGACCAACCCGGCCGAAATCCGCTCCGAAAGTATTACGCCAATCGTCTTTGCCATTACCCTGCCCGCCTCGTCCTGGGTGCCGCATTCTTACTCAAATTTGCTGACGCGGTTCAACCCGTTGAAAGCCGCAACTTTATAACATTCTGCGAGAGTTGGATAGTTGAAGACCGTATCCACGAAATAATCCAGCGTTCCGCCCAGCGCCATCACGGCCTGACCGATGTGCAACAACTCGCTCGCGCCCTCGCCGATAATGTGCACGCCGAGAATCGCGTGGTTCATCCGATGGAAGATAATTTTGAGCCGTCCGGTCGTGTCGCCGCGAATTTGGCCACGCGCAATCTCGCGGTAGTACGCCACACCAACCTCGTAAGGGACGTCCTCTTCGGTCAGCTGCTCCTCGGTCTTCCCAATAAAGCTGATCTCAGGAATCGTATAAATTCCATAAGGATACAGCCCCGGATTCGACAGAATCTTCTCGTCCCCAAAGGCCCGCGCTGCAGCTACACGCCCCTGCTCCATCGAAACCGAAGCCAGCGACGGGAACCCAATCACATCGCCTACGGCAAAGATCGTCGGCACCTTCGTCCTGAAGTCCTTATCCACCGGAATACGCCCACGCGAGTCCGACTCAATCCCCACAGCGGCCAGGTTCAACTCATCCACATTTCCCTGGCGGCCGACGGCATACAGCAGCGCATCGCCCTGAACCTTCTTCTTGCTCTCGAGATTTGCCACGACGGTTCCGTCCGGCATCTCCTCGACCGACTCAACCTCTTCGTTCAGCCGCATCGTCACCCGCGAATCCCGCAGGTGGTAGCTCAGCGCCTCGATGATCTCCTGGTCGGCAAACTCCAGCAGCCGCGGCCTCCGCTCAATCAGCGTCACCCGCACACCAAGGGCTGAGAACATACAGGTGTACTCCACCCCAATAACGCCGCCGCCCACGATAATCATCGTCTTCGGCAGGTTCACGAGCTCAAGGACCAGGTCCGAGTTGATGATGCTGCGGCCATTAATCGGCACCTTCGGAGACGAAGCCGGCTTGGTCCCGGTGCCGATCAGAATGTTTTTCGCCTCGTACACCGTCGAGCCGCGGGAGTTCGTCACCTTCACATGCGTCGCATCTTCAAAACTCGCCACACCCACCAGCATCTCGATGTTGTTGCGCGAAAGCTGCGCCTCGGTCACGTCGATCTCGGTCTTGATCACATGCTGTACCCGAAACGCCAGGTCCGCCATCGTGATCCGTTCCTTCACCCGGTAGTTCATCCCATAGATGGACTTGTAGTTATACCCGGAGAGGTGAAGAACTGCCTCGCGCATGGTCTTCGAAGGAATGGTGCCGGTGCTGATGCAAGCGCCGCCAACTACCTCGCGCATCTCCACCAGCGCGACCTTCTTCCCCAACTTCGAAGCGTAAATTGCAGCTCGTTGCCCGGCCGGTCCGGACCCGATGACAATCAGATCGTAAACACTACTCATATTGGCACATACTCATGGACATCCACTCCAATTGCTCGGCAGATCTTGTCCCGTTATCGGCCCCTCGAGTGGCGATCGTGAGGGGCCAGTTCTTGACTGTGTGCGCGTTCGCCTTACTGCCTTGAAACTACCACACCAACATCACAGACTCCACTTACCCAGCCTTGGCACCATACACTGATTTGACCATGATTCGCTACGCCATCACCAGCCGCGCCCTCTACCCCGGCGACGAGCAGGAAAAGCAGGCCGCATTCCTCAAAGAAGCCTTCCGGTGGATCCACGAAGGCATCGAATTTGTTCAGCTTCGTGAGAAAGATCTTCCTGCGGCAACCGTGGCTGCCCTGACCCGCAACCTACTGCACCAGATCAACTTGGCTGCGAGCCCCACGCGGCTGCTGATCAACTCACGACCCGATATCGCCTTAGCAACCGGAGCCCACGGCGTTCATCTTTCTTCTTCGCCAGACGCACTCTCGCCAACCCAGGTCCACAAGCTCTACGCCTCAACCGGACGTCCCCTACCGCTGATCACAATCGCCTGCCACACCCAGGCTGAGGTGCTACACGCCCGTCAGGAGAAGGTCGACGCGATCCTCTTCGCCCCTGTATTTGAGAAGCCCTTGACCAACGACACAAAACTCCCAGGCCAGGGCCTCGACCAGCTTCGCGCAGCCTGTCTCGCAGCCACCCCCATCCCTGTCTACGCGCTCGGTGGCGTCACAGACCAAAACGCACCCTCCTGCCTAGAAGCAGGCGCCGCAGGAGTCGCCGGAATCCGTCTCTTTCATCACCCCCGCGAGAACACCTCTTAACTCCGCTCTAAAAATCCGCATGCCATAATCATCACAAGTCGCATGCCGATTGCGCTCTTCACCTCGCTAGTCTTCGTTGGATCCCTGGCAGCTGGTCTTCTCGGAGCCCTGACCGGCCTTGGCGGCGGCGTCGTCCTCGTCCCTCTGCTCACAATCGTCTTCCACGTCGACATCCGCTACGCCATCGGCGCCTCGCTCATCTCCGTCATCGCCACCTCCTCCGGAGCGGCCGCAGCCTACGTCCGCGAAGGCTTCTCCAACATCCGCATCGGCATGTTCCTCGAAGTCGCCACCACCCTCGGCGCAGTCTTCGGAGCCTTTCTCGCCGCCCGCGTGCCTACCCGCGCCCTGGCGATCCTCTTCGGCCTCGTTTTGCTCTATTCAGCCTGGCTCTCCTGGCAGCAGAGTCATCATCCGGAAACGGCCACACACCCCGAAAATCCCTGGTCCAACCGGCTTCGCATGTCCAGCTCTTACCCCGACGACAATGGCGGCCAACGCGTCTACGCCGTCGATCGCATCCCTGCCGGCTTCGCCACCATGTTCGGAGCCGGAACCCTCTCCGGCCTTCTCGGCATCGGCTCCGGAGCCGTTAAAGTCCTCGCCATGGACCGCATCATGCGCGTCCCCTTCAAAGTCTCAACCACTACCAGCAACTTCATGATCGGCGTCACGGCAGCAGCCAGCGCCGGAATCTATCTGAAGCGCGGCTATATCAACCCTGGTCTCGCCTTTCCGGTCATGCTCGGCGTGTTAGCAGGCTCGCTCCTAGGGGCACACTTTTTGGTCAAAGCACGAGTCTCTCTGCTACGAACCATCTTCACTTTCGTCATCCTCGCGCTGGGCGTAGAGATGATCATCAACGGCTGGCTGGGCAGATCATGACAAAAGAACAAAAAACCGCAGCCCCTTCGCCGCAGCCCAAGACATTACGTTCGACACCGCCCGGCACACGATTCGACGACCGCCGCATGGAGATCATCATCGGTCGCCTCCTTCAAACTGGAGTCCTCCTCGCCTCCGCGACCGTGCTCGCCGGAGGCGTCCGCTTCCTCTTCGAACACCGCAACCAGCCGGCAAACTACCGCATCTTTTCGAGCGAATCGGCCAACCTCCTGCACCCGTCCCGACTCATCCACCTGCTGTCGATGGGCGACGCCTCAGCCATCATCCAGGTCGGGATCCTCCTGCTCATCGCCACCCCCGTCGCCCGCGTAGCCTTCGCCGTCATCGGCTTCGCCATTGAGCGCGACCGCCTTTACACTTTCGTCAGTCTTGCCGTCCTCGTCATCCTGATAGCCGCTCTCTTTCGTTAGGACGCCCTACGCGGGGGGCGCCCACTTCGTGGGGTGTATACAGGCTTCGCCCAGGCCTCCCGTTGGTCGGCGGAAAGATTCTTTCTCACGATCAACGTGAGCGCCATCCGAAGAGGTACACAAGCCACGAAGTGACCGCCCGCGCGCAGCGGGCTTACATGCCGGTAAAAGAGTAGCGGAGTAGCAGTGACAGGCAGTGCTCGAAATCTAGGAAGACCGGAGCGCAGCTTCAATGCCTGAGTTCACCTCGGCCTGAGCAAACTCGGCTGCCACACGAATGCCGTTCATGATCGCCTTCTCATTAGAAGATCCATGACCGATGATGCAGACCCCACGTACGCCCAGTAGAACAGCGCCGCCGTACTCCGAGTAGTCGAGCCGCTTCTTGAACTCGGCGAACGCCTTACGCGAAAGCAGCGCTCCAACCTGCGAGGTCACCGTCGACTTAAGCGACTGCCGCAGCGAGACGCTGAGCAACTGCGCCGTACCTTCAATCGACTTCAGTGCAACGTTTCCAACGAAACCATCGCAAACCGCAACATCGCTATGGCCGTTGAACAGATCACGCCCTTCCACGTTGCCGGTAAAGTTGATGCTCGTCAAAGCTCGCAGAAGCGGCAGCGTATCGCGGGTCAGCGAGTTCCCCTTCCCGTCTTCTTCCCCGATCGAGAGCAGGCCAACGCGAGGGTTATGAATTCTCAGAACGTCCTTGGCGTACATGTAGCCCATGACGGCAAACTGAACGAGATTGTCCGGATCGCAGTCCACATTTGCGCCCACATCGAGCAGCAACGACGGAACACCTTTCATGGTCGGCAAAATCGTAGCCAGCGCTGGCCGGTCGACGCCCGAAAGCATGCCCAGAACCATCTTGGCCGTAGCCATGGCAGCGCCAGTATTGCCTGCGGTAAAGAAGCCTGCCGCACGCCCTTCGCGAACCATCTTCAGGCCCACACGCATGGTCGAGTCGCGCTTAGAACGGACCGCCTGAGCGGCCTTATCGTCCATCGTGATCCACTCTGTGGCTGGCACGATGAACACTGGCAGCCGCTGCCCACGCAACGCCTGCCGCAGAATCGGCCGCAACCTGTCCTCCGGCCCAACCAGATGCACCCGCACGTCATACTGGCGCGCAGCAAGTACGGCCCCGCGAACCTCAGGTTCGGGGGCCTTGTCGGAACCCATTGCGTCTACAACGATGTCAGTTGGCATCAGCAGGGAAGAGCAGGGTTTGAGGGAGAGATACTAGCTGGCTTCTTTGGTTACGAGGACGTCGCGACCCTTGTACGTACCGCACTTGCGGCAGGCACGATGGGGAAGCTTGCGCTCGTGGCAGTTAGGGCACTCGGAGAGGCCGGTGGGGGTCAAAAAGTCGTGGCTGCGGCGCTTGGCAGTCCGTTGCTTGGAGTGGCGCCGTTTTGGATTAGGCATTGCAGTATCCCTTTCGATCGGCCGCGGCAATCACGCAAGAAACACGCAGTCGACGAGGCAAAAACTTGATTAGTGCTCCAACTCGAGCTTGTCTGCCAGACCCGCAAGCGCATTCCAACGCGAATCAGCCGGAGCCTCATCGCAGGAGCATTTCGCTTGATTCAGATTCTGACCACAGCGCGGGCAAAGCCCTTTGCAGTCCGCCGTACAGAGAGTGCGACTCGGCAGGGAGAGTAACACCTGCTCGCGCACCACATCCTCCAGCGAAAGACCGCTCTCTTGATAATACCCGATTTCGGTCTCGTCCGCAGTAATAGAACGCTCTCCAGCGTCCGCATCGGCCGCTTCTGGGCGAAAAATGAGGTCAAAATCGCCCGAAAGTGGCACTTTCACCGGGTCAACACACCGCGCACAGAGAATCTCGAAATCCGCGCTGTAGTTCGCCCGCAACCGGATGTCGTTCACATGCGAACTGGAGCTGCGATGCTCGATCAACAGATCCGCAACACCATTCACTGGCAGCGGACCCACCTGCCTAATATCAGCAGCATAGTCCAGCTGCCCTGCAGGAATCACTTCATTGAATTCAAGCGGTTCATCTACGAGTTGGAGCGGGGTAATTAGCACGATATTAAGGGTAGCAGGTTCCTGCCACAGATCAAATAGCTCCTGAAACGACGCGGCTTCCCCTCTCTTCCGAAATGGAAAACCGCATCGATTCCTGGTTCGCGTCCTAGCTCGCGGGTGCTGCGCGTCTTCGCCGCCCACTGATCAGATAGATCGCCGCTCGCAGCTCCAACAAAGGATCATCTGAGGGTTCAATTCCATCAACTCGCGGAATCGGATCGAAGATAATCTGCTTCTGCTCATGTGCAGTATCGGCAACCGGAGCAGTCAGAACAAATGTGCCAAGTTCAAGGATTTTGCGGTCTGCTGGCCAGTGAATCGTGGCATCGTCGGTCACATCGCCATCATTCGCAACCTGCACCAGAATCTTGAACTTGATCGGCCCTTTTCCAACTCTGTCAACGATCTCGTCCATCAAGTAGTTCGGCGCCTTCGCCGCGGTAGCAGCATCGTCTAGATGATCATTCCCTGCCTCAGGAATGATTCGGTAACGTCCGAAGCGACTCACTCCATCCTTATTGGTGAACTTCATCGCGGTCACGCCGAAGTAGCTCTCGCGGGCAAAACTCGAAGGCGCAGGCTTCGGAGCCTGCACAAACGCTAACGCTTTCGGATGCGATCCGAGAAACGCCTCCAGAGGAGTGCCAGCCAGATTCTTGGGATCGCTCGTCGCCAGCGCCGTCAGGAGTTGCAGGAACTCCTGACCAGTTCTGGTTGGAAAACCATCGGTCGAGTGACTCACGATGTCGGTGTGAACATGTTCGGCGAGATTGAACCGAATCGCAAACCCACGAGGATTCGCATTCGGATCGTTATCAGGCACCAAAGGAATGCCTGTTGAGTCTGAGAATCGCACAGTCACCGGCGTCGACTCCCGCGTAATGTGCGGTGCCTTAGTAAGCGTGGCCGCCTCAACAGACGGCGTGAACGTCCCCGTCAGCATGATGCCCTTGGCATGGGCTGGACGAAAGCCAGGATTCAATCCGAAGATCGCGTCGAACTGTTGCAGAAGCTGCTCGCTAAGCGCGATAAGTTTTTCGTCTGTAGGAAGCGGCATGATTATTCTCCTTCTCACAATCTACTGCACTCTGATTCATGGACTGTTACGACGGACTCTTCCTTTCGGACGAATTGTTCGTTGATGAAGTCCATGCCTTTGCACGAGCGGAAAAAGTTCGCATCTTTATCAACCCCTCGTTACGTCCAATAGCAATGAGTAAGAAGTGGCAGGCATCAGACATTCCGTCGCTCACAGGCAAACGCGTTCTCATTACTGGCGCAAACAGCGGCATCGGCTATCACGCAGCCATAAAGCTCGCGCGTAAAGGAGCGCATGTCCTCTTTGCCAGTCGAGACAGACGAAAAGGCGAAGCGGCCATCGCCCGCCTGGAGGCTGATTCGCCTGGCACCCACACTGAGTTGGCGATTCTTGACCTGGCTTCCCTTAGCTCGGTCCGCAACTTTGCCGCAGCCGAGCTAGCGAAACATCGGCCTTTGCATCTGCTGATCAACAACGCCGGCGTCTACTGCCCGCCTAAGCGATTGGAAACGGCTGACGGCTTCGAAGTACAGTTTGGAACCAACGTTCTCGGGCATTTCGCACTTACTGCGCTGTTGATGCCTGCCCTCCAACAGGCTGAAGCTGAATCGTCGGCTGATGCTGCAGGGAGGCCGCGAATAGTCACCATCGCATCAATCGCACACAAGCGAGGACGCATCCACTTCGACGACTTGCAGTTCGCCCGAAGCTACTCTCCTTTTGGAGCTTATCAACAATCGAAATTGGCCAACCTACTTATTGCCTTCGAACTCGACCGTCGTCTTCGGGCCGCGAATTCGCCGATCATCAGCGTCGCGGCCCATCCCGGCGTCGCGAGCACAAATCTTTTCAAGGCAGGCAAATACTCTGCATTTGAAGGAGGACTTCGCGATCTTGCGGGGCATGCCATCGGGATCTTGCTTAACACAGATTCTGAAGGCGCGTTGCCGACGCTCTATGCCGCCACTTCGGAAGAGGTGAACGATGGTGGCTACTACGGCCCACAGGGATTTCAAGAGATGCGAGGGGAAGAAGTGGGACCGGCAAAAATAGCTGCGCAAGCGAACGACCGCGCCGCTGCAACTCGCCTGTGGCAGATCTGCGAAGAGTTGTCGGGAATCAAATTACTTAGCGATGTGGCCGTTGCTACCTCATAGAGTCTGCAAAGGCATTGCATGCTCGCCCTTTCACTTCAACATAAGCAAACACTGAACGACAATCGTCATTGATCCTAAAGCGACTACCCAACCTTCGAATCATGGAACGTTCGTTTTTGAGCTTTCGCAAGCTGAGCCCCTACTGAGGCTGCGCTTCGACGAACGTTATATGTCTCCCTGCATCGCGCTGGTCTGTCATTAAAACGACTCTGCCATCTTCCGCAACGGTAAGACCTGAGTACATCGGAGG
>Ga0302178_10001862_pt1 | contig 17241 bp, 15 predicted proteins | sample I_Palsa_E1_3_FD_198790 | JGI IMG/M metagenome (GOLD analysis project Ga0302178, IMG submission 198790) | Peat permafrost microbial communities from Stordalen Mire near Abisko, Sweden - I_Palsa_E1_3 | ecosystem: Environmental > Terrestrial > Soil > Palsa > Peat permafrost | place: Sweden... | reverse complement strand
GCGACCGGGCAGGGTCAGCTCGTCGCCATCGGGCGTCTTGTAGGTGCGGTCCTGGTTGAGCACGCGGGCGAAGGTCTTGCCGTCCTTCTTGACGTCCTCGGACAGGTCACCCCTGTTCAGCCCTAGCCAGTTTCGGTAGCCCAGCACCTTGTCGTCGGCGTCGACGGCGGCCACCGAGTCCTCGAAGTCCATGATCGTCGTGATCGCCGACTCCAGGACGACGTCCCTGATGCCGGCGACGTCGGTCTTGCCGATCGGCGATTCCGGGTCGACCAGGATCTCGATGTGCAGCCCGTGATTGACCAGCAGCACCGACCAGTCGGGGGAGCCGAGCTCGCCGGTGTAGCCGACGAACTTCTCCGGGCTAGCCAGGCCAACCGAACCGTCGGCGGTCGCGACCTGCAGCTGGCCGTCCTCGACACTGAGTCCCGTCACACCGGTCCACGAGCCCGACGCCAGCGGAACCGCCTCGTCGAGAAACTTGCGCGCGTAGGCGATCACCTTGTCGCCGCGGACCCGGTTGTAGCTGGTGCCTTTGTCGGCGCCGTCGCTTTCCGGGATCACGTCGGTGCCGTACAGCGCGTCGTACAGCGAGCCCCACCGGGCGTTGGCAGCGTTCAGCGCAAACCGCGCGTTGAGGACGGGCACCACCAGCTGTGGGCCGGCCGTCGTGGTGATCTCGTCGTCGACGCCCGCGGTGGTGATGGTGAAATCAGCGGGTTCTGGCTGCAGATAACCGATCTCGACGAGGAACTGACGGTACGCCTCGGGGTCGAGCGGCTCGATGACGTGCTGGCGGTGCCACTTGTCGATCTGAGCCTGCAGCTGATCCCGGCGCGCCAACAGGTCCTGGTTCTGCGGCTGCAGGTCGGTGACCACCTTGTCGACGCCCGCCCAGAAGCTGTCGGGGTCGATGTCGGTGCCGGGCAAAGCCTCGGTGTTGATGAAGTCGTACAGCGCTTGAGCGACGCGAAGGTTCCCCACCGACACGCGATCCGTCATCTTTTTCCTCCGCACTCACCTATCGAAATCCGCCCTCAGCCTACCGGCCAGCAGCCCGATTACCGGTAACCGGCGGCCTGCAGCAGCAGGTCACACCGTGCCAGCAGCGCTGCCCGCAACGGCTCAGCACGTGTGGCGATGGCCTTCTGGCAACGCACATATTCGGCGCGGCCCGCCGCGTCCTCGACAGCGATAGGCGTGTACCCGTAGTCGCTCAGGTCATACGGGCTGGCTCGCATGTCGATCTCGCGGGCAGCCGCAGCCAGCTCCAGGCAGTCAAGCAGCGTCTCAGAGTCGATCAGCGGGATCAACTTGTACGACCATTTGTAAAGGTCCATGTTCGCGTGCAGGCAGCCCGGCTGCTCCCAATCCTGTTGCGTCGCGCGGCTGGGCGAGCCCGCGTTGCGCGGCACGGCTTCCGGGGTGAAGAAGCGGAACGCGTCGAAGTGGCTGCACCGCAACGGTCCGGCGACCTCGGCCTCGACCACGGTATCGGTGCCCGCAGCGCCAAGGCGCAGCGGGACACGGTCATGGCGCACCTCGCCGCTGCGGAAGACCATCGCCCACTCGTGCAGTCCAAAGCAGTTCAGCTGCGCGGGCCGCCGCGCGGTCGCGCGCAGCAGGTCGGCCACGAACGAAATGGTCTCCAGCCGGCTGCGCAGGTATGTGTCGCTCACTGTGACACCGGACACGTCGACGGTGTAGCCCCGGCGATCGCGGTATCGACGGACCGCTTCGCCGCCTGCCAGTTGCACCCCGTAGCCGGGATGCCAGCAGCGCAGTTGCCGCGGGCGCAGGCTGTAGTAGCTGAACAAGAAGTCCCACACCGGATGCGGCTCGCCGACTTGTGCCCGTCTCGCGTGCGGGGCCACGAATCTTTCGACGCGCGAGGCATATTCGCCGGCGCGGGCCGTCCACCGCTCGGCATCCAACTGGATGCTCGTACTAAGCACGCGGCGTCCCGTCACGCACCACGCCGACCAGATCGCGCACCAAGTCCTCCAGCGCCACCATGGCCACCACGGCTCCGTCTTGACCGGTGACCAACGCGAGGTGACTGTTGCTGCGCCGCATCCGCGACAGCGCCTCGGGCACCATCAGCGACTCGGAAACCCGCGGCAGCGGCCGGACCCTGGCCAGGTCGATCACGGCGTGCGGGTCGTCGGCCAACGACAGCACATCTTTGATGTGCAGATAGCCAACGAATCCGTGGTCGACGTCGACCACCGGGAATCGCGAATAACCGGTTGCGGCCAAAGCCTTTTCGACGATCCCGACCGTCGGCCCAGACCCGGCGGCGGCCACCGGCACCGCCTGGATCTCGGCGACCGGGACCGCCACATCGGCGACCCTGCGATTGCGGATTTGCAGCGCCCGGGTGAGCCTGGTGTGCTCCTCGGGGTCCAGCAGGCCTTCCGACACCGACTCGGCGATCATCTCGCTGAGCTCGACCGTGGACACCGCGACCTCGAGCTCGTCGCGGGGCTGCACCCGCAGCGCGCGGAGCGTCACGCCGGTGCACCAGTTGTAGAAATTCAAGATCGGCCGGACGGTCCGCACGTAGGCCAAATAGGCCGGAATCAGCAGCATCGCCGCCTTTTCCGGACCCGCGATGGCGATGTTCTTCGGGACCATCTCGCCGAGCAACACGTGCAGCGTCACCACGATCGCCAGCGCCACCATCAACGACAGGGTGTGCAGCACGGTCGGGGAGACGCCGACCAGGTCGAACGGCCGCTGCAGCAGGTCGGCGACCGCGGGCTCGCCGAGCCGGCCCAGCATCAGCGACGCGATCGTGATGCCCAGCTGAGCCCCGGCGAACATCAGCGGCAGCTGCTCGCCGGCCCGCAGCGCGGTGAGCGCGCTTGATCTGCCCTGTTCGGCCAACGCCTCCAAGCGATCCCGTCGCGCGGAGATCAGCGAGAACTCCGCAGCCACAAAAAACGCGTTCGCGCCCACCAGCAGGATGGTCGCCAACAGCTTGAGCAGGTCGCCCATCATCGGCCTCGCGCGGCGGCGGAATCGGCGTGATCCGGCAGCTGGGTCAACTCGAGCAGGTCGATGCGGCGGCCGTCCATCCGAAGCACTCTGGCCCGCCAGGCCGAGGTGTGCGGGATGCCGTCGTGCTCATATCCACCCAGCTGCACCTCGTCGCCGATGGCCGGAATGCGGCCCAGTTGTTGCATGACCAGCCCACCGATCGTCTCGTATTCGCCCTCGGGGGCGTGGTAGCCGGTCGCGGTGGCCACCTCGTCGATGCGCAGCAGGCCGGACACCCGCCAACCGTTGCCGGCTGCCACCACATCCGGTGTGGCGTCGTCGTGTTCGTCGCGGACGTCGCCGACGATCTCCTCGATCAAGTCCTCGACGGTGACCATGCCCGCGGTACCGCCGTACTCGTCGACGACCATCGCGGTCTGCAGGTCGTTGGCGCGAATCTGTCCCATCAGCGCGTCGCCGTCGAGCGTGGAGGGCACCTTGGCAACCGGCTGCGCGACGGCTGTGACCAGCGTGAGCGCACGCTCGGCGGGCGGCACTTCGAAGACCTGTTTGACGTGCACGATGCCAACGGTCTCGTCGAGGTCACCGTCGACGACCGGAAACCGCGAGAAGCCGCTCTCGGTGGCGGCTTCCACCAGATCTGCGATGGTGTTATCAACTTGCAGCGCAACGATTTTCGACCGCGGAGTCATCAGCTCCTCGGCGGTCAGGTCACCGAATTGCAGCGACCGGTGCAGCAGCGCCGCGGTGACGGGGTCCAGCGAGCCGCTGCGAGCCGAATTACGCACCAGCGACACCAGCTCCTGAGCCGAGCGGGCCGACCGCAGTTCTTGCGCGGGCTCGACCCCGAGCTTGCGCAGAACCCAGTTGGCCACGCCGTTGGTCGCCCGAATCGGCCACGTCATCAGCCAGGAGAACAACAACTGCAACCCGGCAACCGCGCGTGCGGTCTGCAGTGGCCGGGCCACGGCAAGATTCTTCGGCACCAACTCACCGAAAATCATCGACAGTGACGTGACGACCAGCAGGGTCAGAAACGTGATGATCGCGTCGGCGACCCGGTTGGGTATCCCGAGCGCATCCATGGCGGGGTGTGGCAGCTCGGCGACCAGCGGTTCGGTGAGGTATCCGGTGACCAGCGTGGTGATCGAGATGCCCAGCTGCGCGCCAGACAGCTGGAACGACAGGGTGTGGTGAGCGCGGCGCACGAAGCGATCGCGCCGGCGGCCGTTGCGGGCGTTGGCGTCGACCGTGCTGCGCTCGAGTGTGGTCAGGGAGAACTCGGCGGCGGTGAATAGCGCGTTGCCCGCGGTGAGGATCACGATGGCCAGCAGGCTCAGCAGGGTGACGACGAGATTCATCGAGGCCACCTGCGCGAAGGAGGCTCCTCTGAGTCGGCGTCACACACGCCGGACGGCGCGGGTGCCTGCGGCACGGGAACCCTTCCTTCGACGTAACCACGAATGACGTGAGCTTTGATGGTAGCGAAGGCGCGACGTGCCCGAGCACGCGTTGCCGCGCCGACACGCCCATCAACCGAGTGGTTTACCACCCCAGCGGCAGCGGATGGCCTTCGGCGAACCCCGCTGCGGACTGCACACCGACCACCACCCGGTCGTGCAACTCGGCCAGCGTCGACGCGCCGACGTAGGTGCAGGTGCTCCGCACGCCGGAGGTGATGTGGTCGAGCAGATCCTCGACGCCACCGCGGGCCGGGTCCAGCCCCATCCGCGACGTCGAGATGCCTTCCTCGAACAACGCCTTGCGGGCCCGCTCGAAGGCGCTGTCGCCCGCGGTGCGGGCGACCACCGCGCGCTTGGACGCCATGCCGTAGCTCTCCTTGTACGGCCGGTTGTCGCGGTCGCGTAGCAGGTCGCCGGGGGACTCGTAGGTGCCCGCGAACCAGGATCCGATCATGACGTTGGAGGCGCCCGCCGCCAGCGCCAGCGCCACGTCACGCGGGTGACGCACCCCGCCGTCAGCCCACACGTGGGCACCGAGTTGCTTTGCAGCCGAGGCACATTCGAGGACTGCAGAGAACTGGGGCCGGCCGACGCCGGTCATCATGCGGGTGGTGCACATCGCACCCGGACCCACGCCGACCTTGACGATCGACGCGCCGGCGTTGACCAGGTCGCGGGTGCCGTCGGCCGACACCACGTTGCCGGCGACCAACGGCACACTCAGCTCCAGCGATGAAATCGCCTTGATGGCATCCAGCGCCTTGACCTGATGCCCGTGGGCGGTGTCGACGATAACCAGGTCGACGCCGACCTCGACCAGCGCCTGCGCCTTGGCGACCACGTCGCCGTTGATACCGACCGCCGCGGCGATGCGCAGCCGGCCTTTCGCGTCGACGGCGGGTGTGTAGATGCCGGCACGGATCGCCCCAGTCCGGGTCAGCACGCCGGCCAGGGTGCCGTCGGCGCTGGTGAGCACCGCGACAGCGACCGGTGAGTGCTCGAGCAGGTCGAAGACTTTTCGCGGTTCGGTGCCGACCGGGGCGTTGACGAAGTCAGTGATGGCGATGTCGTGCACGCGAGCGAATCGATCCACTCCGTCGCAACACGACTCGGTGACCAGTCCGATCGGGCGTCCCTCGAATGCGACGACGGCCGCCCCGTGTGCGCGCTTGGAGATCAGCGCCAGCGCGTCGGACACCGAATCGTCCGGCGCCAAGGTCACCGGGGTGTCGACGACCAGGTCGCGGCTTTTGACGAAATCCACCGTCTGCTGTACCGCGGTGATCGGAAGGTCTTGCGGCAGAACGACAATCCCACCACGGCGGGCCAACGTTTCGGCCATTCGCCGGCCCGCGACCGCAGTCATATTGGCCACTACCACCGGGATGGTGGTGCCCGAGCCGTCGTTGCTGGACAAGTCGACGTCGAAGCGTGACGCCACGTCCGAGTGGTTCGGCACGATGAAGACGTCGTTGTACGTCAGGTCGTACGCGGGATGGTGCCCTTCCAAAAACCTCATCGGTATCGGTGTACCCCCTGGTTGGCCTCGCTAGGCCGGCACCTCGCTGTGGTCTCCACTCCAGAGAGTATGGAACTTTTTGCTCGGGTCTTCATCAATCCGTCCATAGGTGTGGGCACCGAAGAAGTCCCGCAGGCCCTGGGTGAGCGCGGCGGGCAGCCGTTCGGTGCGCAGCGCGTCGTAGTAGGACAACGCCGAGGCGAAGCCCGGGATGGGGATACCCAATTGGGTGGCCGTCACCACCACACGACGCCAGCTGTCGATGGACGATTCGATCGCGCTACGGAAATACGGAGCGACGATCAGCGTGGGCAGGTCGGCGTCATCGTCGTAGGCCTCCTTGATCCGGTTGAGGAATTTGGCCCGGATGATGCATCCGCCACGCCAGATCGTCGCCATGTCGCCCAGCGTGATGCCCCAGTCGTATTCGGCGCTACCGGCCTGGATCTGGTTGAACCCCTGCGCGTAGGCGATGATCTTCGACGCGTACAGCGCCTTGCTGACATCGTCGATGAACTGCTCTGCATCGCTGGGCTTTTCGCCTAGATGGCCGGACGCCAGGCCGGTGGTGGCCTTTCGCTGGGCCACCGAGCCGGACAGTGCACGGGCGAACACCGCCTCGGCGATACCGGTGACCGGAATTCCGAGGTCCAGGGCCGACTTCACTGTCCAACGGCCGGTGCCTTTCTGCTCGGCCTCGTCGACGATGATGTCGACGAGCGGCTTACCGGTCTTGGCGTCTTTCTGGCGCAGCACCTTCGCGGTGATCTCGATGAGAAAGCTGTCCAGGTCGCCCTTGTTCCATTCGGCGAAGACGTCGGCGATCTCGGGTGCGGTCTTGCCGAGTCCGTCGCGCAGCAGCTGGTAGGCCTCGCCGATGAGCTGCATGTCGGAGTATTCGATGCCGTTGTGCACCATTTTGACGAAGTGCCCGGCGCCGTCGGGGCCGATGTGGGTGCAGCACGGCACGCCGTCGACGTGCGCGGAGATCTCCTCGAGCAGCGGGCCGAGCGACTTGTAGGACTCGGCCGGCCCGCCGGGCATGATCGACGGCCCATTCAGCGCGCCCTCTTCGCCGCCGGAGATGCCGGCGCCGACGAAGTGCAGACCGCGTTCGCGGATCGCCTTTTCACGGCGGATGGTGTCGGTGTACAGCGCGTTTCCGCCGTCGATGATGATGTCGCCGTCTTCCATCGCGTCGGCGAGCTCGTTGATGACGGCGTCGGTCGGGTCACCGGCCTTGACCATGATGATCACCCGCCGTGGTTTCTCCAACGCGTCCAGGAATTCCTCGATGGTCTCCGACCGGACGAATTTGCCCTCGTCACCGTGCTCTTTTAGCAGCGCGTCGGTCTTGGCGATCGACCGGTTGTGCAGCGCCACGGTGTAACCGTGGTGGGCGAAGTTGCGGGCGAGGTTCGAGCCCATCACCGCGAGGCCAGTGACGCCGATCTGCGCGGTCCCGGTCTTTGATTCCGACGAGCTCATGTGTGCGCCTCTCGATTCGTGACTGCCATCCAACGCCCTGCTCCGAACACTGTGGCACAGCGGGATTCAGGTACCTGCAAAGTATCGCCAAAGCGGGGTGATTGCCGGGTTGCCGGGTTAGGCAGCGGTGAACAGCCGGTGCAGTTCGGTGAGCCACGGGATAGCCAGCGCCACGGTGGGCACGATGAGCACCGCCGCGGCTGCGAGGTAGGCGGCTGTCGACACCCACAGGCTGTTGCCGCTGCCGGACAGCCGTCGGACCCGCAACAGGGTGTGCGTACCGCCGGCGGCCAGTGCGCCTAGCGGCGTGCGGCCCGACGCGCAGGTCACCAGGGCGCGGGCCAGGGGAGCGCGGCCGGCTACCCGGACCGCGGCGTCGTCGGCCAATAGCTCGGCCAGCAGCTGCACTGCGTCCAAAGCGCTTGCGCTGCGGACGAATCGGGGGAACGCGGCGTGCGCGGCGGTGAACGCCTCGAGTACCAGGTCGTGGCGGGCACGCAGGTGGGCACGCTCATGGCTGAGGATCGCGGCTACCTCGGCCTCAGCGAGTGAGTCCAGGGTGCCCTCGCTGACCACCACGCGCCCGCGTACGCCGGGCAGGCAGTAGGCCAGCGGTTGCGCCACTTCCAGCACCCGCAGGTCACGACCTCGGGCGCAGGCCCGCGCGGAGACCGAGACCGCATCTTGCGACAGGCCGAGCAGGTCAACCAGCATCCGGTGATGTCCCCGCCGTCGACGCGTCGAGACGGCGACTCGGATGACGGCGACCGCCAGCCGTGCGCCGACCAGCAACGTGAGCGCGAACACTGCGACGTCCAGAATCCACAGCGGCCAGCCGAGGCGACCGATTTCGGCGGACGGGCTCGCGGTGGGCCGCCCGTCTGCTCCCGGGACGAACAACCGGCTGGCGATCGCGAAGCCGGCGCTGAATGCCGACAAGACCGCGGCAACCGCAATCGCCTGCCAGAGCACCATCGCTGCGCGGGGAGCCCGCAGCGGCCACGTCGCGCGCGCCAGGAGGGCGGGCACCGGGCCGACCAGCATCACCGCAAGAGTGGTGAAGGCCAGCCCGGACACCTTTGCAGTCTCCCTCAGTCCTCGGGCCGAGCGCCACCAGGCGACGCTTCGCGATGACTTGATTCCAATTCGTCGAGCGCGCGCCGAAGCGCTTCGGCTTCGTCGGCGCCGACCCGCTCGACGAAGTGCACCAACGCGGCCTGGCGGTCGCCGGTGTCCGCGGCCTGATCCAGCGCGTCGACCATCAGCCCCGCGACCAGCTCGTCACGCCCATGGACCGGCGCATACCGGTGCGCGCGGTCGTCGCGGATTTGAGAAACGAGATTCTTCTTGGCCAGCCGCTGCAACACGGTCATCACCGTCGTGTAAGCCAGCTCGCGGCGCTCAGAGAGCGCCTCGTGCACCTGACGGACGGTTTGCGGTTGCGGAGCCGACCACAAGTGGTCCATCACGGCGCGCTCGAGGTCCCCGAGCCGCGTCTGCTTAGCCATGTCTGCTCATCTCCTTGGCAATGCTGCCAGCGTACTCGCGCTTACTACCGACGGTCGTACCTCTCGTAGCGGGGATTCGAAAGTCGTGGTCCCCGCCGTCGTGCATCGACACGTCTGTGAAGGTCTCCACAGCATAGATCTCGATTCTATGGTTAGGCTAACCTCACATGAGGAGGTTGCCCGTGACAACACTGATCGACGACCCGCTGATCTCGGCGATGGCCATTGACCGCGTGCTGCCATTGCACGAGTCCGCGCGGCGACTGCGCGAACTGTATCCGCAGTGTCCACGGGTCTACGGTGTCGCGGTGCTGGGCGATGTCTCCGTCCGCCGGTGGTGGCCGCTGACGTCGGCATTGAGCACCGATCGCCTGCAGACCATGTTCGACGCGGCAGCGATGGACATGGATCGGCGCAGTGCCGCAAGGCAATTGGCGGCGACGCTGGTGCACACCGTGATCGGCCGAGTGGTCGCGCTGGTGGTGCTGGAGGCCAGGGCCTGGGACACCGGACTGGAGAACCTCTGGGTTCACGTCGACTCCGACGGCGTCATCGATTGGGCCGGCGTGGTCGACCCGACGGTGCGTCTGCTCTCCGATGATCCGAATGTCGCCGACAGCGACGGCGTGGTGCGCCTGCCGAGTGAGGCGGCGCTGACGACCTGGGTCGCCCACCGTTCTCATCGCACCCTGGAACCGTTGTTCGCCAAGCTGAACGAAGCCAGCGGCGGCGCTCTGTCGATCGCGACCATGTGGCACGTCGTCGGGTCGATGGTGGTGGCGGCCGCGACCCAGGTGCCGCAGTTGGCCGGCGCCGACGAGTTGGCCGCTATGCGCCGCGGCCAGGCCGTGCTCGACGCGCTGGTCGGCTTCGGCCTGCCGGTGCGTGGGCTGCCGGCGGCCCGCATACGGACACGGGCAACCCCTTGCGAAATTAGGGCAGCCTTGCCTATGCTTCTGGCATCGGGCGATGAATGACCGCGACGGAGTCCTGAGGGCTGCAGTGACCCCCGGTCTGTTCGATCGGCGAGCCCCGTGCATTGCGCACGGGGCTCGCCTGTATCTGGGGGTCGCTTCGACTGAAGCCGTTGGGCGTCAGTCCTTGATGAAGTGGTACATCCGGTACGACAGCCGCCCGCGCTGCAGTTCGCGGTACATCAACGTGCCTGGCGCACCGGCGAATAGGCGACCGAAAGACTGAAGGAACGCAGGCACATAGCGACGGACCAGGTCCAGGTAACGCGGCGAGTTGTTATCCATCCCGCGCACTACCTCTGGGCTGATATCACGCTTCGCAACCATCCGCATCGGCATGCCGGCCAGCGTTGCGTCCCACAGGTCATATTCGAGGAACCCGCGGAAATCGGTGTAAAGGAAATGCCCTCCCGGACGCAGCACTCTTGCCACTTCGCGGAAGAAACGCTCGGGGTGGGGATAGGCGTGCGAGGCTTCGACATTGATCACCGCGTCAAAGGACTCGTCGGGAAAGGGCATGCTCTCAGCGTTGCCGTGCACGAAATCCAGCCCCGGGAGATTGTGCCTTTCTTGGGCGAACTTGACGCCGTCGGGGTTGAAATCCAGCCCCGTGTAGGAGGCCGGCTGCGACGTCCGCACCAGATACGCGGCTCCACCGCCGTGTCCGGAACTGGGCTCCAGTACTTGTTTTCCGCTGATATCCGCCTGGGTCGCGGTGCAGTGGTAGAGCTGGATGCAGTACCGATTGCGCTCATCTTCAGAACCCAACGGCAGACCTAACGGTGGATCCTCCTCGTACCCCCAGTTGAGAAAGATGATGTCTTCGTTCTTCCACCGGCGAGTAATAAAGGGATACCAATACTTGTTCATGGTGCTTTTGAACCATGAATAACTGCCGATTGGCTTGACGTACTGCCTCAGAGTCATTGGCACGGCGGCCAGTATTCCAGTCGCGTCATGCGCTGCCGTGGTCGGCGGCCACGGATACAAAAGCAACCTCACTTGACGGCTTGGCGGTGCGCCGGTGAACGGCCGTTCGTGCGCCCCGTGCCGGATGACGGACCAACCGCTCGGCGCCTCAGTCCTTGATGAAGTGATACATCCGGTACGACATCTTCCCGCGTTGCAGTTGCTTGTACGCCGTCGTGCCCGGCGCGCCGGAGAATATGCGGCCGAAGGGCTGCAGGACTTTGGGCACATAGCCGGAGACCAGGCCCAGGTAGCGCTGCGAGTTGTTATCCATCCCGCGCAGCACCTCCGTGTTGATCTCCCGCTTCGAAACCATCCGCATCGGCATGCCGGCCAGTGCTGCATCCCAATCGTCATATTCGAGGAACCCGCGGAAATCGGCATAGAGGAAATGCCCTCCCGGGCGCAGCACCCGCACCATTTCAGGAAGAAAACGGTCGAAATGGGGGTAGGCGTGCGCGGCTTCGACGTTGATCACCGCGTCAAAGGACTCGTCGGGAAAGGGCATGCTCTCGGCGTTGCCGTGCACGAAATCCAGCCCCGGTAGGTTGTGCCTTTTTTGGGCGAATGCCACACCGTCCGGGTTGTAGTCCAGCCCGGTGTAGGCGGCCGGGCGCAACGTCCGTACCAGATACGCGGCTCCACCGCCGTGTCCGGAGCTGACTTCCAGGACTTGTCTGCCGCCGAGATCCGCTTGGGTCGCCGTGCGGTGGTAGAGCTGGATGCAGTACCGGTTGGGCTCATCCTCAGGGGCCAGCGGCAGTCCCAGCGGCGGATCTTCCTCGTAGCCCCAGTTGAGAAAGGTGATGTCTTCCTTTTCCCACCGGCGGGTGATCAAGGGGTACCAGTACTTGTTCATGGCTAGTTTCAGCCACGGGAAAGGGTCGATGGGCTTGATGTACCGCCCGAGAGTGCTATTCACAGCGGCGAGTATGCCAGGCACATTATGCGCTGCCGTGATCGGCCACCAAGGCAGAGTCGGCATCACGCAGCGCCTTGTCGGTTCGCCGGTAAACCACCGCTCGTGCACCCCGTGCTGGCACGGTCGCCACACCGCGCCAGAACCGTCGTTCGTCCGGCGCATCGGTTGGCGCGAAACGCAATTCGCGCAGCAATATGCGCAGGGTGACGTCCATCTCCATGTCGGCGAACGCCGCGCCGACACAACGGTTGACGCCGCCGCCGAACGGGACCCAGGCCGTCGGCTTAGGGACGCCGCCGACGAATCGGTCCGGGTTGAATGACGCCGCGTCCGGGAAGCTGTCATCCGATTCATGGATCATCCGGATACTCAATATCAGCTTGGCGTTCTCCGGAATAACCCACTCCCGCAAGCGAATTCGCGTCTTTGTGCACCGCACGGTGCCGTCGAGAACCGGCCGGATGCGCTGCACTTCCGAGATCGTGGCCCGCCGCAATTCGGATCCGCCGGCGTCGACTTCCTCGGTCAGCCGCAACAACAGTTCTGGATGGCGAGTCAACCGCTCCACTGCCCAGCCCAATGATCCGGAGGTTGTCTCGTGACCGGAGACGAGCAAGGTCAGCATCTCGTCGGCGATGTGCTGATCCGGGAGCGGCTCACCGTTTTCGTAGCGAGCCTGCACCAGCAGCGCAAGCACGTCGCTGCGCTCTTCCAAGGCGGGATCGGCCCGCGCATCGGCGATCAGCGAGTCGATGACAGCGTCGAAACGGCGCCGGTACCGCAGATACCGCCCCCCCAGACTCCACCGACCCAGGTCACGCCGCAAGCTCGGCGGCACCGCCAAGAACGGGCCGGCAAGAGCGGCCATGGGCGGCACTAGGTCGCGAAGCTCGTCCAACGCGGGTCCCTCAGCGCCGAACACGGCACGCAGGATGGCGCCGAGAGTGATGCTCGTCATCGAAGGCAGCGTTTTGAACTCGCGCCCCTCTGGCCAGGTTGCGATCTCGCGCATCACCTCGTCTTCGATGATGTGCTCGTAGCTTCGCATCCGCTTGCCGTGAAATAGCGGGAGCACCATCTTGCGGCGCGCGAGGAGTCTGGCGCCGTCAAGGCTGAACGTGGACCCCGGGCCGAATCCGTCGCCTAAGCTCCCTGTCCCCGATCCCTTGCGTTCGACCAGATCGGTGCTGGTGTTGAGCACCTCCTTGGCCAGGACTGGGTCGGTGATCGCCACCGCATGGCCCATGCCCGGCAGATTCACGCTGATGACGCTGCTGCCGTACCGTCGGGCCAGAGCGCCGTACATGCTGTGAGTTGAAACCAAGAACCTGAGGGCCTGGATGGGCTTCGGTGTCCGTGGACCCGGTGGTAACCGCACCGGGTCGGTTGTCGCCGTTACCATGTCGTCCACTCCCCGTTCCGGTACTGCGAAGGTTGCCGTGCCGGCACTCCACAATATCGGTAGCCACCGCGTCCCGCTTCCTGCACCCCGAAAACAGCAACGCCCTCTTGGGCCGTGTAGACACAGGGGCGTGCAGCCAACACCGGGCTCGGCCGTCCCGCCGGATTTCGAAGCACCGTTCGACAACGAGCTCGGGCTGGTGTTCACCGAACTCAGCCCGGACCGCGCCCGAGCTCAGCTCGACGTCCAACCCAAGCTGCTGCAACCGATGGGCATCGTGCATGGCGGTGTCTACTGCTCGATGGTCGAGAGCCTGGCCAGCACGGCCGCGTATACCTGGCTCAATGCAAACGGCGGGGGTTCGGTCGTGGGCGTGAACAACAACACCGACTTCTTGCGCGCGATCGGTAGCGGCACTGTGTTCGGCACCGCAACACCCGTCCATCGGGGCCGTCGTCAGCAACTCTGGCTGGTCACCATCACCGACTCGGGCGACCGTCTGGTGGCCCGCGGTCAGGTACGGCTGCAAAACCTCGAAGCCGAGAACTAACTGGCGGCCTTCGCCGTCTCGTCCTCGTGAGCCTCGGCCGCCAATACGGCTAGCTGTTCGAGCCGCGTCCGGGCGAAGGCTTGCTGCTCGGTGATCGTGAGCTGTCCGCGCCGACCGCTCAAGAACGTCACAATCCACGACAGCACCGTGGTGATCTTGTTCTTGAACCCGATCAGATAGACCAAGTGCAGCAGCAGCCAGGCGAACCAGCCGATGATCCCACCGAACTCGAGGGGACCGATTTTCACCACCGCGTAGTACCGCGAAACCGCGGCCATCGACCCCTTGTCGAAATACTGGAACGGCTCGCGCCGCGAAGGGTCGGCGCCAGCCAACTCGGCCTTGATCGTGCCCGCGGCGTACTTGCCACCCTGGATGGCGCCCTGCGCAACCCCGGGAACACCGTCGAACGCGGCCATGTCACCTACGACAAACACGTTGGGGTGGCCGGGAATTGACAGGTCGGGCAACACCTTCACCCGGCCCGCGCGGTCGAGTTCGACGCCCGATTGGCGGGCAAGATCGCGGCCCAGCGGGCTGGCGGAGACTCCCGCGGACCACACCTTGCACGCCGACTCGATGCGACGGGTGGTGCCGTCGGAGTCCTTGACCGTGATGCCGTCGCGGTCAACGTCGGTGACCATGGCATCGAGCTGGATTTCGACGCCCATCTTCTCCAGTCGTGCGGCGGCCTTCTTGCCGAGGTTCTCGCCCATCGGCGGCAGGACGGCGGGGGCCGCGTCGAGCAGAATGACGCGCGCTTTCGTCGAATCGATATGGCGGTAGGCGCCTTTGAGGGTGAAGTCCGCGAGTTCGGCGATTTGGCCGGCCATTTCGACACCGGTCGGTCCCGCGCCCACGACGGTGAACGTCAGGAGCTTCTCCCGCCGCTCCGGATCGCTCGACCGCTCCGCGGCTTCGAACGCGCTCATGATGCGACCACGCAACTCCAGCGCGTCGTCGATGGACTTCATGCCAGGCGCGAATTCGGCGAAATGGTCATTGCCGAAGTAAGACTGGCCGGCGCCCGCAGCGATGATCAAGCTGTCATACGGGGTCTCGTAACTGTGGCCGAGCAACTCCGAGACGACGAATTTGCCTCGCAGGTCGATGTGCGTGACATCGCCGAGAAGAACTTGAACGTTGTGCTGACCCCGCAGGATCATCCGCGTTGGGGGAGCGATCGCGCCTTCGGCGACGATGCCGGTCGCCACTTGGTAGAGCATCGGCTGGAACAGGTGATGGGTGGTACGAGCGATCAACTTGATGTCGACGTCGGCCCGTTTGAGCTTCTTGACCGCGTTCAGACCACCGAATCCGGATCCGATGACTACAACCCGGTGTCGACGATTGAGTCCGGAGTCTTCGGGATGGGCGTTCATGGCGTGGATTGCTCCTCAGCAGCTAAGGCTTTCAACTACACGTTAGCCGCCCGGACCTGGTTTAACCGTGTGATCAGCCCCACCCCGGGCCGTCGAACGTGACGCGGCTCGCCGGGTCGGTCAGAGACCAACCAGAGGACGTAGCGCATCGCCGACGGCGGCGACCACGCCAGGTGTGTAGAAGGGCATGTAGATGATCACGCCGTCGATTCCGGCGTCGAGCACCTTGGCCTGGACCTGCTCGGCGATGTAGTCGGCGCCGCCCACCAGCATGCGCTGCTGACCCATCTCCGCCGGGATCTGGTCCGGCTTGGCGTCTTCGTCCAGCAGCACGGTCAGCAGGACGCTGGTCTCCAGTGTTGCGGGGTCGCGGCCGATCTCCTCGCAGCGCTCGCGCACAACTTTGACCTTGCCCGGCAGTTGGTCGAATCCGGCGATCAGGTTGAGGTGGTCGAAGTGCCGAGCGGCCAGCGGAATTGTCTTCTTCTCCCCGCTGCCGCCGATCATCAGCGGAACGTGATCGCGGTAGCGCGGGTTGGCCATCGCATTTTCCGCGCGGTACCACTTGCCGGAAAAGGTAGGTCGCTCACCTTTAAGCATCGGCAGGATGATCTCCAGTGCCTCGTCAAGCCGATTGAACCGATCGGTGAAGGTGCCGAACTCGTATCCCAGCTGATCGTGTTCGAGCTCGAACCAGCCCGTGCCGATGCCCAGAATCGCCCGGCCCGCGCTGACGACGTCGAGGGTGGTGATGACCTTGGCCAGCAGGGTCGGGTTGCGGTAGGTATTGCCGGTAACCAGCGTGCCGAGCTGCACCCGCTCGGTGGCCGTCGCCAGCGCGCCGAGGGCGGTGTAGGCCTCGAGCATCGGCTGGTCGGGGGAGCCCAGCATGGGCAGTTGGTAGAAGTGGTCCATCACGAAAACCGAGTCGAATCCAGCTGATTCGGCCTCGCGAGTCTGCGCGATTACGGTTGGGAAGAGCTGCTCGACTCCGGTCCCGTAGGAAAAGTTGGGGATTTGAAAGCCAAGACGGATAGTCACGAAATCCAGCCTAGTAACCTCCGCTCAGCAGCGAAGGTCGCTCCCGCGAACTACGCGCTAGGCGAACTGAGTCAGCGCGCCGTGGCTGACGTGCAGCATCTGTCCCGTGATGTGGCGAGCAGCGCCGGTGGTGAGGAACAGCGACATCCTGGCGATCTCGGTGGCAACGGCCGGCGGCGTGCTCGACAGACCTTCGTAGCCGGGCTGCGCGCTGCGTCCGGCGGCGACGGCGTTGACAGTGATACCACGAGTGCCGAAGACCGTCGCCTGACCCGCGACCCAACTCGCGAGGGCAGCCTTGACCGCGGCCTCGGCGCTTCCCGGGCGGGCGTTCTCCGGCACGACGCTGATGATCGATCCACCGGAGCGGAGGTGATCGCCCACCGTCTCGAGTGTCAGCACGGCCGACAGCAGGGTGTCGTCCAGGGAGTTGCGCCAGGCGGCGGCGAGATCCGCCAGCGAGTAGGCGCGCGGGTCACCGGAGGTCCAGCGAGGCGCCGGGATGTTGACGATGGTGTCCAAGTGATGGGGGAAGAGGTGTCGAACCTCGGCCAGCGCGGCGGGGTCGGTGGTGTCGCAGACGATCGCGTCCGCTTCGATCTCCTTGGCGGCTACCTCGAGATCATCTCGGCGCGCACCCAGCAGGGTGATCGTGTGGCCCTCGTTGTGGAACCCCTCAGCAACGGCGCGACCCAATTCCGTGTCGCCGCCGGTAACCAGCACCTCCACCGCCATGACCTCCTCTTATTCAGCATTGAATCCAGATGCCGGCGTGTAAGAGCACCTGCGGCTTCCGCCTAGAGCAACGGTCCTCCGATGCTTCGATGGTGGCACACCGCAACGCCGGTCCCTGGGATTTCAGGGCGTGTATGGCATTAACGTTTCCTTATGTTACTGGACGGTAGCTAGATATGAAACTCCGAATCCGGCACGGCGCGATCACTATTTGGACAACGCTGGGCACCGTGACCGTCCGGCTCAGCACCGCGCGTGCGTGGACGGCAGGCTTGCTGTCGCTGG
>Ga0302178_10001850_pt1 | contig 17316 bp, 12 predicted proteins | sample I_Palsa_E1_3_FD_198790 | JGI IMG/M metagenome (GOLD analysis project Ga0302178, IMG submission 198790) | Peat permafrost microbial communities from Stordalen Mire near Abisko, Sweden - I_Palsa_E1_3 | ecosystem: Environmental > Terrestrial > Soil > Palsa > Peat permafrost | place: Sweden... | reverse complement strand
TCGGCTACATCCTGGCCTTCGTGGCCGCGGTGTTCGCCTCGGCCAACGTGGTCGGCGGGTACGTGGTGACCGAGCGGATGCTCAAGATGTTCCGCCGCAAGGCGCCGGAGCAGAACGCCGAAGCGCTGAACGGTCACAAGGGCCTCAAGGGGATCTTGAGCAGGGCGGGCAAGGCCCGATCGGGAGACTCCGCATGAGCGGGTTCGAGGGATCCATCCAGCTCGTCTACGTGCTGGCCGCGGCCCTGTTCGTGTTCGGCCTGCACCTGATGAACAGCCCGGCCACCGCGCGCCGCGGCAACCAGGTGTCGATGACCGGCATGGTGATCGCGGGCATAGCCACGCTCATCCTGCTCATCCACGACGGCACGGTCACCACGACGGGCTGGATCGTGCTGATCTGCGGCGCCCTGATCGGCTCCGCGATCGGCCTGTACGCGGCGCGGACGGTGCAGATGACCGCGATTCCGCAGCTGGTGTCGGCGTTCAACTCGGTGGGCGGCGGCGCGGCCGCGCTGGTGGCGATCTACGGCTACATCAACTCCGAGTCCCAGGCCGGAGGCGTGCTCGGGTCCACCACGGTATTCACCCTGCTCGACGTGCTGATCGGCTCGGTGACATTCTCCGGGTCGATCATCGCGGCGGGCAAGCTGCAGGGCTTCATCGGCGGCCAGCCGATCATCTTCAAGGGCAGCCGCCTGCTCAACGTGGTGCTCGCCGTGGTGGCGGTCGGCACGGCCGCGTTCATGCTCACCACCGCGAGCCTGCCGGCGCTGTTCATCGTGGTGCTCGCGGCGCTGGGGTTCGGGGTCTTGATGGTCCTGCCGATCGGCGGCGCGGACATGCCGGTGGTGATCTCGCTGCTGAACGCGTTCACCGGCACCGCGGTGGCGATGGCGGGCTTCGTCATCGGCAACTGGGCCCTGATCGTGGCCGGCGCGCTGGTCGGCGCGTCCGGCGGCATCTTGACCAAGCTGATGGCCGACGCGATGAACCGGTCGCTGGTCAACATCATCGTGGGCGGGTTCGGCACCGGGGACAGCGCGGTCGCGGTGGCCGGGGCCGTCGACGCCCACGTCCGCTCGATCGCGGCCGACGACGCGGCCATCCAGCTCGCCTACGCATCCAAGGTCATCATCGTGCCCGGCTACGGCCTGGCCGCCGCGCAGGCCCAGCACGGCGTGGGCGAGCTGGCCAAGCTGCTCGAGGACCGCGGTATCGAGGTCAGCTACGCCATCCACCCGGTCGCGGGGCGGATGCCCGGCCACATGAACGTGCTGCTGGCCGAGGCGAACGTGCCCTACCCGCTGCTCAAGGAGATGGACGAGATCAACCCGGAGTTCGGCCGGGCCGACGTGGCCCTGGTCATCGGGGCCAACGACGTGACCAACCCGGCGGCCCGCCGTCCGGGCAACGAGATCTCCGGCATGCCGATCCTGGACGTGGACCAGGCCAAGTCGATCATCGTGGTCAAGCGGTCGATGGGCACCGGCTACGCCGGCCTGGAGAACGAGCTGTACTTCGACCCCAAGACCAGCATGTACTTCGCCGACGCCAAGAAGGCCATGGCCGAGCTGACCGCCGCGGTCAAGACCCTGGTGGCTTGATTCCGCTGGGCGTAGGGTGCGGGGGAAGATCTTCAGGAGGAGGGCGTCGTGACGGAGCGGACCAAGATCACCCTGGATGAGTCCGAGATTCCGCGGCAGTGGTACAACGTGATACCGGACCTGCCCACTCCGCCGCCTCCGCCGCTGCACCCGGGGACGCTCCAGCCGGTGGGGCCGGAGGACCTGGCGCCGCTGTTCCCGATGGAGCTCATCCGCCAGGAAGTGGCCACCGACTCCTTTATCGACGTTCCCGACGACGTGCTCGACGTTTACCGGCTGTGGCGGCCCACTCCGCTGTACCGGGCGCACCGGCTGGAAAAGGCCCTTAACACCCCCGCGCGGATCTACTACAAGTACGAAGGGGTCTCCCCGGCCGGCTCGCACAAGCCGAACACCGCGGTCCCGCAGGCGTACTACAACGCGGCCGAGGGCACCAAGCGGCTCACCACCGAGACCGGCGCCGGGCAGTGGGGCAGCGCGCTGGCCTTCGCGTGCGCCCAGTACGGCATCGACTGCGAGATCTGGATGGTCCGCGCGTCCTACGACCAGAAGCCGTACCGGCGCACGATGATGCAGACCTGGGGCGCCACCGTGCATCCCAGCCCGTCCCGGGCGACCACGGCCGGGGCGAAGATCCTGGCTGGCGACCCGGACTCGCCGGGCAGCCTGGGCATCGCGATCAGCGAGGCGGTCGAGGCAGCCGGCGGCAGCGCCGAGACCAGGTACGCGCTGGGCAGCGTGCTCAACCACGTGTTGATGCACCAGACGGTGATCGGCCAGGAGGCGATCAAGCAGTTCGCCGCGGCCGGGGAAGACATGCCGGACCTGATCGTGGGCTGCACCGGCGGCGGGTCCAACTTCGCCGGGCTGTTCCTGCCGTTCCTGCGGGAGAAGCTGGCGGGGCGGGCCAACCCGGTGATCCGCGCGGTCGAGCCCACGGCCTGCCCGTCGTTCACCCGGGGCGTGTACGCCTACGACTTCGGTGACACGGCGGGGTTCACGCCGCTGCTGAAGATGCACACGCTGGGCCACGCCTTCATCCCCGACCCGGTGCACGCCGGCGGGCTGCGTTACCACGGCATGGCGCCGCTGCTGTCGCATATGTACGAGCTAGGGATGTTCGAGGCGGTGGCCAAGTCGCAGCGGGAGTGCTTCGCCGCCGCGGTGCTGTTCGCCAGGACCGAGGGCATCATCCCGGCGCCGGAGCCGACCCACGCCCTCGCGGTAGCCATCGAGGAAGCCAAGCAGTGCGCCGAGTCGGGCGAGCCGAAGGTGATCTTGACCGCGCTGTGCGGCCACGGGCACTTCGACATGGCGGCCTACCAGACGTACCTGTCCGGGGAGATGACCGACTTCGAGTTGCCGCAGGAGCGCATCGACGCGGCCATCGCGGACCTGCCCGCGGTCGGCTGACCGGGGGCTGGGCTGGTCCTGGGCTGGGCGGAGCTTGGGCAGGGCCGTGCCTGGGCTGGGCTGATGCTGGGGTGGGGAGCGGGAGGACGGGCCGTTCGGACTAAAGAGCGTTACGGCGGGTCTGGACGGCGGTGGCCAGGCCGGTCAGTACGGCGGCGGTGGTGGCGATATCCATGCAGGCGTCGGTGACGCTCTGGCCGTAGGTGAGGGTGCCCGGGGGGCCGGGCTCCTGGCGGCCCTCGTGCAGGAAGCTCTCCAGCATGACGCCGGTCAGGCCTGGCTCCCCGGCGGCGATCTGCTCGGCCAGGCTGGCCGTGACGACCTGCTGGCGGCGGTGGTCCTTGCCGCTGTTGCCGTGGCTGGCGTCGACCATCAGCCGCCGCGGCAGGCCGGCCGCCGTGATCAGGTCCAGGGCCTTGGCCACGTGGCTGGGCTCGTAGTTCGGGCCGCCGCGGCCGCCGCGCAGGATCACGTGGGTGTCCGGGTTCCCGGCCGTGGTCACGACCGCGGCCGCGCCGTTGTGGGTGACGCCGAAGAACGTGTGCCCGGCCGCCGAGGCCCGGCACGCGTCGACCGCCACCTGGACGTCGCCGTCGGTGCCGTTCTTGAACCCGACCGGCATCGACAGGCCCGAGGCGAGCTGCCGGTGGACCTGGCTCTCGGTGGTCCGGGCACCGATCGCGCCCCAGGTCACGGCGTCCGCGATGTACTGCGGGGTGATCGGGTCCAGCCACTCGCAGCCCACCGGCAGGCCCAGGCTGACGATGTCGAGCAGCAGCATCCGGGCGGTGCGCAGGCCGCGGTGCACGTCGTGGCCGCCGTCCATCCCCGGGTCGTTGATCAGGCCCTTCCAGCCGGTCACGGTGCGCGGCTTCTCGAAGTAGACGCGCATCACGATCAGCAGGTCGGCGCGGTGCGCGTCGCGGAGCGCGGCCAGGCGGGCGGCGTAGTCTCGCGCAGCGGCCGGGTCGTGTACCGAGCAGGGCCCGGCGATGACCAGCAGGCGGTCATCGGAGCCGTCGAGTACGGCGCGGACTTCGGCGCGGGTGTGCTCGACGGTGTCCGCGGGAGCTTCGCTCAGGGGCAGTTCGTCGAGGAGAGCCGCCGGGGACAGCAGCGGCTCGTAGCCGGTGATGCGAGTATCCCTGGTGCGCGGCATCAGGCGCGTCTCCTCCCGGGCGAGCCGCCCGTACGCCGGGGGCCTAGCGACACGCGACCGATGCTACACCTTGCGCGACATCCAGCCGGACCTTGCGTGACATACCGCCGGATCGCAGGGCCGGGCCTGGGACTTCCGCTTGCCACCAGCCAGTTCTTAGCGTAGACACATAAATCACCAAACCTGTTCACAGACTGAACTGCCACTGTGTAACTACGCGCATCGCGGCAGCCCTCCGCATGCGCGTCGTCGTCGTTCCCATCCGACGCCCGGGGCCAGGGCCGGGGCCAACTTTCGATCGCGGGAGGCACCTGTCTTGGCACGCCAGCTCATCGGGTCGGGCGCGACCACGCCCGGCGCTATGGCCGCTGCGCGGTCGGCCGACCCTGGCGTTACCCCAGCCACCGACGTCGAGCCCGTCGCCATAGGCGGCACGGCCGCGCGGCGGTCGGCGATGCGGTGGGGGTTGCTGGTCGCGGCGGGCTGGCTGCTGCAGGCCGGGCTGCGGGCGTGGTTCAGCCGCGGGCAGAGCGTGCCGCTGGCCAACCCCGACGAGTCCGCCTACCTGATCGCGGCGCGGGTCCTGGCGGGCGGGCCGGCCACCGACTTCTCCTACTCGACGCTGTACCAGGGCGGCTATCCGCTGCTGCTCACGCCGGTGTACTGGTTCACCAGCAACGCAATAGTGGTGTACCACTCGGTGCTGCTGATCAACGCGGCGGTCAGCGCGGTGCTGATGCCGCTGGCCTACGTGACGGGCCGGCGGCTCGGGCTGGTCCGCCCGGCCGCCTACGCGGTGGCCATGGTCACGGCCCTGGTCCCGGCCGGGCTGTTCTACGCCGAGTACGCGATGACCGACGCGATCTACCCGGTCCTGGTGCTGGCCTGGCTGCTGACCGTGCACAGCTGGCTGACCGCCCGGTCCACGCGGGGCCTGTACGCGGCCGCGGCCGGCTCCGCGCTGCTGGCCGGGTACGCCTACGCGGTGCACAGCCGGGGCACGGTCATCGTGCTCAGCTACGTGGTGGTGGGCGCGCTGGTGGCCTGGCGCCGCCTGGCGCCCCGCCGCACGGTCGCGACGGCCGCGCTGGTGCTGGTCGCGACGGTCGGCGGCGGCTGGCTGCTGGACCGCTACCTGTCCTCCGCGATGTACCCCGAGGGGACCCGTAACCTGTCCGCCCAGATGGCGAACACGCTGCACAGCGTGCAGGGCGCGATCAACGTGTTCGAGATGGCGGCCGGCCAGGTGTGGCGGCTGGTACTCGACAGCTGGGGCGTGGCCGGGATCGGGCTGTTCGCCGCCATCGCGGTGATCGTGCGCCCGCGGTTCCGGGCCGACCTGCGGATCATGGCCGCGCTGAGCGTGGCCGTGACCTTGGTCACGGCCGCTACCGCGCCCGCCGCGCTGCCCGCGAACCAGTCGCAGACCTGGGCCTCGGGGCGTTACCTGGACGGCATGATCGTCACGTTCTTCGTCGTCGGCGCGGTGGTGCTGCTGCGCGCCCGGCCCCGGTTCATCCTGGGCTGCGCGGCGTGCACGGCGGTGGTGACCCTGCTGTGCGCCGAGTTCGTGTACGTCTACGCGGGCTCGTCCCTGCCCACCGGGAGCTTCCCGACCGGGTTCAACTTCGGCGAGCCCGCCGTGCTGACCCAGGACTGGAGCAACGCCAGCGTGTGGGTGGCGACCGCGGTGGCGCTGGGCCTGCTCGGCGTCTGGGTCCTGATCGCGCTGGCGGCGCGGCGCTGGAGCGAGGTGCTGGTGCGGCCCCGTCTGCCGCTGTCCCGGGTGCTGCGGGCCCTGGCGGCAGCCGGGCTGGCGGCGGTGAGCCTGGTGGCCGTGACCCAGATGACCACCCACGTCTCGCAGGCCAACACGCCGGCCCAGGCGCAGAGCACGACGGGGTTCGTGGCGGCCGCCGGGCTCAAACCGGGCGACCAGATCGCCGTGGCCTTCACCGTCGGCATCAACCTCCCGGCCACCGACGTGCCCTACTCCCTGTGGGCCCCGCAGGCGTTCGAGGTGTCCTGGACCGAGCTGCAGTTCTTCAACCCCGCCCAGGCCCCGCCGGCCGGCGTGAACGTGGTGGAGACTGGCTGGCCGTCCGGACAGCCCGCGTCGGCCGGCTGGCCGGACCGCCCGGCCGGCTGGCGGATCGTGGCCTCCAATCAGGCCGCGAACTGGGTCGCGTGGCGGAAGTCCTGACCTGTGTCGAAGTTGTATCCGGGGTGTTACCGGCCGGCTGGCACGCTAGGCTGACTGTCCGTGTCGCGCTCCTTCGACGTGGCGGGTTCCGCCGACCTGGCGGGTTCCGCCGACCTGGCGGGTTCCGCCGACCTGGTCGCGGCCGCCGTCGGCGGGCCGGAGCCCGCGGCGCGGGGCCGTCGGTGGGCCTGGCTGCTGGTGGTGGGCTGGCTGGTCCAGGCCGGGCTGCGTGCCTGGCTCAGCCGCGCGCAGACGGTGCCGCTGGCCATCCCGGATGAGTCCGCGTACCTGATCGCGGCGCGGGTGTTCGCCGGGGGTGCTCCGGCCAACTTCTCCTACTCGACGTTGTACCCGGCCGGGTACCCGCTGCTGATCACGCCGGTGTTCTGGTTCACTCACAACCCGGTCACCGTGTACCGCGCGGTGCTGCTCGGGATCAACGCGCCGATCAGCGCCCTGGTGATGCCGCTGGGCTACGTCGCGGGCCGGCGGCTGGGGCTGGAACGGGCGTGGGCGTTCGGCGTGGCGATGGTGGCGGCGCTGCTGCCCGCCGCGCTGTTCTACAGCCAGTACGCCATGACCGACGCGATCTACCCGGTCCTGGTGCTGGCCTGGCTGCTGGCTGTGCACAGCTGGCTGACGGCTCGTTCTTTGCGCGGTCAGTATTTCGCGGCGGTCGGTTCGGCGCTGCTGGCGGGGTATTCGTACGCGGTCCACTCCCGCGGCGCGGTGATGGTGGCCGGGTTTTTGCTTGTGGGCGTGGTGGCGGCCTGGCGGCGGCTTGTTCCCCGGGCGACGGCGCTGGCCGCGTTGGTGGCGCTGTGCCTGCCGCTGGGCGCGGCCCGCCTGCTGAACCACCACTTGTCCTCGGTCATGTACCCCAGCGGCGCGCGGACCCTGGCCGGCGAGGCGCTGATCAGGCTGCGCACCGTGCACGGCGTGGTGTTCGTGCTGGAGATGGCCGCGGGCCAGCTGTGGCGGTTCGTGCTGGACGGCTGGGGGGTGGCCGGGCTGGGGCTGGCCGCCGCGGTGTTCGTGATCTTCCGGCGCTCGGTGCGGGACGAGGTGCGGATCATGGCCGCGCTGGCGGCGGGGGTCACGCTGGTCACCGCCGTCATCTCGCCCGCCGCGCTGCCTCCGGACCAGCCGCAGGCCTGGGCCTCCGGGCGTTATCTGGACGGCCTGCTGGTGGTGTTCTTCCTGGTCGGGGCCGCGGTACTGCTGCGTTCCGCCCCGCGCCGGGTGCTGATTTACGCGGCCTGCGTGGTGCCGCCGACGCTGCTGGCCGCGATCGTGGTCTTCACGTACGCGGGCGGGTCGGTGCCCACGTCCGGGTTCGGCGCCGGGTTCGTGTTCGCCGAGCCCGCGGTGCTGACCCAGGACTGGACGACGGCCAACGTGCTGCTGGCCACGGTGGTGGCCCTGATATTGCTGGCTGCGGTGGTCGGGGTGATGCTCGCGGCGCGGCGGCTCGGGGGCCCGGGCTGGCTCCGGCGGGGCCGGGTCGTCGTGCTCGCCGGTCTCGGGGCGGTCAGCCTGGTCGCCTCGCTACAGATGACCAGCAACATCTCGCAGGCCAGCGTGCCGGCTCAGGAGCGCAACGTCACCGCCCTGATCAGCGGGACCGGGCTACGCCCGGGCCAGCACCTGGCCATCGGCACCGGGCTGTCCTGGCAGACCTGGATGCCGCAGGCCTACGAGGTCTGGTGGGCGCCGCTGGAGTTCTTCAACGCCTCCCTGGGAGCGCCTCCGCCGGCCGACGCGACCGTGGTCGAGGTGGCCTGGCCGGCCGGGCGCCCGGCCGCCATGAGCTGGCCGCAGGGGCCGGGGGCGGGCTGGAAGGTCGTGCTCGAGAACCCAGTCAACGGATGGGTCGCCTGGCGCCGGTGAGTTCCGGTCCCTTTGGTTTCCGCTTTGGTTTCTGCTTTGGTTTCCGCTTTGGTTCCCCGCAGCCCTAGGGCCAGGCCTGCGGCGACCACCGCGAGGCCGGCCCAGACCAGCGGGCGGGGCGCCGGGCCGCCGAGCAGGACGCCGGCCGCCGCCGCGGCCACCGGGGCCACGCCGGTGAGCAGCCCGGCCCGGCTGGCCCCCAGCCGTCCCACGCTGGAATACCACATGACGAACGCCACCGCCGTCACCGCCACGGCCAGGTAGCCAACGGCCAGCCAGTCCTCGGTATCCAGGCGGGCCGCAGCGCCCGGGCCCTCGTGCACCAGCCCGATCGCGGCGAAGATCACCGCGGCGATCCAGGTGGTGTGCACCGACACCACCCACGGGCCAAGCCGACCAAGGACCGGTATAGCCAGCAGGGTGAAGGCGGCCTCGCAGCCGAACACCACCGCGGCCCACGCGACCCCGAGACCATCGGTGCGGCCCAGGCCCTGGACCAGGGCCGCGCCGCAGGTCACCACCAGCGCGGCGGCCACCAGGACCGCGCGCGGCCGCGATCCTTCCAGCAACGGCCCGATCACGGCCAGCAGCGCGGGGACGCAGGCCACCGCGACGCCCAGGACGGCGGGCTCGGCGTGCCGCGACCCCGCCACCAGCGCGACGTTGAACAGCACCAGCCCGGTCGCTGCGATGCCCGTCAGCCACAGCCACTCTGTCCCGCGCGGCATGACCAGCCGCCGGCCGGTCAGCCGGGCCAGGACCAGCAGGATCAGGCACGCCGCCGTGTACCGGAGGGCCTCGGCGGTAAACACCGGTGCGTGCGCCAGCACGCCGGAGACCGCGACGCTGCCGCCCACGCAGATCATGGCGCCGGTTCCGGTCGCGATGCCAGCTGCGGGCGCTGCGGGCGCTGCGGGCGCGGCCGGCCCGGCGGTGGCGGCTGCGGGCCGTTCGGCCGTGACGGTTGAGGCTGCGGGCGCTGCGGCGGTGGGCGCTGAGCCGTCTGGGAGGTCGGGAGCAGGCATGACGCCACGCTAGGGGTCCGTTGGTCCAGCGAACAGGACCATTGAGGCGAGCTTATGATGGACCAATGACCGAGCCGGGGCGCGGGGCCGACTTTCTGCAGCTGAGCCCAGCGTCGGCCCCCGCGCGGGGCCTGACCAACTGGCTGGTCGCCGCCATCCGGGCCGCCATCATCGACGGGCGGCTGCGGACCGGGACGTCGCTGCCCGCGACCCGGCTGCTGGCCGACGACCTCGGCGTCTCCCGCGGCGCGGTCGTCGAGGCCTACCAGCGGCTCGCGGACGAGGGCCTGGTCAGCGCCCGGCCCGGGACGGGCACCAAGGTCTGCGGACTGCCTCCGCCGACCGGCCGGGAAAGGGCGGCGCCGACGGGTCCCGAGAGGGGGGCACCGGAGCGGCCGGCGCCTGCGCTGCTGCCGCAGCCGTGGCGGGCGCGGGCGGAGCTCGACCTCTCCCCCGGCGTGCCGGACCTGGCCGCGTTCCCGCGCGCCGCCTGGCTGCGCGCCGAGCGGTCAGTCCTGGACCGGGCGAGCGTGACCGAGCTCGGTTACGGCGACCCGCGCGGCAGCCAGACGCTGCGCCAGGAGCTCGCGGGCTGGCTGGCCCGCACCCGGGGCCTGCGGGCGACGGCCGACGACATCATCGTCGTCAGCGGAGTAGCTCAGGCCCTGGCCCTGCTCGCCCAGTGGCTGAACGCCCACGGCCGGACCCGGATCGCGGTCGAGGACCCCGGCTCGGTCGGATCACACGACGAGCTTACCTACTGGGGACTGGCCACCGTCCCGGTCCCGGTCGACGAGCATGGCCTGCAGACGAGCCACCTGGCCAGCAGCGGCCTGCCGGCCGTGCTGCTGACCCCCGCGCACCAGTTCCCCACCGGGGTGGTGCTCGCCCCGCAGCGCCGCCGCGAGCTGCTGGACTGGGCCGTGACGGCCGACGCCGTGATCATCGAGGACGACTACGACGCCGAGTACCGCTACGACCGGGCGCCGGTGCCCGCGCTGCAGGCCGCCGCTCCCAGTCAGGTCGCCTACGCCGGCACCACGTCCAAGACGCTGGCCCCTGGCCTGCGCCTGGGCTGGCTGGTCCCTCCGGTCCGGCTGCACGCGGACCTGGTGGAGGCCAAGCACGCCTCCGACCTGGGCAGCCCCGCGTTGGCGCAGCTGGTGCTGGCCCGCCTGATCGCCACCGGCGAGCTGGAGCAGCACATCCGGCTGGTCCGCAAGCGGCAGCGCACCCGGCGCGACGCGCTGCTCGGCGTGCTGCGCGAGCAACTGCCCGAGGCCCGGGTGCAGGGCGTCCCCGCGGGGCTGCACCTGCTCATCACGTTCCCGGCCCGGGCCGGACAGGTCGACGACGCCGATCTGGCCGAGCGGATCCACCAGGCCGGGGTATTGGTCCACCCGCTGTCGTGGCACCGTCAGCTACCCGGGCCACCCGGGCTGGTGCTGGGCTATGCGGCCCACACGCCCGATCAACTGCGCGAGGCGGCCCGGCGCATCGCGGCGGTCCTGGGCGGCTTAGCGGCCGGGGTCGGCCGGCGCGTTGCTCGTGGCCGCGAGCCGCGCGTCGGAGCGCCGATGCCGCCGGGCCACGGTCCGGAGCTGGCCGATGCGCGCCGCCCCGGCCAGCATGGTCAGCAGCACGCCGCAGACAGCCGAGAGGAGCAGGGCCACGCCCAGCGGCAGGTGTCCGTGCGCGCCAAGGTAGGAGATGCCCACCTCCCTGCCGTTCTGCAGGATGAAGATCAGCAGAAACAGCAGGACCACGGCGAAGAAGGCGACGGCCAGCCACAGGCCGCTGATCCGGGTGGGCTTGATCTTGTGCTGCGGCAGCGGCGCCGCCGGCGGGGGGCCTGGCGGCTGCGGCGCCTCGGGCTCCGGGTCGGGAGCGGACGTCTGGGTGGTGGGTGGCGGTTCTGTGCTCACTGGGACACCCCCTCGCGTATACGGCAGCGGCACGCGCCCCATTCCTGCCCGTCAGCGCGCAGGTTATGCGCGGGGGCTAGCTGGCCGCCCGGCCGGCCTCGGTGAGCACGGCCATGAGCGCCGCTACTGCCGCGTCGGCCGCGACCCGGGCGGTCAGCGCGTGCGTATGAGCCCGGTCGAAGTCGCCCGCGGCGATGAGGCCGAGGGCCACCCGGGCGTCGTGCCGGGCGGCCTGGAGTTCGCGCGCGGCTTGCTCGAGTGCCGGACTTTTCCGCGCGATCCCTGTGTCGATCACCCTCGGTCCCTCCCCCATCTGAGGCGCTCGGCCCGGATCGGACGGAGCAAGGAAACCTTACCGCCGTGCGATCGTCATGTCACACGGAGTCACTAAGATGAAGATTACCGTAAACGCCAATCCCAGGGCTGGAATGTGGCCTTTCCGCGATCCGGGTGGACGGCGACCGGTCTGGTGGCGTGAACTGATCCCTAGCTGTCGCTCACTGTCCCGAACGAAGGAGGAGCATCATGTGCCGGTTGTTCGGGCTGACCTCGGGCACGACACCGGTCCGGGCGACGTTCTGGCTGCTCGACGCGCCCGATTCGCTAGAGGTGCAGAGCCACCGCAACGCCGACGGCGCCGGGATCGGCTTCTTCGACGCCGCTCGCGCGCCGGTGCTGGATAAGCAGCCGGAACCGGCCTTTGCTGACGAGGAGTTCAACCGCGAAGCGCGGCAGGCCGAGTCGGCGACCTTCGTCGCGCACGTCCGGTGGGCGACAACCGGCGGCCGGACGATCCAGAACACCCACCCGTTCGCCATGCACGGGCGGATCATGGCGCACAACGGGGGGTTCGGCGAGCTGCCGCGGCTGGAGGAACAGCTCGGGCCGTACGCCAGCCTGGTGCTGGGCGATACCGATTCCGAGCGGTACTTCGCGCTGATCATCCAGCAGACCGAGGCGCACGGCGGTGACGTCGGGGCCGGGATCACCGCCGCGGCCAGCTGGATCGGCGCGAACCTGCCCGTCTCGTCGCTGAACACCATCGTCACGGCACCGGGCGAACTGTGGGCGCTGCGCTACCCGGCTGCGCATGCCCTGCACATCCTTGAGCGGCCGGCCGGGACCGCTCGAGTGGAGGCTGGGACCCGCGGTATGCACGTGCGCAGCGCGACCTCATCGGTGCATGCGCCCGGGCTGGATACAACGCCGTCGGTGGTGGTGGCGTCCGAGGAGATGGACGGGGAGAGCGGCTGGCGCATGCTGGAGCCGGGCGAGCTCGTGCACGTCCGGCCCGACCTGAGCATTCGCTCGACGGTCGTGATCACCGAGCCGCCCGCCCGGCTGGTCCCCCTGCCCGCCGACAGCCCGAACATCGACACCTGACGCGTGGGGTGGTGGGCGGGAACCGATGGCTGCCGGACAGGAGTGCTCAGCTTCGCGTAGCGGCCGAAAGGTCTTCCGGGCGATCAGCAGCGACCGCAGCGACCGAGTCAGCGGCATCAGGCCGCTGCCGTGTCAGGCTCGCGCGGGCGCAAACATGTCATGTCATTCAGTGTCCACGGCGCGGCAGCCCGACCGCGGCAGCCCCAACCTGGTGAAGGTGACGTTCTGACGTCTCTATCCGTTAGCGTGCCGCGTCCGCCGCGGGGCATGATGCTCGGTGTGCCCGATCTCCGCGCTGTGCGGTCCGGATCTGGCAGGTCAGCTCTCGTCGCGGGTGATACCAGCGTGGCCCCGCACTACGGATGTCAATGATCGTCGCGTTGCAGCCGGGAAAGATCCGGGATGATATGGGCTTCGGGGAGTGGTTTGGGACTATGGACCCCCTAATTCGCCCGGAAGCCCGAATCCTCCCCGGTAAAGCGTCATCGGGTCGAACGCGTGAGCGAGATGGTGGCGTTGAGGCCGGCGGGACCACAACGGCCTCGCCCCGGGCCTGCGGGCGGCCTCAACGGCGACCGCGACTCATAGCGGCGGATGCAACTAAAGAAGCTGCCGCTCCAGCCGTTAGGGTGCCACGACCATTGACTGGCGGATGGACGGGCCGGGTGGGGAGGGAGGGAGGGAGGGAGGGAGGGAGGGAGGGAGGGAGAGGTGCGGGAGGTGCCGCGGAGTAGCCCCGACCGGATTCGAACCGGCGTTACCGCCTTGAGAGGGCGGCGTCCTAGGCCTCTAGACGACGGGGCCGAGCATGCCCGGCAGGAACCCCTGCTGGGCTTAAATCCGGTATCACCGGCAGCGCACAGACTACCGCCTCGGCAACGGTGAGGCCAACCGGGGCTCACCGCGGCCAGAGACGAAGCTGCCAGACGAACAAGCGCGGACGTGAGGCACATCCGCGCTGTCGGTTCAGCTGGCTGGGGTACCAGGACTCGAACCTAGACTAACAGGGCCAGAACCTGTCGGGCTGCCAATTACCCCATACCCCAATGGCATCGCACCCGGAGGCCGGATGCGCTCACGCAGTCTAGCGGACTCGGCTCGCGGCAGCCAACCCGGAAGCTCACCGCGGCTCGATGGCGGTCAGGCCGACGGGCCGCCTGGGGAGGCGAGGAAGAGGCGGGCGGGGCCGGCGGCGTGGAGGGGGCCGTCGGCGGCGGACACGAAGCAGGATTCGCCGCGGGCCAGCTTGACCGCCTCGCCGGAGTCGGTGCGCAGGGTGGCGGCGCCGTCGGTGCACAGGACGATCCGGGGGCCGGCTGCGGGCAGGGTGACGGCGGGCAGGCCGGCGGCGGGCAGGGTGACGGGGGGCAGGGGCACGGGGGGCTCGGCCAGGTCGGCCACGTAGAGGCGGAACTCTGGGGCGGGGGTGTCGAACCAGGCGACGCCGTCGCCGAGGGGGGCGGGGGTCAGGACGGGGACGGTGACGGCCGGGTCGAGCAGCTTGAGCAGTTCGGGGACGTCGACGTGCTTGGCGGTCAGGCCGGCCCGGATCACGTTGTCGGAGTTGGCCAGGACCTCGATGCCGGTGCCCCGGAGGTAGGCGTGCAGCCCCCCGGCCGGCATGAACACCGCCTGGCCGGGGGCCAGCACGACGTGCCGCATCAGCAGCATGGCCACCACGCCGAGGTCGCCGGGGTGATCCCCGGCCACGCGCACGGCCGCGGCGCAGGCCGCAGCGTAGGGGCTGTCGGACGAGGCCAGGGTGGCGCAGGCGGTCACGACCGAGGCGACCAGGTCGGCACGCGAGGGCTCGGGCCATTCGAGGATAGCGGCCAGGACGCGGCTCAGGGCCTGCTGGGGGGTGGCCTCGAGTTCGGCGGCTAGGGGGTGGAGGGCGGGGACGGGCAGGGCGCGGAGGAGGGCGGCGGCGTCGGAGGGGGGGCGCAGGCCGGCCAGCACCTCGAAGGGGGTGAGCGCGCATAGGAGCTCGGGCTTGGGCCAGTCGTCGACGTAGTTCCGGGCCGGGTCGCCGGGGGGCAGGCCGCGCTCATTTTCGGCGCGGAAGCCGAGCTCGGCCTGGGCGCGGGAGGGGTGCACCTGGATGGACAGCGCCTGGTCGGCGGACAGCACCTTGAGCAGGAACGGCAGCCGGGGGCCGAACCGGGCCACGCACGGCGCGCCGAGCTCGCGGTCCGGGTCGGCGGCGATGACGGCGTCCAGGGTGGTCCCGTTCGCTCCGGAGGGAGCGGACGGGTGGGCGCCCATCCACAGCTCGGCCTCCGGACCGGGCGCCGGGAACGGGCGGCCCTGGAGTTCGGCGATCCCGCGCCTGGAGCCCCAGGCGTAGGGGCGGATTACCGGCCGGAGAAGCTCCATCACGGCATGTTAGCCGGGTTGGGGCCAGCGAGGGGACTTAGCCGGGCCGGGCCGGCTTGGGGACGGGGCCGGGCCGGCTAGGGCACGGGGCTAGGGGACGCGAGCGGCTAAGGCGCGGGGTCGGCGGGGTGCTCGACTAGGGCCACTACGCGGCTGGCCATGAAGCGGGCCGTCCGGACCGGGGTGCCGGTCCGGGTCACCTCGCTGACCTCGACGATCCCGCGGCGGTTGGCGATGTCGACCCGGCGGCCGGCCTTGGTCGCGGCGATCTCGTAGGTCTTGGTGCCCGCCCCGGAGTCGATCACGATCTCGACCCGGTCGCCCTTCATGGCCGCCTCCGGTAAGAGGGTCCGGGGTGGTGGTACCACGGGCCGTTCGGCATAAAAAACAGGATACGACGGGTCAGTAGGACGGGAGGGAGGGGTCCACCTGGCTGACCCAGGCCAGCACGCCCCCGCCGACGTGCACGGCGTCGGCGAAGCCGGCGTTCTTGACGATGGCCAGCGCCTCGGCGCTGCGGGCGCCGGACTTGCAGTGCAGCACGATGCGCTTGTCCTGGGGCAGTCGCTCCAGGGCGGCCCCGGAGACGAACTCGCCCTTGGGGATGAGGGTCGCGCCCGGGATGGACACGATCTCGTACTCGTTGGGCTCGCGCACGTCGACCAGGAAGATGTTGTCGCCCGCGTCCAGCATGGCGGCCAGGTCCTTGGCGCTGATCGTGGAGCCCGCGGCGGCCTCGGCGGCCTCCTCGGACACCGCGCCGCAGAACTCCTCGTAGTCGATCAGAGCCGTGACGGTCGGGTTCTTGCCGCAGACGGCGCACTCCGGGTCCTTCTGCACCCGGACCGTGTGGTAGCTCATCTCCAGCGCGTCGTAGATCATCAGCCGTCCGGCCAGCGGCTCGCCGATCCCGGTGATGAGCTTGATCGCCTCGTTGACCTGGATCGACCCGATCGATGCGCACAGCACGCCGAGCACCCCGCCCTCGGCGCAGGACGGCACCATGCCGGGCGGCGGCGGCTCGGGGTACAGGCAGCGGTAGCACGGGCCGTACTCGGCCCAGAACACGCTGGCCTGCCCGTCGAACCGGTAGATCGAGCCCCACACGTACGGCTTGCCGAGCAGCACGCACGCGTCGTTGACCAGGTACCGGGTGGCGAAGTTGTCGGTGCCGTCGACGATCAGGTCGTAGTCGGCGAAGATCTCCAGGGCGTTGTCTGAGTCCAGCCGGACCTCGTGCAGCACGACGTTGACCAGCGGGTTGATCTCGCGGATGCTGTCCCGGGCCGATTCGGCCTTGGGTTTGCCGATGTCGGAGACGCCGTGAATGATCTGACGCTGCAGGTTGGACTCGTCGACCACGTCGAAGTCGACGATGCCGAGCGTGCCGACCCCGGCCGCGGCCAGGTACAGCAGGGCGGGCGAGCCGAGGCCGCCGGCTCCGACGACCAGGACCTTGGCGTTCTTCAGCCGCTTCTGCCCGGTCATGCCCACGTCGGGGATGATCAGGTGACGGGAGTAACGCCGGACCTCGTCGACGGTCAGCGCGTCGGCGGGCTCCACCAGAGGGGGCAGCGACACTTTTTCTCCAAAGCTTCTTTCTTACCGAACGGGCGTGGCGGCTTGCTGTCCCGCCCGTGCCACGGTCAACCGGTCGGCGCGGGCGGGAATTCCCTCGAGCAGGACGGCGATCTCGGCGGCCACCCGGGCGGGGTGCTCCATGTGCGCGACGTGACCGGTACGCGGCAGAACGACGATCCGGGCGGCGGAGAACGCCTGCGCGGCCCGGCCCGCCATCCGGGGCAGGACCAGCCGGTCGTGACTGCCGTAGATGACCAGGGTGGGCACGGTGATGCGGGCCGCGTCACGCCAGGCCGCGTGCCGCCCGGCCCGGAACGCCTCGGCGGTGAGCGCCCGGATCGAGTCCACCATGGCGTCGGTGGCGTAGCCGAGGGTGTCACGCCGGGCGAGTTCGGTGACCTCGGCGTCGAACCGGGCCCGGGAGAACAGGGCCGGGTCGGCGTAGCAGGTGGTGATGACGTCGGCCACCCGGGCCTGCGGCGGCAGGGTCTGGTATTTGCGCAGCAGCCGGGGACCCAGGCGCGGCACGCTCATCACCGGGAACCGGACCAGGTCCAGGCGGGGGCGGGAGTCGGGCAGCGCCGGGGAGATCAGGGTCAGGGTCTGGACCAGGTCGGGACGGGTGGCGGCGAGCCGCACGCAGACCGCGCCGCCCAGGGAGTTGGCGATCAGGTGGACGGAGCGGTTGCGGTTACGTTGGATCAGCTGGTTGCGTTCGATCAGCGCGGCGACGGTCTGGGCGAGCGCCGCGATGC
>Ga0302178_10001841_pt1 | contig 17370 bp, 17 predicted proteins | sample I_Palsa_E1_3_FD_198790 | JGI IMG/M metagenome (GOLD analysis project Ga0302178, IMG submission 198790) | Peat permafrost microbial communities from Stordalen Mire near Abisko, Sweden - I_Palsa_E1_3 | ecosystem: Environmental > Terrestrial > Soil > Palsa > Peat permafrost | place: Sweden... | reverse complement strand
AATCCGCAGCACGTACTCGCTGGAGTTGCCCGCCACGTCGGCGGCGAACACCAGGCTCTCGCTCGACCACCCGGCCGCGCGGTTCGCCGCCTTCAGCTCCGACACCGCCGCCTCGCCGCCGAATCGCTGGCTGAACCACGCCTCGAGCCGGGCCCTGGTGTCCGCCAGATCGCGTTGAATGAGCGCGATACCTGCCATGCCACCCAGATTTACATACGGCGGCTCAGATGTAAATGATCGATCCGTTACGTTTGAGGCTCGGGCTGTAATACGCTCACGGGGTGACTTCGCCGCAGCCGCTCACCTTCGGAGCGATCGAGGACGCGTCGTTACCGCTGGCGGTGCTCGCTCACGGCTTCCCGGATACCCCGTTCACCTGGCGTCATCTCGGACCCACTTTGGCGCTCCGCGGCTATCGGGTGGTGGCGCCGTGGCTGCCCGGCTACGACGCGCCGACCGACCAGCCGATCAGCGTCGGAACCTACGTTCGTCACCTGCTCGACGTCCGTCGACGCTATGACGCGGACGACCGCGCGATCCTGATCGGGCACGACTGGGGAGCGCAAGCCGGGTACGGGGCCGTGGTGACCGAACCGGATGCATTTGAATGCTTTGTCGCGCTTGCGGTTCCGCCGGTCGCGGCCCTCGCCGCCGGGTTGTTCAGCCATGCCCAGCTCAAGCGGTCGTTCTACGTCTACTTCATCCAGCAGGTCGGGATGGCGGAAGCCGTGTTGGTGGCGCCCGGGTTCTGGGAGTCGCTGTGGGCCGACTGGTCACCGGGTTATGACGCCGGCGACGACATCGCCGAACTGCGACGGCACGTGACTGCCGATAACATCGCGAATGTCGTTGCGCCGTATCGTGCTTCGTTCAATCCGCAATTCGCCGACCCGAACGCGGAAGCCGAAACGGCAGCCACCATGCAAACGTCGCCGGTGCCGACGCTGTATCTGCACGGCGCCAACGACGGAGCGATCGGCGCCGATCTGCTCGGCGACCTCAGCCCGCACTTTCCGGCTGACGGATCTGCTTTCGAGATCGTCGACGGCGTCGGTCACTTCCTGCATCTCGAAAGGCCGGAGCTCATCGCGGCGAAAATCAACGATTGGCTGGACGACTAATTCCCCGTTGATATCGCATGTGGCACCTTTTCCGAACCACATGCAATGGTCAGTGTGAGGTGCAGGCGTGACGGTTGTGACTCGCCCCCAACCCGGCCGCATGCCGTAGCTCGGCGAGGAACCGGTCCGGGGTGTCGTCGCCGATAACGTAGTGGCACACAGCAACTCGTACCACAGTGGATGCGGCGACCTCGGCCTGTTCGCCGCCGATGATCCGCGCGATGCGGTCACGCATGATCGGCAGCACGCGTTTCATCTGTTGCAGAATGTGTTCGGGCTCAGTCTCGGCCAGCGAGCTCAGTGAATAGCTGCTCTGAAAATCGACGATGAACCGTAACGCGGCGTCGAGTCGGTCGGCACCGCTCAGACCCGCGATCGCGGTGGCGATACCGGCGTCGAAATTGTCCTGCTCGTAGAGGCCGAACGCCTCGAGTAGCCCTTCTTTGGAACCGAAGTAGCGATACAGCGTCGGGCGTGACACCTTGGCCTGCGCGGCCACGTCGGACAGCTGCAACCGCCGGCGGCCATCGCGCGCCAGCACGACGAAGGTGGCGGCGAGAATCCGTCGTCGCGTCGATTGCTCGGCGTCGACGGTATGCGCGGACGCCACCATCGTGTCCTTTACATCTAAGGGGTCAAATGTCACACTGAGCCTACCGCTGGCCCTGGTCGAATGAAAGGTAGCGACGGTGACCAACCTCGTGATCCGCAAGATCCCGTGGGAGTTCGACGCGAGCGTGCCGTTCATGTGGCAGCCCGACAACCCGAATTTCGGTCTGTTCTGCAATGCGTTCACCTTCATCGCCGTCCCATTCGAGCGCTACATCGTCAACGTGGTCCGCCAGGCTCACGACAAGCTGCAGGAGGACCCGGACGTCGCCGCCGAGGCCGAGGCGTTCTTGCGGCAGGAGGCGCAGCATGCGTCCGCGCATCGCAAGCACATGATCGCGCTGGTGCAGCGCTACCCCGAACTCGAACAGTGCTACGAAGACGCCTGCCGCGCCTACGACCTGCTGCTCGAGGAGCAGCCGATCGAATTCCACGCCGCCTACATCGCCAACTTGGAGGCGACGTTCACCCCGCTGTTCAAAGTCATTCTGGACAACCGTGATTCGCTGTTCGGCGCGGGGGACCAGCGCGTCGCCTCGCTGATGATGTGGCACTTCGTCGAAGAGATCGAACACCGCAGCTCCGGGCTGATCCTGTGCCGGCATCTCAATCCCAACCCCTGGTACCGGACCAAGCACATTCGCGACACCTTCAGCCATGTCGGCGCCGTATCCGGTTCGATAGCAAAGGTTTTCGACGAGGTCGTTCCGTTCGAGGACCGCGGCGCCTCGGCGCAGGAGCTGCTGTCGATCTCGCTGCTGTACGGCGAGTTCACCTTCCGCGGGCCCGGCGGCCGTGGCCGGCGTGCACGCCGCGGTGGTCCGCCGACGCTTTTCGGCGATGTCCCGACCCGCCAACTGTTTGCGATGGTGTGGCGGCTGGTGTTGTCGCAGGCGCCGCATCACGATCCGGCCGACCAACCGCTGCCGGATTGGGCGGACACCTGGATGCGTGAATACGAGCACGGTAGTGATATGACCAAGTTTTATCCCCGTTCCGTCTCCCAGCAGTGAGGTAATCGATTTGCTGTCAACGAACTACGGCGCCTTGGTGCCCGAGGATGAGCTGCTCACCCATCAGATCGTTGACACATTCGCCACGGTGAGCCAGTCGGACCCGTCGTGGACGGAGAAGATCTGGACGATCGCGCACGCCCGCGACAACTCGCTGCAGGTCGTCCTCGGGATCGGGAAGTACACCAACCGCGGCGTCTTCGACGGTGCCGCCGGTGTGTGCCGCGGCACCGAACAGTGGACGGTGCGCGCGGGCCGCCGGTTGTCGTCGGCGTCGGCGAGCACCGAAGTCGGGCCGATTCACTATCAGGTCGTCGAACCGTTGCGGGCCATCCGGGTGAGCCTGGACGCCAACGAGCATGCGCCGATCGCGTTCGACGTGGAACTGCGCGGAAGTTTCGACGCGGCACTGGAAGACCCCTGGCCGGACCGCAGCCCGGACGGATACCGGGTGACGCACAACATTCTGCGCTATCACCAGGTCGGGGTGGCGTCGGGTTGGGTCGAGGTGGAAGGCAGCCGCGTCGAAATCGCTGCCGACGAATGGATTTCGATCCGCGATCACTCCTGGGGTCTGCGGCCCGGCATCGGCAAGCCGATTCCGGGACTGCCGCGCGGGAGCCGCAAGATCAAGCAGATGTTCATGACGTGGCTGCCGATGACGCTGACCCGCGCGGACGGATCGGCCTACTCGCTGTTCGTGATGTACCAGGAGGAGCGGGGTGACGGGTTCACCGAGATCCGTTGCCAGGCAGAGCAACAGAACTCCGACGGCACATCGCACCGGTTCCCGTCGGTCGAACAGGACATGCACTTCGAAGACGGCAACCGGCGGTTCACCCACGGAACGATCACCCTGATCGACGCCGACGGCTCCAAACGTCCGCTGACGATCACCGCCGCCGGCCCCACCGGCTTTCACCTCGGCACCGCCGGCTACTACGGCTGGAACGACTGGGTGTACGGCGAGTGGGTCGGCGACTTGAAGGTCGAGGGAAGCCATGTCACCGCCTGCGACGAGCCGGAGAACGCACGTCAGCTGCACCAGCTGCGGGACCTGTTGGTTCGGATCGACGATCCGGTCGGCGGCGGCACCGGGCTGGGTAATGCCGAGACCTTTGCGCTCGGCGCATTCCCGGAGCGCGGACTGACCAACGAAAACTCGTTTCTGTGAACAGAGATCGAAGAGCCATCTTTTCGCGGGTGTGCTTCTAGCCCGGACGAGAGTAGTGTCGGCACCATCAGTGGTGCGTCTGATTCGGCGCGTTCTAGCTCAGAAATTGGTGTTGTCGTTCAAAGGTTTTGGTTGGCTTGACCGGGGGCATATTCACGGCTGTCCGGTCGTCGGCTATCGACGCCCTACGGCTTCTCATGGAGAAGTCGACCACCCAGGCGCCTACCGTGTCGTTCATCGTTATCGAGCCGGCCGACCACATGAGTCACGAGCGGCTGCAGCAATTGGTCGGCTCGTCGTTGCCGCAACTGACTCGCTTCCGCAGCAGGTTGGTGGACAGGCCGTGGGGACTAGGCCCGCCATTTTGGACCGAGATCGACAGGTATGACCCGTCTTCGCAGATTCACCGGGCAACGCTTCAGGCTCCGGGTGGTCCGCGCGAATTCGCCGACCTGATCGCACACTTGAGCGCGGGATCACGTCATCAACGCGAAATGCTCTGGGAGGCGTGGAGCATTGACGGTCTGTCGGGTGGCCGGTGGGCGCTGGCGGTACGCCTGTCGCCGGTACTGAGCGAGCGCGGCGTCGGCGCGGCAGCCATCTGGTCCCGGTTACTGCGCTCCGATCCCCACCACGACGGCAGCAACGATCAGCCAAGGCAACCGAGTCCGGGTAAACCTGCGGTGGGTGAATTCGCAGCCGAGGTGATCAGCGAGCTTCTCGAGTTCCAGTTCAAGAGTCTCTACCTCGTCGTGGAGACCGTCGCTGGCCTGCTGCGCGCGGTCGGTGGGCAACTGGGCGGGATGGATCTTGTCGACGAAGGCGATTCGATGCCGCCGGCAGTGTCGTCGATGCGTGGTCCACTTCCACGCAATGCGTTCAGCGCACCTCTGACCGACCGCCGGGCCGTCGCGTTCGCCTCGATCTGGCAAGCCGATCTGGAGACCGTGAGCACCGCGTTTGGCGGCGACGTCACGAATGTTTTGCTGGCCGCGTGCACTCTGTCACTGCGTGCTTGGCTGCAGCGCTACGACACCGTGCCCGGCGATCCCCTGGCGATGTGGATGCCGCTCGCGCAATCAGGCGCCGCGCCCGCCGAAGATCCAGATTCGCCGATCGCGGGCCAGATCCGCATCCCGGTACAGCTCGGCGATCCCATCGAGATACTTACCAACCTTCACACTGCCACCGAGCGGATGAATACCGCACATTCTCACGAAGAAGAAAAGGAGCATTTCACCGGTGGCGCAGCGGCCATTACGTCGTTGATCCCGTCGACGGTGCTCCACGCGGGTATGCGAATCGTCAGACAACTGGATGTGCGGCGACGACTGACGCCGATCTCGCACGGCAGTGTCTCTTCCGATTCGGGGCAGTCGTCGCCCGTCTACTGCGCCGGCGCCAAGGTTGTCGGTATGCACACGGTGATGCCGCTGCTGGAAGGTTGTGGGTTGACCATCACGCCAACGACCCACGGCGAGGAGATGTATCTCAGTGTGTGCGTGTGTCCGGACAATGTTCCCGCGGTCGACGAGATAGCGACCGGAATCGTCGATGCGCTCGACCTTCTGGTAGCAGCCGCACGCAATTCCCCTCGCGGGCAAGGCCGCTCGGTCGTCACCGAGATGACAGCACACACCAGCAAGCGTCGGCACGCTCGCGGTCAGTGACCGTCTCGCGGACTAGTCGTTCAGTAGCCCGTCGATTGACGATGCGTTGTTCGCCGCTGCCGCCGACATCATGATGTCGTGCGCGTGCTCTGGCTCGGTGCGCGTCGGTACCACCAGGAGAACGAGCTTGGTGCGATTGATGCCGATCACTTGGATGGTATTGGCCGGTTGCTGGTAGTAGCCGCGGAGTCCGACCATATTGTCGCCCGTCGCGAACTTGTTCGGCGCTGTTGCCCAGTCGGCGAAGTTGTATGTCACGCGATCGATGGGGCCCAGCCGTATCGAGAGCACTGCCAACAAATCTGGAAGTTCGATCGGAAGGGCGTCACCGTGCGGCCACCATGCTCCATCGACATCGCCAGCAGTGGATCCCTTGGGCTTCAAACGCAGGCGGGGTGTGATCCGGGGTCGGGTGTGCGTCGAATCTATTGAGCTTGGGCCACTTCGTAGCGTCATGCGACGCTCCTGTCTTGGCCGCGAATCGACCAAATCATTCGAATCGGCAACGACACAATCTGAAACGGCTGCGTGCGAAATATCGCCGACACTGCCGACGCTACACGCCGCGTGTAGTGTCGGCAGGGGAACGCTCTTGGTCTGCGGTGATTCTCGCGGCGGCACGCGGCCGAATGTGAAATATGCGATCGCATCCGTTTGTCGATCCTGGGATTCCGCGTGGATCAACATCGAGGACAAGGAATCGCGTATGGACCGCCAGTCCAAACGAGAGGTGGCCGCGGAGCTCGAAGTCGAGATCACCGACCCGACGACGTTGGAATTTCAGATTGCTGTCGCGCCGCACCCGAATACCGAAGTGTCAGAGCGATTGTCGTTTGTGCTGGACGGTAATCCCGTTCAAGCCTTGGAGATCAGCGGCACGCACGGTAACCGCATCCACAAATTCGATGTTCCGGTCGGCTACTTGACTGTCGACTATGCCGCGACGATCGTCGGCCGGACCGACCCGGCGCCGGTGACCGAACACGACCTGTCAATGTATCTGCGTCCCAGCCGGTACGCCGAGGCGGACAAGCTATATGGTTTTGCCGCAACGGAATTCGGTAGCTACGCTGATTCGACGAGTCTGCTGGAGAGAGTCTCCCTCTGGGTGGGCACCCGGCTGAACTATGTACCGGGCTCGAGTGATCCGATCGATGGAGCGGTGGAGACCCTGCTCGCCGGTGCCGGGGTGTGCCGCGACTACGCGCACCTGGTGGTGGCGCTGCTGCGGGCGGTCAAGGTGCCGGCCCGCGTGGTGTCGGTCTACGCGCCGGGTCTGTATCCGATGGATTTCCACGCGGTCGCCGAGGCGTTCGTCGGCGGGCAATGGCGGGTCGTCGACGGAACTCTGCTGGCGCCGCGGCAGTCGCTGGTGCGCATTGCCACCGGGCGCGACGCCGCCGACATCGCGTTCCTTGACAATCACCGAGGTGCGATCATCCTGCACAAGTTGGCGGTGACGGCGATCGTGGACGGCGATCTGCCCATCGACTCGATCGACCAACTGGTGTCGATCGGCTAGCGAGCCTGGTGTGCCAATATTCGCAAATCGGCTCCCACTAGAGGATGGTGGACGTATGACCCCGCCACCTCGACATCCGGGCACTGCAATTGATGCCCGATCCTCGCTCGGCTAAATGTGGCGATCGGTGAACAGCTGCGCGCGGCCGTCGGCGGCCGGCGTGGCCTAGCGGCAGCTAATTCACTCTGCGAGGCCTGCGTGATGTTGTTCGGCATCGAAGGGGCGGCCATTTCACTGGTCTTCTCTGGGGTCACCACCGGAACGTTCGGCGCCAGCGACGCCGCTGCGCGCGTGTATGACGAACTCCAGTTCACCGTTGGCGAGGGTCCGTGCCTGGACTCCGTCGCGACGCGTGCCCCCGTTCTCGTCCCGGATCTCGCCAAACCCAACTCCGTTCGGTGGCCGCTGTACCGCCCCGCCATGCTCGACCACAAGATCCGGGGAGTATTCGCGATTCCGGTTGTCGTGGCCGGCGAATTCGTAGGCGCCCTGGACTTTTTCAAGACACAGCCCGGCGAGCTACCCGTTGACCAGCTGGCCGGCGCTGTCATCGCCGCCGAGCTGGCCGGCGCCCCTCTGCTGGACCTCATGCACTCCGACCTGCAGGCTGCGGTCAACGACCCGTCCAGTGATGCGTGGGCCGACTTCAACGCGCTGAGCCGCACTGAGGTGAGCCAGGCCACCGGCATGCTCGTCGCCCAACTCGGGGTCGAACCCGCCGAGGCGCTGGTGCGCCTGCGCGCCCACGCTTATGCCACCAACCGCAGTGCCACCGAGGTCGCCCGCGACATCCTCGACCGGCGACTGCGACTCGAAGCCGACTAATGCAATCCGAAAAGGAGGGCGAACATGACCGACACACCTCGTGAAACTCGGGTACTGGACGCGGTTGTATCGCTCGTCGACAGCCTGCTCGACGACTTCGACATCGTCGAGCTGCTCACCGAGCTCACCGAACGTTGTGCAGACCTCTTGGATATCGCGGCGGCGGGATTTCTGCTCGCCGACCCACTGGACCAACTGCGCTTGCTGGCCGCGACCTCCAAACAGACCTGGGAATTGGAACTCTTCCAATTACAGGCGGATGAGGGACCTTGCGTCGATTGCTATGCCACCGGCCAACCGGTCTCGGTGGCGGATCTGCGCACCGCGACCGCCCGATGGCCACGGTTTGCTCCGGCCGCGCTCAAGGCCGGCGTCGCCTCCGTGCATGCGGTGCCGATGCGGGCCGCCGGCATCGTGTTGGGCTCTCTGGGTTTGTTCGGCAGCCGGCCAGGCGAACTCAGTGAGTCAGATCTCCTGCTCGGACAGACACTCGCGCATGTCGCGTGCGTGGCGATCTTGCAGGAACACCCGCCGACGCCTGCGACGGTGATACCGCAGCTGCGTGCCGCGATGACCCACCGCATCGTCGTCGAGCAGGCCAAGGGTTTCCTGCGCGAACGCTTCGACATTTCGGTCGACGAGGCATTTTCGCTGCTACGCAGGTACGCGCGTACCCACGGCGATCACCTGACCGACGTGGCACGGCAGTTGATGGCCGATCCCGGCGCCCGTCCGGCGCTGCTGCAAAAGATGACTCAACTGGCTTAGCGCCGAGCCCGCCGCGCATGGGCGCGCCGCACGGCGTCCTCGACCAGTTGTGCCGCGACCACCCGGAGCTTGACGTTGCCGTTTTGACTCATCTGGACGAGCCGGTTGAACGCCACCTCGGCGCTGACACCCGACCGGCTGCGAATGATGCCGACCGCCTGATCGATCACCGCACGGTGATCCAGAGCCTGCTCCAGCTTTTCGGCACGTGATCGAGCGCCGGCCAGCAGGCCGGCGTTGTAGATCGACACTGCCGCTGGCCCGGCGAATTGCGATCCCAACAGCACGGCGTGTTCGCCGAACGCGTCCTGACTATCGGCATAGCAGTTGATCGCGCCGATCACGTGCTCGCCGACTATCAGCGGCAGCGACAGCGCGGAATGCACGCCCATCCTCGCGACTCGGCCACCGAAGTGCGGCCAGCGGCCGTCGGCGCCGAGCGATCCACTGACCGTGACTCGCCGCGACTGCATACACGTGATGCACGGCCCCTCGCGCAACTCGTCGTATTGAACGGCGTCGATCGTGTGAACGAATCCCGCTGTGGCAGAGGTACTCTGCAGTGTCGGGAGATCTTTGCTCGCCTCGATCAACGCAACTCCGGCGCCGTCGACCCCGGGAATGGCATCAGCGGCGAACGCGGCGACTTCGGCCAGCAATTCGAACACGCCGCGGGCGCCGGCAACCATTCCTGCCAAACCGCGCAGCCCGGCGCGCAAGTCGACTTCGTCCGCTTCCCTTTGGGCGATGGACAATTCGGCCTGGTCTGGTGGTTCGCGACCAGGCTGGGCATCAAAATCGGACATGGTCTGGGCCATTTTAAATGACCAGTGCCAGTGCGTGGGCGCGACGCAGTTTTCCCGACGGCGTCTTCGGGATCATTCCTGGCTCGAGCACAACCACGTTGCGAGGACGGACATCAACCTCGGCAATGACCTCGTGGGCAACCTGACGCTCGACGCGGCGCACCTCGGCGGGGTCCTCCCAGGCATTGGCTTCGACCGCGACCGCGAAAGTCTCCCGTGGGTGGCCGGCCTTCAGGCGCACCGCCACCGCACAGCCGGGCCGGACCCCGTGCACGCGCGCGGCGGCACGCTCGATGTCCGTCGGGTAGATATTGCGCCCGGCCATGATGATCACGTCTTTGACCCGCCCGCACACCACCACGTTGCCGGTCTCGGTGAGATAGCCCAAATCGCCGGTGTCGTACCACCCCTCGTGATTTTGCGCAGATACGAAACCGGCAGTGGTCGTGTACCCCAGCGTCACCGGTTCGCCACGCACGTGGATCACGCCGACACTGCGAGACGGCATCACCGCGCCGCTCTGGTCGACGATCCGGACCTCCAGCCCCTTCAGCGGGCGACCGAGGGAGGCCAGTCGCCGGGTTTTACCCCTGGACGCCGGGACCGCCCGGTGCAGCATGGCGAGCAGGTCGGCGTCGACTTGGTCGACGGTCAACCCGCGGCCGCACTCGGTGAACGACACGGCCACCGTTGTCTCGGCCATGCCGTAGGCGGGCACCAGGGCTTCGGGACGCAACCCGAACGGCGCGGCGGCTTCGCACAGATCCACGACGTCGGCCGGGTCCACTTGCTCGGCGCCCGAGAGCGCCCACCGCAACGTGGATAGGTCGAACTGACCGGGCTGAGCCTGCCTGCGCAGGCGTTTGGCGAACATCGTGTAGGCGAAGTTGGGGGCCGCTGTCATGGTGCCCTGGTATTTGTCGATGAGCCTCGCCCACAGCAGGGTGTCGCGCAGGAAGTCCATCGGCGTGACCTTGACCAGCTCGACGCCGAAGTACATCGGGACCGTCAGGTAGCCGGTCATGCCCATGTCGTGGAAGCACGGCAGCCAGCTCACGATCACGTCGGATTCAACGTCGACCTCTGCGCCGACGAACATCGCCTCGGCATTCGATACGACGTTGCGGTGACTGATCCGGACCGCCTTGGGGGAGCCGGTCGAACCGGAGGTGAGTTGTAAGAGCGCGACGTCGTCGTCGTCGGTGTCGACGGGCTCGGTCGGCGGGTTGTCGAGCAGCTGTTCGACGGTCAGCACCTGCATGCCCAGCTGGGACAGCAGCGGTGCCGCGGCCATGAACGGATCGGAGACCACGACGGCCTTGGCGTCGATCATGTTGATGACGGCCGTGGTCTCGTCGGCCCAGCGTTGCAGGTCGGTGCGCGGGGTGGGCTGATGCAGCATCGTGAGGCTGGCGCCGCGCATCCAGATGGCCTGCGCGGTCGGGGCGATCTCGACGGGCGCCCCGGCCAGCACCGCGACCGCATCGCCGTGCCCCACGCCGGCGGCGGCCAGACCGCCGGCAATGCGGCGGCTTCGCTCGTGCACTTGGCCCCAGGTGTGCCGGACGGGTGCGTCCGGCTCCCCGGTGATCATGCCCTTGAGGCTGCTCTGGGCGTTGTCGTACATGGTCTGGGTGAATCGGCTCAAGGTCAGATCCCCTGGCTCTCACGCGGGCGGTGCGGAGCCGTTTCAGCAGTTGAACCGGCGGTCGACGGGGACCTCCAGCGCACAAAAGCAAACCCGATCTGGCGGCTTACATCGACGCGTGAGCGCTCTTCGGCGGGGAAATTCGATCGCCGCCGCGATGTTTCCGAGAGGCTGGAGTGTCAACCGTCAATGACGGTACCAAGCCGACGGCCGGCTCTCCAACCATTCGGCGGAGCTGTTACCTCCCTGCACCCCGATCGAAACCGCTGCCAAGTCGAGTAGTTCATCGACTGACCACTGGTCATAGGCGTGAGCGCCGTATTTGACCCCGGCAACATCGCCGTCGACGACTTTCAGCACCAGCTATTGCGGTAGCGTCGGCGCCTCGTTGTTCTCCACCGCCGCAATGACTTTCGCGATCAGCCATTGCACGGCCTCGACCGCTTCACTCTTGTCGAGGTTCCACGCGCCTACCAACCGCTCGTAGGTGGGCGGACTCCACAGCACGTCGAGCAGGCCGGCCAGTGCCCGCCGGTGAGCATCCGGCAACTGTGGCGCCGCAACGGCACGGTTCAGGGCATCGTGTCGTTTGGCTTCGGCGCCCACGAAAGCCGGTCCGTGCGGTGTGCCGATGGTGTCCTTGATCGCAAACCGTCGCAGCGATGTGAAGACTCGGGCGGTTACCTCGGCAAGGTTGTCCAGCTCGACATCCTCGTAGGCAATGCCGGCCTCGTCTTCCAACCGGCCCATGATCGCGTCGTGCAGATGCCGCTCGGTCGGGAAATGGCGGTACACCGTGCGCTCGCTGACTCCGGCGCGCTCGGCGACGGCGCGAAAGGTCAGCTCGTCCCAGTCCCAGGTGGTGAACTCGCGAACCAACTGGGCGCCCGCGTCGATGATGCGCTGGCGGGTGGCGGCGGCTGCTTGCTGGCGCGCCGGGCTGTTGTAGCTGCGTCGAGACGTTGACAACTCGCTCATAATCGCGTCAGTATACTGACACGGATTGTTCGGAAGGGGCTATCGATGGCCGATTTCGACGGCGTGGTCGGAGCCGCCGTCGCGCAGACTGGCCTCGAGGATTTCGGCGACGATTCCTTTCGCGAAGGACTCGAGCTACTACTCGCCTCGCTGCGCGATGAAGCCCAGCTCAACGCGCGCGGTGAGGCCTACCTCTACGCGCGCATCGTCACCGCGTTGTCACAGCGACTGCAGGTCGAGGACTGGTATCGCCGCCACCCGGAGATCGACGACGTCGAGATCTTGCCGCCGCTGATCGGGTTGGGTCTACCGCGTACCGGTTCGACGGCGTTGTCGGTGCTGCTGGCGCAGGACCCGACCATCCGGTACCTGCGGCGCTGGGAGTCGTCGCAACCCTGCCCGCCGCCGTCTACCGTGACGGGCCCGGACCCGCGGATTCCCATGGACGAGCACAACAAGGTCGGCTCGCGGGCGCATGTGCCGACCGGCACTCATGCTCCGATGGAGTGTCTGGAGCTGATGACGCTGGACTTCAAATCCCATATCTTCCAAGCGTTTGCGCAGATTCCGTCGTACTCGACGTGGTTGGTGGAAAAGGCCAACCTGACGTCGACCTACGCCTACCAGCGGCGGGTGATGAAGCTGCTGAGCTGGGGCGAACCGCCGCGGCCGTGGCGGTTGAAGTCGCCGTCGCATGTGTTGTGGCTCGACGCGTTGAACGAGGTGTTTCCTGACGCGCGGTTCGTGATGACCCACCGCGATCCCACCGATGTCATCTTGTCGGTGGCCGATCTTTACGCTGACATCGTCGGCGGTTTCACCGATCACGTGGACCGCGGTTACCTCGGTCAACTCAACGTCGAGCACTGGTCGGTCGGCATGCAGCGAGCGCTGCGATTCCGCGACGGCGAGGCCGATAAACGCTTCTACGACATCGACTTTCGCGCGATGCAGGCCGATCCGATCCACGAAGTCCGCGGGCTGTACGCCTGGCTGGGTGAGTCGGTCGGCGACGAATTCGAATCGCGGATGCGTACCTGGTGGGCCGAGGCCGCCGCCGAGCGCGAGCCCAGCTCGCACGCCGACCCGGTGGCGTTCGGCATCGATCTCGACAAGGTTCGGCCGTTGTTCGCCGACTACGTCGCAAGGAGCTTGCATGGCAGTTGATTTGACCGGTGGCATCGACCCGGCGCGCGAGCAGGTCTTCGCCCACAAGCCCGAAGATCCAGAGATGCGCGACTCGGTGAGCTTCTGGGTCGTCGACGACCGCGGTGCAGTGGGACTGCCGCGCATCGGAATTGAAGCCGTCGCCGCGAACTGGGCTGCGCACGACGTCCAAGTCAACGTCGCCTTCCCGGACGGGCGGGTGTTCCGGTTGCGAGACAACGGCTTCAGTTGGCCGGTCGAAGGGCCCGAGGGCCGTCCGACCGTGCTCGGCGCCGGCGGACTGGGGTTCCGCTGCATCGAGCCGTTCGAAACCTGGACGATGACCTTCCAGGGCAAGGCGGTCCAGACGTCGTCGCAGGATCTGATCGAGGGCAAGAAGGACGGACCGTTGGTCGACGTGAGCTTCCAGGTCAAAGCCACGATGGCGGTGCCGCCGTGGGTGCAGGGCACCCTGTCCGCGGAGTCGGGGGAGCGGTTGCAGACCTCGATCGAGGGCAAGCTGATGGGTGGCGCACGCTACGAGCAGTTGTTCCGCGCGACGGGCACGCTGAAGGTCGGCGACGACGAGCAGACGTTCAGCGGCACTGGTCTGCGTATTAGGCGGCAAGGCGTGCGGAAACTGGCCGGTTTCTGGGGTCACAGTTGGCAGTCCGCGTTGTTCCCCAGTGGGCGCGCCTTCGGCTACATCGCCTACCCGCCGCGGCCCGACGGGGAGCCAACCTTCAACGAGGGCTACATCTTCGACGGCGACGGAGACTTGATTCCGGCTCGCGTTGTCGAGGCGCCGTGGCTGACGCATCTGAAGCCCGTCGGCGAAGACGTCGCGCTGACGTTGGAAACACCAAACGGGACAGTGCATATCGACGGCGAGACGATTCTGTCCACCCACGACGTGTATCACGACGACAAGATGTTCTCGAGCCAGGCGCTCAAGCAGGAGATGCCCAGTTTTCCGGCCTTGCAGCAGGCCGGTGTGCGCTATCACTGGGGCGGCGAAGAGGCATTCGGCATGCTGGAGCGATCCAACCCGCTGGACCAGTTAATTTTCTAGATCTCCTAACGAGCGCCCAGCGCAGCGGCGATACTTCGCGGCAGTGTCGTAGCAACTGACGGGCGGAGACTCGCTTCATGAACAGCCAAACCAATCTTCAGCGCTGGGAGCGGCATACCGAATGGCCGCTCGCCGCGGCCGCCCTCGTATTCTTGGGCATTTTCTCCGTGCACGTGCTCGTCCTGCCACACAGGCCTGAACCCGTTATGTGGGCGGCGACCTGGATTATTTGGGGCTTTTTCATCTTGGACTACATTGCTCGGCTTTGTCTCGCCCCCGACCGACGGCGGTGGTTTTTCCGGCACCTGCTCGACCTCGCGGTCGTCGCGCTACCACTAATACGACCACTGCAGTTGCTGCGCTTGGTTGTTCTGATTGAAGTACTGCAGAAGGCGGTCGGCAGTGCGTTTCGGGGCCGCATAGTCGTCTATACCGTCTCAGGTGTTCTCCTTTTGATCTACGTAGCATCGCTGGCCGCATTCGATAAAGAGCGATACCAGCCCGGCGCTACCATCAACTCCTTCGGAAAGGCGGTGTGGTGGTCAATCTCAACGGTGACCACCGTCGGGTATGGCGACGTCTACCCGGTCACCAACACCGGCCGAGTTATCGCCGTGCTGCTGATGATCGGAGGGATCGGTCTGGTCGGCGTTATCACCGCATCCCTCGCGTCGTGGATCATCCAGCGGGTGGCGGAAGAAGAGAGCGCGAGTCAGGCAGCGACCGCTGCCCACATCGATGAGCTTCGCAACGACATTCGAGTATTGACAGAAGAGCTACGGGGAAGACAGTGACAATTGCGCCCGAGACGTTCACCATCCGCGGCGTCGGCGGCACCCGCATCGTCGCCGACCGGCTGGGCGATCCGGAAACGCCGGCGGTGGTGTTCCTGCACGGTGGCGGCCAGACCCGCCGCTCGTGGGGTAAGGCGGCCGCCGCAGTGGCTGAGCGCGGTTGGCAAGCGGTGACGGTCGACCTACGCGGCCACGGCGATTCGGACTGGTCGGAAGGCGCCGATTATCGCCTCACCAGTTTCGCCGGCGATGTCCAAGCAGTGCTGCGCCAGCTGCCTCCGCAACCGGTGTTGGTGGGCGCATCCCTGGGCGGATTCACGACAATGCTTCTCGCGGGCGAGATTTCGCCCGGGATTGCCCGCGCGGTCGTCCTGGTGGACATCGTGCCCAACATGGACCCGTCTGGGGCGAACCGGATTCACAACTTCATGGCTGACCGCATGAAATCGGGATTCGAGTCGCTCGACGAGGTCGCCGAGGCGATCGCCGAGTACAACCCGCATCGGCCCCGGCCAACCGATCTCGACGGCTTGCGGACCAACCTGCGCCACCGCGGGGATCGCTGGTACTGGCACTGGGATCCGAAGTTCATCAGCAACACCGCGTCGCTTCCGCCGACCGAGGTGGCCGACGTCGATCGGTTGAACGCGGCGGTGGAGACGATCCTCGCGGGCGGCGTGCCCTTGCTGTTGGTGCGAGGTCAAATGAGCGACCTGGTCAGTCAGGAGCGGGCCGACGAGTTTCTGGCCCGCTTTCCGCAGGTCGAGTTTGTCGACGTGCAAGGCGCGGGGCACATGGTCGCGGGCGACCGTAACGACCTGTTCGCCGACGCGGTGCTGGATTTCCTTGTCCGCCAAGGTGAAAGCGCGTAAATCAGGTCTCGACTGCCTCAGTCAGGATGTCGGTGACAGCCTGCGGTTGCGTGATCAACGGAGCGTGGTCGAACTTGCCGGTACGGGTGCGTGCCTGCATCCGTTCGGCCATGAACCTTTGGGTGGCCGGGTTGATCATGCGGTCTTCTTCCGCGATGAGATACCAACTCGGCAGATCTTTCCATCCGGGTCTCGGCACGGCCTGCTGGATGCACGGAACGGCGATCGGTCGCTGGACCGCGGCGAGCACGGCTTGTTCTTCGGCAGTCGCGTTCTGTGCGAACGCGGCAGCAAAGGCGTTTTCGGGCAACCAAATCCAGCCTTTGCCATCAGGTTTGAGCTCTGGGGCCTGCGGGTGCGGGGGATCGCGGTAGAAAACGTCGGCGACGGTTTCGCCCTCGTCGGGCGCCAGCGCGACCACGTAGACCAGTGCTTTGATGCGGGGGTGGCTGGTTGCGCCGACAACGCCGCCGGCGTACGCGTGGCCGGCCAGGACGACGGGTCCTTCGGTTCGATCGATGGCTCGCTTGACGGCGTTCACGTCGTCGTCGAGCGTGGTCAGCGGGATGGGGGCGGCGACGACGTTGATCCCGCCCTGCTGCAGACCGGTGATGACGCGAGCCCAGCTCGATCCGTCGGCCCACGCTCCGTGGACGAGAACGACAGTGGGCGCCAAATTGGGAGACACAACCCAAAATACTAGACGGCCCCTCGCCCGACGGTCAACAGCACGCCGTTATCGGCGCCGAGGTCGGTAGCGGCGTCGATGAGGACGCGGTCGATCTGGCGCAGCGCATGCAATGCGTCCATCAACCGTTGGTGATCCGGTGCAAGCGGCTGATCGACATGCTGCCGGGCGAGAGTCTCCGCGGTGTCGATGTAGTCGGTGGACGGAAAGACCGTCGCGGCCCGGTTGAACTCCAGTGACGTGATCAGCATGTCGATGTTTCGCCGGATCTGGCCGGCGGTCGATCTGATCGCGTCGGCCAGCTCTGCAGACGTTTCGATGTGTATCTCGCTGTTGCGGGCCAGCATTCGCGCGTAGCGATCGCTCGCGGCGAGCATCCGCAAGCCGTGCCGCATGGTTCGGCGACCCGCTAATCCGGCGACCCCGGCGGTCATCGGCCTGGCGGTGATCCGGACCTGCTGCAGGTCGCGGCCGAGTTGACGGGCCGTCTCGGTCAACCTCGCGGGTGCGGGAGTACCCAGCAGGCTGGTGACCGACGCCTCGACGAGATCGGACAGTGTCAGTAAGAACGTATGGGCGTCGCCGCGAATCTTCGCCCGGGTGTTGATCGGCAATACCAGCACGGCGGCCGCGATCCCGATGACCGCGCCGACGGCGGTTTCCT
>Ga0302178_10001839_pt1 | contig 17372 bp, 17 predicted proteins | sample I_Palsa_E1_3_FD_198790 | JGI IMG/M metagenome (GOLD analysis project Ga0302178, IMG submission 198790) | Peat permafrost microbial communities from Stordalen Mire near Abisko, Sweden - I_Palsa_E1_3 | ecosystem: Environmental > Terrestrial > Soil > Palsa > Peat permafrost | place: Sweden... | reverse complement strand
CAACGCGTCGAAATACCAGCCTTGCACGCAGTCGAAACCTATTTTGGGCACAGTCAGGTTGTGGGCGAGATCGCTTAAAATAGCGCGATGAAGAAATCGAAATCTCTCTATCACGGTCACCGCTTTCTTCCGAACGACAATTTGGGAATTGCGGCGAGGTTGATGCCGCCGATTTCGCCGACGCGATGGCCGCTTCGCATTTGCAAGACCAGAGCTGAGTTGAACGAATAAGCTTGCTACGTGTTGAGTTTAAAAGGTTCCAGGCATGCCCACCTTGCCGCTGGATAACCACCCAACTCACCGATCACGTAAGGGGAAGTAATGATTGAAGACTTGGCACCCATCGAACTCAGGCTGTCCGTTGCGCAACTAAAGAGCCGTTCCAGCGACATCACCTTTGGTTTAAAAATCGCCATTTACGGCATTGTCATATACTACGGAGCAACCCTGGCGACCTCGCCATATCTGTTTGCACAAGTTATCGGAACGATGGCGTTGGGACTGATGTTTGCTCATGGCGTCGAACTGCAACATCAGGTACTTCACAATCAAGGCATTAACAATCGCCTAACTAATGAGATCGTCGGCATCTTTCTAGGGATACCCATGTTGGTGTCCTATGCCGGATACCAAGCCAGTCACCTTCGGCATCATCGGGATCTCGGCACCCCTGCGAACAAAGAATTTTTTGACTATGGCGACCAGTACGGACAAAAAAAAGCTTCAATTTTTTTGTGGACCTATCGACTGCTGATGCCGAGCCTTTATCTAAGCTTCATCAAAAATCTCTGGCTTACGCTATGGGTCAGGAAATTCAAGGATGAACAGCAAAGCGTGTCACAACGTATGTGCAGAGACTATCTATTGATGCTGCTTTCCATATCGATACTTGCCATATATTCATATGTGACACATTCTCTCGTGATTATTCACATTTGGTTGATTCCTTTGATTTTTGTAGCCGGTCCGGTACATGCGCTTATTGAACTTCCGGAGCATTTTGCCTGCAACACTCAAAGCAAAAACGTGTACGACAATACCCGAACTATCAAGTCAAACGCCTTTTTAACCTGGTTTACCAACTGCAACAACTATCACGTCGAACATCATTTGATGCCTGGATTACCGATCGATAGATTGCATGACGTTCATGCCGTAATCCATAGCCAAATTCAGCACTACTACCCGACTTATAGAAGTTTCTACCGGTCGCTGTTCCGTAACTCTTTGACGACCCGAACGTCAGGGGATTTGAAATGAATTTTTACTTGAAAAAAATTAACGCATTTTCAGCGTGCTTCGACCTACAAAATCAAGCCAATTATGTTTAGTGAAAAAAATAGACTATCGCCATCAATCGACGAAAATACCGACGCGGAGGCGATAGCCTGCGAGCGCTTCGAAACGCAAAGTCGCTTAAATAATTTTTATCTCCGCGAGACAGCCGGTCCGGATGCCGCCGAAAATGCTCCAAAATATGATGAATATCGGGAGATATGGCAAGCCGAGGATGCCTGGAATAGTTACGAAGAAACCCGGATCAAGTCGTTTTCACTGCCGACCTCGGCGGACCAATTCGAGCGCTGGTATTTTGATCTGCATCGAGAACATCGTAACCAAGTGGCGCCGTTCTTTGAATTTCTCGCGCTCGAAGCCTCTTTGCCGGAGCTGGCATTTTACATCGGCCTCGAAGAACAAGTTGACGGTCGCTTTGACGATGTCATTGCGCTTGCGCAACTTGGCATGGCGGGCGACATGAAACTTGCGCTGGCAGAGAACTACTGGGATGAGATGGGTTTGGGTAAAGTTCAGGACATGCACACCGTGCTGTTTAAGAAATCGTCATCGTTCTTGCGGCATCACGTTAAGGATATCGATATGTCTGCGATATTACCCACCGCGGCACTCAAAAATGGCAACCTACTGATGATGTATGCCTTGAGGCGGCGCTATAGCGCAAGGCTCCTAGGGGCGTTGGCAATTTTGGAGCATACGGCTCCTTATCGCTTTCAGAGAACAGTGAAGGGCCTCGAACGTCTCGGCTTACCTGAAGAGGTGATTTACTATCATCGCATGCATATCGAGGTCGACGCCAATCATGGAAAGCAACTTTTTCACCGCGTATTAATGCCGCTCGTCACGCAATCATCGGAGGCGTTACGGGAGGTCTGTATCGGATGCTTGATCCGTTACCAGGTGGCGCTCGACTACTATGCAAGCGTGAAATCCGCGATGACCGCGAGTATCGCTAACCTACTCCTTGTCTCGCAATGAACTTAAAAAACTCGTTTAGTTTGCTCTTGCTGGCCGCCCTATGGGGCGCTTCGTTTTTATTTATCCGGGTTGGAGTCGCCGAATTCGGCCCAGCCCCGTTGGTAGCCTTACGTGTTTCCACGGCCGCCCTGGTTTTGCTCGGCGTACTGGCCGCCCAACTTGGCTTGCAAGGCTTTCGCGACTTACGCAAACATGCGGCGCAGTTGTTGATCGTCGGTGTACTGAATACCGCGGCGCCATTTTGCTTGTTTGCGATTGCGGAACAGACGCTGAATGCCGGCTTGACCTCGGTAATCAATGCCACCACGCCACTGTGGGGTGCGCTGGTGGCGTTTGTCTGGCTAAAGAACTCGCTTAGCCCGAGCCGGGTCGCCGGGATGGTGATCGGTATGGTCGGCGTGCTGGCCCTGGTCTGGTATCAGATCGCAATGCCGAGCAGCAACCCGGGCGCCAGCACGCCGCTGCAAAGCGTCCTCGCGGTTGCGGCGGGCCTCGGCGCCACCTTGCTATATGGCATCGGCGCCAACTACACCAAGCACGTGCTGAGCGGTGTGCCGCCACTGGTGATTGCGACCGGCAGTATGCTGGGCGCGAGTTTGGCAACGCTGCCATTTGCCTTGGTGAGCTGGCCGTCGGTCGCGGTATCGGGACGGGCCTGGGGCGCGGTAATTACGATGGGCGTCGCGTGTACGGCGCTGGCCTACATGCTGTTTTTCCGTCTGATAAGCCATGCGGGCCCGGCCGCGGCAATGTCAGTGGCATTCCTGATCCCTTTGTTTGGCATTTTGTGGGGCACGCTATTCCTCGCCGAACCCCTCTCGCCTGCGTTGGCCGGTGGCGTGGTGCTGGTGCTGGCCGGTACGGCGCTGGCTACCGGCTTATTGCAGAAGATGTGGTTGCGGTTCACGCCTAGCGCTCAAATCTGATATCGGCTGGACCAGCATACAGGATGGAGGTGCTGGTCTAAGCCTTGGCGGCTCGACAGCCTGCTTATTCAGCGGCTACCGGCGCTTCGGCAAAAATGCGTCTAATCTCGAATCAATGAGCCGGAAGCCATACCCGCCACCACAGGGTAGCCGTCACGTTTCCAAAAATCAAGCCCACCTAGCAGCTCCTTCACTTTGAAGCCTAATTCAGAGAGCGCATAGGCGCCTTTGGTCGAGGCATTACATCCGATGCCGTCGCAGTAAACAACATACGTGATGGCGCGATCAAGATGGCCAGTGCTGTCCTGGGTGATTAAGCGAAATGGAAAATTGCTCGCCCCAGGGATATGCGCGACCTCGTACTGCGCTTTAGTGCGGATGTCGAACACGGCAATCTCGGTGACGCCGTTTTTCAAATCTTCGTAAACATCCCACACGTCGGTATGATAGGCCAACTTGGCCAGCATAAAATCGCGACTCTGTTGTGGTGTCGGGGCGGGAATTTCGAGGATGCATGAGGAAGTTTTTATCATCAGGTTTTGAGCCGCAGAGTCAAGATAATGTCATGGTGACGCTAAGGTTCGCTGTCCGCCGCAAGGGAACGAAACGCTGGACCTCTCAACGATGCCGCCCAATGTGGCGGAACTCGATTTCTGAAATAATCGACCCATACCACGATGGAGATACAACACATGAAATTACGCGTCAGTATTGCCGGTGCAACCGGGTGGGTCGGCAAACCGTTGTCGGTGGCTATTTCCCAAACCAGCGATTTGGAATTGGTGGGGGCCATTGCCCGCAGTCATGCGGGCAGCCGTTTGCAACAGGTGACGGGCGACGCCCATCACGACTTTCCGATTTGCGCTTCGGTCGAGGAGGCACTTCATACCGCGACCGATGTGTTGGTCGATTACACCAGCGCCGTGTCAGTGAAATCCAATGTATTGGCAGCCATTCGCCGAGGTGTGCACGTGGTGGTGGGGTCTTCCGGTTTGACGGAAGAGGATTTTGCCGAAATCAATCAGGCTGCACTTGAACATAAGGTCGGCGTGGTGGCGGCCGGAAATTTTGCGATCACCGCCGTGTTGTTGCAACGCTTTGCCTGCGAGGCTGCCAAATATCTATCCCAATGGGAAATTATCGATTATGCGTCTGACAGCAAGATCGACGTGCCTAGCGGCACTGTGCGCGAGCTGGCTTTTCGTATGTCCGAAATAGCACAGGCGAAACTGACGCATGCGATTGCGGATACAGTCGGCCCACAAGAAGCCCGGGGCGCATCGCTTAATGGCAGTCAGATCCATTCAATTCGCCTACCTGGCCATGTGCTGGGCGTGGAAGTGTTGTTCGGCGCGACCGATGAGCGCCTGTCAATTCGTCACGATGCCGGTAGCGGGGCCACGCCTTATATTCAAGGCACGCTGCTGGCAATCCGTCACGCAAAAAATCATCTTGGCCTAGTGCGGGGTCTTGACCGGGTTATGGAATCCGCATAGAGGCGGTCAGTAGGCCGCACCCCTGCGATACCACCCGGCATGCGGATTCGCACCGGGCGGTTCGGGACGTTGAGGTCATGAGAGACTGGGTCATTCAGAACGGTATCAATTTTGCCGATGGGCGCTGAACGTCGCTCAGCGGCATATTTCTTCGAGTCGTAAGCCGTTAGTCCTGGGCCCGAATGCGCCAATCGAAATCATCACCAGCAGCATGCATACAGTAATGCCGAAAAATACGCCCGCGACGCCGAAGTTGCGCAATAGGGATGCGACGATAAAACCGGACATCATGGCGCCGACACGACTGGCTGAATAGACGATGCCGCTGGCCCGGCAACGTACCGCAGTCGGAAAAAGCTCGGATTGGTAAGCGTGGTAACACACGGAAATAGTTTGCCCGGCCAAGCTGATTAGGACCCCCAACACAATCAGCGGCGCCACGGCTTTGACCTGGCCAAATAGCAGGCCGAAGACAATGACGGCAAGCGCTGCGCCGACAATTAGCCATTTGCGTTGCACCTTGTCCGCATACAACATGCTCAATAAGGGGCCCAAGGGCAGGGCGATCGCAATGATAAAAGAATAAAGTAGACTCTTGGTCACTGTGATGCCCTGACCGATCAGCAGTGTCGGAACCCAGTTCGCGAAACCGTAATAACCGATCGCCTGGCAGAAATTGAACACAATCAACATGATTAGGCGAGAGCGATAAGGCGGCTGCCACAGTTCAGCCAGCGACGCGCGACGGTGCACGGCTTGTTCGACGCTGGCCCTTGGCTGTGGCAATGGACGCCCCGACTGCAATTCTGCTTTGGCTTCCATGACCCGCACGATGCGCTCGGCGTCTTGGACGCGGCCGTGCATGGCCAGCCATCTTGGGCTTTCCGGCACCGCACGACGGATAAACCAAACTAACACTGCGCCGGCGGAACCTGCCAGCACCACCCAGCGCCAGCCGTCGATGCCCAGCATGGTCGTGGGAACCAGTTCGTATGACAGAATGGCCGCGACCGGTGCAGCGGCGAACATGACCATCTGATTGAAGGCCATCGCCCGGCCGCGTGTATGCTGCGGGACGAGTTCTGTAACGTAGCTATCTATCGTGACGATTTCGATACCCACGCCGATACCAGTAATGAGTCGCCACAGTACCACGCCCTCGGCGCTGTGCTGGCATGCCATAATGGCCGAGCCGATTGAATACCAAAGCAGGGAGAAGGTAAATACAGAGCGGCGCCCATAACGATCGGGCAGCCAGCCCAATCCGAATGTCCCGATAAACAGGCCGGCGAAGGTGGCAGCTATAAATCCGGCAATACCCTGGTAGCCGAAGAATGCTGCCGTGGTGGTCTTTAATAGACCGCTTTTTGCCATGCCTGGTGCGATATATCCTGTGAAAATTAGATCATAAACTTCGAAGAATCCTCCAAGAGATATTAGCAGCACCAGCATCCACCCGTAGCGGGTTAAAGGTAGGCGGTCCATACGGGCAGAAAGCGCCGCAGCAACTCCCGTGTCTACCGTTGCTTCCGATGACACAAGTGATGGTATCTCTGCAACTGTCGAGTGCTGCATAATTGTCTCCTTGGTGGATTTATCGTTGGCGATTTTATTTAGTACGCCTTATTTGATATCTGTTGCCGATTGATTAATTTTTATAAGGCGAGCGACGATCGGTAGATTTGCTCCGGATCAATCGCGGCTGCCTGCGGGCCATAGGGACATCACGGCACATTTGCTGCTTGTAGGCGTCTATGCGCTAGAACGTCATGGGTTTATTTCCGAAAATATCTTCCTAGCGGCAAGGCGCTGAGCAAGATTTCAAGTTAGCGTTCTACTCTTCAGCCGAGCCAGGATCTCTTGCGTGTGTTCGCCTACACGCGCCAGCGCCTGCCGTACACCAGGCCGGCGTCCGCCCATCAGTATCGGCAAGAGCACGACATCGGTCATGCTGCCATCCTCGGCTTGCATTGGAACCAGACCGCCGCTGGCCTTCAAGTGCGGGTCGTCGAGCAGTTGATCGGGGCGCACGATCGGGGCATAAGGAATGCCGGCCGCTTCCAGTTTCGGCGCAAGCTGGTCTACGCGATGATGTTTGAGGATCTCGCCCAGGCGGGCTAGCAATGCCGGCCGCACGGCGACGCGTAGCGCATTATTGGCAAATTGGGGTTCTGCTGCGAGTTCGGGGCAACGGAGTACCTCGCACAGGGTGACAAACTGCTTGTCGCTGACCGCTCCGATAAAGAGTTGCTCATCTTCGGCCAGCGTGAAAACGTCGTATACGCTCCAGGCCGACACGCGGGCAGGCATTGGCGGCGGCGGCTCCTGCGTCATGGCGTATTGCTGCATATGCTGAGCGCTGAGGAATACGCAGTTTTCGAACAGTGCGCTTTGCACCTCTTGTCCGCACCCCGTTGTATCGCGCTCGCGTAGCGCGGCGAGCACGCCGATGGCGCCGAACATGCCGCCCATGATGTCGTTGACCGACGTGCCGGCGCGCAACGGACGGCCAACCGGGCCGGTCATATAGGCCAGACCGCCCATCATCTGTACCACTTCATCAAGCGCCAGGCGTTTCTCATACGGCCCAGGCAGAAAACCTTTGTGCGAGACATAGATCAGTCGTGGGAAAAGCTTCGACAGCGTTGCATAGTCCAAGCCGATCTTGGCCATTAAATCGGGGCGGAAATTTTCCAGCATCACATCGCACTGGCCGATCAATTCCACCGCTGCCGCATGGCCTTCGGGCGTATTGATGTCGAGCACCACGCTTTTTTTATTCCGATTGAATGAGCGGAAGAAGCCGATGCCCAGCCCCGGTAATTTACGGGTCTTATCGCCGCCGGGCGGTTCAATCTTGATCACCTCGGCGCCAAGGTCCGCCAAAATCATGCCGCAGGTCGGACCCATCACCATATGAGTGAATTCGATGACGCGCAGGCCGTTGAGTGGGAGTGTATTTGGCGTGTTCATGAGAACCTCGGCTTTGAATCGGATATCGGTGTTAAAGGTATGCAAACCTTAAAGGAGGCTAAGCGTTAAAGGAGGCTAAGCCTTAAAGGGGTGTCGATGTCGAGGGTGAAAACGCCAGCTCCGCAGGGAAATTTTTGGGCAAGCCGGCTAGCCACAATGCGCCATGCAGCGTCTCGTTCGACAGCCACCGAGCCACCTTGGCGCGCAGTGCGAGTAGACGGGGCAGGTCAATGCCGGTCGAGATGCCCATGCCGGCCAGCATAAATGCCAGATCTTCGCTGGCGGCGTTGCCGCTGGCGCCGGGTGCATGCGGGCAGCCGCCGATACCGGCCAGTGTTGCATCGAAGCGGGCCACGCCGGTTTCCAGCGCAGCATAGACATTGGCCAGCGCCAAGCCTCGGGTATCGTGGAAATGGCCGCACCAGAACTTGTCGCCGGCAATCTGCCGGGCACGACCAAATAATTCGCGTACGGCTGCGGGGCCGCCATAGCCGACCGTATCGGCGATGCTGACACGATCAGCGCCTGCGTCGAGCAAGGCTTGCATGCAACGCAGGACTTCCGCTTGGTCGACCACGCCTTGGAGGGTGCAGCCGAATGCCGTACCGATGCCGCCTTCGATCAGGGTTTTCGAGCCGCTGGCGTCGCGTGTGGCTCGAATGCGGCCCACCTCGGCGATAACCTCATCCGGTGTCTTGCGTAGATTGGCCAGGCTATGAGCATGGCTGGCCGAAAGCGGCACGAGGAGCAGGTCGGCCTGAGATTCGATGGCGCGCTCGGCGCCCTTGAGATTGGGCACCAGCACGGACACGACCAAGCCAGGAAGCGTTTTTGCGAAGGCGACCAGTTCGGCCGTATCTGCAAGCTGCGGTAGCAGTTTGGCTGGAACGAAGGAGCCGACCTCGATATCGCGTTGACCGGCGGCATAGGCATCCTTGATCCATTCCATTTTGTGCGCGGTTGGAAGAATGGTTGGAATGCTTTGCAGGCCATCCCGCAAACCGACTTCACGAATCACGGCGTTCGAAGGGAACGAGGGCATGTATTAGTCTCCGATATACCAAGCCAGTCGTTTGTCTGCCGGCGTTGTGGCTACTTTAGACTTTCCGATTTTTATGTAAAGTGGTATTTTAGAATCATTAAGTTTCCCATATGGAAACATATGGAGGAGTATAGAAGGCCTATGCGCGATATCGATCTCAAAACACTACGCCTGTTGGTATCGGTTTGCGCGCACCGGAATATGGCGCGAGCCGCGGAGGAGGAAAATATTGAGCCGTCGGCCGTCAGCAAGCGGATTGCTCAACTGGAAAGCGACCTCGGCGTGCCGCTGCTAACGCGTTCGCGCCGCGGCGTGCAACCGACGCCGGCGGGTCTCGCCCTGCTGGAGCACGCACGCAATGTTCTATTTACGATGGACCGAATCGTCAACGACGTCGCGGCTTTCGGCGGCGGCTTGACGGGTCGCGTGAGCGTGGGCGCCACGGTGTCGGCGATCGCCGAAGCGCTGCTCGATGACATTGCGTCGTTTATGCGCGAGCCGGCCAATCAGAACATCAAGGTTGATATCGAAGAGCACATGTCGCGCGATTTGGTCCGCCATTTGCGCGAGGGCTCAGTATCGGTCGGGGTGTGTTGGGACAATGTGGATCTCGATGGACTACAGCATCGACCCTACCGCCGGGATCGTTTGGCGCTGGCGGTGCATGCAGAGCATCCCTTGGCGAGATTGGATTCGCTTAGTTTCGAGCAGACCCTTGTCTATGAGCATGTTGGTCTGCCGCCTTCGACCGCAGTGCATACGATGCTGCAGCGTGCAGCCGCGCGAGTCGGCAGCACCGTGTCATACCGGGTGATTGTCACGAGTTTCGATGCCGCATTTCGCGTGGTCGCGGCGAACCTCGGCATTAGCGTCGTCCCGGTTGAGGTTGGGGAAACCTATACGAGGATGCTGGCCATCAAGATTATCCCGCTCACCGACCTCTGGGCACAACGCCGCTTTGTGGTGTGCTACCGTGATTTCGACGCCTTGCAGCCGGCGGCCCAACGTATGGTCGAGCACTTAGTTGACCGGGCCCTTGGCGCCGATCGGCAGGTATAACGCGTACTGCGCGGGGGGCTGGCTGGTTGGCAGATGGGCAATGCATAGCGATTGGATTAGCCTATTCAGTCCTCCACTTCCTTGCAAAAGTCCCGAAATGGGACTGCCATATTCCTATTAGAGTCACCGCAAAAAAGCACCCTGATGCCGAACAACCTTTAAAGGCCTGGTACGACGAGGCGGCGCAGGCACAGTGGAGTACGCCGCAGGACATCAAGGCGCAATTTGCTCACGCCAGTTTTCTCGGCAATAACCGCATCGCGTTTAATATCAAAGGTAACGATCATCGTTTAATTGTTGCCGTGGCATACAGGTTTGGCGCGCCGTACATCAAATTTGTCGGTACGCACGCCGAGTACAACAAGGTGGATGCCGCGCGCGTAGAAATGAAGTAATCAGATGGAACTCAAGCCTATCCGTACCAAAGCTCAGTATGACGCGGCCTTACGTGTGGCTTCGCCGACTATCGCATTGACCTGTCGGCGAGCGCCGACATCAAGTGGCGCGCCCGTCTTCGCAAACCTGTCTACTTCAAAGCACGCTGCTTGCGAAACTCGGCAGTCGGCAGTCCGCCTCTACCCCAGTTCTCAAGCGGCACCTCTTCGATGACGACAAAGGTCGATTCGAGGGGCTTGTTCAGCACGTCCAGCATGAGCCGGCTTACGCCCTCGATCAGTTGCGTTTTTTCTTCCACGGTGACGGAATCGTTACCGGGTTTGCTGCCCTCGCGGGTTACTTGAATGGTGACGATTGGCATGGTGCTCTCCTTGGGTATTGGTCAGCGGGGCGCCACCTGGCGGCGCCCCAGGTGCTTAGTGACCGGCGCTTTGGCCGCCGTCGACGTGCAGGATCGCGCCTGTAACGAACGGTGCGGAATCCAGATATAGGATTGCTTGCACGATGTCGCTCATTTCGCCCATATGACCTACCGGATGAAGTGCGCCGAGCGCGGCATGCGTTTCAACCGGGTGCATGGGCGACTTGACGATGCCCGGCGCGACCGCATTGGCGCGAATGCCGCGCTTGGCATACTCGATCGCCAACGATTTGGTTGCGGAGTTAAGCCCACCCTTGGTCAGCGAGGCCAGTACCGACGGCACGCCTTCGATGGCGGAGTCGGCCAGCGTGGTCGTGACGGTGACCACGTGTCCACTCGAATGCTTCTCCATTTCAGCGATGGCAAGCTGCGTGATGTAGAAGAAGCCTGCAAGGTTCACGCCCAATTTGGCGGCGTAATCTTCTGCTGTGTAGGCGGTAAAGGGCTTGGCGATAAAGATGCCGGCGTTGTTGACTAATGTATCGATGCGGCCGAAACGCGCCACGCCTTCGCCGATCACGCGCCGAGCGGTCTCTGGGCTGCTGATATCGCCGGCTACGGATAGAATGTTGGGGTCTTCCGACGGCTTGATGCTGCGTGACGTCGCAATAACGCGGTAGTCGAGTTGACGGAACGCTTTAACCAGCTCTGCGCCGATGCCTTGAGATGCGCCTGTGACGACGACGACTTTTTGTGAAGTGCTCACGGTAAACCTCGTAATAAATTGATTTGGCTCTGTTGCCGATCGGGCCGGCGGCTCCGATAGGTGCCCAATTTAGCCGCATTGGCGTCGACTTCGAATACCCGCCATGGACAAACACTTTTGACTCTGCGGAATAAATCGAGGGCGCCTCAGGCGGCGATCGCACGGCAAACGGCCGCCCGACCGCGTATCGACGCCTTGGCAAGTAGTGCTGCAGCGAGCGCGAAAAACTGCTTCAATACGTTCAAGCCACTTGCTGCTGTGCGTCGAGAAGCGCTAGCGGCCTGTTTTACGAGATCACAACCGGCGAGCCTTATGTCATTGAGCGACCATGCAGCGTCAATTTGAAGACCTCCTTCTGGGCAGCATCGAACTGTTCTGCCTCGCGGCCGAGCTCGGGAGTTTCACGATTGCGGCGACTGCCGCCAGCGTCACACCCGCCGCGGTCAGTCGTGCGGTGGCAGGCCTTGAAAAGCGCCTTGGCGTGCGGCTGTTCGTTCGGACTACGCGGCAAATTCGGCTGACGGATCAAGGAAGACGCTACTTCGAGCAGTGCCAGCAGGTCTTGCGGCAACTCGAGGATGCAGAGCGGGAAGCGACGGGGCAGCAGCTTGCGCCGGCGGGCGTCCTGAGAATCAGCATGCCAACGCCGTACAGCCATTATCGTGTCTTGCCTCTGCTGGCGGAGTTTCGCTCGCGCTATCCGCTAGTTACCGTCGAGACGCACCTGAGCAATCGCAACATTGACTTTGCAGACGAAGGCTTCGATCTGGCGATTCGGGGGCGGGCGCCCAAGGATTCCGGTCTGATCGCGCGCAAGCTCGAGGACGCGGAGCTGGTTGTGGTGGCGTCGCCCAGCTATTTAAGCAAAGCCGGCAAGCCTAACACGCCGGACGATCTGGTCGACCACGATTGCATCCAGTTCGAATTGCCGAGTAGTGGGCGCAATGTCCCTTGGACCTTCATTCGCGATGGCGAGACCATTGAAATTGCGACGGGCGGCGCCTATGGCATATCGGGTGACGTGCTGGGCGCCGTGACACTGGCGCGTCACGGCGCGGGCCTGGTCCAAACCTATCGTTTCGTGGTCGAGAATGATCTTGCCGATGGCACACTCGAGGAACTACTTATTCCATATGGTCGTTGTACGCGGCCGTTTATCCTGCTTTATCCGCATGGCCGGTATCTGTCGTCGAGAGTGCGCAGCTTCGTGGACTTTCTAATGGAAAAATTGGGCGTGTGAGCGGCCCATGAGCATCAAGCTCTCATGATCCCTAGCGTGAATTTCAAGGCGCACCGGCTGGCCCGGCAAAGATGGTCATGTCCCGTAAAATCCATTCAAGCAACTCGTGCGCTGCGGCGGCCAGCGGCCTGCCGGATTTGACCAGCAGCCGCGCTTTGGCGCCTTGAAACAATGGGTGGTCGATAGGCACAACGGCAAGCTCGCCGGCGGCGATTTCTCGATAGGCCGCGAATTCTCCGATCAGCGTGACGAAATTTTCGTTCGCCACGAAGCGCTTCAAGGCGGTCAGCGAGTTGCTGGTCAGTATCGGCCGAATCTCGATGTTCTCGGCAAATTCCAGCATCTTTGCGGCGTGGCCGATGCCGAAGGTGGCGGGCATCAGCGCAAGCGGATAGGCGAGTACATCCTTGATACTCGCGGCGCCTCCGCGGACGGCTAATGGATGTTCGGGCCGCACCAACAAAACCACGGGCTGCGATGCGCTAGCCCGATATTCGATGCGCGCATGCGGCGGCGGATTGTAGGCCAGACCGATGTGCGCGCGGCTTTCGGCCACTTCGTTGAGCACGTCGTCGACGGCAAGCATGTCGACGCCGACATCGAGTCCGGGATAGCGCGCACAGAACGGCGTGAGTACCTCGGCGACCAGCATGTCGACGTAACCTTCGCTGACGGCCAGTTGCACATGGCCCTGTTGCAGTCCTTTCAACGCTTGCAACTGATCTTCGAGCTTTTCCTGCTGCGCTCGATAGCCGCGCCAGAATTCGAGTAAATGAGCGGCAGCCTCGGTCGGCTTGACGCCCCGGGCCTCTCGTTCAAATAGCGTGGTGTCGAGTTCCAGCTCGAGCAGTTTGATTTGCCGAGTAATGACCGACGGCGACGTATTGAGGCTTTCCGCCGCACCACGAATGGTGCCGTGAAGCCATACTTCGTGAAAGTATCGCAACCGCTGCTGATTGATTTCCCGCATGGTCGGCTACTCCTGGATGATTTGTGTTGCTCAAAAGGTAACGATGTGTGAACTTAGTTGCTCTTGTTGAATGGATTGTGCCTCGCCATCATGGCGGGACGCAAGTGCGGATCCATTTAGGAGAATTACACATGTCAGATCAGATTAATGCTCGTCGTCGCTACTTACTCGGAACGGCTGTGGCCGGTATCGGTGCGCTGGAGCTGACGCTAAGCGGGCTCGCACGGGCGCAATCGAGCGCCGCAAGCCAGTCGGCCTCGGCGCTTACCGGCGCCGCGTCTCGCGCGACGTTCGACAACATCCAACAGATCGATGCCGGCGTGCTGAACATCGGTTATGTCGATATGGGGCCGTCCAATGGCCCGGTCGTCATCCTGCTTCATGGCTGGCCATACGATATCCACAGCTATGCCGAGGTTGCGCCCTTACTGGCTGGGGCCGGCTATCGGGTCATCATCCCCCACACACGGGGTCACGGAACGACGCGTTTTCTTGCGGCGAATACCATGCGCAATGGGCAGCAGACCGCGGTTGCACTCGACACCATCGCATTGATGGATGCACTGAAGATCGACGACGCGATTCTTGCGGGATACGACTGGGGGTCGCGAACCGCGTGCGTGATAGCCGCTCTCTGGCCGCAGCGCTGCAGGGGTATCGTGTCGGCCAACGGCTATATCGTGAATAACCTTGAGTTCAACAAACACCCCCTGCCGGCGAAGGCTGAGCACGCATGGTGGTATCAGTTCTATTTCGCCACGGAGCGCGGGCGAGCCGGCCTTGAGGCGAACCGCCGCGATCTAGCGAAGGTCATCTGGGCGGAAAATTCGCCGAAGTGGAGTTTCGATGACGCGACCTTCAATCGCACGGCGGCTGCCTTCGACAATCCCGACTATGTGGCTGTCGTGATTCATAATTACCGCTGGCGTCTCAGCTTGGCCGAGGGCGAGGCGCAATATGACAGCTTTGAAAAACGTCTCGCTAGCGGGCCGGTCATCGCGGCACCCGCCATCACCATCGACGGCAATGCCAACGGCGTGGCCCCTGCGACCGACGGCAGCACCTACGCCAAGAAATTCGTGGGTAAGTACGCGCATCGAATCGTCGATGGCGCAGGGCATAATCTTCCCCAGGAAGCGCCTAAAGCCTTTGCTGATGCGGTGATCGAGGTCGCCAGCCAGTGACAATGGGTTGGCAGCGGAATGGCCTGGCAGAATGAGGGCGTCGCCGATGATATATTGCGGATGTATTGGCGCAATCGCATTGGCTTGCCACGGGTGACTGGGGCTCAGCCGCCTGAAATCGAGTCGCGAAGCCTCGGCGAACTTGTTTTATGGGCCGGCCAATTCGCTACGTCCCACGGCAACGATATGGATCGGTAATCTGATGACACTCGACCTGCTTGATACGCCCGCCGCGCTGATCGATATCCCGCGCATGGAAAAAAATATTGCGCTGATGCAGCAGCGTATGGACGCGCATGGGGTGAAATTTCGTCCTCACGTGAAAACCACCAAATGTTTGGACGTCGTCCGTGCACAGCTTGCCGCCGGTGCGCAAGGTATCACGGTCTCAACCTTGAAGGAGGCTGAAGAATTTTTCCTGGCTGGCGTGACCGACATTCTCTACGCCGTGGGCATCGTGCCTTCGAAGTTATCGAGAGCGGCAGGCCTGAAGAAACGAGGATGCGACCTGAAACTGGTGGTGGATAATCCCGCAGCGGCCAGCGCCGTTGCTGAATTCAAGCGCATAAACAGTGTCGATTTCGAGGTCTGGATCGAAGTCGATACCGATGGGCACCGTTCGGGGATTGCCCCGGAAGAAAATGTGCTGCTGGAGGTCGGGCGGATCTTGCGCGATAACGCGGTCAAAGTGGGCGGTGTCATGACCCACGCCGGCTCCAGTTACGAGCTCAATACGCCGGAGGCCCTAAAGGCACTGGCGGAGCAGGAGCGCGCCGGGTGTGTGCGTGCCGCGCAGCGTTTACGGGCCGCCGACATACCCTGCGACGGCGTTAGCGTTGGGTCGACGCCTACGGCAATCGCAGCAGTGAATCTCGACGGTGTGACAGAAGTGCGGGCCGGCGTCTACGTGCTGTTCGACCTCGTGATGCACAACGTCGGCGTGTGTGCGCTCGAGGATATCGCCCTGAGCGTGCTGACGACGGTAATCGGCCACCAGCCCGAGAAAGGCTGGGTAATACTGGACGCGGGCTGGATGGCCATGAGCCGCGATCGCGGCACGTCGAAGCAGTCTCGCGATTTCGGCTATGGTCAGCCGTGCGCACTCGACGGTACACCGTTGCTCGATTACGTGCTGAGCGGCGCCAACCAGGAGCACGGCATTCTCTCACTGGTGGACCCGACATCCGTACATGGCAAGCATGCCGACGATGTGATCGCGCGGTTTCCAATCGGCGCCAAGCTGCGCATCATGCCGAATCATGCTTGTGCGACCGGCGCACAATTTCCCGAGTACCAGGCCCTTGCAGCTAGTGGTGAAATCACGATATGGCGGCGTTTTCATGGATGGTGAAACTCGGCCAGCAAGTCCAGCAAGGAGCGCGCAATCACTTGGGTCGCGCGTCGCACATCTTCCAGCACCACGTTCTCGTCGGCGCGTTTCGCGTTCGATTCAAGCACGGTGCGCGGGCCTGCGCCATACAATACAACGGCGGCGCCAGCTTTCGCATACAAGCGTGCGTCGGTGTACAGCGGCGAGCCGATTTGCGGAATGGCTTCACCGAACACTTCGCCGGCGTTAGCTTGCAGGGCGCTCGCCAGCGGCGCGATGGCCGGGGTCGGCGTCAGTGCGTGGGCCAGCAACATGCGGCGCACATTGACTTTCAGGCCGGGCACGGTGGCGGCGGTTGTTTCGATAATGTCGCGCAGCGTGGCTTCGACTTCCGCCGGGTTTTCTTCGGGGATCATGCGGCGATCGAGTTTGAAGGTGACGCGGCCGGGCACCACATTGGTGTTGGTGCCACCCGTAATCAGGCCGACGTTCAGGTAGGGGTGGTTGATCCCCGAGACTTCCGAGCTGATGCCTTGATAGCGGGTGTTTTCCGCATACAGCGCATTCAGGATGGCGGTGGCGCCTTGCAGTGCATCGATGCCGGTGTGCGGAATCGCGGCGTGCGACATCTTGCCTTCTACATTGACTTCCAATTGCAGGCAGCCATTGTGCGCGGTCACGACCTGGTAGGAAAAGCCGGCGGAAATCACGTAGTTGGGCTTGGTCAAGCCATGGCTTAACAACCAGCCCGGGCCCAAGTCACCGCCGAATTCTTCGTCGTAGGTGAAATGCAGTTCGACCGTGCCGGCCAGCGGCACATCGAGCGCTTCCAGCGCGCGCAGGGCAAACGTAAAGGTGGCGAAATCGCATTTGCTGACGGCGGCGGCGCGGCCATATAACTTGCCGTCTTCAATCACGCCGCCGTAGGGCGGGTGGGTCCAGCCTTCGCCGGGCGGCACCACGTCGCCATGCGCGTTGAGCGCGATCGTCGGGCCGTCGCCGAAGCGGCGGCGCACGATCAGGTTGGTGATGGTTTCCAGGCCGGCCGCGCGCACCTCGGCTTCCGGAACCGGATGGCTTTCTGCTTTGAAACCGAAGTCGGCCAGCAAAGCTGCCGCGCGCTCAGCGTGCGGCGTATTGTTGCCGGGCGGCGTATCGGTCGGCACGCGCACCATTTCTTGCAGGAATTGGGTTTCTTCAGCGAAATGTTCGTTGACCCAGGTGTCGAGCCGCGCGTGCAGGGCGGCGTGTTGATTGGAACTCATAGGTACCTTCGTTTAGTTAAGGGCAAAATGTTCGAGGAAATGCAGCAACACCAAGGTAAAGCGGAGGTATCGGTTACTTCATTTTTTAAA
>Ga0302178_10001838_pt1 | contig 17376 bp, 20 predicted proteins | sample I_Palsa_E1_3_FD_198790 | JGI IMG/M metagenome (GOLD analysis project Ga0302178, IMG submission 198790) | Peat permafrost microbial communities from Stordalen Mire near Abisko, Sweden - I_Palsa_E1_3 | ecosystem: Environmental > Terrestrial > Soil > Palsa > Peat permafrost | place: Sweden... | reverse complement strand
TGACGGCACGCCAGTCGCGCTGATTGCTGCCACTAATGAGTACGGCGGCACAGTGACGGTTCCTGAGCATGACGTCACCATCCATCGCAAGATCGACAAGAACGGAAACTTCGCCGCCGGCTCGCTGGACGATGAAGGCAACCGCGTGGGCGCGAGCCAGTTTGTGAAGGCTTCGCGGTCGAACTACGACACCACGCATCACGTGGACGAATATACGGTGACGATTCCGGCGCGCCCCTACTTCAGGGGCATGATCGCGGCACACAAAGGCGAGTGGCCGACCGATCTGGGCAAGATCATCAAGGCCGCGAACTACGACTCCGAAGTGGCGCTAGGGCGTCTAGGCAAGCATGTCGCCGAGCAGTTGCAGGATTCGATCCGCTCATTCGATGACCCGGCTAATGCCAAGTCAACAGTCGCAAAGAAGGGGTTCGACAAACCTCTGGTCGATTCCAAGAACATGCTGGACAGCGTCGATTCCGAGGTGAACCCGTGAACCTGAATAACATTGTGGCGCCCATATGCGGCGTCATCAACGATTGGGTCACGCTCGCAATTCAGCCCTCGCAAGGATACGGAACAAATCCTGATGGCTCGCGCGCCCCCGTATATGGGCCGACTCAGTACATCCTGGCACAGATGCAGGCGCTCACCTATAACGACCTGATCCAGGTGTCGGGCCTGAACCTGACCGGCGAGCGCCGCGCGATCTATGTGAATGGCGACTACCAGGGCGTCGTTCGGTCTTCGCAGGAAGGCGGCGATGTCGTGACATTGCCGGATGGGACGGTCTGGTTACTGGTGCACCAACTCGAAAACTGGCACACGACCGGCGGCTGGGTGAAATTCGTGATCACTAAGCAGAACGGATCCTGACATGGCAAACGGCAATCTCGGTTTTCCAATGTCGGATGGTCAACACACATCTGGCGAGACGGTTGCATTTCTCTCTGTGCTTGAGTACCTGAAGATCAACGGGTGGGATGTCAATCTTCCATCTGTCGTTCGCTCGATCGCAGAAGTTGCATTTGATTCAGGCCTAAAAGCAGCCAAGTGGGATGCGGAGCCATCGCCATGAGCATCACCCTATCCCTGACCGAAGTCCAGATCTTCACGGCGCTCCGGTCCTTTCTACTGTCCGTGCTGCCGACCGGCATTGAGGTCGTGAAGGCCCAGGACAACCGAGTACCGGAACCGGCTGGAACCAACTTCGTGACGATGACTCCGATCCTGCGCGAACGACTCGAAACGAACGTCGACGCATACGCAGACACAGCATTCACTGGATCGATCGCAGGAAACGCACTGACTGTAACGAACGTCAGCCTGGGAACGATAACGGTAGGCGCACAACTGCTGGGAAACAATCTGGCGGCGAACACGATCGTCACGGCATTGGGCACTGGTACAGGTGGCGGCGGCACTTATACGGTTACGCCGGCGCAGACTCTGGCGAGCCAGACCATCGCTGCGGGCGTTGAATACCTGCTGCAGCCAATCAAGTTCACGGCGCAACTGGATATCCACGGGCCGGCATCGGCAGACAACGCGCATATCATCACCACACTGTTTCGCGATGACTACGGAGTTGAACAGTTCGCCGCGAGCGGATTCGATGTGACGCCCCTGTATCACAGCGAGCCGCGGCAAATGCCATTCGAGAATGGCGAACAGCAAATTGAAGAAAGGTATGTGGTCGACGTTGTCATGCAGTGCAACCCGATCGTAACCGCGCCGCTGCAATTCGCTTCGCAACTCGAAGCCAATCTGGTCGACGTGCCATCGCAGTATCCCGCTAGCTAAAAAGTCTTACCCAATCAACTCGACCCGGCCCCGCGCCGGGTTTTGTCTTTCTGGGCCGCCCTCTGAGGTGGTCTTTTCTTTTGTGGAGCCAAAATGCCGAGCATTCCTGCCTCAGCGATCGTAAGCGTTGTTCCGAGCGTAATCTCGGCTGGAGGGAGTGCGCTCGAGCTGATTGGTCTTTGTCTGACCACAAATACCCGTGTGCCGATTGGCGCCGTTCCTTCGTTCCCATCGGCCGCAGCGGTTTCCAGCTTTTTTGGGCCGTCGTCCGTCCAGGCTTCCCAGGCTGCCATCTACTTCGCCGGTTTCGAAGGGGCTGACGTGCTGCCCGCAGCCCTCCTGTTCGCCCAGTACAACCTGGCGGCGGTTCCCGGCTATCTGCGCGGCGGCAACATCTCCGGTTTGACCTTGACCCAGTTGCAGGCCTTCACCGGCACACTGACGATCACGTTCGCCGGTGCGCCGTTGACGTCGAGTTCTATCAACCTGTCTTCGGCGACCAGCTTTTCGAACGCTGCCACGATCATTACAGCCGGCTTCACGTCACCGCCGTTTGCTGTGACTTACGACAGCGTTTCGGGCGCATTCGTCTTCACCAGCACCTCGACCGGCGCGACGGAGACGATCACCTACGCAACCGGCACGCTGGCTGCTGATCTCCTGCTGACCCTCGCTACCGGGGCGACCCTGTCTCAAGGCGCAGCGGTCGCCGCAGCGCCGGCCGCATTCATGGCTGGCATCGTTGCACAAACCACAAACTGGGCGACGTTCTTCTCCGACTTCGATCCGGACGGCGGCTCTGGCAACACGCTCAAAACCGAGTTCGCGGCATGGGCCGGCACGACGAACAACCAGTTCGCATATTTCGTTGAAGACACGGACATCACGCCGACTGAATCGACCGATGCGGCGGCGTCGCTTGGCCAGAAGATCATCGCCGCAGGCATCTCCGGCGCCACGCCGATCTGGGTTCCGACGATCCCGTTTGGCCAGGCGGCATTCGCTGCGGGGTCTGTCGCGTCAATTGACTTCACCGAGACGAACGGCGAAGCGACGCTGGCATTCAAGTCCCAATCCGGGCTTGTCGCAAGCGTGACGAATCAGACGGTGGCGGCAAACCTGATCGCCAATGGATACAACTTCTACGGCGCCTATGCGACGGCCAACCAGGGCTTCATCTTCTTCTACCCCGGGTCGATCTCTGGTCCGTTCCAGTGGGTCGATGCATACGTTGGACAAATCTGGCTGAACAGCCAGCTTCAACTGGCGTTGATGGAGTTGCTGACCAACGTCAAGTCGATTCCGTACAACGCCGCCGGCTATGGCCTGATCCAGGCCGCGATGCAGGATCCGATCCAGGCTGCGCTCAATTTCGGCCTGATCAACACGGGTGTCACGCTCTCGAATGCCCAGATCGCCGAAGTCAACAACGCTGCCGGCCTGGCAATCGCAAACGTCTTGCAATCCCAGGGCTACTACCTGCAGATCCTGCCGGCGACGGCCCAGACGCGCGGTAACCGCCAGTCGCCGCCGATCACCTTGTGGTACGTCCAGGGCGGTTCGGTCCAATCTATCGCGGTGAGCAGTGTAGAAGTTCAGTGATTTGAAGTAAGATTGAATCGTGCGGGATAGGAGGCATCCGACAAGCCAGTTCCCTAACTGGCTTCCCGCACCACTCACTAGGGTTTGCTTAGGGGCAAACGATGAACAACGACACTGGCGTTTACGCGATCACCAGCCCATCCGGGCGCCAATACATTGGCTCGGCGATCTCCATAAAGCGAAGATGGCGCAGGCATCTCAGTGATCTGAGGCGCGGCAGGCATCACAGTCCGTCTTTGCAGCGCGCATGGGATAAATATGGTGATATGGCAATAATCTTCTCAGTCATCGCGCGATGCCCGGTTACCGACTTGCTGGCTGTTGAGCAGGCAAGAATCAACGCCTTGCACCCGGCCTATAACGTCGCTTTGATAGCGGGAGCAAGCGGGACGGGGTTGCGGGCCAGCGAGGCAACGAGACTCAGGATGTCGATCGCCCGCAAAGGCGGAAAGCATGCTGAGGAAACCAAGGCTGCGATCGCTTTGGCTCACAGGGGCCGGAAACACACTGCCAAGCAGATAGCATTGCGCGTTGCGGCTGTTACGGGAATGAAATGCAGCCCCGAATCCAGCACCAAGAAGTCAGTCGCTTTCAAGCTACTCTGGCAGGATGAGATCTACCGGGCGAAAGTCTTGCCAAGTCGTCAAGGGGCAAGGAATTCGAACTTCGGAAAGCGCGCAACCGACAAAAACAAGGCCGCGACAGTCGCAGCCAATTCAAAGCCCGTCGTTTGCATAGAGACTGGAGTGATGTTTCGCTCTGCTGCTGAGGCGGCGAGATGGCTAATTCGGGCGGGAATCGAAAAAGCCCAAGCGTCGCCCATCACTCAACTCTGCAAAGGCAGAGGAAATATCGCCTACGGATACCGATGGCGATACGCTGATCAGTAGCAACGAATCGAACTCAACAAAGCCACCCACGCGGTGGCTTTTTTATTTTGGAGCCTTAGATGGCCGATATTACCAGTGCAAATTCCACCCTCTTCATGGGTGTGACAAACCTGTTCACCGTGCCGCAGCAGCTCCAGGGCTTCTCGAACGATGACATGTATTCGATGGCGAACGTCGACACGAAGGAAGTCATGATGGGCGCCGATGGGATTCTGTCGGCTGGTTATATCCCTCAGGTGAAAATCCTCGAGGTGACGCTCCAGGCCGACAGCCCTTCGAACACATTCTTCGAAACGGTCTATGCAGCCGAGGAAGCGGCCAAGGCGCCTTTCTTCTTTTTCGGCAACATCAACCAGTCTTCGGTGGGCCGCAATTACACCCTGACCAACGGCGTGATGAAGAATTACTCACCGATGGCTCAGGCCAAGAAAGTTCTCCAGCCGCGGAAGTTCGAGATTCACTTCCAGGTCACGCTCGGAGTACCGGTCTAAATGGCGCGCAAAACCAAAACAGTCCAGATCGAAGGCGAAGGGCGCGATCAAGGGAAGGTATTTTTCTTGACCGAACTGCCTGCTGCTCAGATCGAAGAATGGGCGGCACGCGCCCTGTTCGCCATGATGAATTGTGGCGTCGAGGTGCCAGACGACCTTCTGAAGGCGGGGCTGTCAGGGCTCATGGCCATCGGCATCAAGTCCTTGTCGAAAGTCCCGTATGAGATGGCGAAACCGCTGTTCGACGAAATGATGTCGTGCATTGCCATCATCCCCGACCCGCGCCAACCTGCGGTGAAGCTTGGGTACATGGGCGTCGGCCCCATGGTCGAGGACAACATCGAGGAAGTGTCAACGCGCCTGATTTTGCGGAAGGCAGTTTTCGATCTTCACATGGATTTTTTTATTGGCGCCGCCCGCTTAAAACAAGAGGCGGCGGCGGAAGCGACGAAGGCCTGATCGACTACGCTAACCTTCCGAACTCGATCGGCGTGGTGGTCTCACACAGACTCGCCACGCTAATCGAACTCCAGAGCGTTTATGGCGCGGAAGACCTGTACAACTTCCTGGAAATAATTACGGTTGATCAGCATAACGAACGCGTCATGAGCGAGCGAAAGGAATAAAAATGGCCGCAACTGTTATAGACGCGTTGATGGTCACGCTTGGCATCGATGCAAAGGGCTTTCTCACCGGCAAGAATCAAGCGACGGATGCCACCAAGAAGCTTTCCGCCGAAGAGACGAAGGCTGCCAAGGAGATGGAGGAGCGCAATAAGCGCGCCGTCGAATCCTACAAAAAGGTCCGCAACGAAGTTCTGGCACTGCTCGCGATTTTCACTGCGGGCATGGGCTTGAAGGATTTCACCGAAAGCACAATCAACTCTGCGGTGAATCTTGGCTATATGGCCAAGAACCTGCAGATGAGCACCAAGGATCTGTCGGCATGGCAGCGTGCGGCCGAGCGCGCCGGGGGCTCTGCGGATGGCATCACGTCCGCACTGCAGGACTCGCAGCAGCAGATAGCCGGATTTCGCCTAGGTAAGGTTAGTGATCAGATCCAGATGTTCCTGCGCTTTGGCGGCAAGACCAGCGACCTGAAGGACGGCAACGCATATCTGCTGGCCCGTTCGCAGATCGTCCAGAAGTTGTTTGCTGTCGATCCGGGCAGGGCAAAGTATGTCGCCCAGGCCATGGGCATCAGCGATGAAGAGTTCAACTTCATCAAGCAGGGTCCGCAAGCCATCCTCGCCCTTGTGTCGGCGCAGGAAAAGAATTCGGCTATTACCGAGAAGCAGGCCGCGCAGGCCCTGAAACTCAAGAATGAGTGGCTGGACTTCAGCGATCGCCTCAAGTATGTCGGCACAACCGTTCTGCTCGAGTTGATGCCGACCTTCGAGATGCTGCTGCAGAAGTTGCAGGCTATGGCTGATTGGGTGGCGGATCACAAGGCCGATATTAGTAAGTGGGTCGATGATGCTGTGACGGCAATCCGGTCCTTCGTCGACGAAGCCAATAAGGCCGCAGATGCGGTAGGTGGGTGGAAGAACGTCCTGATCGCCCTAGCGGCTCTCAAGGTGCTTTCAATTGCCTCGCCATTGATTCAACTGGCTTCGGCTCTAACCGGAGTGGGCGGCGGCCTCGCGTCAATCGCCCTATCCGGCCCGGGCGCCATTGCCGCAATCATCGGCCTGTCGGCGGCGGCAGAGGCCGCACGACGCTCCGCTCTGGACAAGACTATTGCACCTGGACCGAACCACGATCAATACGTGGCAGAGGCCGATGCGGGAGGCGCAACAACGCCAAACGTCTCGCAGCCTCCGTCAGGTGGGTGGGGCAAGCTAGGACAGTTGCTGAAGAAGTCGTTCGGCATGTCTGAAGCTGGCCGCCAGAAGCAGGCGATGGACTACTTTCTGAGTCAGGGCTGGTCTTCTGCTCAGGCCGCCGGCATTGTCGGTAGCCTCACGCAAGAGAGCGATGTTGATCCTGAGTCGCGCAACAAGAAGTCTGGCGCGTACGGCATTGGCCAGTGGCTGGGCAGCCGGGTAGCGGACTTCAAGAAATGGTCTGGCCACGATCTGAATGGATCCAGTTTCGAAGAGCAACTGGCATTCATGCAGTACGAACTGACCAAGGGCAAAGAGCAGGCGGCCGGCCAACGCCTCAGGGCTACGACGACCGCAGAACAGGCCGCGGCAGTCCACGCGCAGTCATACGAGCGGCCCGGGGCAGCCGAGGCGAACATCTCGAATCGGCAGGCCTACGCCCGTCTTCTGTATGCATCGCTCGGGCAGTCCAATGCCACGCAGATTGCCGGCCAATCCGCTGGAGCTAGAGGTGCCGGCATGTCGGCCTCTCGCATCTCGAGCATGACGTCGAGTGCCGAAACCAACATCAACGGCCCCATCACCATCCAGACGCAGGCCACCGACGCGCAAGGCATCGCGCGCGAGTTCGGTAAGGCAGTCGGCAAATATAGCTTCACCGTCCCGCAGGCAAACACAGGATTGACGTAATGGCAAACGGTATTCCGTCACTTCTGGGCCAGGTTACTAGCGTCGTCAATGACGTAACCCTGGTCGTTGCCGATGCGGCGAATGTCTTGGCAATGTTTGGTTTCCCGCAATGGGGGATCTTCAACGACGACGGATCGCTGGCTCTGCAACCCGACTCCATCATCAGCGTCGATTTCAAGCGCGACTGGAAATTACCGAACTACCCGCAGGAAGAAGGCGCATTCGAATCCTATAACAAGGTGACGATGCCCTTCGATGCCCGGATGCGCATGACCAAGGGCGGCACGGATGCGGAACGGTCGGCGTTTCTGGATGCAGTTGATTCTGCGGCGGATTCGCTGACGCTCTATCAGGTGGTGATGCCCGAGGTCTCTTATCCGAGCGCCAATATCGTCAACTACAGCTATCAGCGCACGTCGACCAACGGCGTGGGCCTGTTGACGGTTGATCTCTGGCTGCTGGAGGTACGGGTTACGGCTACAGCGGCGTTTGCTAACACAGCAGCACCAAGCGGTGCTGATCCAGTGAGTGACGGCAGCGTGCAACCGCAGGATCCGAGCACTACGCGCGCGGCGGCGCTCCAGAAAATAGCGACCGAGAACGGACTCACTGTCACATCTACGCCGATCTTCCAATGAATGTCATACCCATTTCGGATGTCTACTCGCAGACAATGACGGTGCAATTGGGTGGCCAAAACTGTCAGATCAACCTCTATCAAAAGAGCACTGGTTTCTACTGCGACGTGTATGTGAACAACACCGCGATCATTACCGGTGTGATTTGCCAGAACCTGAACCGGATCGTCCGCAGTCTGTACCTTGGCTTTGTCGGTGATCTGTGTTTCTACGACACGCAGGGCAGCATTCTCCCGCCCAGCACAGGTTTGGATCCATCAAGCCCCGGACTCGGGACTCGTTACCTGTTTTTGTATCTGTCGCCGGCCGATCTTGATGGGCAGGGTTGATGACTTTCGCGCGCAAACAGATTGATGTCACCGTAAGTCTCGGCACAGGTCAATTCGGAAATACCGGAGCGAATACTGTCACGCTGAGCGGGTTGCGTGTCAAGGCTGATATCCAGCAGTTTGGCGGCAATGCGATGCCGCAGGTCCAACTCAGGGTGTACGGTTTGCCGCTGTCAATGATCAATCAACTCACTGCGATTGGCCCAATCAATTCCGCCGTTCTGTATAAGAACTCAGTGCTGATCGCAGTTGGAGACCAGGGTTCGGCCCTCACAACGATCTACAACGGTACGATCTGGCAGGCTTGGGGCGACTTTAACCAGATGCCCGATACCGCGCTGAATATCGCAGCAGTCGGCGGTCTGGCGGCCGGCCTCAAGCCCGTAGGTGCATCGAGCTATCCGGGGAGTGCGGACGTCAGCACGATCATGCAGCAACTGGCGATGACTGCCGGCCTTAACTTCGTCAACAGCGGTGTTTCGGTTCAGTTGTCGAATCCATATTTTCCCGGCACCGCGCTAGCGCAGATCAGGGAATGTGCTGACGCCGCAGACATTTTTTTTGCCATCGATAACGGGACGCTTCAGATTTGGCCTAAGACTGGCGCGCGCAACACGCCAAGAGTCCCAGTAATCTCGCCGGCAACGGGGATGGTTGGGTATCCGACATTCTCAAGTAATAGCTTGATGATAACGACGCGGTTCAACCCGTCGGTTGTGATCGGGGGCGTCATTGAGGTGCAAAGCTCTCTGACGCCAGCCTGCGGGAAGTGGATCGCGGTTCAGATTTCCCACTCTCTTGAAAGCGAAACGCCGGACGGTCAGTGGTTCACTCATATTTCTGCTTGGCCATTCAATGGTTAATCCAGTTGGTTACCTCGGCACTGCTGATGCCACCGACAACGGATCGGACTACAACGCCAACACGTTCCTCGTTTGGTCGATCCTTGCGCGCGTGCGGACGATGCAACCGTGCAAGGTGTTGAGCGTGACGAACTCAGGCGGCGTTGCCCCGGTCGGGTTCGTGAGCCTGCAACCGCTCGTGAATCAGCTTGACGGTTATGACAATGCGGTGCCGCATGGGACGCTTTACAACGTGCCGTACTTCAGGCTTCAGGGCGGCGCGAACGCGATCATCCTTGATCCGCAGGTAGGCGATATCGGCTTTGCCGGAGTTGCCGACCGAGATATATCTAGCGTAAAGGCGACGAAAGCACAGGCAAATCCTGGCAGCAAGCGTCGGTTCTCGATGGCGGATGCGGTCTACTTCGGCGGCATTCTGAACGGCACGCCGAACCAGTACATCGCATTCTCCACCTCGGGTATCGCGCTGCTTTCACCGACACAAATAACGATGACGGCGCCGCAGATCGTCGCTAACGCATCGACGTCTTTCACGGTCAACTCGCCACAGTCAAATTTCAGCGGCGCAGTGATTATTCAAGGCCTCTTGTCTTGGCTGGCTGGTATGACGGGGACGATCCTGAGCGGGGTTGCATCGACGATTACAGGTGCAGTCGCCTTCATCGGAACCATGACATCGAACGGCCACACGATCGACAACACGCACACGCATAACGGCGTACAGCCAGGCAGCGGCAACAGCGGGGAAGTGAACTAATGGACAGGATTCCATAGTAAAATACATCATCTTAAAAGTGCATGGGTGATGCATGGGAAGTGGGATCTATACGATTACGAGTCCTAGTGGAAATGTTTACATTGGGAGCACGGCGAATTTCACCCGGCGCTGGAATGAGCATAGATCTGAACTTCGCCGTGGTGTGCATCACAGCTTCAAACTGCAGCGCGCCTGGGATAAATACGGCGAAGTGAGCATGATCTTCGCTGTGTTACGCGAATGCGCGGTCGGCGATCTTCTGGCGGAAGAGAATGCAGCTTTGGTGGCCATAAAACCCCTTTATAACTGCGCCGATATCGCTGGCAGGCCGATTATCAACGATGAAATTAGGATAAAAATGTCGTTGGCGGGTAGGGGTAAGGCAAAATCCGAGTCTCACCGCAAAAACATTTCCGCCGGACTCAAGGGAAAAAAGAAGGCCCCTGAGCATGTAGCGAATATCTTGCAGGCCCGGGCATCCAACCCGGAATGGGGAAACATTTGCGCCAAGATCGGCGATGCTCTGCGCGGACGGCCGAACGGAAGGAAGGGCATCAAGACGGCTCCGTCTCCACTCACGCCGGACCAGCGCCAAAAACTTGGCGAATTGGTTTCGATAAAGAAAAGCACTAGCGGCTATCGCGGAGTAAGTTTCAACAGCGCCAAGCAACTCTGGAAGGCTGTTGTTCGTGTTGAGTCGCAAAGGAAGTTTCTTGGGTATTTCGAGACCAAAGAATTAGCTTGGGGCGCAATCTGCCAACATAAGAGTGGAAATGGATACCTTATACCTAAATGAAAATTGGGACCTCTGTTTGGACGCTAACGGCGACATCGCCCTCGCGTCTGATCCGTACAGCCTCGCGCAGGACGCCGCGTGTGCTTGTCGGACATTCACCGGGGACTGCTACTACAACCAGGCTCTCGGCATCCCGTACTTCGAACAGATCCTCGGCCATCTCCCCACTCTGCAATACGTCAAGTCGCAGCTTGTCGCCGCGGCACTGACGGTGCCGGGTGTTGAGTCGGCGCAGGCGTTCATCACGGGTGTAGCGGGTCGACAGATCAGCGGACAGATCCAGGTAACTGACAGCGACGGCAATACGACGGCAGCAGCCTTCTAGGCAGCGCCCACCAGCATAACCAACCGGCTCAGGCCGGTTTTTTTACGCCCAAACAATGACGACCAACGTACCCGCGCCGACCTTTGGGCCGACTGGCTTTGTCGCGCCTGCTGAAAGCGCGATCCTGGCTGGCCGTCAAGCTGACTTTAACCAGGCATTCGGGGGCAACCTCAATCCCGCGCTGAATACGTCACAGGGACAACTTGAGCAGTCTGATACGGCGATCATCGGCGATGCGAATAATCAGTTCCTAACACTCGCCAATGGCGTGGATCCCGCTTTTGCTGCGGGGCGCATGCAGGATGCAATCGGCAGAATCTACTTCATTGAGCGCAACCCGGCGCTTCCGTCTGTCCTCCAGATCGCTTGCAACGGGAATGTCAACGTTGTCATCCCCGCAACAAGTGCCCTGATTCAGGACGACGCCGGCAATATCTACGTCTGTAGCGCGACGGTCACAATCCCTGCGGGCGGGTCGGTTACGACTTCGTTCTCGTGCCTGACGAGCGGGCCAATCTCGATACCAGCAACGAACGGTGTCACGATCTACCAGGCCATTCCCGGCTGGGATTCGGTTACCTGTTCGTCGGGTGTGATCGGCCAGAACGTCGAGACTCGAGCGGAGTTTGAATATCGCCGGCAACAGTCGGTCGCGTTGAATGCACAAGGATCGCTGCCCTCTGTACAGGGTGCGGTCTTCGATGTGCCGGGCGTGCTGGATGCATATACGACCGAGAATCCGACAAACGCACTGAGCGGCGCGTCATTCACCGGGTCTATCTCGACCACGACACTGACCGTAAGCGCGGTCGCATCCGGAACGATCGCTGTAGGGCAAACCGTTGTTGGCGCAGGCGTCGCACAAGGAACCCTCATTACGGCCCTTGGTAGTGGTACCGGCGGCACGGGAACATACGCAGTGGGCATCAGCCAGACGGTCGGATCAGGGTCGCTGGTATCTGCTGTTGGTGGCGTTCAGTTGCTCCCCAATTCGCTCTACGTAGGCGTATCTGGCGGCCAGGCTCAGGCGGTCGGTCAGGCTATCTGGTCGAAGAAGTCTCCGGGCTGCAATTACAACGGCAACACGTCCGTCACGGTGCAGGATCCTGGACCGGCTGGCTTTCCGTACCAGCCGCCCTACCCGCAATACACCGTCACGTTCCAGACACTGACCAACACGACGGTCCTGTTCAGCATATCAATGCAGAACAACGCCAACGTGCCGTCGAATGCGGTCGCACTGGTACAGGCCGCAGTGCTTCAGTCATTCACCGGCGCAGACAACGGGCCTCGCGCGCGGGTTGGAAGCTGGCTATTTGCTTCGCGCTACTACGCCAACATCGCCGCACTTGGCCCGTGGGCTTTGATCTTCGGCATCCAGATCGGCGTGGGTACCGCAAACGCCAATGCGGTTCTCATGCAGGTCAATCAGGAGCCGGTCTGCGCGGCCAGCAATATCTCCGTGACGTTCACCTGATATGGACGACTTCAACGTAGAGGACACGATCCTCAGCCAGTTCGCCAACAGTCCGGTGATTCTGTCGCTGATCAACAGCTTCAGCTCGGCTGTCGACCCATCGGCGAACATCGATGCTTTCTACAATCTGGTGTGGAACGTGAAGACCGCAGAGGGATATGGGCTTCAGGTGTGGGGGAGGATAGTCGGAGTCACAAACGTTCTAGAGATTCCGGGCGGCGTAATTGACTTCGGCTTTGAGGAGGCTGGCGACGCTTCTGCGGCCCCATTCGGACAAGGCGTTTTCTTTAACGGCACGCCGGCCACATCGAACTTCACGCTGTCCGACGATGCGTTTCGCACGCTGATCCTTGCGAAGGCTCTTGCGAATATCTCGCAATGCAATATCCACGCGTACAACACGATCCTCATGTCGCTGTTCCCTAATCGGGGCAACGCGTTCGTGACGGACTCGGGGAACATGCAGATGAATCTCGTCTTCATGTTTCCTCTTCAGCCTTTTGAGATCGCAATACTCCTGCAATCGGGCGCCTTCACGCCGCCGACTGGCGTTGGCTTCAATGTAATGCCAGTGGCAACGCCTACATTCGGCTTCGCTGAGGCGGGGGTCAACTCTGCCGGCTTCAATCAGGGGACATGGTTTTCGGGCTTCGCAACGTAAGCCATCCTCAACAAATCAATCAGATCAATGCGGCCTTCTCTAACGAGGGGCTGCATTTTTTTTGGGCTGACCAAAAATGCTGGCATCGCAAGTACCCGTCTCTTTCCCGATTCCGTTTGCTAACGCAGCCGGCGCGGGATTTATCCGCTCGATTCCTCAGGCGTCGCAAATTGGCGTGCAAAACGGCGCGGCGAGTTTGACTGACGGCTTCCCTCCGCTCACGTTTCTGGCTGTGACGGCTGGCGGTGTGCCGCCGTTTGGTCAAGACATGAACGGTCTACTCCAACAGATTACCGCCGGCGTCCAATGGCAACAGGTCGGCGGCAATCCGACCTACAACGCCATCTTCGCCGCTGCGATCGGCGGTTACCCGAATGGCGCCGTTCTGCAGAGCGGAGACGGCACCGGCTTCTGGCGTAATCTGGTCGACAACAACACCACCGATCCTGACGCCTCTGCGGCCTCGTTCACGGGATCCATCTCCGGAACCACGCTGACGGTCACTGCCGTTGCATCGGGCACCGTGACGGTGGGCCAGGTGTTGTCTGGCACCGGCATTACCTCGGGCACGCTGATCACTGCACTGGGGACTGGCACCGGCGGGAATGGCACGTACACCGTCCAGACGTCACAGACCGCCTCGAGCACGACCATCACGGCCAGCGGCGGATCCAACTGGCTTCCGGTTGTGTTCTATGGCGCGGCATCGGTCGCGGTCACGAACGCCAACGTCACGCTGTCGGCCGCCCAGTACTCAAAGCCGATCATCATTATCACCGGTACTCTGACGGCCAACGTTCAGGTCGTGTTTCCGGGCAATGTGCAGGAATGGTATGTCGTCAATCAGACGACCGCCGGCGCATTCACCCTGTCGGTAGTGGTCAGCGGCGGCACGCCTGTTGCATTGGCAGCCGGCGCAACGCAGCTCCGCGGAAACGGCACGAACGTCAATATCGATGCGCTTCAAGTCGCCCCCGCCACTGCATCCCAGCATGCCGTCCAGTTTGGTCAGGTAGCAGGCGTAGTGGGGAGTGTGCGGAATCTGCGGGCGTCGTTGGCTACGGCAGGCACTTCGCTGACGATTACAGCAGATGAAGTAGTGGTTGAATCGGCGTTGGGGGGGCTGCGGTATTGCGTGCCCAACCTGAATGCGTCCGTCTCGACGACCGTTACTGGTGCGCTGGGCGGCGTGGTCGGGACGGCCCTGACTGCTGATGGTTATGCTGGCGTCTATGTTGGCATCGCAGCAACGGGTACCGCTGGCCTATTCATCAATACAGCCGGCACAACAACCCTTCTACCAAACGTTGCGGCATCGCCTCCAGCAAATGTGATCGCCTCTGCCCTGGTCTCCGTGTGGCCACTGAATGGGAGCACGCAGTTTGCACCGACGTTTCAGGTCGATCGCGACATCGCCATCACGAATGCTCAGGTCGCGACGACAACAGCTGTTGTCGGCAGTTTTACAGCGGTTTCCATCTCGAATGTCGTGCCCGCCAATGCGCGTGCCGTGTCGGGCCTGCTCACCGCAAGCGGTGTTTCGGTTCAAAACGTATTTGTCAGTGCGTCGGGCGTTCCAAGCGGCTTCAACTTCAAGGAATGCCTGATCAGCGCGCCTAGCGTAGCCACTCCGGGTTCGGCATCGACGACGCCGTTCAATGACTTGATGCTGAGCGTTGCGCAGACACTATACTGGGCGGCCGGAGATACGGCGGCGACGTCAATAAGTTGCAGCATCGCGCTCAATGGGTACAAAATCTAAAGGCCTATAAATGACTACCGTGTACGTCCAATTCTCCGACTCGGCAGAAACGGAAATTATTGCCTCGTTTTGCGGTGCGCAAGACCCGGAGGCATATCCGAATCAGGCGAGCATCGCATCAAGTGATGCGCGCTATGCCACGTTCTTTGCTGCGCTGCCGGCTAGCATTCAGAAAAGCATGGTTGCGCCCGGAACGTAGAAAATGGGCGAGCAGGGGCTGCGTCGGGTACTATTTCCGTCTCGACATGAATGGACAGCCCGATATGAAGCCCACCCTCTCCGCTTTGGATGAAGCACGGTTCGGAATCGCCACAGCCAAGGTGACGATCGATGGCGGTCAATCCGTCGATGAAACTCTGGCGGAATGCGACACGCTTGGCGCGCGACTCGGCATCATCCGTGTGTCGACGAAAAACTTTGGTCAGATTGCTGAGCTGGAAGGTGCTGGCGCTTTCCTCGCTGACACGCTGATCTACACAAGAAACGACAGGATCGACGCGGTGAAGAGCGGCGCTCCCGCCGGCTACAAAATCCGTGAGGCCATAGAGGCGGATGCCGATGCCATCGCGCAAGTGGCGGCTGTATCGTTCTCGGGATACGAGGGGCACTATCACAGCGATCCGAACCTGCGCCGTGAAGATGCCGACGAGGTCTATGTGTCATGGGCGCGCAATTGTTGCATCAACCGGAAAGTTGCCGACGCCGTTCTCGTGGCAGAAACACAGGGGAACATTGCCGGGTTCGGAGCGCTGAGAATGATCGATGAAAAGACGTTCGACGGCGTGCTATTCGCCGTCGCGCCAGACCACCGCAGAAAAGGTCTGCTTTCGGCACTTATTGGAGCATCGGCCCAATGGGGCGTAGCACAAGGCTTCGCTTCGATGGAATATTCAACGCACCTGACTAACATAGCCGCATTGAATGCCGTCACTGGCATGGGTTTTCGCATTGACCGGAGTTTTCACACATTCCATCGGTGGGTAGATGCTCCGTCAGTCACATCCCCAAGATCGTCTTGAGCAGCGTCTGCGCATAGACCACATACACGAAGTCGCTCGGATGGTTCGCGCCATTGGCCGTGATGTCGTAGAACGATTTGGCATTCGACATCCCAGCCCACACTACGCTGGTCATGTCCGCAACCGAGACTCCGGATGTTGTGCCCGCAACCTGATAATTCGCGGCATCATAGTCCACGAAGGCCTGGTTGTTCGTGAGCGCCCAGTCTGAGTTGCTCGGCCAGCTCGAGACGAGAACGACCTCGGTATTTGGATTGCACCAGCGCGCGGCAGCGATGATCTGCTGCTGGTTGGCGGCGAACTGCGCACCGGTGACGTTGGCCGTCATGTCGTTCATACCGTCGCCCACGATCACGAGATCGCTCGGCGTGTCCGCGAGCGTAGAGGGTGCCGTCGCAATGATGCTTGCCGAGTCGTATCCGCCCACCGCCTCATTGCGCACGTAGACCTGGCCCGGGTAAAGCTGGGACAGATAGGCTATAGCAAGCGCGATGTAGCCCGGTTGGTTGGGCGCTTCCCCCATCAAGCCCGTGGAGTTGTCACCCGCGGTGATGCTGTCGCCAACGATCGTGATTGCGACCTGCTGGCCGGCCTTCAGTTTGGCAATGAAATTGGCCGGATACGACGAGACGAGCGGCGGCGCTGGCTGGTAGGCCGTGTTGGTGTAGGTCACCGCGATCTGATTCTGCTGATAGTCGTTCGAGATGCGCAGCGGCACGCCTTCCTTGGTAACGGGACTCCAGTCGGGCGGGTTGGTCGGATCGGCGGTCTGTATCCACGATAACGGCGTCGTTGGGATGGTCGACGTGGCAGGGATGATCAATTGCCCGTCGGCGAACTGATAGTCAGTGCCGGACTTGTAGATTTGGCCAGTCTGACGGTTGCGCACGGTCTCGACCTTTACGGCTGGCATCCACAGACCATAGTTGGTCTTGCCGGTGATTGGCATGACCGACTCGTCATAGGTAGTCGAAGCTGTCCAGAACCAGTTGTCGACGTGGAACTGCGTCACCAGATCCGTCGAGCACGCCGACGTTTGGCAGACCGTGAATTTCGAAAAATCGTAGACGGGCGTCGTCTGTGCGGCGGAGGTTGATGCCGGCGTGGGCGCAACGGTGGCAGCTGTTGTCGTTCCGCCGCCGCCCCCGCCACCGCAGGCCGATAGGGTGCAACCCACCGTCATAGCCACTGCAGCAGCACGCCACCGCGTCCCGACCTTGCGGGTCTGGCGAACGGGCGTGGAACGACGCGCAGGGCGATGTGAACGTGATGCCTGAATTTGTTGGGTATGCATGATCATCCCCCGATGATAGTTTTGACGAGAGGGCCAATAACGGCCTGCTCTTGCTGTGCTTTTAGGCCGTCCAAATAAGCGTCTGGCACCGTGCAGCCAAGCATGTGCGCTTCCCAGTCAGGAAGCCCCTGCACATAGTTGTACTGGTGGATGA
>Ga0302178_10001834_pt1 | contig 17399 bp, 21 predicted proteins | sample I_Palsa_E1_3_FD_198790 | JGI IMG/M metagenome (GOLD analysis project Ga0302178, IMG submission 198790) | Peat permafrost microbial communities from Stordalen Mire near Abisko, Sweden - I_Palsa_E1_3 | ecosystem: Environmental > Terrestrial > Soil > Palsa > Peat permafrost | place: Sweden... | reverse complement strand
GGAAGCGAACTTCCGGCTGCGTCGGTCCTGGGTGCCTGAGAGTTTGCGGGTGTTACCCCTTCGGCGGCGCCGGCATGTGCTTCCCGGCGCGCTCTCCCGACGCGCATGCGAACTGTACGTGAGTATCGCTATGCCTGTCAAATTGACGAAATCATGTGCTGCGTGTCGCACCTGCTTTCGTCTCAGGGATTCCTCAGGGATTCAACCGGCGGCGCGGCAGACCTCGCTTACCGTCATGCGTTGACCTGTCGCCGCGCTTTCCTGGGCCAGCGCGATCAAGTGCATGACATCGATAGCTTCAGCAACCGTCACCGGTAACGCGCCACCTTGGAGTACGGCTTGCGCAAACAGGCGATAAAACTCTGTGTAAGTGCCCACTTCGGTCGGCAGCTCATATTGCGCTTCGAATTGCACGTCGGGCCCGCCTTCGAGCACGCGCAACACGCCGGTCGGATTGACGCCGAAGTCGACGTTGTCGGGGCGCAATCCGGCTTTGAGCTGGTCTTCCTGCACATCGAGGTCATATTTCAGGTAGCTGCCGCGCGTACCGTGAACCAGGAAGCGCGGCGGCGCCAGCGCGGCCAGCGTGCTGGCATGCAAGATGACCTGGTGCGTGGGGTAAGCGAGCACCAAGTGGCAGTAATCGTCGGCTAAGGCACCATCGCGATGGGCTGCGACCGTGGCGCTAAGCGTTTGCGGCATGCCGAACAAATTCAGCGCTTGATCCAGTAAATGGGGGCCGAGATCGAGCAGGATGCCGCCGCCGCGCGCCGCTTCTTCGCGCCAACGTTGGCGCACCAAGGGACGGAAGCGGTCGAAATGCGATTCAAAATGGGTGACGCGCCCAAGCCGGCTCGCGGCTCCCTCCGGCGTGTCAGCCAGCAATTTTTTCAGGGTCAGGAAATCGCCATCCCAGCGGCGATTGTGGAAGGGTGCAACCAGCCGCTGATGCTGCGCGGCGAGGTGTTCCAATTCGAGCGCTTCGGCCAGCGTGACCGTCAGCGGTTTATCGACCACCACATGCTTGCCTGCTTCGATGGCGCGGCGCGCCAGGTCGAAATGCGTGTCATTCGGCGTGGCAATCACCACCGCGTCGAGGCCAGGGACGGCGAGTAGAGCATCGAAGTCCGCGACGATTTGTGCGTTCGGCCAGTCGTGCTGGGCCAGTTCGGCTTGACTGGTCGAGATCGCGGCCAGCGTGGCGCCGCTGCCGGCGATCAAGGGCGCATGAAAGGTCAGCCCCGCGTAGCCGTAGCCCGCCAAGCCAATGTTTAACGATGCTGTCATGGTGGTTCTCGGTAAATTGCGTCAAACAAAATTCTTGGACTGCGCAAACCTTGGACCGCGCAAACATAAGACCGTGCCGAAAAATTTGCCCATCGGCACAATGGCGCGGGCTCAGCTGGTTGCTGCGCTGTAGGTATTTACACCGCGGACGTATCGAGCAAACCGGTGGCGGCCAGCGCGGGATGCTGCTTGGTCGCGTTGAACTCGGTGACCTCGTGGGTGACAACCCCGGCCAAGGCAAAAGGATCGCCGGCCAGCAAGGCGTCAAGTTGTTCGCGCGGCATGGCGCGCACCAGGATGACGCCGCCGGTACGGGGCACTTTGGGGCCGGACGCCAAAAAGAGCTGGGCGGCGTAGTGTTGATCGAGCCAGGTGCGATGCGCGGCGAGATGCAATTCGAGTTCGGCAAGCGGGCGAATATAGTGCAAGCTGACGATATACATAAAGGATTCCGATAAGCGAGCTGGGGCAGATTCACCCATAAGACGGGCAACATAAGCCCATTCCCAGCGTGAACAGCCCTTAGCCTAGCAGAGGCTGCCGGGTCCGGCAAACCAGGCGCAATAAAGAGCCCAAGCAGAAGATCGGGAGCGTTATCCGCATCTCTGGCATAGTGAGCGGCGTGCCATGTCGCGAATCTCGGCCATCGGGCGTCGATCGGGGATCGGTCCGGCCTTTCGTGTTAACATCGCGCCTCCCCGGACGTGCGTTCGGAGCGACCCTGTTTGTGTGAGATTTCCTGAAGATGTCCGCTGGCATGAACCCCGCGCAGCGCGAAGCGGTGCGCTATCTCGATGGTCCCTGTTTGGTGCTGGCCGGCGCCGGCAGCGGCAAGACGCGTGTGATCACGCAGAAAATCGCTCATCTGATCGAAGAAAAAGGCTTCGAGCCCCGCCATATCGCCGCCGTGACCTTTACCAACAAGGCCGCGCTGGAAATGCGCGAACGCGTCGGCAAGCTGCTCGAAGGCAAAACCTTGACCACGCCGGGGAAAGAAGGGCGACGCGTGCCGGTCAACCAGTTGACGGTTTGCACCTTCCACTCGCTGGGCGTGCAAATTTTGCGTCAGGAAGCCGAGCATGTGGGCCTCAAGCCGCAATTCTCGATTATGGATTCGGACGACTGCTTCGGCATGATCCAAGAGCAGATCGGCACCACCGACAAGCAACTGATACGGCGCATTCAGAATCAGGTTTCGCTCTGGAAAAACGGCCTGATCCTGCCCGATCAGGCGATGGCGATTGCCCAGACCGAAGACGAACATCAGGCCGCGATCGTCTATCGCAATTACGCGGCCACGCTGCACGCCTACCAAGCCGTCGATTTCGACGACCTGATACGCGTGCCGGCCGAATTGTTCGAAAGCAATGAAGCGGTGCGTGACAAATGGCAAAACAAACTGCGCTATTTGCTGATCGACGAATACCAGGACACCAACACCTGCCAGTATCAGCTGGTCAAACTACTCGCCGGACGCCGCGCCGCGTTTACCGCGGTGGGCGACGACGACCAGGCGATTTACGGCTGGCGCGGCGCGACCATCGAAAACCTAGCGCAATTGCAAGTCGACTTTCCCGCCTTGCATGTCGTTAAGCTGGAGCAGAATTACCGCTCGACGGTCCGTATCCTGAACGCCGCCAACAATGTGATCTCAAAAAACCCCAAGCTTTTTGAGAAGAAACTGTGGAGCGAACACGGCATGGGTGACTCGATCACGGTCACGCCGGCCAATGACGAAGAACACGAAGCCGAGTCGGTGATATTCCGTTTGTCGGCGCATAAATTCGAGCGCCGCGCCAATTTCCGCGACTACGCGATTCTGTACCGCGGCAATTTCCAAGCGCGCATCTTCGAGCAGATCTTGCGCCGGGAGCGGATTCCCTACGTGCTATCGGGCGGCCAGTCGTTCTTCGACAAGGCCGAGATCAAGGACATCTGCTCTTACCTGCGTCTGATTGCCAACCCCGACGACGATCCTGCCTTTATCCGCGCGATCACCACACCGCGTCGCGGCATCGGCAACACCACGCTGGAAGCGCTGGGCTCCTTCGCGGGGCAGGCCAAGGTGTCCTTGTTTGAGGCCGTCTATATGGGCGGCCTGGAGGCGCGCTTGGCGCCGCGTCAGATCGAGCCGATGCGCGCTTTCTGCGACTTTATCCAGCGTTTGCAGGATCGCGCCGAAAAAGACCCGGCCACCGAGCTGCTCAACGACATGATGGAAGGCATCCATTACGAGCCGTATTTGTACGATGCCTTCGACGAACGCCAAGCCCAGGGCAAATGGACCAATGTGCTGGAGTTTTTGGACTGGCTCAAGCGTAAAGGCACTAAGCCCGAAGCGGCGGTGGGCGAAGGCGGCGATGAGGACGCGGATGCGCCGCAGGCAACCGGCTTCGACAATGCCGATGGGCTGGCCGACGTCGGCAAGAACCTGCTCGGCCTGATTCAGACGGTTGCCTTGATGTCGATGCTGGAAGGCCGTGACGAAGACCCTGACGCGGTGCGCTTGTCGACCATTCACGCCTCCAAAGGGCTGGAATATCCGCACGTATTTTTGGTGGGCATAGAAGAAGGTATCGTGCCGCACAAAGGCAATGACGACACGCCGGTCGACGATTCCCGCATCGAGGAAGAGCGGCGCTTAATGTACGTCGCCATCACGCGCGCACAACGCAGCCTGCATGTGACTTTCTGCAAAAAGCGCAAACGCGCCCGCGAAACCATCGTCTGCGAGCCTTCACGGTTTATCCACGAAATGGGGCTGGATGAAGCACCGCCGCCGACCGAAGACGAAGCGCCGATGAGCCCGAAAGACCGGCTGGCAACCTTGAAGGCCTTGTTGAATGCCGGCAAAGAATAGGCTGTTTGCTTAGTTTTTGGCGGCTTTTTGGCTTAAATCAGTGCGCCCAAGGGTGCGTCGGCTAGACTTTAGGCCGAAAACAGCGTATTCTTCGACGGCTGCATTTCCCGTCCGTTTGCCTGGATTGTCATTTGGCAAACGCGTCACATACGCGCCCGTAGCTCAATGGATAGAGTACTGCCCTCCGAAGGCAGGGGTTGCTGGTTCGATCCCAGCCGGGCGCACCAATATGTTTCCCAGCGTTTCCCAAGTTTGCCCACAAAGCACCGTCACACAAGGCTTTCAGCGCTTTGTGTTGCCTAACGTTGCCCGTCATTTCCCATTGTCTACCAACAAATTAGGGGGCATGATAGGGGGCATGCTCCAAAACGGTGGGGGCATGGTCACGGATGGGGCAAGATATGGCGAAATCAGTAAGTCTCTCGGACGCAAAGTGCCGCCAGGCCAAGTACCAGGCGACGGGCAGCAATAAACTGTTCGATGGCGGTGGCCTGTATTTGGAATTGATGCCAAGCGGCAGCCGAAAATGGCGCCTCAAGTACCGAGTGAACGGTAAAGAGAACCGCCTGACGTTCGGTGACTATCCGGGCGTGACGTTGGCGGAGGCCCGTCAGCGGCGCGAAACCGCAAAGCGCCTGATTGCTGATGGCGTCGATCCAGCCCAGCAGCGCGAAATCAATAAGCAGACTGCGGCGGTCGCGGCCGAGAATACCTTCGAAGTGGTTGCCCGTGAGTGGTTCGCCACGCGCGAAAGCGGCTGGAGCCCCGGGTACGTCAAGAAAACGATGCAGCAGCTCGAGCGTGACCTGTTCCCGGACCTGGGAAAGCTGCCGATCGCGAGTATCACGGCTCCCTATCTGCTCAGCGTCGTCAAGAAAGTCGAAGCCCGCGGCACGTCTGAGATGCCGCGCCGCGCCCTTGATTTCTGCGGAATGATCTATCGGTATGCTCGGGCAACCGGCCGGGCCGCCGCCGATATTAGCGCGGGCCTCTCAGACATGCTCAAGGATCGCCCCCCGGTGAACCACTACCCGCACGTCGAGGAAGCCCAGCTACCGGAACTCCTAGCGCGCGTGGGGGCATACGCCGGCCGCCCTGAGACCAAGCTCGCCATCAAGCTATTGATGCTCACATTTGTCCGCACCGCAGAATTGCGCGCCGCGCGCTGGGATCAGTTCGACTTCGACGCCAAGGAATGGCGTGTGCCGTCTCAGCAACTGAAGGGCGACAAGCATCAGAAGGCGTCGGGCATCCCGCACCTGGTCCCGCTCGCGCGCCAGACGATAGCAATCCTTGAAGAGCTGCGCACTTTCACCGGGCGCCATGACCTGCTGCTACCGGGGATGCGCAACAGCACCAGGCCGATCTCGCAGGAGACGATCAATAAAGCACTCAAAATATTAGGCTTCGAAGGCGAGCAGACGGGGCATGGATTCCGCGGCCTGGCGTCGACACTGTTGAATGAGCGCAGCCATTTCCGTCCGGACGTCATTGAGCGCCAGTTATCCCACAAGGAGAAAGATGCTGTGCGGGCGGCGTATAACCATGCGAAGCATATGGAGGAGCGCCGCGAGTTGATGCAGTGGTGGGCCGACTTTATCGACCAGAAGTCGGGCGCGAACGTTGTGCCGTTGGTGGCGCCGTCGTTTAAGTAAGCGCGCGTCACGCCGTTGTGCCGGGCTCGCTTGTTTGGCTGGTGCCACTGCGTTCAAGCCCTGCTTGGCACCGCTCGGGCGGATAGTGCACTTCCCAATCTTCTAAGTACCATCCTGTAGCCCTGCATTCTCGAAGGGTGCGAATCCGATTCATACCCTTTGGTGGCGAATAGTGGCCAAGGTGGACGCAGCCCCTTTGGACGTCGGGCCGCTCTGGGTAGGTGATAATGCGCGCAACAAAGCGGAGGCCCAAAGTGATGCCCGCTTTTCGGTATCACTTTGGGTGGGGGCTAAAATGAAGCACCTTTTGCTACCATTTCAGACCCTCTGTCGGCGGCAAGCAGTTGTGTGACGCTGTCGATAACCCCACTTTGGGGGTGCTCGAATTCAAAGACAGACCGTCTTTGAGTCGGTCTGTTGCAAGGGGGGGTGAAATACCGCCCCTCCCTGCGAACTACCCCTTCGATTTAACGGGTGGGGTTTGCAGAGTGACGCCACCGCAAACGCTTTTTAGGACGGTGGTTTGCGAGCCTGTTCGCAAAGTGATACCTCATTTCCGGTATCACAAGGGGGGGGCCAAAGTGACGCGCCCTTTACGTCAAATCGGATTTGAAATCTGAATTCGCGGTCGCCTAATCTTCGGACTCACTGTCCATTATTCCCCGTGAGCCTTCGATCAATTCGCTCAGTCGCGCCGCATGTGCAGTTAGAGCTTCGGTCAAGCGGAGGCTCTCACAAGGCTCTGCGAAACTGAGTGCAAACAGCTCAAGAGCAAACAGGCCGGCTTCGATTACGAACTTATTTGCCAGGAGCGCCGGCCGATCTACCGTGTGCAAATACCTCATCTGCACGAGCATCTGATTTTCACCCACCCGTTGCTTGCTCATGTTGCTGTAGAGGCCGTCCGCATTAGGGTGTGCGCCGAAGTCGATCGCCATTTGATGCAGCGATTTCGCCCATTGCCCTCTGCCGGTTTTTACCTTATCAAGCTTGCCAGCCATCTCCCCGAATCTAAATTCTTTGCCCCACTCGTCATTTTTCTTCCGCTTTGCAGGCTTCTCATGCCAGCGCCTCGACACTTCAACGTCAGTGGAAAGATACCATCCATAAAGCGCGGACTCCACGATGGCACGCGCCAGCGGGTAAGCGGCAACGCATTGGCCCGATGCCGCCATCCGAACGGCAGCCATAAATTGATTGTGAGCCTGCATAAACAGCAGTCGCGAAGCCGGCTCAGGAGCTTTCAGCATTGTTTCAATCGAATATAGCGAGCACATTTTCAAATCGCCGGCCACTTTTTCAAACGCGTTTTGCCATCCGGAGGTGTGGACGAACGATGCGTATTCGTTGTGAATCGCCATGGCTTGAAACTCGGACATGACATCTTTGCCCCAGCCGACCGGAGGGGATGGGTACTCGAATTTTTTCGCGTCCATTTACGTCCTTGATCGGAGATCGCTCCCGCTAAATCATCAATTCAGCCGCGTATCGCAGCGCCTGCGCACGCATCAACCGATCAACGAGCTCGCCATGCGCCCGACTAAATGTCCTGATCCGGGACATTTGAATGTCAACGCACGCGACATTTTCGATGTCTCTTAAACCTACTCGCAAATGCGAACGCAATTCACATTTAAACTTCGATGGCATCATGGTTTCCCTGTCTGCAGCTCTTGTTCGGCTTGGCCTGTACCACGGCCATCAATAAAACTTACCCAACCTTGAGGCACCTTTACAAATTTCCGTTGCGCAAATTCCTCCAAATTACCGATGAGTTGCTCGATTTTTTCCGTACTGTTTCCGATTATATTTTTACAGTGAGTAAGTCTGTGCTCAAGCTCTGCTGACTCCATTTCTTGGTGAAACTCCGCAATGATGTCCATAGCGATCCTAAACGCCCGCAGTTGCTCATAAATATAAACCGTGTCGCGAGCGAGCGTTGTTCCCAAAAGTCCAATTTTAGTAGCGGCTGCGTCGAAAATCGGGTCGGTCGGGGTCGGTATTCGTCTGAGAGGAATAGCGCTTCCGGCCTTTGCGGTGACTAGCAACGTGTCGAACATCCCATTTAGAACTGGGAACGCTGAGAAATGAGACTTCAATTCACCTGCCAAGGCGGCCGCCAAGGTCGTGCTATCCAAGAAACGTCTATAAATTTCGGCGACGAAGCTATTCAGATACGCGACGGCCAGTAATGCCGCTGCTCCGATCATTGCGGTTCCAATGCCCATAATCGCTCCCTTTTTAAAATCAAGGTAAGCATAAGGTAAAAACACAATGGGTTTCGAAAGTTCTTGACCTCGGTAAACGCAGGGACTAATCTAAAGACGTCCCTGAAACAACTGGGAACAGGTTTAGCAGCCTGAGAACGTGGGCGGACAACCGCCGCAGTGCGGTTTTTTTACGTCCGTATGCCTTTGCGCGCCTCTTCAATGGGCGGGCCTTGGCGGGGAGGGCTTCGGCCCTGCCGGTGCCTACGTTCCGGTCTGCTAACCCTGCCTTGTGCCCGCTCACCCATTTAGCAGTGGACAGCGGGCTCTCTACCCAAACGTAGGAGTCGCACCATGCGCAATATCCCTGCTCGTCCCGAGCAAAACCACACCCGTACCCGACACTACCGTTTATTTGTCCTAGCCGGTCGACAAGCTGCCGCTCTCTGGCTACAAAGCCAGCCGCTCAGCATGGCCGATTTCCGTGATCTGCGTTTTCGCAACTTGATTGCCGGTCTCGGGTTTCTTGACGATTTCGCGGCCCGGCGCCGGGCTTTCAACGATGCCTTTGCTGCGAGCATCGCCGCCGAGATTGTTCGGACTTCCAATGCGATTCCTGCGACCCGCGTGCATGCCGAGGTGAACTATGCGTAAGCCTTCACCTCATGCAACGCGAGCACCGACAGCTAAGCCAAAGTCCATTGGCGCCGGAGATATCGCGATTGTCACGAACCTTCGGCTTCACCATCACGTTATCGGCAGGGTTGTGGAAGTTGTCGGGTGGCAGCCTGACAGAAAACGTTGGGACGTGAAAGTTTGGGACCGCCCCATTTTCGCTATGGACCGCACGGGTAGGACCGGTATGGCGCTCAGCTTCTTCTGTGAAGGCACGGACCTTTCGTTACTCGTGAGTTCGGAGGTGCGTCATGGATAAGGCTAAAAATTTCCTTGAATATAGCAGTGGCCCGTTCCCGGCATCGATCACGAAGGTGGCTTATCAACGCCCTATGAACGCTGGCCCAATGATCGCTTGCCTTGAGCGAATCCAGCCGATCATGCGCGGCCTTGAGCAGGTATTCAAGATCGCCGCAAATAACCGCATCCAGGAATCCGGCTTTGACGATGATCTTTTGGATGATGATGAAATGGCGCCGCTGAGTCCCAATACCATCGACGCATTGCTTCAAATGGGATGTGCCATATCAGCCATGGTGGCAGATGAAATAACCGACCTTGCATCTTGGGCACGAGATCACGCTTTGCCAAGTGAGCCGAAAAGCGAGGCCGATCATGGATAAGCAAAAAGCCAATGTGCTGAGCGCATCTTATGACCTTTTCAACAATGACAATTGCCCCGTTGATCGGCTCACACTTGCGATCGTGATGGATGACACGCGCCGTGCGGTTCAAGGCATTTCGGCAATAACCCAGATTCTCGGGGCCAATAGTATTGAGAGGGACGTTGACGAAGGTCAGCCGTTAGATGGGCATACTGCACATGGCTTGCTGATGGCTGTCCGAGCACTATCCGATATGTGCGTGGAGCGTCTCGAAAGGCTTACACCGCAGTTTGACGGGAGGCGCACATGACACCGTCTTCGACGGCGCGTAAATGTGGCACGGCGCCACATTATGAAAACGATGTCCAGGCTTTGCGGGCACGCGTCACAGAAATGATAGATCGTGAGCTTGATCGATGTCGATCGCTTCACGGTCCCGACAACTGGGCGCAGTATGGCGATTGGGTTAAATCCTATGAGATCGCCAGCGCCAAACAGTGGCTGATGCAAGAAGCCAGTAAGGGGGCCTTGTGAGTGAAATCGATTATTTGAAGGATTTCGATTTTGACGCCATCGTCGCTAAAAACGAGCAGGTGAAGACCGCGCGGCGGCGGCAATCCGCGCCGATCGAATCAGAGGTTTTGCCGAGACGGTCGCCCGGCGCCGCTCAGGCTCCTCGCGTTCATCTTTTGTGCGCGAGTGCGGTCGTTCCCGAGGCGATCACTTGGCTTTGGCCCGGGTGGCTGCCCGCCGGCAAGCTCACCCTTCTGGCCGGGTCGCCGGGTACTGGCAAGACTACCCTTGCGATCGCACTTGCAGCCTGCGTGACTCAAGCGGCCACCTGGCCCGATGGCTCACGCTGCGCAAAATCCGGCCAGGTGCTGATATGGTCGGGTGAAGATGATCCGGCTGATACGCTCGTGCCGCGCTTAATGGCGGCCGGTGCCGATCTGAACAAGGTGCATTTTGTGAGAAGCGTCTCGGACCAAAGCGGCGAGCTGCAACCGTTCGACCCGGCGCACGACATTCCGCTACTAGGCGAACGCCTTGCTGAAATGGGCGGCGCAAGCCTGCTTATCGTCGATCCGATTGTCTCGGCTATCTCGGGCGATGCACACCGCGTCAATGACGTGCGTCGGAACCTTCAGGCGCTCGTTGATCTGGGCGTTGCTTATCAGTGCGCGATCCTTGGTATCTCGCATTTCGCCAAAGGAACCAAAGGCACCTCGCCGGCCGAGCGCGTGATCGGTTCCCAGGCGTTTGTGGCGCTCGCGCGCATGGTGTTGGTCGCAGGTAAGGACGAGGCTGCTGAGCGCCGGATTCTGGCCCGTGCCAAGTCCAACATTGCACCGGATGACGGCGGGGTAAGTTACTCGCTCGAGCAAATCGAAACGGACGGCATTGAGGCGAGCCGTGTTGTTTGGGGTGAGCTGATACAGGGAACAGCCAGAGACATTCTCGGCGAAGTCGAGGCAGATCCCGAGATGGAATCAGAGCGCGACGATGCGGCAGGTTTTCTTTCGGGGCTACTTTCCAGCGGGCCGGTGCCAGTGAAGGAGATCAAAAGGGATGCCGATGGCGCTGGCCATGCATGGCGAACCATCGAGAGGGCAAAACGCGATCTCGGTGTATTTGCAAAAAAGCTCGGCTTGAAAGAGGGGTGGGTGTGGGCGCTTCCCGAGTGCTCTTCCGAAGACCGCCACGACGATTGCGAAGAGCGCCACTCTCCCAAACGTGGCGGTCTTCGGGAGGCGTGGCGGCCTTCGATAGATACAGGGCTTTCAGGCGGTGAAAAAGCCCGTTTTTCTGAGGCGTCTCCGAAGACCGCCACCGAAGAGGGAGTGCGGCCTTCGGGAAAATCTACGGGAAACGGACTGACGGCCGATGTTCCGTATGCGATCCATGAACCACATTCTTGCGGGCGGCACTTGAATCGTTGATGCTTCGATCATGTGATATCGGAGCAGAAACGAATGTCAAAGAGTTCAGATTTTTGGGCGGCACATCTGTCGGCAATCGACGCCGAAGGCATTACAAAAAAGGTGTATGCACTGCGACATGGCTTATCCTTGAAGAGGCTGTATTACTGGAGAGGCCGTCTAAATCGCCCACGTGCCGACGAGGGCACACAACACCGAGCGGTCACATCCTCATGCCCCGCACCGCGGCAGTTCGTTGCCGTGCAGGTGAAGGAGACGGCTCCTGAAGCGCTGCCGTGCATATTGATCCTGGGCGTCCAGGGAGTCGAATCTTCGGCGGATTCCTCGGAAATTTCCCTTGGCGGCGACCTGGGAGGCGAGCCATGAACGCGTTCGAAAACTGGGCCAGATGCCGCCGACTTTCCATCGCTATGATCATCGAAGGCACGCGGTTGCGATACGGTGGCCTTTTTACAGCCCCTCAGTTTGGGACACTTGTTTGCCGGTTGTTCGCCCTTCATAATCGATCATGCTGCGCCTAGCCCGACGGGGCGAAAACGAGAGTCCCTCTATCCTCTCGCCGGCGTGGCTCCTTACCGATAGAGTGCGTATAGAGGCGCGACAAATGAAACCGAATTGGTGCAACGCCGATGAATACCCGCGTGCTAAAGGCACACCACCCAGCGTATGGGCCTGGGAATTCCTCCGTCGAAACCCGGACTATATCGAGGATTGGATTACCTTCAAGTCAAGAATCGGGGAGTACGCCGATCGATACCCGAACCTTTCCAGCCCTGAGATGGCGGAATTTCTGATGGACAAGCGGTTCAAGCACGTCGTTACGACCCGCGCGATCAATAGTGGCGACTACCGTAAGACAGAAACACCATTGACGAATTATTACGGCCGTAAGTGGGGGTTAATGCAAATTGCAGATCCCGACGCCTCATATGATCAGCGGACACACCGATGGATTGCAGTTGCCGGTGGATTCTTTACTCCGGGTACCGAGTCGGAATTCGATGATCCAACGGTTGAATTTGTTGGCGTTGATCTCACTTTGCCGCTTGAGCCACAGCTTAGAGACATAAAGGCATGGCTCAAGAAGCAGCGTGTAACCAGATCGGAAAATAAACTGATCACCCTGGTTCCGATGTCTCGATCACGGCCGGCCGAATGGCTTGAATACTTGCGCGTCATCGATGGCAATGCTTCGGGCGCTGATCGATCAGAAATGGCTTCGGCGCTGCTTTCGACGGTGGATAATTCCGGCCCGGATTACCTGGGCAGCAAGAATATCGATAATTGGTTGAAAAAGGCGAAGGAGTTGTTGGCCGGAGGCTATAGAGCATTGCCTCTTATACCGGAAAAATAAGACGCTGCTCCTATTTAGGAAGCAGCGCTTCTCTTTCCTGTTATCCAGATACGTTGCCCAATAAAGTTATTGCCATGGATTCCAAACGTTTCTCACGGAGAAAGTACCATGGCAAAGCAGCACGCAGCAGCACCGGCAGCCGACAAACTCCCGTTTCACGGTCAATCGCGCTGGGCACAAATCGAACCCTTCGTCCCGTTCTCTCGCGAGACTGCTCGCAAGCTTGAATTGCAGGGTCGTTTTCCGAAGCGCATCCGCATCACTGAACGATGCAGCTTGTTCCCAAATTGCGAGTTGCACCGCTGGTTCGCCGATCCCGCCGGGTATCGCGCGTAAGGGGGCGGCAATGCAAAGCACAATAAAAAAAGCCGCCACCCCGAAGAGTGCGGCTCAAAGCAAAACACCTACCCCAAAGTTTACAGATACCTGCCTTCGCGCGCAACGAGATCGAATTCTGATCGGTTTGCGCATGCGTGGCTCGCTTAGCACGCTTGAGGCTCGCAGCGAATTCGATGTGATGCATCCTGCGGCCCGCGTGATGGAATTGCGCGAAGAGGGATATCAGATTCATACGGTATGGACTCGCGGCACGACCCCGGAGGGCTTTCAGCACCGCGTGGCGCGTTATCACTATATCGGCGAGCCTGAATTCCCGGAATTTATGGCGCCCAAGCGCACTCCGGGAGGGCAATAATGTCGATTCGCGCAATGACCCAAGTATGGGAGCATTACCCACGCGGTGGGTCGGAAATGCTTGTTGCCCTGGCGCTCGCCGATTTTTGTAACGATGCTGGCGAATCGTTGCATCCGTCAATCCATACCATCGCAGAAAAGTGCCGCTTGTCCGATTGGCAAGCGCGCCGAATCGTTCACCAGATGATCGCCATCGGTCTGATCGAAGTCATCGGAAATCAGTTTGGTGGCGCACCCGGCATGAGCAGACAGTATCGATTTCGCCTCGATCTTTTGACGACTGGCACTCATGCCACCCCTAGCACCGATGCTAGCCCTACGCCTAGCGTAGATGCCACCCCTAGCACCCATGCCAGGGCTAGCACCCATGCACGAGACGGCTGGCACCCATGCACGTCTACCCCTAGCACCGGTGCTAGCCTAACCATCATTGAACCATCATTAACCGTCATAGATACACGCAAGGCCTCGCCACGGAAATCTGTGAAGGCAAAAAAAACCGCATTGCCGGAAAACTTTTCCGTCTCGGACAGCGTCCGCGAGTGGGCGAAAAAAAACGGTTTCGGTCGACTCGACGAACACCTGGAGAATTTCTGTCTCGCATGTAAGGCCAAGGGGTACGCGTATATCGATTGGGACGCAGCTCTGATGACCGCGATCCGCAGTGATTGGGCTGGCCTGCGTAAAGTCCAAGGCAATCGCACCTCACCACCAAACGCACGTTTTGCGAACTAGGAGCCCACTGTGAACTGGAATGAAATTTCGCAGCGCCTGGCTCAAGAGGCCGAAGCCGTCGCCGGAATGCTTTTGCCGAATGGGAAGCGCGCGGGTCCTGAGTGGGTCGCCGGAAGTGTCGACGGCGAGCCAGGAGCCTCGCTGAAGGTCCGCATCGCCGGAAACAAGGCCGGCACATGGAAAGACTTTGCGGGCGGCAAGGGCGGCGATCTGATCGATTTGTGGGCCGCAACGCGCACGCTAAGCTTGAAGGATGCGTTCACAGACGCAAGCGCATACCTGGGCATTTCCGCACCGAAGTTGATGGCGCCGCTGAAACGCGCCTATGTTCGCCCGGTCAAGCCCGAAACGGCAAAGGCCAGCGGTCGTGTGCTGGCATACCTGACGAACGAACGGAAGCTGACACCCGAGACAATCGAGGTATTCAAGGTTCGCGCCACACCGGACGATGATGCGATCATTTTCCCTTTCCTGCGGGACGGTGAACTGATCAACACCAAACACCTGAAGCTTGCTCGTGACGCTAATGGCAAGAAAAAGACCTGGCAGGCCGCGGATGCTGAGCCTTGCTTGTTCGGCTGGAACCTGATCCCCGACGATTCGAAAAGCGTCCTGATCACTGAGGGCGAACTCGATGCGATGAGTTTGTTCGAATACGGAATCGCAGCGCTGTCGGTCAATCAGGGCGCCGGCAACCACCAGTGGATTGACAGCGACTTTGATCGCCTCGAACGCTTTCAGGAAATCTTCCTGTGGTTCGATAACGATGATGCCGGTCAGAAAGGTGCGCGCGAGGTTGCCGCGCGCCTGGGCCTGGATCGCTGCCGCATCGTCAAGTTTCGTCTCAAGGATGCCAACGAAGCCTTGCAGCAAGGGGTAACGATCGAGGAAATCGGCGAGGCGCTCGGGGCAGCGGCGCAGATCGAACCTGAGGATTTGCGCACCCCGAACTCCTACGTCGACGAGGTTGTCGCCATGTTCGCCGATGGCCACCTCGATACGGCCGGCGTCGAACTCCCGTGGCCCGCCTGGCGCGACAAAGTTCGGCTTCGCTCTGCTGAGTTGTCCATCTGGACCGGCATAAATTCTCACGGTAAAAGTGACGTGCTCGGTCATGTGCTGCTGCACTTGGTTAAACAGGGCGAGCGGGCGTGTCTGTTCTCCGGCGAAATGAAGCCAACGATGGTGCTCTACCGTCTTGCTTCGCAGGCTTGCGCGACAACCCGACCGACAGAGGGCTTTGTCCGCGCCGCGCATGATTGGCTGACCGGCGGAATCTGGCTTTACAACCATGTGGGCAGCGTCCAACAAGATCGGCTGATCGAAGCATTCAAGTACGCGGCCAAGCGTTACCGCGTAACGCATTTCATCGTTGACAGTCTCATGAAATGCGGAATTGATGAAGATGACTACAAGGGGCAGAAAGCTTTCGCCGACCGTCTGTGCGACTTCAAAAATGAATTCGGCGTGCATGTTCACCTCGTTGCCCACGCCCGCAAGGGTGAAAGCGAGGACCGCGCGCCTGGCAAGCTAGACGTGAAAGGGACCGGGGCGATCACCGACCTCGCGGACAACGTGTTCACCGTGTGGCGCAATAAACGCAAGGAGTTTTCCGGCGAGGCCGCAGACCCGACCGAAGAGGATTCGCGTCTGTACTGCCACAAGCAGCGCGCCACCGGTTACGAAGGCATCCTTCGGCTTTGGTTCGATCCGAACAGCCGTCAATTTTCGCAGTCTGCCACCTGGCACCCACAACCATATGTCGAGTTTCAAGCCACCTAGATTTGAAATCCGGACCGGCGCAAGTGGCCCGCAAATTACCCCTTTGAAGCCAATACATTTCCTAAATAGCGACCTCCCGCTATCTTTCCTGTGTGTCGCACTAAAACTCCTGTGTAATCGTCCTCAATACCTCGCGATTCATTGAGGTCCATCAAGAAATAAAACGGAGTCGCAAATATGTTGCCCCCACTGCATGAAATCCTCGCGCACATCGAGACTTTGCCCGATAGCGCTCTGCTCACCGAGGATGAAGCTGCGGCTTATCTGCGGCTTGCTTCACAGACCCTTGCGAACGATCGCGCAACACATCGGCTCGGCATCCCCTTCTGCCGTCTCGGTCGTACCATTCGCTACCCAAAGGGCGACGTTTTCAACTGGCGTAAATCTCACACCGTGCTGACGGACGCCGCATAACCCGAAAACAAGGATAAAAATGAAAATTGATTCCATTGGCAATGCGTCCGGTAAGGACTCCTTAACTGCAAAAACGCCGACTGCTCGCGCCGGTGCGGCATTGTCGTATGCGCACTTGCTGGGTTTGCCGGGTCGCGTTACGGAAGCAGCAAAGACGGCACCGGGCAAGCTTCATGCCGTAGCGGCGAAGCTGACGCGCAAGACCGCAACCAGTCCGGCATCGGCACCACGCGCAGCTACGCCGACACTTTCCGCAGTGGCGCCGACCGACACGGCGCGCATCAAGCAGGCGATCGCAGTGGAGCGTGCTCGTGCTGCTGAAATTCTCGCCGCTGGTATCGAGTCTGGACAAGTCAATCAGGCTTGTGCCTTGGCGTTCGATACCGATGTGACGGCGGTTGAGGCACTCGCGGCACTGAATGCGGGAACACTCGATACCGCCGCCCGAGCGGTTGAGGGCCGCTACATCCGCATGGGCCTTAACCCCACCCAATCGACCGGCGATGCACGCAACAATCTGTCCGTGAAAGAACTTGCCGCCCGCATCATCGCAGCAGGCGAACGCGCCCGCCGCTGACCACACTTCACCTGGAACATTGCTATGAAACTGATAGAAAAACTCGTTGGGCAGATCGACGCACACAAAAAAACGGTCGAGCGGCTTGAATTGGAGCAAATTGGTACCCGGTCGGCGGGGGCGAGTGTCGAGATTCAAAAGGTGGATCTTGATGAAATGCGCGCCGAGCGGCGGCAACTGATGGCTCAGGCAATGGTGAGCAAAAAGCCGCCTGCTATTTCTTCGCTAGATGCAAAAATTGCCAACGCGGAGGCCAAGCTAGCGGCTACCGAGGAGGAAGTCATCGCAGCGGCAGAAATGCACACCATCATCATTGAAGGGATTGCTTTGGCAAAGGCCGATCTTTTGGCCACCGAACAGAAGCTTAGCCGGGCCGTCGCGGAGGAGATTTTGGCCGGTCATGACGAGGCACTCGAAAAGTACTTAGCCGCCGTGGTGGCCTTGGAGGCCGGTGTCATCGGGATGGTGGCTGCCCAGCGAGCATGGGAGTGTGTGTCATATATCGTCTGCGGCAATGGTTTTCCCGGCTACGGCTCGCAGGTGCTGGAAGACATTCGAACCAAAGGCGTGCGGGTGCCATGGAGCAGTTCACGGCTCGCTGATCCTAGCGTGGCG
>Ga0302178_10001833_pt1 | contig 17400 bp, 13 predicted proteins | sample I_Palsa_E1_3_FD_198790 | JGI IMG/M metagenome (GOLD analysis project Ga0302178, IMG submission 198790) | Peat permafrost microbial communities from Stordalen Mire near Abisko, Sweden - I_Palsa_E1_3 | ecosystem: Environmental > Terrestrial > Soil > Palsa > Peat permafrost | place: Sweden... | reverse complement strand
CTCGTTGACGTCCGGCAAGTGGGAGCGCTCGAAGTTCTCGGGCGTCGAGGTGTACGACAAGACGCTCGGGATCATCGGCTTTGGCCGGATCGGGCAGCTCGTGGCCCAACGTGTCCGCGGCTTCGGCATGCGCGTCATCGCCTTCGACCCGTTCGTGGCCGCCGAGCGCTACCGCGAGCTCGGGGTCGAGAAGGCCGAGGACAGCGACGCCGTCTACGCGCGCGCCGACTTCATCACCGTCCACCTGCCGAAGACAGATGAAACGAAGGGCTTTATCGACGCCGAGGCGATCGCCAAGATGCGCGACGGCGTACGGATCCTCAACGTCGCCCGCGGCGGACTGATCGACGACGCGGCGCTGCAGGCCGGGCTCGACTCGGGCAAGGTCGCCGGCGCGGCGCTCGACGTGTTCCCGAGCGAGCCGATCACCGACTACCCACTGTTCAGCGGCTATCCGCAGGTCATCGTGACGCCGCACCTCGGAGCATCGACCGCGGAGGCCACGGACCGCGCCGGCTTCCAGAGTGCCGAGCAGGTCGTTGCGGCGCTGACCGGCGGGGTCGTCTCGACAGCGGTCAACATTCCCGCGATCGGCGCCGAGGACATGGAGGCGCTGCGGCCGTTCCTGCCACTGGCCGAACAGCTCGGCCGGCTCGCGATGGGGCTCGCCGAAGGCAGCTCGGTGGAGCGGATCGAGGCCGCGTTCATGGGCCGGATCGCCGATCTCGACACCCGCCTGCTGACGCTCGCGGTCCTTGTCGGCGCGCTCGGCGGCCGGACCGAGGAGGACGTCAACTTCGTCAACGCGGGCTCGCTGGCCGATGAGCGCGGGATCGTCGTCGAGGAGAAGAGCGTCACCGAGGCCGAGGATTTCAACGAGCTGATCCGCGTCACCGTGCATGCCGGCGGCGAGCGTGTGGCGGTGGCCGGGACAGGGATGGGTCCGAACCAGGTGCCGCACCTTGTCGAGGTGTGGGGCCAGCGATTCACGGTCGCGCTTGCACCGAACGTCAGCGTCTTTCGCTACAGCGACGTGCCGGGAATGATCGGCCGCGTCGGCACGGTCTTCGGCGAGCACGACCTCAACATCTCCTCGGCCGCCGTCGGCCAGCAGCTGAAGGGCGGCGACGCGGCGGCCAAGGGCCTCGCGGCGATGGTGGTGACGACGAGCGACCCGGTGCCCGACACCGTGCTTGCACAGATCGTCGCGCTTGATGGGTTCGTCGACGGGCGCAGCGTCACGCTCGCATGACTCGCCGGGCGGTGCCCGGTGCCACCACGGCCGAGGACGCCGCGGAGGCGTTCGCGCGGCAGGACCCGTACTGGCCAGCGCAGCTATCGGTGCTGGCGACGATAGCCCTCGACATCGACCTGCCGAACAGGCTGACGTTGCACCCCGCGTGGGTGCTGCCGGCGCTCGAGGCGCTACTGCTGGCCGGCCTCGTTGCGACAACGCCACGTCGAGGCAAGCCCCCACACCCCTACCGACGCTTCGTCGCGATCGGGATGGTCGGACTCGTCAGCGCCGCGAACCTGCTGTCGCTGATCCTGCTCGTGCACTACCTGCTGGGGACGTCGGGCAGCGTCAGCGGCCACGCGCTGGTCGTGGCCGGTGCCGAGATCTGGGTCACGAATGTTCTCCTATTCGCGGTCTGGTACTGGGAGATCGACCGCGGCGGGCCGCAGGCGCGCAAGCAGGCCGAGTGCCCGCGACCGGACTTCCTCTTCCCGCAGATGACCGAGGAGCGCCTGGGCCGCTGGGATTGGCGCGGTGGGTTTGTCGACTACCTCTACGTGTCGTTCACCAATGCGACCGCATTCAGCCCAACCGACACGATGCCGCTGAGCCACATGGCCAAGATGCTGATGCTCGTACAGTCGCTCGCCGCGCTCGTCACGATCGGGCTCGTGGTCGCCCGGGCCGTCAACATCCTCGGCTAGCGGTTGCGGCTTGCCGGCCCGGCGCCGGCGATGCTACGCTCTGCGGCGCATGACGTTCCGCAAGTCCCTTGCACTGCTTCTTCTCCTCCCCCTCCGGGGGGAATAGCGCGTGGCGGCCGCAGAGCCGCAAACCGACTGAGAGGAAACAGGCAGGACGAACGCGAAAGCGAGGAACATCATGGCTAGTGAACGTAGTGACCGAGTACTGATCTTCGATACGACGCTGCGCGACGGCGAGCAGTCGCCGGGCATCTCGCTCAACGCGTCGGAGAAGCTCGAGATCGCACAGCAGTTGGCGCGGCTTGGTGTCGACATCATCGAGGCGGGCTTCCCGATCGCCTCGCCCGGGGACTTCGAGGGCGTCCAGGGAATCGCGCGAACCGTGGAGGGTCCGGTGATCGCCGGCCTTGCCCGGACGCAGGCGGCTGACATCGACGCGGCGTGGGGCGCTGTGAAGGACGCGGCGCGGCCGCGGATTCACACGTTCATCTCGACGTCGGACATCCACATCGTCCATCAGCTCCAATCGACGCGGGAGGACGTGCTGGGACAGGCACGGGCAGCCGTCGCGCAGGCGCGCGGCTATGTCGAGGACGTCGAGTTCTCGCCGATGGATGCGACCCGCTCCGAGGTCGAGTTCACAGCCGAGGTCGTTGCCGCGGCGATCGCGGAGGGTGCGAGCACGATCAACATCCCGGACACGGTCGGCTACACGATGCCGCACGAGTTCGCCGCCTGGCTCGAGCAGCTGTATCAACTGGTCCCGGCCCTGCACGACGTCGTCCTCTCGGTCCATTGCCACGACGATCTGGGGCTGGCCGTCGCCAACTCGTTCGCCGGCATCCGCGCCGGCGCGCGTCAGGTCGAATGCGCGATCAATGGGATCGGCGAACGCGCCGGCAACGCATCGCTCGAGGAGATCGTGATGCTGCTCGCCACGCGGGCTGCCGACGTCGACGGCGTCTACACCGAGGTCAACACGCGAGAGCTCGCCCGCACGAGTCGGCTCGTATCGCGGCTGACAGGCTACGTCGTCCAGCCGAACAAGGCGATCGTCGGACGCAACGCGTTCGCGCACGAGTCCGGAATCCACCAGGACGGCATTCTGAAGGAGCGCACGACCTACGAGATCATGGACGCGACGAGCGTCGGCCTCGACGCCAACTCGCTCGTGCTCGGCAAGCACTCCGGCCGCCACGCCCTGCGCCAGGCGCTGGAGGAGCTCGGATTCGAGGTCTCCGGGCAGACCCTCAATACGGCGTTCAAGCGCTTCAAGGAGCTCGCCGACCGCAAGAAGACGGTGACGGCGATGGACCTCGAGGCGCTCGTCACGGACGAGCTGCGCGAAGAGATCGTCGGCTACTCGCTCGAGTCCTACGAGGTGCACGCCTCGACGGCCCAGGTGCCGCACGCAAGCGTCGTTGTGCGGCTGCCGACCGGCGATGTCGTGCGGGGAGATTTTTCCGGCGACGGGCCGATCGACTCGGTGTTTCGCGCGATCAATACCGCGACCGGTGTCGACGCCGCGCTGCGCGAGTTTCGCATCGGGGCGGTCACAGAAGGCCAGGACGCGCTCGGCGAGGTGTCGGTCGTGATCGAAAGCGGCGGCGAATCAGCGTCCGGACAGGGCGTCTCGCCCGACATCATCGAGGCAGCTGCGCGGGCCTACGTTCGCGCACTCTCGATCGTGCGCCGGCGCGCCGAGCACGCAGCCGGCGTCGTCGCCGGCACCAACCCGGCAAAGCCGGCAGCGGCGGAGCTTGCGCGGACGCCGTGACGGCGTCCGCCGTGCGCGCTCAGCCCTCCAGCTGGCCGAGGTCGTCCTCGACCGCGGTCGAGTCGACATCGGCCGGCGGCCGGCCGCGGTTGCCGCCCGGGGCAAAGCGCCCCGTGGCGGCAGCGAACGTCATCAGCCGGCCGGCGTAATGGCGCGACATCGAGCGCCGGGCCAGGGCGCGGGTCGGTGCGAATAGCAGCAGCAGGCCGAGCGCGTCGGTGATGAAACCGGGGATCACGACCAGCAGGGCGCCGACGAAGCCGAGCAGGCGGTCGATTGCTGCGTGGCCGGGCGCACGGCGCTCGGCCACGGCCTGCGAGATTCGCTCGATCGCGGCGCGTCCCTGGATCCGCAGCAGTTGAGCGCCCACGAGTGAGGTTCCGAGCAGCAGCAGGACGTCCGGCAGCCAGCCGATCGCGTGGCCGACCGCGATGAAGGCGAATATCTCGAGGACGAACAGGATGAGCGGCGGGAGCAGGAACATGCACTTGTCAGCCTACGCGCACGGGCGCCCGGCGTGGCCGGCGCCCGGTCGGGTGGCGTGAATCGCTCGCCGGCGCCGGCCGCGCTACGCTGGGCTGGGACGCGTAAGCCATGTGGTGGCGCCCGTAGCCACGGCCGGCGCGCTGGACCGGCAATCGAGTTCGCGACGCGTCGCCGAGTCGGCGTTCTGCGGATGTGGCGACCACCGGGCCAGGAGCGATGAGCGAACCGTCAACCGAGGGGCCGACGCTCGACCTGAGTCACCGGCGCGTACTGATCATCATCGGCGCGCTGATGCTCGGGATGTTCCTGGCCGCGCTCGATCAGACGATCGTCTCGACCGCACTGCCGACGATCGTCGCCGACCTGCACGGTGCATCGCATCTCGCCTGGATCGTCGTCGCCTACTTGCTGGCCGCCACCGTCTCGACGCCGCTGTGGGGCAAGCTCGGGGATCAGTACGGGCGCAAGCGCTTCTTCCAGGCGGCGATCGTGATCTTTCTCTGTGGGTCGGCGCTTTCAGGCCTCAGCCACACGCTGACCGAGCTGATAGCGTTCCGCGCCGTCCAAGGCCTCGGCGGCGGCGGGCTGATGGTCGGAGCGCAGGCGATCGTTGGCGATGTCGTCTCGCCGCGCGAGCGCGGTCGCTACCAGGGGCTGTTCGGTGCCGTGTTCGGCGTCGCCAGCGTGATCGGGCCGCTGCTCGGCGGCGTCTTCGTCCAGCAGCTCTCCTGGCACTGGATCTTCTACATCAACGTGCCGGTCGGCGCCGTCGCGCTCGCCGTCGTCGCCGCCCAGGTCCCAGGCAACCTCCGGCGCGTCCATCACGTGATCGACTATCTCGGCACGGTCGTCCTGGTGATCTCCGCGAGCTCACTGGTGCTTTTCACGAGCCTCGGTGGGACCACGTATCCGTGGGGGTCGCCGACGATCATCACGCTCGGCGTGATCGGCGCCGTGTTCCTCGGCGTCTTTGTCGTCGTCGAGCGTCGTGCGCCCGAGCCGGTGCTGCCGCTGCATCTCTTCTCCAACCGCGGCTTCTCCGTCACGAGCGTCGTCGGGTTCATCGTCGGCTTCGCGATGTTCGGCGCGATCACCTACCTGCCGCTGTTCTTCCAGATCGTCCACGGCGAGTCACCAACCGTCTCGGGACTGGAGCTCCTGCCGCTGCTCGCCGGGCTCGTGGTCTTCTCGGCGGGCTCCGGGATCATCATCAGTCGGACCGGGCGTTACCGTGCGTTCCCGATCGTCGGGACGGCGCTGATGGCGGTCGGGTTGCTGCTGCTCTCGCAGGTCGGAGTCAACACCAGCCTGGTCATCGCGGGGGCCTTCATGTTCGTCCTCGGCGTCGGGCTTGGCTGCGTGATGCAGGTGCTCGTGTTGATCGTGCAAAACGCGGTCCCGTATTCCGAGCTCGGGGTCGGGACCTCCGGCGCGACCTTCTTCCGATCGATCGGCGGTTCTTTCGGCACCGCGATCTTCGGCGCGATCTTCTCGAACGTGCTCGTCGGCAACCTCGCCCACTACCTAGGCAAGACGCGGCTGCCCGCCGGCCTCTCGAGCTCCGGCATCACGCCCGCGATCCTCGACAAGCTGCCGGCGGTCGCCCACCACGGCGTCGCAGCCGCGTATGCGGCATCGATCCAGACCGTGTTTGTCATCGCCGCTCCGATCGGCTTGATCGCCTTCCTGGTGTCGTGGCTGATCCCCGTGGTGGAGCTTCGGATGGGAGTCGGCCCGGCGGTCGATTGATGCGGTGGAGCCTCGGCCTGTATGTGATAACGTACGCGCGTATGGTGCTACCAGCTGCGAACGAGCCGTACGACGTCGCCTCGGTCGGTCCGCGAGTGCACGCGCTGCGCGAGGCGATGGGGCTCTCGCTGCGCGAGCTGGCGCTGCGCTGCGGCGTCAGCGCGCCGATGCTCTCGCAGGTCGAGCGGGGCGAGACCAGCCCGACGCTGCAGGTCGCGGCGCGGATCGCCCAGGGCCTCGAGCTACGCCTTTCGCAGCTGCTCCGACTCGACGAGGGTGGTTCGGTGACCGTCGTGCGTGCCGGCGAGCGGCGCGGCGGCGGCAATCAGGGCGACGGCCACCGCTTCGAGATCCTCACGCCACCGCTCCCCGGTCAGCGCGCCGAGCTGTCCTTGCACACCCTGGACGCCGGCGCGGCGACCGGTGGACCGAGCGATCCGCCGCTCCACGAGCCGGGCAGCCGTGAGACGACACTGGTCGAGCAGGGCTCGGTCGTGCTCGTCTGCGACGGACGCCGGCACGAGCTGGCTGCCGGTGACTGCGTGACCTTTGACGCCGACCTGCCACACCACTTCGAGAACCCGGGTCCCGGCGATGCGCGGCTGCTGGCCGTGCTTGCAGCCGGCCTGAGACGCAGCTGAGCGGTCCCGCTCGGCGACGCCACCGACTGCAGGAGATAGTGATGCCACAAACGATGCTCGACAAGATCTGGGATGCCCACGACGTTGCGGCCGGGCTGCTTTACATCGACCTGCACGTGGTCCACGAGGTCACGAGCCCGCAGGCCTTCGAAAGTCTGCGCCTCGCCGGGCGGGCGGTCCGCCGTCCCGACCGCACGCTGGCGACGGCTGACCACAATGTGCCGACCGACGGTACGCCGCGCGCCGATCAGATCCGCGACCAGCTGTCGCGTGTGCAGGTGGAAACGCTCGAGCGCAACTGCGCTGAGTTCGCGATCCCGGTCTACTCGATGGGCTCCGACCGGCAGGGGATCTGCCACGTGATCGGACCCGAGCTCGGCGTGACGCAGCCCGGGATGACGATCGTCTGCGGCGACTCGCACACCTCCACGCACGGTGCCTTCGGCGCGCTCGCCTTCGGCATCGGCACTAGCGAGGTCGAGCATGTGCTCGCAACGCAGTGCCTGGCACAGAACAAGCCGCAATCGATGCGGATCCGCTACGAGGGCAGCGCGGGCTTCGGTGTCAGCGCCAAGGATCTGATCCTCGCGACGATCGGGCAGATGGGTGTCGCCGGCGCCGTCGGCCACGCGGTCGAGTACAGCGGCCCGGCGATCGAGGCGCTGTCGATGGAGGGTCGGATGACGGTTTGCAATATGACGATCGAGGGCGGTGGTCGCGCCGGAATGGTCGCGCCCGACGACGTCACGTTCGAGTGGTTCGAGCGCACAGCACGGCCAGGATCGCCGAGTGGCGACGAGCTCGCCGAAGCCGTCAGCGCGTGGCGCGAGCTGCGCAGCGACGAAGGCGCCGAGTTCGACCGCGAGCTCGTGGTCGACGCCGCCGCAGTCTCACCGCAGGTTACCTGGGGCACCAACCCGGGCATGGTCGTCGGCGTCGCCGGGAGCGTGCCGGCCCCCGAGAGCTTCGATGATCCGACCGACCGCGAGGCCGTCGAACGCGCCCTGCAATACATGGGGCTTGAGGCGGGCACGCCGATCCAGGAGCTGACGCTTGATCGAGTCTTCATCGGCTCGTGCACCAATTCGCGGATCGGCGATCTGCGCGCCGCAGCGGAGGTCGTCAAGGGCCGCCGTGTGGCGGGTCACGTCAACGCGATGGTGGTGCCGGGATCCCAGCAGGTCAGCGCTCAGGCCGAGGCCGAGGGGCTCGACTCGATCTTTCGCGACGCTGGCTTTGACTGGCGCAGCGCCGGCTGCTCGATGTGCCTCGGGATGAACCCCGACATCCTTGCGCCCGGTGAGCGGTGCGCTTCGACGTCGAACCGTAACTTCGAGGGACGCCAGGGGCGGGGCGGACGGACCCACCTCGTCTCCCCGGAGATGGCGGCGGCTGCCGCAATCGCCGGGCGTTTTGTCGACATCCGCGAGTGGAGCTAGGAGCCAGTCATGGAACCAGTGACAGTCATCGCAGGAGCCGTCAGCGACCTCGATCGCTCCGATGTCGATACCGACCAGATCATCCCCAAGCAGTTTCTCAAGCGAATCGAGCGCAGCGGCTTCGGCGAGTTCCTGTTCTTCGACTGGGCCAAGGAGCCGGGCTGGAGCCTGCCCGTGAATCCGATCCTCACAGCGGGGCGGAACTTCGGCTGCGGCTCGTCCCGCGAGCATGCTCCGTGGGCACTCGAGGATTACGGCTTCCGCGCGATCGTCGCGCCGAGCTTCGGCGACATCTTCTATATGAACTCGACCAAGATCGGGCTGCTACCCGTCGTCCTCGACGAGGCCGATGTGCGAGCGCTCGCCGCGTCCGGTGAAGGCGAGATCGACCTCGAAGCCCAGGCGGTCCGCTTTGACGGGCGGAGTGTGCCCTTCGAGATCGACGCGGAGATCCGCCACCGCCTACTCGGCGGCCTCGATGACATCGCGCTCGCGCTGCTGCAGGAGGACGCGATCACGTCCTACGAGCACGATCGCGAGCGCCGGGGGCCGGTCACGACGGCGCTGTAGCGGTCGTCGCGAGGTCGGCCAGCAGGCGCGGCGCTCGCTTCACCTATATCCCTCGGCGCGTAGCGGCCGCGACTCTCGGGGCCCGCGCGTGTTCCAAGGGATGTGACGGGGGTCAACTCGGTCGAGAGGCGGTAGGCGATGCGCATGCGACGCGCAGTGATCAGCGGGAGCCTGATCGGAGTGTTGGTCCTCGCGCTGTCAGCGGCAAGCGCGGGCGCCGTCGCAGGGTCGCGGCCCTTTGGCGAGGTCTACCCCGTCGCCTCGGCGCTTTGCGCCAAGGCCAGCGCCGGCACGCCCCCCAAGCGCCTCGAAGCGAGCCGGAGTCAGGTCAGCGCCGCGTGCACGACCCTCTCAAGCGAGTTCACGAGCCTGACCAGCGCCGTCAGCGCTGCGGAGACGACGTACGTCGACACGCGCGCTGCCGAGCACGCGAAGGTCACCACGGTGTGTCCGCCTGCGAGCGCAGCCGGACGGGTGACGTGCCGGACCACCCGACTCACGGCTCACGCGACAGACGCCTCCGCCCTGCTTGCGCGGCACGACGCGATAGTGCTCTACCACACCTCGCTCGAGGCGAATCGGGTGACGTTCTGGGCCACGATCCACTCGCTGCGCGGGGGCGCCGGCATCAGGGCCGACCCGCCGATCCCTCAGCCGACGCCGCAGCAGAACCCGAGCTGAATCGCCCCGCGCCCTTGCGGCTGCCGCTGAGCGCCGTGGCGTCACGACTGCTCGGAGGCGGGGCACGGTCAGTTCCCGTGGAGCGTTACCTTCGCCGTCGACGAGCCCCGATGGCCTGCTGCGAATCGTGTGCGATCACCTGCCTGTGCACCGGCTGGCGCCAGTCGTGGGGCGGCTTCGCCCGGGCGAAGCCCACGGCGGGCGTGGCGGCCGCGAGCGCGACGATGGCGGGCAGCGCGAAGCTGAAGCGCCCGCTCGACGCCGAGCGCTGCCGTCAGAGCGGGCCGCGCGTCGTCCGATCGGCCCAGGCTAGCTCGCTCAGCCGGGTCGCGGGCGCTCGTTCGGAGCGCGATGTGCGCCCAAGGTGCGGTGCCCCGCGCTCCGAGATCGTGGCGCGCTCTTCGGAGCGGCTACATTCCCAGGCATGCCCGTCGGCGGGGCCGACAGGGGGGGCATGACGCTGCTCGAGCGAGACGGCGAGCTTGGCGAGCTTGAACGCGGGCTTGCTGCCGCGCAGTCTGGCGACGGCTCGTTACTGCTGCTGCAAGGTCCTGCCGGGATCGGCAAGACGGCGTTGCTCACACAGGCCCGGACACGAGCCGAGCTGGCCGGCCTCACGGTCCTGCGGGCTCGCGCGAGCGAGCTCGAGCGCGAGTTCCCTTACGGGATCGTCCGTCAGTTGCTCGAATCGACTGTCCAGGCAGCGAGTGCGCCGCGACGCCGGAAGCTGCTAGCCGGCGCTGCCGGGCTGGCGGCGCCGCTGACGCTTGGTGGCGAGATCGGCACAGCCGCGCCGATCGACCCCGGCTTTGGCCTGATTCACGGGCTGTATTGGCTGGTGGCAAACCTCTCGGCGGAGTCGCCGGTTGCACTGATCGTCGACGATGCGCATTGGGCGGATACGGTATCGCTGCGTTTTCTGGTCTATCTCGCGCGTCGCCTCGACGGCCTGGCGCTGACAATGCTCGTGTCGATTAGGACCGGCGATGAAGCCGGCGGCTCGGTGCTCGCGGGCGAGCTTGCAGGCGGTCCCGGGGTCCAGGTCATCACGCCTGCCCCGCTCAGCGGAGACGCGGTCGAGAGCCTGCTCGCCCGCGCCTTCGGTGAACAGCCCGACGCCGCTTTCGCGCGCGCTTGCCGACGGGTCACAGGCGGGAATCCGTTCCTGATCATCGAACTCGCCGCGGCCCTGATCGCTGACGGCATCGAACCAACAGCGAGCTCGGCGGCGGCGGTCGCATCGCTGGGCCCAAAGACCGTGGGCCGAGCTGCTCTTACCCGGCTCGGTCAGCTCTCTGCGGAGGCCGTGGCAATGGCGCAGGCGATAGCGGTGCTCGGCAGCGATGCGCGACTCCCGCTGGCGGCAGCGCTCGCAGGGCTCGACGAGGGACAGGCGCTGGAGGCGCTGGACAGGCTTGTCGCGGCCGATTTCGTCCCGGCGCGCGGAGAGCTCGAGTTCCACCACCCGATCGTTCGCAATGCGATCTACAACGAACTGGCGCCTGGCGTGTGCTCTGCGATGCACCGGCGGACCGCCGATCTGCTCGCTGCCGAGGGGGCGGACCTCGACGCAATCGCAAGCCACCTGCTGCTGAGCCAGCCGGTCGGCTCGAATGCGACTGTTACGACGTTGCGCGAGGCAGCGTCGCACGCGCTGCGACTCGGTGCGCCCGACAGCGCAACGAGGTATTTGACGCGTGCGCTCGACGAAGGCGGCGAGGGTACGGTTCGCTCGACCGTGCTACTCGAGCTTGCGCTTGCCGAGCTGGTCGCTCACCACCCGACGGCGATCGAGCACCTCGAGCAGGTTCGCAGTACGGCTGCGGACCCCGACATGCGCGCCACGGCGGCGATCGAGGAGGCTGTTTCACTCGTCTACAGCGGCGAGTGGGAACGGCCACTGGCGCTACTCGACGGCGTGATCGACGGCGTGGGTGAGATCGAGCCCTCGCTGTCGCTGCGGGCCACCGCCTCGCGCACCGGCATCACTGCCTATGACACACGACTCGTCAGCGATCTCGAGCCGCGCCTACCCGCGCTGCACGATGTCGCGCTGGCCGGCGGTGCCGCGGCGCGGCCGCTGGCGATGATCCTCGCCGGCGTAGGCTCCGCCCGCGGCGAGCCGACCGACTGGGTCTGCGCACTGGCAGAGCGAGGCTGGGATGAAGGACGGCTGCTCGACGACAACGCCGGCCACGAACTGCTGCCGCAGGGCGTTTACGCATTGATCGCGTCCGAAGAGCTCGACCGGGCCGACGCGATTACGTCGTCGCTGCGCGACGACGCCGGCGCGCGCGGTTCGCTCCTTCGCTTCCTCATGGCCAGCACCTTCGCCGCAGGCATCGAGACGAAGCGCGGGAACCTGACAGTTGCCGCCGGCGAATTGCGCGCGGCCTGCGAGGGTGCGCTCGAGCACGGCATCTTCTTTGCCATCCCAACGCTCCTCTGGAGTGCCGTCGACGTGTTGCTGGAGCGTCCCGACGTTGCCGATCTCGCCGCCCTCGCAGAGACGATCGACCTCGGTCCGATGGCTGAGGTGTTCAATGGCGCATTGGTCCTGGTCGTTCGCGGGCAGCTGCGCTTCGCTGCGGGCGAGCGTGCGGCAGGAATCGACGATCTTCGCGGCGCCGGCGCGATCGTCAACGCGCTTAACGTCAGCAACCCCAACCTGGTCGCGTGGCGATCGACACTCGCGCGGATGCTGCCGGAGCGCGATCGCGCCGAGGCTTGCGAGCTGGCCACCGCGGAGCTGGCGGATGCGCGGCGGATCGGTACTGCGCGCGGGATCGGGGTCGCCCTGCGCGTGCTCGGGTCAGTTGAAGCTGATGGGCTCGGCCGCCTCGAGGAGTCGGTCGCCGTGCTCGCGGACTCGCCGGCGCGTCTCGAGCACGCCCGCACGCTTATCGACCTGGGCTCCGCGATGCGGCGTCAGGGGAACCGCGCTGCGGCGCGCGATCCGCTCGGCCGAGGCCTTGACCTCGCGGTACGCTGCGGCGCCACGCGGCTCACCGAGCATGCCCGGACGGAGCTCGCAGCGACCGGCGCCCGACCGCGTCGCCTCTACCACGCGAACCGCGACGTGCTCACGCCGAGCGAGCTCCGCGTTGCACGCCTCGCAGCGGAGGGACACGCGAGCCAGGAGATCGCGGAGATGTTGTTCGTCACGACAAAGACGATCGACGCCCACCTCCACCACACCTACGCGAAGCTCGGGATCAACTCGCGGCGGCAGCTTGCTGCCGCACTGCTGGAGCTTGGCAGCTGAGCGCTCTCCCGAGCAGGATCCTTTCGCGCCGGGTGGCTAAGCCTCGGATCCTGGCTCGCGCTTCGAGTCGGGCGAGTCGCTCGCGTGTCGCAGGTGATCGAGCTGGCTCGAAAGCTCGAGCCAGCCCCGGAACGGCGTCGGCGGCCCGGCATGCCCGCGAATCCGCCCGCTGATCGGATCGCCCGGCTCGAGCTCCAGCACGACCTGCTCGACTCGCTCTTCCCCCAGGCCGGTCACTCGTCCGCCCGCATGCTCAGGCGTAGCCCCACCGGGTCACCGGCCGCTCCATCTCCCGCCAAGCCCCTGAGCGTGAGCGGCGGCTGCCAAGCTCGCCGGCGGTTCCCCCTACCGGCGCACTCACCCGTTACTGGCAGTCTCCGCATCACGCCCACGGGGAGAGCCTCGCCGGACGCGGCGCCGTTCGCGTCGGTAATCGCTACCAATCTTTTGCGCTCGCGCGCTTAGAGGGCGAGTCGTGGCGACGAGCGCCACGTGCTCAGCCGATCGGTGTCGGCAGGGTGTAGGTCGAGAATGGCGCGCTGCCGTCGAGGACCTTGGTGGATGCGCGGTAGACAGCGATCTGTCCGCTGGTACCGGTCGGGGCTGCGACGCGGGCCGCGAAGCGGCCGCTCTGGGTGAGCTTGACGGTCGCGACGATCTTGTAGCTGCGACATGTCACGCGCAGGCCGATGGCCACGGACGTGCCCGGCTTGAAGGCTCCCGTGACGTAACCCGCGATCAGGACGTCGGCGCCGCTGCGCGTCACGCTCGTCATGTACATTCGACGCGTCAGCTTGAGCGCGAGCGACACCGCGTGGCCCGAGATCGCCTCGTAGCGTGCGAGGTTCGTGTCGCGGATCGATGCCGCCGGAAGCGGCGCCGTGGCGCTGAAGCTGCCGTTGGCGGCGACCACCACGTGCGCGACGGTCGCGTGGGTGGCGAGCAGGACGATGCGTACGGTGTGCCCGATCAGCGGCGCGCGCGCCGCGCCGCGCAGCAGCACATGTGAGCCCTGCTCGACGACATCCGTGAGGACGACGGCGGCGGATGTGCAAGCAAGCAGCGGGCTCGATGGCGCAGGTGCGGGCGTGCTCGTCGGCGTCGGAGCGGTGGTCGTCGTGGTGGTCGAGACGACCGCCGGCGTGGGTGTCGGCGTCGGCGTGGGCGTCACCGGGCTGGCGGTATAGCTGGAGGCCTGGATCACCGTGCCGTCCTGCGTCGCGTTGTCGATCGCGGTGCCGAACAGCAGCGGGCCGCCATCGTCCTCGACGGTCCCGTCCTCCCACACTGCCACGGCGTTGCCGCTGCCGTCGAGCGCGACCTGCGGCAACTCGTCGGTCGCGCCGGCGGCGGACAGCGTCACCGGGGCCTGCCAGGAGTCCGTTCCGGCCGGGCTGAACGCCGCATAGACGCTTGTCGGTACCTCGTCCGCGCCGACGTCGTTCCAGGCGAGCAGCGCGTCGCCCTGCGGATCGATGGCGAGCGTGTTGTTGGCCGCGTCGTCGCCGTCGGGCGAGACGTCGTTGACCGTCTGCCAGGCGACGCCTTCGCTCGTCACTGATCCGTCGACGGCCTGCTCGATCACGTCCTGGTTGCTGGTGCCCGTCGTCTCCCAGGCGGCCGCGGCGTCCCCGGCTGCATTCACCGCGACCTGCACGTATTCCACGTCGGCGTAGGAATTTGTCGTGGTGTCGACGGGCGCGAGCGTCGCCGGCGCATTCCAGACGTTCGTCGCCGCCTCACCCGCCGCCGTCTGCGCCGCGTACTCGTTGGTGTCGTCCGAACCGGGGATGTTCACGTCCCACCCGGCGACGGCGTCCCCCGCGGCATCGACCGCGACGTCTGGGGCGTAGGCATCAACGCCGTTGGCTGAAAGCTGGACCGGTGTCGCCCACGTGTCGGCGCCCGCTGCCTGCGTCGACGCCTCGATCGTGTTGATGCCAGTGGTGTCATTCACAACGCTGGCGGCGTACCAGACCGCGACCGCGTCGCCCGCCGCGTCGATTGCGACGCGCGGGTAGGTGTAGTACGCATCGTCGGCGTACACGACCGCCGGAGTCCCCCAGGACCCGCCCTCGGTGCCGACGACGGTCACCACGCCGCCGGCGCCGCCGTACCACGCCACAACCGCGTCCCCGGCAGCGTTCACCGCAAGCTGAAGATTCCTTGCCCCGGTTTCGCTGCCGGAAAGGGTGGTTGGCGTGTCCTGCCAGGTGCCGGTCACGGCCGAGCCGGTGAGGGCCTCCACCGTTTCGCTGTCGCTCTCGTCGATCCACGCGACGACAGCGTTGCCGGCTCCGTCGATCCCGACCTGCGGGCTCGAAGCATCCTGGCCGGCAGGCGAGATCTGGACTGGATCGCCCCAGAGCCCTGTGGATGCCGGTCGCGTGGCTGCGTCGATGGCGTCGGTCGCCTGGTCCTCCCAGACCGCGACCGCATCCCCCTGCGGATCGACCGTCACCTGCGGGTTCACCTGGTAGGCGTTCGCCGCAAACGGGATCAGATCGACCGGGCTCGACCATGACGGTGCGGCGAGCGCCGGCGCGGCGCCAAGCGCCAGCAGGCCGACCGCGATCGGCAGCGCAAGCGCGGCGGCGCGCCGTGCGCGGTCAGGTTTCGCCAGAGTCCGGGTTCGCATCGCCGCGCAGCCTGTCGCGGCAGCCGTGCCGTTCGCATTGGTAATCGCTACCAATCTTTGCCGCTCGGTTTCAGGGCCTGCGTGCATCCGTTCATGCGCGGATTGGCGGCGTCCGCTGCTACGGTGCGGCCCCTATGACACGTGTTGTCACGCTCCCCGGCGACGGTATCGGTCCCGAGATCATGGGCCCGGCGCTCGCGGTGCTCGGTGCTGTGACGAGCGTCGATGTCGAGGAGCATCTCTTCGGCGGGGCGTCGATCGATGCCAACGGCATCGCGCTGACAGACGAGGTGCTGGCGGCCTGCGCCGCCTCGGATGCGGTGCTGCTCGCGGCTGTCGGGGGACCGAAGTGGGACACGACGGATCCCGACAAGCCGCGTCCCGAGCAGGGTCTGCTCGGACTGCGCAAGGGTCTCGGCCTGTTCGCGAACCTCCGTCCGGTGCGGGCGCTGCCGGCGCTGCACGAAGCGAGCCCGCTGCGTGAGGAGCGGATCGCTGGGACCGACCTGCTCGTCGTGCGCGAGCTTACCGGCGGCATCTACTTCGGCCAGAAAGCGCGTACCGCGACCTCTGCGAGCGACCTCTGCGAGTACAGCACGGAGGAGATCGAGCGGATCGCGCGTGTCGCGTTCGGTGCGGCGCGCCGGCGTGTGACGAGCGTCGACAAGGCCAACGTGCTCGAGACCTCGCGCCTCTGGCGGGAGGTCGTCACGCGCGTACATGCCGAGGAGTTCCCGGCGGTCGAGCTGGAGCACGTGCTGGTCGATAACGCGGCTATGCAACTCGTCAGCACGCCCAGCAGGTTTGACGTGATCGTCACCGAGAATATGTTCGGTGACATCCTCAGCGACGAGGCGGCGATGATCACGGGGTCGATCGGAATGTTGCCGAGCGCGTCGCTGGGCGTCGACGGGCCGGGCATGTTCGAGCCGGTCCACGGCTCGGCGCCGGACATCGCCGGCCAGGGGATCGCCAACCCACTGGCGATGTTCCTATCGGTGGCGCTGCTGCTTCGCCACGGTCTGCGCTTGGAAGCCGAAGCGACGTCGGTAGAATCGGCTGTCGACCGGGCGCTCGCCGACGGCTTGCGCACCCGCGATCTCGGCGGGGACGCGACCACGGCGCAGGCCACCGCAGCCGTGCTGGCCCACCTATAGGAGAGGGACGCGACGTGAATCAATCCGAGCTCATCTGGCAGAACGGCGAGTTCGTCGCGTGGGAGGACGCGAAGGTGCACGTGCTGACGCACGGCCTGCATTACGGCACGGGCGTATTCGAGGGCATCCGCTGCTACGAGACGGACCGCGGTCCGGCGATCTTCCGCCACCTTGACCACCTCGATCGCCTGGAGCGTTCAGCGAAGCTCTATTACATGGACCTGCCTTACTCGATCGAGCAACTGCGCAGCGCCACGCACGAGCTGATCGCGCGCAACGACCTCCACTCCTGCTACATCCGGCCGATCGTCTTTCGCGGCTACGGTCAGATGGGGCTCAACCCGCTCGATGCCCCCGTCGAGGTGGCGATCGCACTCTGGGAGTGGGGCGCCTACCTCGGCGACGAGGGCAAGGCCAAGGGCATCCGCGCGAAGGTCTCCTCGTGGGAGCGGATCAGTCCGCGTTCCCTGATCCCGGCCGCCAAGGCGTCCGGCCAATACCTCAACAGCGTGCTCGCGAAGATCGAGTCCGTGAAGGCCGGCTATGACGAGGCGATCCTGCTCGACGAGCACGGGCACGTCTGCGAAGGCTCCGGCGAGAACATCTACATCGTCCGCGACGGCGTGATCATCACGCCCCATCAGACATCCTCGATCCTCGACGGAATCAGTCGCCGCGCGGTGCTCCAGATTGCAGCCGACCTCGGCTATCCGACGCTCGAGCGCCACGTCGCCCGGGCCGAGCTCTACCTCGCCGACGAGGTCTTCCTCACGGGCACGGCCGCAGAGCTCGTGCCGGTGCGTGAGATCGACGATCACGCGATTGGCACCGGCGAGCCGGGCGAGATCACGCAGGTCCTGCAGCGCGCGTTCGACGACGCTCTGCACGGACGCACTGAGCGCTACCACGAGTGGCTCGACGTCGTCGAGTTGCGGGAGCGGGCGAGCGCATAGTCATGACGGCGGTTTCTCAGGTTTTCGGCGGGCGAATTATGCGGGCGGCCGGCTAGCGCAACCGCGCGCGGTCAGCTGCCCCATCGATTCGTCCTGACCCCTG
>Ga0302178_10001832_pt1 | contig 17408 bp, 17 predicted proteins | sample I_Palsa_E1_3_FD_198790 | JGI IMG/M metagenome (GOLD analysis project Ga0302178, IMG submission 198790) | Peat permafrost microbial communities from Stordalen Mire near Abisko, Sweden - I_Palsa_E1_3 | ecosystem: Environmental > Terrestrial > Soil > Palsa > Peat permafrost | place: Sweden... | reverse complement strand
GCCTTCGTGCATCGCGCCGGGACAATGTGCGGTGAGGTGACTCGGTCTCCCGCCGGGCCATGAGAACTCGCGAACGAGCGTCGCGGCCCCACTTTCGGTCCGAGTTAGCCGGGAATCGTGGTCCTCAAGCATTCCCTCCAAGAAGAGGTTGGCGTAGATCGCCGGCGCACCGTGGCCAGGGCCAACGACCAAGAGCGCATCGAACTCGCGATCGGCGATCAAGCGGTTCAAGTGCGCGTAGATCAAATTGAGTCCCGGCTGGGTTCCCCAATGCCCGAGCACGCGCCGCTTGCAGTCGGCCGCCTCCAGAGGGCGCCGCAGCAGCACGTTGTCGCGTAGGTACAATTGGGCCGCGCCCAGATAGTTCGCCGTGCGCCAGTAGCGGTCGATCGCTTCGAGGCGCGCGTCGCAGAGCGAGCTGCGGTCATCGTCGTCACGCGTCCACTCTAGCGTGCCGCTCACCGCTCCCCGTGAACATCATGAGAATTCCGGCTTGCCGATGTTCGCGGGATCTTCGCGGGGCCGAGCGATGATCGTGGGGATGAAACCGCCCTTCACGACCATTCTCGTCCCCGTCGACGGATCGACGACATCCGACCGCGGCATCTCCTTTGCGCTCGAACTGGCCGCCGGCGGGGCTGCGCTCATCTATTGCAGCGTCGTCGATCCGTCCATGGTCTGCGTCCCCGCAGCGGAAGGGGTAGGGCTCGACTACGGCCCGCTCCTCGTCGCGATGGACGAGGACGCGGAGACGTTCTGTAAGGAGGCGGCAGCCCGAGCGGTAGCGGCAGGCATTCCCGCGCAGATCACCGTGCGGCGTGGCCAGCCCGTTCCCGCGCTCGAAGAAGCCGCCTGGGCGTATCGCGCCGAGGCGATCGTGATCGGAAGCCACGGCCGAACCGGGCTCGACCGCATCCTGCTCGGCAGCGTCGCCGAAGGATTGCTGCGCGCCATCGAGATTCCGGTGATCGTCGCTCACAACGACGATGAGAATCGCACCGGGCCCGTCCTGGTCGCGCTCGATGATTCCCCGGCGGCGGAGGCGGCGCTCGAAGAAGCCGTTACCATCGCGCGCACGCGCGGCAACGCGCTGGCGCTGGTTCACGTTCTGGATGCAGCGTACAAGGCAGCTGACGAGCCCCGCGCCGACGCGCTCTTGCAAGGGGCCGCCGAATACGCTCGCGGTTGCGGCCTCAACGTTTCGCTCAGCGTCCGTACGGGCGAGCCGTACAGCGCCATCGTCGCGGCTGCCGATGCGCTCGAGAGCTGCATGATCGTGATGGGCACGCATGGCCGCTCGATGATTCCGCAGCTCGTGCTCGGGAGCGTCGCGATGGGCGTCGTGGAGCATGCCCGCGTCCCGGTTGCAACGATCCGCAAGCCGGGCCGCACGCACGCACAACGCCCGTTCACGACGATGCCGGCGCGGCTCGAAAAAGTCTAGAAACAGGAGCGAGATATCATGTCGACAGTTCACGAACGTTTGTACATTGAAGCGCCGTATACGCAGGCGGCCGGAGCACTCGAGCAGCGACTGGGGCTCGCTCCGGGCAGCGAGCGCGGAAGCTGCACGTTGACGCTGGTCGCCCCCGCGCAGGAAGGCCGCGAACTCGCACGCGTCGTGACGGTCGCCACCGGGCGCGTCGCGGAGCCGGCGAACTACGTTTCGCACTACACGCTGCGCTGGGACTCCGGACACACGCCGCGCGGCGTGCCGACGCCGGGCTTCGCGGGGACGCTCACGCTGAGCGCCGGTCAGGACTACGGTGAGTGCGCGCTGGACCTCGAAGGGCAGTACGACCCGCCGGGCGGGGCAGCGGGAAAGATTTTCGACGAGGTCGTCGGCCGCCGGATCGCGCATGCGACGCTGAGCGCATTACTCGACGCCGTCGGTCAGGAGCTCCAGCGCGAACACGCCGTCATCGAAGCCGCCAAACACACGAACGGACGCTGAGAGCGCGTTCGACGCGCGCGCGCTGATCGGGGGCACGCGCACCGTTCGCATCGACGTCCCCGGCGGTTGTATCGTCGCCAAGGCCGAGTACTTGCAGCCGGGCGGCAGCGTGAAAGACCGCGCCGCGCGCGCCGCGGTCGAAAACGCGCGCGCTCGCGGTGTCCTCGCGTCCGGCCAGACCGTCGTAGAGATGACGAGCGGGAACATGGGCGCCGGTCTCGCAGTCGTGTGCGGCGCGCTCGGGCATCCCTTCATCGCCGTGATGTCGGCCGGCAACAGCCCCGAGCGCGCGCGCATGATGCGCGGCCTCGGCGCGGAGGTCGTCCTCGTCCCGCAGGTCGAGGGCACGCCGGGGCGCGTCACCGGAGCGGACATCGTTGCGGCCGCCGAACGGGCCCACACGCTCGCGCGCGAACACGGCGCGTGGTACGTCAACCAGTTCAACAACGGCGACTGCTTTGCGGCGCACGAGTTGGGGACCGGACCCGAACTGCGGGCCGCGTGTCCGCGGATCGATGCGTTCGTCGCCTGCGTCGGCAGCGGGGCGACGCTGATCGGGACCTTGCGCGACCTCAAGCGTCACGACCCGGCGGTCTTGGGCGTCGCGGTCGAGCCGTCCGGCGCGGCGATTCTCAGCGGTGAGCCGGTCACCAAACCCGCGCACCTTTTGCAAGGCACGGGCTACGGGATCGTGCCGCCGCTCTGGGACGCGGCGCTCGTCGACGCTTTCGCCGCAGTGCACGACGACGAAGCGGCAAGCGAGCGCGCCGCGCTCGGCCGCGCGGGACTCTACGTCGGTTTTTCGTCCGGCGCGAACGTCGCGGCGGCGCGGCAACTGCTGGCGAGCGGCCGCCTTCGCGACGGCGCGGTCGTCGCGACCGTTCTCTGTGACTCCGGCCTGAAGTACTAACGGGTTCGGCCGGAACCGGCCCCGCCTACTCTTCGCGCTTGCGCATCAAATTTGCCAGCAGCGTGCCGTCGATGATGACCAGCAGCGCGACGATGCTGGTGAGGACGAGGACGACCGCCTTGACCAGACTCCACAGCGTTCCCATGCCCAAGATGATTCCCGCTTTTCCGCGCGAACCCGCATGGGAGCAGTTCTCGCCATGAAAGGCTGATCGATGGTCAACGTTCGTTTCGCGGGGGTGGTCGCCGCCGTCGCTCTGTCACTGGCGCTGCCGGCTGCCGCAGCCGACAGCGGTCATCGCGTGTTCGCCCTCAGCGCACAAAACGGGTCGGGGGAATCGGGAACCGTGGCGCTTGTCGCCATGGGTGACAAGACCGAAGTCATCGTCTCGCTCGTCAACGCGCCGGCCGGCGTCCCGCAACCCGTGCACGTCCACGACGGCACGTGCGCGAAGCTCAATCCCAAACCGACCTATCCGCTGACGACGATGGTCGACGGCGTCTCGGTGACGACGCTCGACGTACCGATCGCGAAACTCACCGCGGGCGGTTTCGCCGTCAACGCCCACAAGTCGACGACCGATATCGGCACCTACATCTCGTGCGGAGACCTCAGCTCGAAGTAGCTGCCTTGCGGCGAGCGCCCTTGCGGAACGGCGACGCTTCGCCTTCCGGGAGCGGCGTTCGCCACACGCGCAGGCTCAGCGCGATCGTATCGTAGTATCCGACGAGCGCGATGAGGTCCATGAGCGCTCGCGCGCCGAGGACGTCGCGCGCTTCTTCGAACGCGGCGCGATCGAGGTCGCGCTCACGCAGCAGCATGCGCACGAGCCGCCGGACCAGCGTCTCGCCCGGATCGAGCGTGGCGATCTTCTTGCCGCGCCGAATCGCGGTGATTTCGTCCTCGCTCAGCCCCGCCGCGCGGCCGATCCGTTCGTGCGCATACCACTCGAAGTCGGCGCGACGGTGTGCCGAAACTTCGAGGATCGCGATTTCGCGCGCACGGTCGGAGAGTGCGGTGCGATAGCGGATGGTGGCGCCGACTTCTTGCAGAGCCGTCCCGACGTCGGGACTCAGCAAGAACGCGTTGAACGGCCCCTCCAGCCGCCCTTCCGCGTCCATCAGCGGCACGAGCTGCGGCCCTTTCGAGCGCGGACCTTGCGTGATCGCGTCGTACAAGCGGCGCTGCTCCGGGGACAGTTCGTCCGGCACGTAGCGATGCAGCCGCTCGGGCTTCATCGCAGGCTCGATCGAAAACGGTTCATCGTCGCGCGGCTTCGAGGAACCGAGCCCCCGGCCCCGTCACGGGGCGAGTTCGAAGGACAGCCGGCGCGTCACCGTGCGCCCTTCGGCCCCGATGGCGGTCACCGTGACCACGAACGGCAGGCGCGGCGGCCGCCAGCCCGGCGGTCCGAACGGGATACGCAGCAGCCCGGAAAATTGGCCGAGGGACGTTTCGTGTAAGCGGAACGGCAGCCGGACGGGCAGGTCTGCGAACGGCGTCACTTCGACGGCACCGGTGTTGGTGGTGGTGACGACCCGGACGTGGAGCAACTCGCCCCAGCGATAGGGCGGCGCTTCGAACGCGACGGCGAGGATCTGCGGTTGCGCGGTTGCGACCACGACCGGACGTGGCAAGGCCGCCACGTACGTTGCCGGGGCAGCGGGCCGGCCTTCGCCGGCGGCGGGTGAGCGAAACGGCCCCAGGCTCAGCGCCTTGAGCTCGCGCGTCTGCGCACGAATGAAGCCCGGCTGGTCGAGGCGATAGTTGTTGGTGAACGCGCGCCGCAATTCAGCGTCGCTCGCAACATCGATGTTTTGAATGCGCACGGAAAGATCGCGCTCTTCGCCGGCGATCTGCCAGGAGACGAAGAGTCCGGTGACGTTCGTGACCGCGAAGAGTGCCGCGGCCGCGATGACGACGAAGCGCGGGATACGGACGAGCGCAGAAGCGCGGCTGACGAGCGCGATCCAACCCAACGTCGCGGGCGTCGTGTAGCGGGAAATCACTGCGGCATCGACACCATAGGCCGTCCTGCCGAACGCCGTGAGCACCGCAACGATGACGGCAAAAACGAACAGACCGCTCCAGGCATCGTAGACGCCGCGTCGCGTCGCGCGCGCGGTTAGCATGCCGAACGCAACGCAGAGTCCGAGACCGAGCAGTTCGCACAGCCAGCGGCCGCCCGCGAGTCCGAGCGGCGAGCCGAGGACCGCGAGCGCGAACTGCGGCAGATCGAGCCACGGCGACGCCGCTTCCGCAAACCAGCCGTGCTCGTCGGGCGGGCGATGATAGCCTTGCGCGTATGCGACGGCGCACGCGACGGCCGCGAGGGTCCACAACACCAGCGCCGCGCTGCGGCGTATCGCCGGCCCTCGCACCAGCAGCACCGCTCCGGCCGGCCACGCCGCAAAACCGAACAGCATCGAAAACGTCGCTGCCGCCGCGCAGCACAGCGCAGCCGCAAACCGCAAGGGGTCCGAAGGGCGTGGTGCGTTCCCCGACAGCGCAACGAGCATCGCGAGCACGAGCGCGTTCACCACGAACCACGACAGCTGGAAGCCCCACAGAAAATTCTCGACTTGCGCGAGCGAGTAGAGCAGCACACTCGCGGCGAGAAACGGCAGCGCTGCCCGTTCGGCGCCGCGCTCGCGCACGAACAGGCGCAGCACGCACAGCTGGCTCAGCGCGACCAAGAGGACGGAGAGCAGCGTTTCAACGCGCGTGTCCCACCCGCTGAGTGCGGCAAGTCCGAGCGCGAGCGCGGTGGGGACGACGCTGCGATGGGAGTTTTGCTGCGCCCACACCTGCGCGGGCTGCAGGTGCCCGGTGTGCGCCGCGATCACCAGCGGGGCCCACAGCCACTCGTCGTAGATCGGGACGTTCGAGACCGAGCACGCGACGAAGAACGCCGTCAGCAGCGGCAAGACGAACGCCAGCGCATACACGATGCGCGCTCGTCGTGTCAATTCCGGGAAGGTCAATGGGCGCTACTTCGCGCCGTTCTGAACCGATAGCTCCCAGCGGTACCCATCGGGGTCGTGGAACCACAAACCCATGTGCGGCGAGCCCGGCGCCGCGCCAGACGCTGCCGTCGACGAACCGCGCGCGCTACGATAGGGAACCGCATCATTGCGACGCGGCGAGCCGCTCGCGGTCGCGCCGCAGAAAGGCGATCGGATGGGACGTGCTCCCTTCGAGCGTGAGGTCCGCGACGATCTCTCCGATCACCGGACAGAACTTGTAACCGTGACCCGAAAAGCCGGCGGCGATCACGATCCGCGCGTCGTCGGGATGGTGGTCGACGATGAAATGCTGGTCCGGGGTGAGCGCGTACATGCAGGCCTTCCCGAACGCAAACGTTGCAGCCGCACCCGGCATCCACTCCTCGAGCGCGCTGCGAACGGGTGCGATGTCCGCGGGCCGAATCTCGCGATCGAGCAGCCCCGCTTCGGTCGTCTCGCCGAAACCGTGCAGCGCAGCCTTGACGCCGTCGCCGAAATCAGGAAACCCGTACAGCGGCGCCGGAAACGTATCGCGCTCGATGAAGAATGCCGGGAAGCGGTCGCGCGAAAATGACGGGACCGCAGGCGCGAACCACAGCTGAACGTTGCGCTGGATGCGCAGCGGCAGACCGAGCTCGCCGGCGACGCCTTTCAGCCACGGTCCGGCACAGAGCGCGAGCGCGCGCGCAAGCACCGTCGTGCCGTCGGCAAGCGTGACGCGAATGCCGTCGCGTTCGGCCGCATACGCGGTCACCTGCAGATCGAACGCCAGCTGCGCGCCGCAGGCTTCCGCGCGCTGCAGGTGCGCTGCGATCCCGGCTTCGGGGAAGACCACTCCCGCATCGCGTTCGAACAGCACGACCTCGCCCGCGCGCGGGACGATCCCGGGGAATCGCCGCGCGGCGGCGGCCGCGTCGTACGTCTCGAGTGCCAGGTCGTGTTCGCGCGCGCTGCGCAGCGTGCCGGCGATTGCTGCGCCCTCCGGAAGCCCGGCCATGATTACCCCAACGAGATCGAGCAGCTGCATTCCGCTGGTACGTTCGAGGTCGGACCACAACGCGTAGGCGCGGCGCAGCAGCGGAACGTAGGCCGCGTCTTCGAAATACGCTTTGCGAATGATCCGCGAACGTCCGGAAGACGCACCGCAGGTGTGCCCGCGCGCGAATTGCTCGATACCGATGACGCGCGCCCCGCGCGCCGCAGCGTGCGCCGCCGTCGCGCTGCCCATGCCGCCGAGGCCCACAACCGCGAGATCGTAGATCATCGCGACCGCGGCCTTCGACGGCCGGAATCGCGGGGCCGGTCGCCGGCTCGACGCCGCGCACCCGAGCCCCGCATTGCGGCCCGAACGTTTGTACGGCGGGGACGATCGTGCACGCCGTTGCCGGACATCAGGCGACGCGACCCGGCGAAAATTGCCCGTATTTCGGGGTCCCGGCGTGTAGGTTCTGAAGGCAGCCCAGAGAAATCGCCACGCCATGATTGAGCGCATCAGGTCTCATTGGTGGTTGTTCCTGATTCGGGGCATTCTGGCGCTGCTGTTCGGGTTGGCGGTGCTGCTGTATCCGGGCGCGGGCCTCGTCGCGATCGCGTGGATCTTTGCGATCTACGCATTCGTCGACGGGATCGTCGCCCTCGCGACGGCGATACGGATGAATCACGCAGACGGCAGTTGGGGCTGGCTCCTTCTTGAAGGCATCCTCGGTATCATCGCCGGCATCTTCGCTGCGGTGTATCCGTTCGCGGCCGCGTTCGCGCTCGCATGGCTGCTCGGCGCGTGGGCGATCATCACCGGCATACTGGCGATCGCGTCGGCGTTCTCGGCGCGCGTGCACATTCCCAACGAGTGGCTGTGGGTGCTCAGCGGCGTCGTCTCGCTCATCTTCGGCATCGCGATCTTCTGGTCGCCGGCGTTCGGGTTGTTCGCGCTCATCTGGATGGTCGCGTTCTACGCAATCCTGGCCGGCGTGCTGCTGATCGGCTTGTCCTTCCGGCTGCGGCCAACAGCGCCGCCGCCAACCCCCGCCGCCACCGCGTAGCCCGCAACGGCGGCTGATCCCCGCTACTCGATGAGCTTGCCGTCGCTGCGGAAGGGATAGGGTCCCGGTGCCGCAGCGGCGGCGGCGATGTGCGTGACGAGCGCTTCGCCGTCCCAGAGATGCAGCGCGAACGCTGCCGGTTCGAGCGACAATGTTTCGCTGACGCCGGGACGCAGATCGAGCGTGACTTGATGCGCGCTCGACGGCGCCGTCATCGCCAGCGAGCCGAACCAGCGCCGTGCGATCGGACGGTGCAGGTGGCCGCACATCACGCGCGCGAGCTACGCATGCGCTCGGTGAACCGCACCGAACCGACCTTAACTCCGGCTTAAGGCCCGGACGTTCGCCCAGCGGGGACCCGCGAACGCCCGTTCAAACAGGCGCCATGAGCGAACGTCGCGTCGGGACTCGCGTCCTGTTGGCCGGCCGCAGCCGGACCGAGCCGGGAGCGCCGTTCTTGGCCGGACCGACGTTCGCGGCGCCCTTCTTCTTCGCCGGCGACGAGCGCGGCGCGCAGTACACCTACGGCCGCTACCACAATCCCACCTGGACCGCGTTCGAAGACGCGCTGGCCGACCTCGAAGGCGGCGAGACGTCCGTGTTCGCTTCGGGGATGGCCGCGATCTCGGCACTCCTCTCGACGGGCCTCAAACCCGGCGATGTGCTGGTGCTTCCGGACGACTGCTACTACGCGACCCGCGTGCTGGCCGACGAGCGCTTGCGCACGATCGGCGTCGACGTGCGGCCGTTCGCGACGACCGCGCTCGCCGATGCGGACTTCGATGGTGTCACGCTCGTGTGGCTCGAAACGCCGACAAATCCGGGCTTGGATGTGTGCGACATAGCGGCGATCGCGCGCCGCGCGCACGCGGCGGGCGCACTGGTCGCAGTCGACAACACCACTGCGACGGTCGCGGGACAGCAGCCGCTCGCGCTCGGCGCGGATTTCTCCGTCGCGAGCGACACGAAGGCGCTTACCGGTCACGCCGACCTCGTCCTCGGACACGTCGCTGCAGCCGATCCCGCGTGGGCTGCGCGCCTGCGCGCATGTCGCACGCTGACGGGCGGCATCGCCGGTCCGATGGAGGTGTGGCTCGCGCACCGCTCGCTGACGACGCTCGACGTCCGGCTCGAGCGTCAGTGCGCGAACGCACTCGCGATCGCGGCGCTGCTCGAGCGCCATCCGGCAGTTCGCATGGTGCGCTATCCGGGTCTGCCGAACGATCCCGCCCACGCGATCGCGGCGCGCCAAATGCAGCGCTTCGGGCCGGTCGTCAGCTTCGAAGTCGCCGATCGCGCTCGCGCAGACCGTTTCTTTACACGCGTGCAGCTCGTCACGGAAGCGACCAGCTTCGGCGGGGTCCACTCGTCGGCAGAACGCCGTGCGCGCTGGGGCGGCGACCGCGTGAGCGCGGGGTTCATCCGCCTGAGCGCGGGCTGCGAGGACCCCGCGGACCTCGTCGACGACATCGCGCAGGCGCTCGACTAGCAAGGTTCCGTCGCCGGAGCGGACAAAGCGTGGGGCATGAGTTCAACGGAGCCTTTTCGGACCTATTCGTCGGTGACGCTGCCGTTGACGGTGCAGCAGCGTGCCGCCGTCGCAGAATCGAAAGGGACTCGGGTCGACAACATACCGACCGACATCGAAGTCTTTCTCCAGATGGACGGCAGCTTCGACTGCGATCACCCCGTCGCGTCGACCTGGGAACTCGATGCACCGGGCCTGGGCAAAGTGCGCGTGACGCTCAATCCCGATTGGACCTACGATTTGGTGTCGCTAGCAACCTAGCGCGCTTCACGCGACCGCGACGCCGTCGCGGATTCGCCAGCGGCCGCGCACCATGACACCTCGCGGCCGCGCGTAGTCGTCAGCGAAGACGTAGCGATCGAGCAATTCACCCGGTGCCGCATTCGCGAGCGGCGGCCGGCGGTCGTCGAGGACGACCAGGTCGGCGCGCAGTCCGGGCGCGATACTCCCAGCGCGCAGCCCGCACGCTTGCGCTCCGCCGCGCGCCGCTTCCGCGTACAGCACCTCACCGCACGAGGCCCCCGGCCCGGCGGCGATGAGCCTTCGCTGCGCGACCAATCGCTGCACGTATTCCAGCCAGCGAAGTTCTTCCGGCGGTGCGATCGAGACGTTGCTGTCGGAACCGATGCCGTACGTCCCTTGCGCAGCGCTGTACGCCGCAAACGGAAAGATGCCGTCGCCCAGATTCGCTTCGGTCGTCGGGCACAGGCCGGCGACCGCGCCGCAGGCCGCAAGTGCAGCGCATTCCGCGCCGTCGAGGTGCGTCGCGTGCACGAGACACCAGCGCGCTCCGACGTCGTGATGCGCGAGCAGCCACGCCACCGGACGCGCGCCGAGCGCATCCTGGACGGCTTCGACCTCGCGTACCTGTTCGGCCGCGTGAAGATGGACCGGCACGTCTGGGGGGCTGCCGGCGAGGAGTTCGCGCAGACCAGCCGGGGTCACGGCGCGCAGGGAGTGCGCGCAGGCGCCGATCACGACGTCGTCATCACCGGCGGCATCCCGCCGCAGCGTTGCCCCGATCGCAAGCACGTCATCGGGTGACGCCGCGAAGCGGCGCTGTTCTTCCCGCAGCGGCGCGCCGCGCGGATCGGACTGCGTGTAAGCGGCCGGCAAGAGACAGATCGCGATGCCGGCCTCGCGCGCTGCGTCGAGCAGCGCGCGCGCCATCGCGGCGCGATCGGCATACCACGCGCCGCGCGGATCGCGATGGAGGTAATGGAATTCGGCGACGGCGGTGTACCCCGCGACGAGCATCTCGCGGTACGCATCGCGAGCGATCGCGCGCAGACCATCGGGATCGAGCGTTGCCGCGAGCCCGTACATCGCGTCGCGCCACGACCAGAAGTCGTCGTCCGCGCGCAGACGCCGTTCGGCGGAGCCGGCCATCGCGCGTTGGAACGCGTGCGAGTGCAGGTTCGCCAGCCCGGGGACGAGCGGACCGCAGCGTTCGGCCCCGCGCGGCATCGGCGCGCCCGCGCGGACGTCGACGATGACGCCGTCCGGCGCGATCTCGACCACGACGTCGGGAGCCCAGCCGCCCGGCAGCAGCGCTTCGGCGGCGAAAAGATGCATCGCCGTCTGCTACGACGCGCAAGGCGCCGGCGCTTTGCCGCGGGGACTCGCCGTCTGTGAACGGAATCCCGGCTGGCGGAGGCCCGCCATGGACCACGGTCTACCTGATTTCGAGGATCGCCTCGCTGCGTTAGAGAGCGAGGTCTTTCGCTTGCGCAGCGATTACAGCGCGGCACGCGAAGCACAAACGCGCGGAGCGGGCGCTCCAGCATCTCCCGAGGTCCACGTTCCGACGGCGAACGTTCCGTTGCATCCGGCCGCCCCACCGGCTCCCAGGCGGCGCGCGACGATGTCGCTGGAAGCGCTCGTTGCGGGACGCGGGCTCCAACTCGTCGGGCTGCTGCTCGTGCTGCTCGGTGCGGCGTTCTTCCTCGACCTGGCATTTACGCGCGGCTGGATCGGCCCCGCGGAGCGCATCCTGCTCGGGCTTGTGGGCGGGGCTGCGATCGTCGCCGCGGGCGCACGCGCCCTACGCGGCGTCTGGCGCTATCTGGCTGAGGGCCTCGTCGGCCTTGGCAGCGGCATCCTCTACCTCTCCATTTGGGCCTCGGTGGCCGTCTTTCCGCAACTGCACGTGGCGCGCGGCGCCGCGTTCGCCGCGATGATCGCGGTCACGGCCTTCCTGGCCGCACTCGCCGCCAGATCGCGCTCGGAGCGCGTTGCCATCCTCGGCCTCATCGGCGGTCTGCTCACGCCGGCGCTCTTGGCTGCAGGCCCGATCGATCACGTCGTGCTCGCCGGATATCTGGTTTCCCTCGCCGTCGTGATGTTCAGCCTCTCGGCGATGTGCGCATTTTGGATCGCCGACGTCGTCGGCTTCCTCGGGATCCTTGCGTACGCGCCCTCGTTCGCGCCCGACGCTACCTGGACGGACGTCGATGCTCTGATCGTTGCCACGTTGTTTTTCGTCGTCTTTGCGGTGACGCTGTCGACCCCGCGGCCCGCAGAACGACCATCCGCGCCCGGCGTCCGCGCCGCTCTGATCGCCATCGCGGCAGGTGCGTACGCCGCCGTCATCGAGGCGATTTTCCAACCGAAACCGCTCACGCTCGGGATCAGTCTGATCGTTCTCGCGGCGGCGCTCTTGACAGCGGCACGCGCACGGGTTCTCCCGCTCGTCCTGCAGGCGACGTATGCCTATGCCGGGCTCGGTGCATTGACGCTCGCGCTGCCGGCCATCCTCCACGACACGATGCTGCTGGACGCGTTCTTCATCGAAGCGCTGCTGCTGTTCGTCGCCGGAACACGCATGAAGAGTGCGCCGGTCGTGGTGATCGCACTCTTGGTCTACGGCTATTCGGCGCTGGCGTTGCTGGTTCTCACAGAGACCAATCCCGGCTTCACGTATGGCGCGCACCTCTACGGAGCGTTCGCCATTGCGATCGCTGCGCTGATTGGGGCTCGCGCGCTATCGACGCCGTTGCCCCGCGGTATCGACCGGGCGCTGCTGAACAAGGCGATGACCATCGTTCTGACGGTGCTCCTCTTCGCGGGCACGACACGTCTCTGCCTCGACGTCATCGGCGGTCCGTTGTGGAACGGGTTCTTGTCGAGCCGCGCCGAGTTCGCACTTTCCGCGCTTTGGACGCTCATCGGCGCGGTGCTCTTTGCGTGCGGGATGCGCTTCGGTTCCGCGCTCCTGCGCTGGGAAGCGCTGATCCTGTTCGCGATTACCGTTCTCAAGGTCTTCGCCGTCGATCTCTCCGAGCTGCAGGCGGAATACCGCGTGGGTTCATTCGTCGGCCTCGGTATCGTGCTCGTCGCCGTCTCGACCTGGTACACGCGAGCTGCCGTGGCCCGCAAGACCGAAGCTGACGCATGACCGCCGCTGACGCAGGCCCGTCGTGGTCGGCGTGGACGACGGTTACACCGGTGATCGCCGTCGCGGCGAAGCGGCAAACGTACGAGCGCGCGCGACTGCCGTTCACGATTTCGGACGGCTCCGGCGCGTACCCCGACGTGCGCGTGATCGATGACCGCGACGCCGAGGTGCCGTTTGCGATCGACCCTGAGCAAGCGCAGGGTGCGACGCGAACGATTCCCCTCATCGATAGCGGTTTCGTCGAACACCAGGGTTCCCAAGCCGTCCTCGATCTCGGCGGCGACGGCGAACTCGTCGACACCGTGCGGCTCGTCGTCAATGACGCCGCGCGACCGACGTACTTCGAGTACGTCACGGTCGACGCGAGCGACGATCGGCGCCGGTGGCGGCGTTCCGATTCCACGTCCGTGATCTATCGCGTGGCGCGCGACGGCGCGTCGGACCGGACGATCCCGATAGCGCCGACGCGCTCGCGTTGGCTGCGCGTACGCGTTCTCGACCCGCACGCCCCGTTCCCGATGCTCGGTGCGGAGGTCTCGCGCACCGCGAATCCCGGACCGCATCTGCTCGCGCTGCCTGATACGGCACCGCCGGCACAAAACACGTCGCACGAGCAAGTCTGGACGTTTGCTTTTCCCGCTCCACGACGCCCGGTGGTCGTGACGTTCTCCGTCCCGCACGGTCCGACGTTTGCGCGCGATGCGACGGCAGACTGGAGCGACGACGGACGCGTTTGGACGCGGGCCGGGGACGGCACGATCGCACGTTTCGCGGACGGTGGGAGCACGCTCTCCATCGGACTCGCACCGCAGACGGCGCGCTACTGGCGCGTCACGGTACGCAACGAAAATGACGCGCCGGTCGCCGGACTTCATCCGGTTCTCCTCGCCGCTGCGCACGACATCGTCTTTGCCGCCATGCCGCGTCGCGCGTACCGCGTGCTGTCGGGCGAGGCGGCGCCCGTTGCGCCGACCTACGATCTTGCGGCACGGCTGACCCACAGCCGATGGACGGCCGAACGCGTGGCGTTGGGTACCTCCATCCCGAACGCGTCGTACCGCGATCCGCGACCGTTCGGCGAACGCTATCCATGGTTGCTGACCGCCGGCCTCGTGGCGCTGGCGCTCATCCTTGCCGGAGTGGCGATTCGGACCATCCGTCAAACCAGCGCCGCCTGAGCATCGTGTCGCGATTTGACACCCTGTGGGTCAACGCGCACCTTGCGACGATGGCGCCCGGCGACGGACCATATGGAGCGATCCCAAATGGGGCCCTGGCAGCGCGTGATGGCCGCATCGCCTTCGCCGGAACCCGCGCCGAGCTGGCCGGCGCGCCGGAAACGTTCGCAGACACCGTCGTCGATGCGGGGGGACGCTGGATCACGCCCGGACTGATCGATCCGCACACGCACCTCGTCTTCGCCGGCGACCGGGTTGCCGATTTCGAACGCCGCGTCTCCGGTGAGAGTTATACCGCCGCAGCGAGCGGCGGCAGTGGGATTATGCGCACGGTCGCGTTGACGCGCGCCGCCGGCGACGCGGAGCTCGCGCGCCAAGCAGGGCGGCGGCTCGAGACCATGATCGCCGCCGGCACGACGACTGTCGAGATCAAGTCGGGCTACGGGCTCGAGCCCGCGACCGAGCTGCGGATGCTGCGCGTCGCGCGCGAGTTGGGACGCGCCCACGGCATCACCGTCCGCACGACGTATCTCGGCGCCCACGTCGTGCCGCCCGAGTTTCGCGAGCGGCGCGACGCGTACGTGACGCTCGTCTGCGAGATGATTCCGCTGCTTGCCGCCGACGGTCTTGCCGATGCGGTCGACGTCTTCTGCGACACGATCGCGTTCTCGCCGGCCGAAGCCGCACGCGTTCTCGACGCCGCCGGCGCGGCCGGCTTACCGGTGAAGCTGCACGCGGATCAAATCGACGACACGGGCGCCGCGGCGTTGGCCGCGCGATACGGCGCGCTCTCCGCCGATCATCTGGAGCGGACCGATGAGGACGGGGTGCGCGCGCTCGCGGCGGCGGGAACCGTCGCGGTGCTGTTGCCGGGAGCGTTCTACAACCTGCGCGAGGTGGAGCGCCCGCCGATCGCTGCGCTGCGCGCGCACGGGGTACCGATCGCGCTGGCAACCGACTGCAATCCGGGAACCTCGCCGATCCTCACGATGACGACGGTGCTCAACCTGGCCTGCGTCCTGTTCGGACTGACGCCGCCCGAGGCGCTGGCGGCGGCGACGCGCAACGCGGCGCGCGCGCTCGGCCTCGACGACCGCGGCGTGCTGCGCGCGGGCGCGCGTTGCGACCTCGCGCTGTGGGATATCGACACGCCTGCCGAGCTCTGCTATTGGCTCGGCGCAAGCGCGTGCGCCGGCGTCGTCGTCGCCGGCGCGCCGCGCGCCCGCTAGCTGGTCGAACCCGGCGGCTCGCCGCGCAAGATGCGGTCGAACAAACGCAGCGTTTCGTCCCATGCGATCGCAGCCGCTTCCGGGCGGAAGCTCTCGCGGTCACGCGACGCAAAGCCGTGTCCCGCGCCCGCGAAAACGCGCAGCCCGTAGTTCTTCTTCGCGCTCGAGAGCGCTTCGCACAGCCGCGCGTGTTCGCTCGGTTCGATCGAGCCGTCGTCGGCGCCGTAGAAGAGCAGCAACTCACCGCTCAGTTCCCCAACGCGGTCCACGAGCGGCGGGAAACGCCTTGCTTCGACCGGCGCGATGCTGCCGCCATAGAAGGATGCGGCGGCGCCGATCTGAGCGGCCCGTGCCGTGGCGGTCAGAAACGCGAGCCGACCGCCCATGCAAAAACCGACTGCGCCCAGCGGCCCCGCCGCAATCTCGCTTTGCACGCGCAGGTACGCGATCGACGTGTCGACGTCGCGCAGCAGCGCGTCGTCGGTGAGCGTCCCCAGCAGCTGCATCACCTGATCGAGTTCGTGATAGCCGAAGACCTTGCCGCGAAACAGATCCGGTGCCAGCGCGGCAAAGCCGTGCTCGGCGAGCCGCCGTACCTCGCTCTGGATGTAGTCGTTGATGCCGAACGCTTCCTGATAGACGAGGACGGCCGGGAACGGTCCGGCGCCCGTCGGGAGCGCGTAGTAGCCGCGCAGGTCGCCGCCCAGCGGAACGAACTCGGCGCGGGCAACGGTTGAGGTTCGCATCGCGCGTCGTATACCCACCGGCGACGCCGGCGGCCTGCCGCTCAGGCGCAGGTCGGCAAGAGGTCCCTCAGCGGCGCGGAAAATGCACCGGCGCGCACGAGGTCCGCGACCCGTTCGATCTGCGGCGCGAGATAGCGGTCGCCGCTGCCGACGCCTTCGGACGCGACGATCGCGAGCGCGCGTTCGAGCTGCTCGGAGGTGCGGAGCGGGCGGCGAAAAGCGATCCCGCGCGCGGCGGCGAGCAATTCGATCGCGACGACGTTGGCGGTGTTTGCCAGCATCGTTTCCAGCCGCCGCGCGCCGTGGGTCGCCATGCTGACGTGATCTTCCTGACCGGCCGAGGTGGGGATGCTGTCGACGCTCGCCGGGTGCGCGAGCATCTTGTTCTCGGAGACCAGCGCAGCCGCGCTGACCTGCGCGATCATATAGCCCGATTCCAAGCCGGGATTGGTAGCGAGGAACGGCGGCAGCTGGCTGAAGGTGGGATCGACGAGCAGCGCCGTGCGCCGTTCGCTGAGGTTCCCGATCTCGGCAATCGTGATCGCGAGCGCGTCGGCGACGAACGCCACGGGCTCGGCGTGAAAGTTGCCGCCGGAGATGACGTCGCCCTGATCCGCAAACACGAGCGGGTTATCCGAGACCGCGTTGGCTTCGTCGACCAGGATTGCGGCGCAGTCGCGCAGCGTGCGCAGACACGCGCCGAGAACCTGCGGGATGCAGCGCAGGCTATACGGGTCCTGCACGCGCCCGCAGTCGCGGTGCGACTCGTTGATGTCGCTTCCCGCCAACAGTTCGCGCAGCGCCGCCGCGACGTCGATTTGGGCGGCGTGGCCGCGGACGGCATGGATGCGCGCATCGAACGGCGTGACGCTGCCCAAGGCGGCTTCGGTCGTCAGCGCGCCGGCGACGATCGAAGCCGCCATGACGTCTTCGGCACCGATCAGTCCATGCAGCGCGAGCGCCGTCGAGACTTGCGTGCCGTTCAGCAGCGCCAAGCCTTCCTTGGCACGCAACTCCAGACGCGGGATGCCCGCTGCGGCGAAGGCTTCGGCGGCGAGGACGCGGCGACCGTCGATGACCGCGTCGCCGACACCGATCAACGCCGCGGCGACGTGCGCGAGCGGCGCGAGATCGCCCGACGCGCCGACCGACCCCTGCGCGGGGATCACCGGCAGCACGTCGCGCTCGAGACACGCGAGCAGCGTTTCGATGACGTCCCAGCGCACGCCGGAATAACCGCGCGCGAGCGAATTGACTTTGAGCGCGACGATCAACCGCACCAGCGGCGGCGCGAGCGGCGGCCCGACGCCGCAGGCGTGCGAGATCACCAAGTTGTGCTGCAATTCGCTCAGCGCCTCCCGCGGGATGCGCGTCTGCGCAAGCTTGCCAAACCCGGTGTTGACGCCGTAGACGCTGACGTCG
>Ga0302178_10001825_pt1 | contig 17455 bp, 23 predicted proteins | sample I_Palsa_E1_3_FD_198790 | JGI IMG/M metagenome (GOLD analysis project Ga0302178, IMG submission 198790) | Peat permafrost microbial communities from Stordalen Mire near Abisko, Sweden - I_Palsa_E1_3 | ecosystem: Environmental > Terrestrial > Soil > Palsa > Peat permafrost | place: Sweden... | reverse complement strand
TCTGACGAATCGCGCTGTTGGCGCCGTCGCAGGCGATGACCAGGTCGGCTTCGTAGGCGGTGTCGTCCGTCGCCTGGGTTTCGAAGACCAGCTTGACGCCGAGTTCTTCGCAACGCGCCTGCAGGATGTTCAGGAGGCGTTTGCGGCCGATGCCGCAGAAGCCGTGACCGGACGAGCGGACCTGCTGGCCGCGGAAATTGATCTCGATGTCGTCCCAGTGGTTGAAGGCATCGAGAATCGCGTCGGCGCTCGGCGCGTCGGCCGCGCGCAGGTTGCCGAGCGTCTGGTCCGAGAACACCACGCCCCAGCCGAATGTGTCGTAGGGCCGGTTGCGTTCGACGACCGTGACCTCATGCTCCGGATTGCGGCCCTTCATCAACAGCCCAAAGTACAGGCCGGCGGGCCCTCCCCCGATACAGACGATACGCATGCTGGCACTCCGGTTGGAATCTTGGAAGTAATTTAGTCCTCAATAGTTTAGATGTCAAATAAATGATGGGGCGTGGAGCGCGAGCAGAATGCAGCGAAGTCTCGACAACATGTGGGATAACCGCATCTGGGTGCACATCCTGTACCGAATCGTCACGGCCTTCCATGTGCTGCACACTGGCCTCGGCTTCAAGCTCGAACTGACGAAGAACGAGGCGTGGGGTGAGCACTCCCGCAAGGAAGCACTGGCCCACGCGGCACTGGTCAACACGCACCTGTCGGACCGCCGCGATTGGCTGCTCGGTGGTGACGAGCCCACCTTCGCGGACATCACGCTGGCAACCGCAATCGCGTTCTCCAAGTTCCCGGTTAATGCCACCCCGCTCGACGAGCGTTTTGAATTCCTGGATGCGTACTGGAAGCGCTGGCAACAACGCCCGAGCTTCAAGGCCGCCTACGCTGACCGTCAAAGTGGCATTCCGGAACTCGACAATCCGCAAGGAAAGTAAGGAAAACAGCTGGCAAGGAGCTCTCCGGAATAGTAGCCATAAGAAATCTATTTTCTTAGCATTCCTAATCCAGAGATGCTCCGACCAGCATGTTGGCCATGCGTTTTCGACGCGCCGCCTACTTCGGACGGCGTGATTTTTTCTGACATTCGCACATGGACAAGGAGTCTCCTATGCAATCGGAAGGTTTGTTTTTACCTGGCAAAATCGGCGCTATTCCCGTGGCGAACCGGATTGTCATGTCGCCGCTAACGCGAGCACGCGCCGACCTGGAGGGTACACAGACGGCGCTTGCCGTCGACTATTACCGACAAAGGGCATCCGCAGGGCTGATTATCACTGAAGCGACCAACATCTCTCGCCAGGGCCGGGGTTACGCCTTTACACCTGGAATCTATACGGATGAACAGGTAGCCGCCTGGCGAGCGGTGACGGATGCCGTTCACGAAGCAGGTGGTCGCATCGTGCTCCAGTTGTGGCATGTAGGGCGGATCTCGCATAACAGTTTGCAGGAGTACGGCAATGCGCCCGTCGCGCCATCCGCAATCCGCGCCGGCCAGACGACCTACACCGAGTCTGGAATGCAGCAACCGTCAGAACCAAGAGCGTTGCGTACAGATGAAATTCCTGGCTTGATTGACGACTAACGTAATGCTGCTATCCGGGCAAGGTTGGCTGGTTTTGACGGCGTGGAAGTACATTCAGCCAACTGTTATCTCCTCGAACAATTTATTCGTGACAGCACGAACAAGCGCGATGACGCCTACGGTGGTTCAGTGGAGAATCGCACACGCCTGACTTTCGAAGTTGCGCGCGCGGTGGCTGACATCTGGGGTAGCGACCGCGTTGGGGTGCGGCTGTCACCGCTGACGATGTCTGCCGGCGATACACCACTCGATAGCGACCCGCAGGGTACATATGGTTATCTGGCCGAGCGACTCGGGACGCTAGGATTGGCTTACCTTCACTGCATCGAAGGGCAGACTCGTGGCGATAACGCGAAAGATACCTTCGACTTTCAGGCCTTACGCCATGCGTTCGGCGGCCAGTACATCGCGAACAACGGCTACGACCGCGACAAAGCGATTCAGGCGGTGAAAGATGAACACGCAGACATGGTGGCCTTCGGGCGTCCTTTTATTGCCAACCCAGACCTTCCGGAGAGGCTGCTCCTGAATGCCCCGCTGGCCGTTGCATTACCGGAGACCTTTTACGGTGGTGGCGCGCGTGGCTACACTGATTTTCCAACCCTTGACCATCAAACGTCCGTCTTGTAGAGACATCGCTTATGGTTCCAGGACAGACGTAGTTCGGCGTCCAACATCTTTTGTGAATGGCCATGCTACCGCCTCGGCCGGATACTTATCCGGCCACTCCCTTGCCGGCAATTCCGTGACAATCATTCGGATTATTGATGTCTCTGCGGTCAGTCGGACGACGGCGTAAGGCATCACGAGCACGACCTTGACGATGTTCCGAGCCGACCTACAATCAAGCGTAACGCAGCCCCCGCCCTGACACCATGAAAATGCCACTTCGGCAGGACTTACGCGCACATTCCGAGTTGCTCGTATACCTCGTTATTTCACAACTTGTTTCCAAGCACGCAACTGGCGACTGGATGTCCGTCGAACACATCGTGGAATCAGTCCAGATGTGGCTACGTTCAAGCAAACGCGATGATGATTTGATTCGGCGAGTTATCGTTGCAACCCGAGCGTGCGAACTCGCTCATCGCATTGAGTCGGGGGCTCCATTTGGCGTTGAGCGGGAGCGTCGTCGCATCTATGTTTGACGAAAATCTGCCCCTTGATTTTGGTTCGGAGGTGGCTCGTGACATCTACCAGCGGTGCTTGAATTTCTTGCTTAGGACACGGTGGTACGTGTGGCCGACAAAATTCAATGAGCCGACGCTGGCCTAGGTCAGGCACCTCCCGGCGAGCATCTATCTGGAGACCCACATGTCCTTCACTGCTGTTTTCCTGAACAAAGATGGCGACCAGTTCACCGCGGAACTGAAACAACTCGAGGACAACGCGCTCGAAGGCAATCCTCTAGCAGAGGGCGAGGTCGTGGTACGCGTTGAGCACTCCGGCATCAATTACAAAGACGGGCTGGCAATTGCCAACCGCAGTCCTGTCGTGCGCGCGTGGCCGATGGTAGCCGGCGTTGACGGCGCCGGCACTGTTGAATCCTCGTCCGACCCAAGATGGAAAGAAGGCGACCGTGTCGTCGTCACTGGCTGGGGCCTTGGGGAGACCCACTGGGGCTGCCTTGCCCAGCGCGCCAGGCTCAAAGCCGACTGGCTCGTCGCGCTGCCGGGCGCTTTCAGCACCCTGCACGCCATGTCGGTCGGAACGGCCGGCTTCACGGCCATGCTCAGCTGCCTCGCCATTCGCGATGAAGGCGTAACGCCGGCGTCCGGCGATGTCCTCGTCACCGGCGCGAGCGGTGGTGTCGGCAGCATTGCGGTTGCCATCCTGAGTTCCTGGGGCTATCGGGTAGTTACCGCAACCGGCAAGCTGAACGAAGCCGAATACCTGCACTCGCTGGGCGCAGCAGAGATTCTGGACCGGGCATCACTTGCGGCGACCGGCAAGCCGCTCCAGAAGGAACGATGGGCAGCAGTGGTCGATTCAGTGGGTTCGCATACGCTTGCGAATGCCTGTGCCCAGACGCGATACGGTGGTGTCGTCACAGCGTGCGGTCTGGCTCAGGGCATGGATTTTCCGGCAAGCGTCGCGCCCTTCATTTTGCGCGGCGTAAAACTCGTCGGCATCGACTCCGTGATGTGCCCGATGGAGCGGCGTACGAGCGCCTGGAACGCGTTTGCCAGCGACTTCGATGCCCGCAAGCTTGATGCGTTAACCACGGTCATTGGCCTAGGTGACGTTTTTGCGACCGCCGAACATATTCTCGCCGGACAGGTGCGAGGAAGAACAGTAGTAGACGTGAATCGGCTTCCTTAAGCAGCAGGCAAGGCCAGAGAACGGCGCGCAATCTTGCCAGAGTAAGGACGACTTTGGGATAACCAACCCGGGAGTCATGCGGATGGAAGACGAGCAGAAAGATGGGCTGCTTGAAACCCGGTTGGTGAAGGTGCGTGGCATCGTGCAGGGCATCGGCTATAGGGAAGCCTGTGTACGCCGTGCCCATGCGCTGGGCGTTACAGGCTGGGTCCGCAACCGCATGGACGGCTCCGTGGAGGCGATGGTGCAGGGCTCACCGGGGCAGCTTGCGGATATGTGCGCCTGGCTAAGTGAAGGTATGTCCGCCGCCCTTGTCGACGGAATTGAGGTGACCGAGGTCGCGCCACCGTTCGCCCGTTTCAAACACTTTGAGCGGCTGCCGACGTTGTAAGTTGTAGCAACCATCAATGGTCGCAAGACGCGCTTCCCATCATCCATTTCGGCCGCTGCGTCGCACGCCAAGCTCTCGTTCTACCGCGTCATTCTCACGACGTTGGACGCGCCATGCCTTGTGGACGCTCCAAAGCGGTATGTCGACCGCCCCCCCTTTTTGGCTTCGTACATCGCCACATCGGCGACGTCGAGCAACTGTTCGACAGTATCGGTCCGGTCGGGATACGTCGCGATGCCGATGCTGACACCAATCTGGAATCGCCCAGCGTATTTCTTGTCACCGACCTCGCGAACGTCTGCAATCATGCGCCCTGCAAGCTGGCGCAACTGTTCGTCGTCACCGATACCAACCGGATGTGCGCATCGGGAGTCGCGACCCGGCGCTTTTCCCGCCAGTCATTTAGCAACTGGCCAAGGTCGCTGCGAAGGCTATCCATGTACCGCTTGCCTTCGTTGGTCTGCACGAGTGCGATGGCCGCAGTTAGATTGCCCGAGCGGGCCAGTTCGATACTGCGGGCCAGTTCCGTCACTTTGCCCGTCGTCGCATGTTCGATACGCCGGACCAGTTCGAGGGACTTTTCATCATTGGCCACCACCTGTGGCAGATGCAGGACGGTGTCATCTAGGTCCTGCACCCCTTGTAGATAGGGCGATAGGTAGCTTTCATCCCCCGTCAGCAGATACCCGCGCTGGCCGGTCTCCGCATCTTCAAGGTTGTGCAATACCCTGTTCGCCGCGCCGAGCACTGCGAACGCCTCTTCGTCGCGCAGACCGTCGTGCACGATGACGCGGGCTTCGTAGACAAACATCCCGGCTGCGACCAGCAGTCCGACGGCTATCGCCACTTAAAGTGCAATAAAGCGATTACGGTCGGCTTTCGCTGAACGGGATAGGCGCGAAGGCAACGTGTTCTCCGTTTCGGCGGCTGGTTGAAAACGACGTCAATGACAACCGCTCGCGAAGGTCATCCCGATAACAGGGTCCCCGATGTCCGGCTGTATTTACACGGGAGGTGCCTCAAACGGAGTTTCGGAGCAACCCCCCGCCGGAAAGGCGCAACCTGTGCGCTAGGTCCCAGTTGCAGCCTCTGCATCGTAATTTGCTAGAGCGACCGCGCGCGACTGCTACTGAAAAGGCGAACTACGAAAAGCAAAATAATGGCGCCTAATAGCGCCGTAACCTCGCCGGGAATGTTCCACCAGCCAGCAAGCGGCGTGCCTTGTACAGGGGGCCGCATTGTGAGTTTTACCAGCGACAGCAGGAGTCCCGGGGGCATTGTCAGTTAATTGTTTCGCGTGATTTGATTCGACCTCTTTACAAGCCGGAGAAAGTCGAAACAGCAACGTTCACCTTTGTACACAAGGCTTGTGCGCTATGCACGCGAGGTTTCCGCCTGATTGTCTTGGGCGCTGGGGAGCGGCCGTCGCACCCCCACTCCTGCATTAGGCATCACAGTAGAGATTGCGTGCTTGAAAATCATCTGCTTCCCGGAGACGGACTGTAAGACAACTACGTATGAGTCGAACGACACGACCTCGCCGCTCAATCTGATTCCGTTGACTAAATAAACGCTTGCCGGAGTCTTTTCCTTGAGTAGTGACTGTAGGAATTCATCTTGAATCGAGGCCTGGTTCGACACGTTTCTTCTCCGCCGTCTCTCGCAACTCTAGCGATTGTACGCTCACACTTTCAGTCAGCGAGGGTGGTGCGGTTGGCGGTTTCGGCTATTGACACCGACACTGTAGCGACCGCACCTAGGTGACCTCGGCCAGAAGACGAGCTACAACGCGCAACACCTCGGGGTTGTGAAGCATGCCCCAGTGACTAACATTCTCGACTTCAATATTGCGATGGTGCTGGATTCGCCAGATATTCGCCGGATTGCGGTTTCTACATTCCGAGCAACCCCTTGTGTCATGCCGCGAACCGAGCGCCCCGTTGGGCACAATCGTTGCGCGCATGTGTGGGCCACATCTTCGTGGTTAGGAGAACACCATGTCTACGTTTGACCCGCAGGGCAACGCTTCTGGTGGAGGAGCACAGATTGTTGGAGCTGGCATGGGTGAAGGCCCTGGTCCAAACATCATGGCGAGTGCAACGTTGGACGGAAACAAGGTCGTGTCGTCCGACGGCGAGGACGTCGGGAAACTATCGGACATCATGCTTGACGTTTGCAGCGGCAGGATTGCGTACGCCGTATTGTCCGAAGGCGGCTTTCTCGGAATGGGCGCCACCCTGCACGCGATACCGTGGAATGCGCTGACGCTCGATACCGACGAGAAGTGTTTCCGCGTCGATATAACCGCCCAGAAAATCAAGGACGAGCCTGGTTTCGATAAGGACCATTGGCCGTCAATGGCGGATTTCACGTGGGGCTCAGAACTCCATCGGTACTACAACCGCGACCCCTATTGGGTTCCGACGGGAGACCCCGTCGGAACGCGGACGATTGATCTCTAAAAAACACTTCTGCGCCGCGTCCTGCTGCCATGGTAGCAGGCGCCGCGTGCCATGGATCAGGGAGGCAATCATGAAAGCAATAAGGAAAGCAGCAGCATGCTCGTCGATATTCCTCGCGCTCACCACTTCTGCGTTTGCACAGGGGACCGGCGGGGCGGGTGGCGGTGGAGGCGGAGGAACTGGCAGCGGCAATAGCGGCGGTCAGGGAGCGGGCATGAGTCGGCCGAACGCGGGCGGCACAACCGGCTCGGTTTCGACATCTAAGGGTTCAGATACGATGAAACCTCAGACCGGCACCTCCCAGAGCAATCGGCAAGCCAAAGGCGCAACCGATGGGGCGGCATCATCTGCGCAATAACCCCACGAGGCATGTACAGGTGCCGTAGCCGGCGACGTACGCCGGTGGACCAAGGGCTTTCGATTCTCGCCCCAGCCTCTGGCGAGGTCCAATGCATCGGTCAACTGCCAGCGTCCCGCCGTTGGTCGCCACTTGCATTTGTCCTGCCTCGGTATCCACAAGTGCGACCGATGGAGGAAGCAAATGCTCAAGGTACTGATTGGACTCTTTACCTCTTACCGAGATGGGGACGATGCACTGCGGGCGATGCAAGCACTCGGCCTGAGCCCGGAAAGCGGCCACCTTTACCAAGAAAGTAAGCGCGAGCCTCCCTCGCATTTAGATTCGGAAACTGCCGACCCGAATTTGCACTCAGAAGAGCGCGCGGAGTGTGCCGCACATGGTGAGTATCTGAACGTCTCGGGCGCAGCAAACCGATACAGCGCAGAATCGGACCATGTCCCACTCCCTACCGATGCAGCCAGCCCGGCAAGCGGAAGCGCAACCGCGCGCACGCTCTTGGTCATTGAAGACATAGGCGGTTTGCGACCCGCTACCGCTTGCGGGGTGTTGTACGACTATGGCGCGGTCGCGGTAAAGGACCCTTCGGGTCACTGGCGCTTCTCACCTCACCGAAATGTCTGCCGTAGCCAAGAGTAAGCAGGACTGCGGGCCGAGAGAGCGTGATCATGTATGCGCTGGGCTTGCGGCACTATCCATGCTCACCGCTTCGTTTCGCGGAGCAGGATATACGGTGCCGCATCGTGCCGGACCTCCAAGCAAGTTCGAGGGCGAAGTGCTACACATCCTTTTGCTGCAACTTTAGAAGGTAAATCCGTCGCTGTTTATTCTTGTACGTGGAGCGAACGAATGGCCAACTTGCTGCTGGTTGAGGACGATGACAATTTTCTTCGGGCACTGGAAACCATGCTCGTCCTTCAAGGACATCACGTACGAATGGCTGGAAGCGGAGCAGAGGCACTCCGTGACGCGTCGCTGTATGTTCCTGACATTATCGTAACCGACGTCGTGATGCCTGCGATGGATGGAATAAGACTGCTGCGTGCCTTGAAGGCAGCGCCGTTGCTTGCCGATATCCCCGTGATTCTGACGACCGGTATCAACGTACCCCGAGACCTGCCCGTGCAGGCTTTCCTGCGGAAGCCGTTCTCCGCAGCCGAGCTGGCGGAACTGATAAACAGGCTTTTGCCATAGCGTCTTCTGACTTCGGCAGCGGATTCAGTGTTGAATCCGGCAGCAATCAATCCGAGCGAGATAAATGTTGCACCGAAACACCCCGCTTCAGCGCAAGGACGCGATGAACGGAGAGACTTTATTGGACGACCGATTTGATAGACGGGAGCTGCTGTTGCATCTCGGGGACATGCTCGAAGCTTTGAGCTGTTTAGCCAAGACGGGTCATCAGAAGCGCTGGTGAGGGCAGCTTGCGACGGAACGGGATTCGTTGCAGGGCTTCGAGTTTCTCCAGGCGCTTTCTTCGAAGATGACAGTCGCCGAGTTCGGCGCACGCGTCGCGAGTGGCGTCTTCCTGTGGCCAAAAGAACTGCTCGATATGGAACTCAACCGGAATGCGCTGGCGTCAACCGTTCAGCAGACCTCTTTGACGGCAACCCAGATGGCTACGCGTACGTCGCTCACATCCAAAAGCGAGTGGCGTGGTTCGCGGAGGGGCTGATGCAGCAGGTCAGGCGGCTCCGTTCGTGCCCTTGCCTTACGTGCGCCGAGATACGCCCGGGGATAAGAAGGGTTGGCCTTGGCCCGGTGCAAGATACGCGTGCAGACGGACGTTCCGCTGCATTGCATGCATGGCACCGGCCCTGAGCGTCTCTGCTCGGATGGGGCCGGGCGTCTCGCGCCATGACGGCGCTGTCCGGCATGCCGTTCGAAACACCCGCCGCTCGTGCCATTGGTGGGGCGATGCTCTATTTTTGCGCTGCCGAAGTGAGCGCAAATCTACAGCGTGATACGTCGTTGATGCTCGTTGACTTCGCTAGGTGCGCCGCGTCACCATTACGGGCACGCCCCCGTCGTGCAAATGGCGTGCCCCGCTGTGCTTCCAAACTTTTGCCGCTCGACCTGAATCAGCCTCGATGCGCTTATAGCTTATAGCTTATAGCTTATAGCTTATAGCTTATAGCTTATAGCTTATAGCTTATAGCTTATAGCTTATAGCGCCATCGCTCGTCATAAAAGCGGGGAAGGTTTCAGAGTGTGCGCGCGCGACCTCGGCTGAATAGTCGCAGAACAGCAAGCAGAATAACCGCGCCAAGAAGCGCCATTAATAGCGAGCCGATTATCCCGCCTCCAAGGTGCAGGCCGAGCGCTCCGCCAAGCCAACCTCCTATGAAGGCGCCAACGATTCCGACGATGATGTCCACGACGATGCCGAAGCCGCCGCCATCGACGATGCGACCGGCCAACGCGCCAGCGATGCCGCCAATAATCAGCCAGAAAATTATTCCATGCGAGACCGGGTCCATATATTCACTCCTAAAGGGCTAATTCCGCATTAGCGGGCAGCAAGCATACCGATGATGAGTCCGCCGACGAACACCATCGCGACCGCCTTCCACGGGCTGTCACGAACGTAGTCGTCGGTCGAGTCAGAGACGACGTGGTACTTTGTTTTAACCACCTCCTGTGCGCAAGCAATCTTGTCCTTCAGTTGGGAAAGCGCCCCAGCACCGTCGGCTTGTTCTCCGTCTGTGCTGTTGGACTTCGCTGCAGCGTCCTTGTCTTGGTGAGATGAACCGGCGGAACTGGACGCCCCAGAGGCCGGCACAGACGACGCTGGCGAGAGGCCAACTGTTGGGGTGGCTGGTAGTAGCGTCTCGGCCATTTGAACCTCCATCCTTTGGTTGAATGTCCAACGGCCAGCAAGTGGCGTGCCGCGCAGAGAAGGCTGAATGCGGCCGAAGGAATCGCTATCGGCGGCGCACGAGACAGGTCGGCCTCGTCGGCCCGCGACGTTTGCCAGTGAATGTTTCGGAGATTGATGCGAGACAGGTGAACAGTCCAGCTTATGAAGGCCGATTCGCCGTCCAGCGCCCCGTCCCGAGCACAACCCCACCAAACGCGTCACGCGTGTGTTGAGTCCATGCATTCCCACTAATTCGGCTCGGGGGCACGTTACCCCTGGAGTGTCGGAAGTTCCCCATCAAATACCGTCCGAGGCGAATGTGCGTCGCGTTGATGCACACGACTCGTATGTTGAGGTCGCGCGCTGATGAAATCGGGAATCTATAAGCGATACCGTATCTTCGGTCACGCCATACTTCAGCAAGAGGACACTCTTTCGCCTGAGCGATATGCAGGCAGCGGGACCCTCACCCGTGACACCACCCGGGTGCATGGTATCGTGGATTTCGCTCACCGAGCGCACCCGTAGCAGCAGAAAGAAATCACAGGTAACGCACACACTGCGACCTGAGCTCATCGGATTGCCATTAGGCCCACCACCTTAACGGACACTATCCGTGTCAGTGGTCGTGCCTCTCGTCGCCGTCTCCGTGGTCACGGTGCCAGTCACCTCGCGGGGCGCCGCCGTCGTGGTCACGGCGCCAGTCGTCGCGAGGCCCATCGTAGTGGGTCCGAGCAAGCGGCCGAACGGTGGTCGAATCATCGTTGACGCGGAGGAAGTCAAAACGAAGGCCGACAAGGGCGGAACTCTTAACGTTGCGGACCACAGGCAGTTGCAGCGCATCCGCACTAAGCTTGCCATGGTTTTTCAGCATTTCAATCTGTGGGCGCACATGAACGTGCTCGAAAGCATCGTCGAAGCGCCGATTCATGTGCTCGGCTTGCCACGGCGCGAAGCAGAGGAGCGCGCGCGTGGATATCTTGAGAAGGTCGGGCTCGTGCCGCGACTGGAAAAGCAGTATCCCGCCCATCTGTCGGGTGGTCAGCAACAGCGCGTGGCAATTGCACGTGCGCTTGCCATGAATCCGGACGTCATGCTATTCGACGAACCTACCTCTGCACTAGACCGGGAGCTGGCGGGGGAAGTGTTAAAGGTCATGCAGAAGCTCGCGGAAGAAGGCTTGCCAGAGGAGGTGTTACGCGCTCCCCAAAGCGAACGGTTCAAGCAGTTCCTCTCCGGTAGTCTCAAGTGATAACGGCTATAGACAGATCTGTTCCGCCTAATCCGGCTGATGTTATTGCGACGCCGACCATAGAGCTCGGTAGTCGGCATCGGCACATGGTTTGCCATCACCGCGGCGTTCTCCAGCTTACTGCCACTTTCAGATATGAACTGCTGCACGGATGGCAACGGCGTTCGCTCTGGGCCTGACAGACTATATTCCGCGACTACTTAGTAGATGCCAGTGAGTCGCGTGTCATGACAGACTTTTTTCTCTCGGATCACCCCTCGACTGCTCGGTTTGACTAGGAAAAAATCAAGATGTACGCTGTACATCTATGGCCTTCCCAGCAAAAACAGATTCACGGAAGATTCTCGACGCCGCAATGATCTTGCTGGCGCGCGACGGATTGCGCGGCATGTCGCTTCGCGCAGTCGCGGCTTCCCTGAAGATCGCCCCGAACGCGCTCTATCGCTATTTCAATGACCACGCGCACCTCGAGGCTGCGGTTGGTGCGGAGGTATCGCGCATGCTGCATGCAGTCTTGCGCGAGGCGGCGCACGGCCGCGAGCCAGATGCGGCAATCCGGGCCATGGCAAAAGCGTATTTGAAGTTCGCAGGCGAGAACCAGTTGCTGTACGAAGCCTTGTTGATTCGGCGTCCTGTGTCGGGGGATGAAGCCGTCGACCCCGAGCAGCTCTGGTTGTTCTTCGTCGGCCAGGTCGCTCGGGTCGCCGGTGAAGCCAAGGCACCCGAAACAGCAGTGTCCCTATGGGCCTTTCTTCACGGGATGGCTGCACTGCAATCAGCGCAGCTCTTCGGCACCGAGAAGCCCATCACCAGCTTTGAATTCGGATTGAACGCGTGGCTTTGCGCCGCGCGTGAATTGCGACCGCCGGGGACTTGATGAAAGCGAGCGGCTTCGATTCCACATACGGCGGGGATGTTGAATCCAACAATTTTGAGGTGCTGATGAATAGATACAGGAAATGCCTGATTCCAGCGGCGATGGCGATCGTGCTTTTGCGTTGTTTGTTGTGCCAGGCGCTCGCGCAAACCCCGCCGCCGCCCGAAAACGCGGCTCGCGCGACCATCGCCGAGACGCAAGCGATCGCTCCCGGCGGGATCGACGAGCTGAAGGCCGTGGACATTGGCGGCATCAAGCAGTGGATCAGCGTGCGCGGCAACAACCCGGCCAATCCGATCCTGCTATTCATCCATGGTGGTCCTGGCTCGCCGATGATGCCGGAGAGCTGGATTTTCCAACGGCCGTGGGAGGACTTCTTCACCGTCGTCCAATGGGATCAGCGCGGCTCCGGCAAGACTTTCTCCGCCTCTGGCCGACAACCCGACACATCGATGACGCTCGAACAGATGCAGGCCGACACCGAACAACTGATCGATCTGCTTAGACAGACATACGGTAAGAAGAAGATTTTCCTCATGGCGCACTCATTTGGTAGCGTGCTTGGCGTGCGAGTCGCCCAGCATCGGCCTGATGCGCTCTATGCCTATATCGGCGTGGGGCAAATGGTGAACGCGCGACGCAACGAAACCGTGGGCTATGAGGAGACCTTGGCTCAGGCCGAGGCGGTCGGCAATCAGACCGCGATCGAGGAGCTGAAAGCTCTCGCTCCCTACCCAAGCGCGGATGGATCGCTTCCTCCGCTGTCCAAGATATCGGTCGAACGAAAATGGGATGTGGCACTGGGCGGCATGAGATACGGCCGGACAACCGATCCTGAAACAGCTATTCGCTCTTTGAGCCCGGCCTACAGCGATTTCGATGTTCAGTCGGCGGAATTGGGCGAAGCAAGTTCCGTTGCGATTCTCTTGCCCCAGCTCATATCCGTCAATTTCGACAATATTTCAGCCTTCAAATGTCCCGTTTTCTTCTTTGCTGGGGCGACTGATCGGACCACACCTACCATTCTTGTAGAGACGTTTTACAAGCACATTCACGCGCCTGTGAAGAAATTCTTCAAAATCGACCGGGCGTCGCATGACGTCGTGTTTGACTCGCCCGGCGAGGTCCTGGTGGATCTTGTCCGTGATATACGCCCACTCTCACAAGGCAACGCCAGCTGCTGGTAGATAAAGCCGGATTGCTATGCCGTTGATGGTCGTCCGCATAGGATCTTGGAGCGTCGATGGCCGGCCAGCAGGGTCCGGCCATCGAGATGTGGACTCGATTCGGCTGGCGGGATACCATACGCGCATGGAAGATCGTCAGTCGCGATTGATGGCCGAGCGTACCCGGATCGAGAAATAAGGAGTAGAAACTGTCACCTCTCCTATCGCTTTTTGCGGACAGCGTGCGAGTCTTCTATCCATGTTTTGGGGTAAACGCTAAACCGTCCAAAGCGGTTTACCCTCCCGTTCTACTCAATAAAGGTGCGGAACGCTTGTCTTTACTTTCTCCAACACTCGTTCTCGTTGAAAACCGGCTCCTCTTGCAGGGGGTCTGTTGTTAGGCCGCGTCGGCGTTGCGGCCGCCCTGGCATTGCTGAAATTCCTCGCAATCCTTCCCTATGGCTTAACTGCCCGTTTCGGCGATGGCCTGGGCTGGCTGCTCTACCAGTTGCCCAGCCGGCGTAAGCGCATCGTCCATATCAATCTTGGGCTCTGCTTTCCCGATTGGAGCGCCGAACGCGTCGAAAGCGTGGCGCAGCAGCATTTCCGTCATGCGATCCGCAGTTACGTGGAGCGCAGCGTCCAATGGTTCGGTTCGGCGGAGAAGCTGAAGAAGCTGGTGATCGTAGAAAGCGAGGTCGACTTGTCGGACCCGGACATGCCTCCCACGGTGCTGCTTGGCGCACACTTTGTTGGCATTGAAGCGGGCTCGGTATTCATCAATTACGCGCTGGGCAGGACCTGCGGCGCGTTGTATCAGCCAATGTCCAACAAGGCGCTGGATGCTGTTGCCCGAACCCAGCGTGGCCGTTTCGGTTCCGAAATGGCCAGCCGCGCCGACAGCGCGCGCATCGTGTTGCGATGGCTTCGCGACAAAAAGCCTGTCATGCTCGGCGCGGATATGGACTACGGACTTCGCAATTCGACTTTCGTCCCTTTCTTCGGCATTCAAACCTGCACGCTGACTGCGGTCGGACGGCTTGCAAAAACCGGTCAGGCACAAGTGCTGCCGTTTATTGGCGAGGTGCTGCCGAACTATAGAGGCTATCGGTTGAGAGTATTCAAGCCGTGGCAGGATTACCCGACTGGCGATGACGCGATCGACGCGCGTAGGATGAACGCTTATCTGGAAGAGCAAATCCGTCGGATGCCTGAGCAATATTACTGGGTCCATAAGCGCTTCAAGACCCGGCCGCCTGGCGAAGCATCGTTTTATTAACAATGCGGCAATCACACAGTGAGTCTGGAGCACGCTTGATCAAATTAACATCGATACATCGGGACTGGATCGTCGATATGACGCCGGATACGCTGCCCGACGGCTTTTCGGCTAGCGCATGGGTTCAGCGCGAAGCGGGTGAAGGCGAGACCCAAGGTGAAAACTTCATTTTCTCCGACCTCGGACATTACGCTACACAAGGCGAGGCGGCGAGCCGGGGCGAATCCTGGGCGATTCGCTGGATCAACGAGAACGATTACTGATAGTTCCGGTTCGGCGGTAGGAAGTTTGCCGGACGACGCGCTTTTTTCTAAAACGCTGGATGACGCTATATCTCGCAAGCACCGAAATGCTCGTCGCGATGCGATTCATACGCTTTCGAGCATCGTCGGAGCCATCGTTCTGGCTCGCGCGGTTGATGACCCTGAACTCTCGGAAGAGATTCTTCGTGAGGTGCGAGCGGCTCTGGACTAAATACGCGTCTATCGGCCGATAGCACCAGTTCGATGAAGTCTCCTTCATCGGCCATCGCGGACATCCCAATGTCACCCGCTTCAGCCATCGACGAAAGGCTGTTTCGATTCGTCAAGTACCCGTCGCGTCGCAGCACTCACTCGTTCACAGCGCGATCTATGCAGGAATGTCCCGCACCACTTCGGTCAACTTGCCGGAACTGATTTCGTAGAAGAAGCCGTAGAGCTTGACGTGCTTCGGCACTGCCGGGCTCGAACGAAGCAACTTGATGTCATAGTTGAGAGACTCCTCGAAATCCATGATGGCGAGGCTATCGTGATCAAACAACGTCGAGATATCGGCATGATGATGATCATGAAACTCCTCGACCATCAGCTCCGGTGTCAGGGTCGTCGTACCGCAGAACGAGTGATGAACTACAACGACGTTTTTGACATCAAATAGATAATCCATGGCTGCTACGGACTGTAGAGCGAAGGCGGCGCGTCCACCCGCGTTGGTCGTGGCAAACAGTGTTCGCGTGGATCCAACTCGGGTGCCATTTTCGTCGGTGATGATTTCTCCCGGGTAGACCTCGTCCCCAAAATAGTCGGCGACGGCCTGTGGGATTTCGACTGCCCGAGGGTCGAAGCAGTGGATCACAAGTGTCTTCATCGGGATGGCCTGGTTCGCGCCCTCGAAGGCCTTCATATCGAACCCGGGTAGATTCCTGTACTCGTAATCGCTGTACTTGCCCATTTTCTTGCTCCGTCGGCGTTTAACCAGGGTATAGGAAATCGCCCCTGGAAGTTGCTTTCGAATCCCTATCTTGTCGAAAGCATCCGGTCAAAAAAGACTACTTTTGAAAAAGCTAGAACAGCCGAATTGGCCGAGCACTCTCCGAACTGGCGGATCAAATGACCCTTGAACCTCGGAAGCAGCCGTCCTGTGGCCGAGGCGACGTTCGTCCGTCAAGGGTTGTTTGCGGGCGTCGGGGATGCATTCGATTCTGGGCGAGTTTCGACGCGAAAACATCATGGGCCGTGGCAATTCAATTATTCCCTTCGGTCAACCATGCGTCAGCCCCGAGCTGATTCGTACAGATCTGATTGGCGAGATCGTCTATCGATGTGCGAGTGTCGGGAAAGCGACCTGTAGCCGCCTTACCTACGTCGATGCCCCAATGTCCGCAATGGCCGACCGTGCTTACTACGTATTGCACGAATCTGCTGCTGTTTCCTATTCCTGGGTGGCCGGATGATGGAGCTATTCCAAACCAACAGGAGCAGCGCCATGGAATTCCTCCGACTCGTTCGCATCGTTCTTTCCAGCTTCTTCGGCGTGCGCAAGCGTGCGTCGCATGAGGCGGACATTGCCAACGTGAACTTTGTCCTGCTGCCGTTCGTGGCCGTGTTCATGGCAGTGGTCATCGGCGCGATCATATTCGGCTTTGTGCACCTGGTCGCGGCCTCGACAAGCGCAATGCAGGGCTTCTGATCCGCGGTTCGCTGCATTGGCCGCGCAACCCGGCTGCTATTGGCGTGTATGGCTTAACAGCAACGGGCTCATCACGGTCGCGCTGAACATCAATCAGATGGCCGCGTGCACCGCCGGGTCATCGAGAATCTCGGCAAGGGCACGTATGGCTCCATCAATCTTGACGCTCCAGGGATGCCCAAAGTTGATCCGGACGCAATTCTGAAATGCGTGCCTGGCGGAAAAGATCGGACCAGGCGCGATGCTGATACCACGGCCGATCGCGAGCCGGTGCAGCGCCATTGCATCGACCGCGTCCGGCAATTGCAGCCACAGGAAGTAACCGCCCGCGGGCGTCACCCATCGGACCTCACGCGGCAGGTAACGCAGCAAAGCCGCCTCCATGGCTGCACGTTGCGTCTGCATCGCCGCGTGCAGGTTGCGCAGATGCCGGTCGAACCCGCCGTGCTCCAGGTAGTCCGCAATGCCCGCCTGCGCAGGGGTGCTTGCCGAGAGCGTCGTCATCAGCTTGAGCCGCTGCACGCGATCCGCGAAGCGTCCAGCGGACGCCCATCCGATACGATAACCCGGTGCAAGCGTCTTCGAAAACGAACTGCAGTGCATGACCAGTCCGTTGCTATCGAAGGCTTTCGCAGGGAGTGGCCGATCACGGCTGAAGTGCAGCTCCTGATAAACGTCGTCCTCGATCAGCGGTACGTCGCGCGCTGCAAGCATGTCAACGAGCGACTTCTTCTTTTCGTCGGAAAGGGTGACGCCGGTCGGATTCTGGAAATTGGTCATGAACCAGCATGCGCGAATCGGATGCTTGTCGAGCGCAGCGGCGAGGGCGTCGAGGTCGAGGCCTGTGACCGGATGGACCGGAATCTCGACCGCGCGCAGATCGAGCCGCTCAATGGCCTGCAAGGCCGCGTAGAAGCCCGGCGACTCGACCGCGACGACGTCGCCCGGACGCG
>Ga0302178_10001823_pt1 | contig 17472 bp, 19 predicted proteins | sample I_Palsa_E1_3_FD_198790 | JGI IMG/M metagenome (GOLD analysis project Ga0302178, IMG submission 198790) | Peat permafrost microbial communities from Stordalen Mire near Abisko, Sweden - I_Palsa_E1_3 | ecosystem: Environmental > Terrestrial > Soil > Palsa > Peat permafrost | place: Sweden... | reverse complement strand
TTGTTCGAATCGGCGGTCACCGAGATCTGGGCGAGGCCCGAGAGGCTATCCAGCAGGTTGTCACGCTGGTCCAGCAGATCGTTGGGGCTCTGGCCGGCCTGGGTGGCCGTGATGATCTGGCCGTTGAGGGTGGCGATCTGGCTGACGTCCTGCGAGACCTGCCCGTTGGCGCCGGTCAGCTGGCTGAGCTGGGTGGCGGCCTGGCTCTGCACGGTCTGGATCTGCTGGTACGTCGAGTTCAGGGTCGACACGAGCGTCTGGCCGTCGCTGACGACCTGCTGCTGAGCGGACGAGCTGGTCGGATCGCTGGCCAGTGCGGACCAATCCGAGTAGAAGCCGTCCATCTCCGATGCCACGCCGCTGGTCGGCGAGTCCGAGAGGGCCGTCTGGGCCTGCTGCAGCGCGGAGGAATTGGTGTTGGCGGCGCTGGTCTGGCTGTTCTGGGCGCGGTACTGGGTGTCCAGGAACTGGTTGCGGATGCGGCTGATGGAGGTGATATCGACGCCCGTGCCGAGATCGGCGCTGGCACCCTGCACCGACAGCTGCGGGATCTGCAGCGAGCTCGACTCCGCCGTGTTGACGACCTGGCGGGTGTACCCCGCCGTGTTGGCGTTGGAGATGTTCTCGCCGGTGGTGTCGATCGCCGCTTGGGCGGCCTCGAGCCCGCTCAGAGCGGTCTGGTAACCGGTGAAGGATGGAATCGTCATGGGGAACTAGACCTCCAGGTCCAGCATTCGATGGCGACCGGACAGGCGGGGAGCCGCCATCCGGTGGTGGTCGCCGGCGGCGTCGTAGCCGAGGTTGCGGTCGCCGTCAGTGAGTCGCAGCAGGTGATCCAGGAACGACAGCTCCTGATTCATCAATGCCCGGTTGACGTGGTGCTCTCTCTGGACCTCGTCCAGCAGTCCCCGCAGCTCGGCGCTGCGTGCGTGCGCGTCCGGCGCCCGGAGCGGGTCCATGACGGCGTCCAGAAGGGTGATTGAGACCGCTGTCGCCGCCACTCCCAGCCTGGCGCCGGCGCGTTCCAGCAGCCGGGCTCGGTCCCGCTCGATCATCGCCCGCCGCTGCAGCTCCACCTGGAGCAGACCGGTCAGCGAGACGACGTTCTGGACGTCCCGCAGGCGAATCGCGGCGCCCTGCTCCAGGACGATCTGGAGCAGGCGGCGCGCTGCGATCAGCTGAGCGTCCAGGTGAGCGATGACGTCGCTGGTGAGGATCATGTCGGACTGGTCTGACTGCTCCAGGAGCGCGCTCATGATGTAGTCGCGGCCTTCGGATTGGCCAAGGCCGGGTCAAGCGACTGGGCGATCTCCATGGCGATTCCGGTGCCGCCGCTCGACATGACGCCGGAGGTCAGAGCCGTCGGCAGCAGCGACGAATATGCGCTGATCCCGGAATCGGCGCCGGTGAGGCCGCCGGTGGCGTCGCTGGAGGAGTCGCCGGAGTCATCGCTGGAGGAGCCGCCGAGGCCGTCGTCGTCGCCGCTGGCCCCGGGGACCGTGGCGGTCATCGCCTGGGCGAGCTGGTTCATCAGGACGTTCTCGAACGCCAAACCAGTCTGGTATGCGTTCTTGGCCGCCTGATTCCCGTTGCGGACGCTCTCGGGCTCCAGCGCAGGATCGACCGGCGGCGTGTTGGTGGCCGGCAGCACGGAACCGAGCGAGACTGAGGACAGGGCGCTCATTTCTTCAGCGTGTCGGCGATCTGGAGCATCTGGCTCTGGTACTGAATGGCCTGGCTGGCCATCTGATAGGTGCGCTGCGCGTTGATCATGTCGGTCATCGCGGCATTGGCATCGACGTTGGAGCCCTCCAGCGCGCCCTGCTGCAGGGTGGAGCCGGTGGCGGCGCGGGTGGCGCCGCTGCCGGCGGTGACGCTGTATGTGTTGTCACCGTTGGGCTGCAGCTGGTCAGGCGCCGGGACGTTGACGATTGCGATCGTGCCGAGCTTCTGGCCCTTGGAGCTCACGTTGCCGTTGGGGTCGATCGTCACGTCCGCGGGGCTGTCGCCGGTGGGGAGCTTGATCGACGGAACCAGCGGGTTTCCCTGCGTATCCGTGATCTCGCCCTGGGAGTTGGTCTGCAGCGTGCCGTCACGCGTGAGCCCGATGCTGCCATCGTTGCGGCGAACCTGGAGAAAGCCCTCGCCCGAGATGGCGACGTCGAGTGGCTGGCCGGTGGTGTCCAGCGCGCCCTCGGTCTGGCTGCGGCCGATGATCGACGAAGCCGCGCCGGTTCCGGTGGCCATCGTCGTTCCGCTGGCCGAACCCGCGCCGCTGTAGAGCAGATCCGAGAAGCCGACCTCGGTGGACTGATAGCCCGGGGTATTGAGATTCGCCAGATCGTTGGAGATGGCGTTGAACTGATTTTGCTGCGCCTCCATACCTGAAGCCGCGGCGTACAGACCTTGCAACATCACGTACCTCCGAGAGAGCCGACGCTGGTCGCGTTCTCCTGCATCGTCTGGTCGATCGACTGGATGGCGCTCTGACCGGCCTGGTAGGCGCGGAGCGAAGCGATCATGTCTGTCGTGGTCTGGATCGCGTCCACCCCGGACTCGTTGAGCTGGCCCGACTCGACGGTACCCGTGGCACGGCCGGACGCGGCGCCGGTGAAGAGGTTGCTGCCCTGCTCGGCGGCATTGGGGACGTTGAACACGCCGAGGGCCGACGTGCTCACGGTCCCCTTGGCACTGACCGTGATCGGCTGACCGGTCTGGCCGAGGACGAGATCGCCGTTGGCATCGACCAGCTGGTTGGACGCGTTGGCCTGAAACTGGCCGTCCCGGGTGTACTGGACACCGCTGGACGTGCGCACCCCGAAGTACCCAGTGCCGGAGACGCCGAAGTCCAGCGGCTGGCCCGTCTGCTGCAGCGGCGTGGGCGCCGACGCGGTGACCACCGTGTTCGCGGTCACGCCGGTGTCCAGCGAGCCGATCGGCTGACCGGTGGCGCTGTTGGACATCAGGATCGCGCCGAAGCTCTGCTGCGCGACCGACTGGGGCTGATACCCGGGCGTGGAGGCGTTCGAAAGGTTGTTCGAGAGCGCGTTCTGGCGAACCTGCTCAGCGAGCATTCCGGAGGCGGCGATGTAGAGACCTGGGTCCATCGTAGGGGGATGATCGACAGGTACTGCATCATTCTTGAGTACATGCAGCCGATGTCCGTCGACTTCCGCGTGCTGCGCACGCTGCTCACGCCTGAGATCAACATCGTGGTGGGGCGAGCGATGATGGCGCGCGTGGTCGTCGCCGACGGCAGCGGGCGCGGCTCGCTCAGCATCGCCGGCTATCTGCTGGACGCCGAGCTACCCAAGGATGTCAAGGCGGGCGACGACCTGCGGCTGGTCGTGCGAGACGTCAACTCCGAGCGGGTGCTGCTGGGCATCTCCGACGCCCAGGCGGCACCGGTACCGGTGCCGGTGCCGCTGGCGGCGCCGGTGACGATCCCGCTGCCCGGCGGTGGCAACGTCCAGGTCACCGAGCGTGACGCCGACGGCGCCCAAGGCGCCTCGCCTGACGCGCACACGTTGAGCCTGCGCTACGACGCCCCGGCGCTGGGCCCGATCGACATGCGCTTCGAGCTTGATCCCACCTCCCTGCGCCTGGGCGTGACCGTCGCTCCCGGCGCCTTGGCGGCGGCCCAATCCGACAGCGACGACCTGCGCCAGGGGCTGGCCGACGAGCTGCAACGCACGATCTCGTTGACCGTGTCGGCCCGCCGCCAGCCTCTGGACATCTATGCCTGACAACGAGCCACGGCGGCACGCCCACGCGCTCAGCTATCAAATGGGCGAGAGCGCGCCCACGATGACGGCCACCGGCAGCGGCCTCGTCGCCGAAAGGATCCTCGCGGTCGCGCGCGAGGCGGGGGTGCCGATCCGCTCCGATCCGGCGCTGGCAGAGGCGCTGACCAAGCTGGATCTCGGCGCCCGGGTGCCCGAGCCTCTATGGAAGGCGGTGGCCCAGGTCCTGGCCTGGGCCTACCGGCTCGACGTCGAGGCGGCCCGCCGCCACGGTGCCTGAGGGCGCCCCGCCACCTCAGAGCCACCACCACCCCTCAACTTCTCGCCTGGGCGGCCGATGATGACAGTGCTCCCTCGGTAAGGATTTCGTATGGCCCTACGCCTGACAGGCACCACTCTGAAGCCCAGCAGCCCGGCGCTGGGGACGGAACTTGCCGTGACCGCGGCGACGCTGGCCGCGCACGCCGACACGACGCTGCGCCGCGGTGACATCGACGGCTACGCCGGTCTGTTTCAACAGGCCGACACGCTGGTCGACGCGCACCGACGGTTCGAGGCCTCGCTGGCCCTCATCGACGCCGGCATCCGCGCCACCCGTCAGGCGTCAGAGGGACTGGCCACTCGCATCTTCGTGGCCGTCGGCGCTGCGGCGCTGAGCATGCTCGAGAGCGAGCCGAGCGAACCGCTGGTCCTGAACCTCGCCGGTGTCGCCTGCTACGAGCTATGGAGCCTCGATGCCGCCCACGTGCTGTTCAAGGCCGCGCGACGTCTGGACCCCAACCTGCCTGACGTGGAACGTAACCTCGCCGAGGTGGCGCGGCGGCGTCAGGCCGGCCGCCGCATGAGGCCGCTGCACGCCGCCGTCCCGGGCCTGGCCAGCCGTGCCCGTGTCGTCGCCAAACGCGCCCGGTCTGCCACCGGCCTGACGCTCGGCCTGTGCATGATCGTGCGCGACGAGGAGCAGATGCTGCCCCGCTGCCTCGCCGCCGCCGCCCCCGCGGTCGACGAGATCGTGATCGTCGATACCGGCTCCACCGACGCGACCATCGAGATCGCGCGTTCGTTCGGAGCCCGCGTCATCGAGCAGCCCTGGACCGGCTCGTTCTCTGAGCCGCGCAATGTCTCGTTCGAGGCGGCCACCAGCGATTGGCTGCTGTACCTGGACGCCGACGAGATCCTGACGCCCGAGGATGCGCCCCGGCTGCGGGCGCTCACCGGCCGAACCTGGCGTGAGGCGTTCTACCTGGTCGAGACCAGCTACCTGGGTGAGATCGGGGACGGAGCGGCGGTCGTCAACAACGCGCTGCGCATGTTCCGCAACCGGCCGGAGTACCGGTTCAAGGACCGTCTGCACGAGCAGATCGCTCACACGCTGCCGACCTACATTCCGGGCCGCGTGGAGCAAACCGGCGTCCACATCCAGCACTACGGGTACCTCGGTTCCGTCCGCGAGGCCAAGGAGAAGTCCCAGCGCAATGTGGAGCTGCTGCGCCAGCAGGCCGCCGAGTCCGCCCCTACGCCCTTCCTGCACTTCAACCTCGGCTCGGAGTACGCCGCCGCTGGTGATCATGCGTCCTCGCTGACCGAGCTGCAGAGCGCCCGGTCGCTGCTGGTCACCGAGGGCAACCTGCAGAACTGCGAGTACGCGCCCGCGCTGCTCAGCCGCTTGGTGATGGCGCTGCGGATGTGCGGGCGACTGGCCGACGCCGAGTCGACCGCAGCGGAAGGGCTGGCGATGTTCTCAGATCTCACCGATCTGGTTCTGGCACAGGCCCGGATCGCGCAGGCGCTCGGCGAGGAGGAGCAGGCGGTGAGCCTCTATCAACGGTGCACCGAGATGGGCGATGCGCCGTCCAAGTACGGCGCGATGGTCGGGGGCGGAACGTTCCTGCCCCGCCTCGCCCTGGCTGAGCTCTACCTTGAGCGCGGCGATGCTGGCAGCGCCCGGGCGGCCCTGGAGTGGTGTGTGACGAATCATCCTGAGTTTCTGGCCGTGGCCGCCCCGTACGCGACGGCGATGCTGCGTGACGGTGTTGACCCCAGACAGGTCCTGCAGGAGCTGGAGCGTCTGGACAGCCTGCCCGCGATGGTGCGAGTGACGGTGGCCGCGGCTCTGCGACAGGCCGGCGCCACGACGGCGGCCGCCGAGCAGTACCGCCTGGCGCTGGCCGCGTCGGCCGGCAACGCCCGCATTCGAACCGACCTGGCGGAGCTGCTGCTGGCCTGTGGAGAATGGGACGAGGCGGTGCAGGTGGCGGGCCAGGTACCCAGCGACGACCCGCACGGAGGACTGGCCGTCCGGCTGGAGCTGTGTGGTCTGATCGGCCGGGCGCCGGGCGACGCGGTGACCGCAGCGCTGCTGCGCGCGCGTGACGCCGGCCTCTCGGCCGCCGAGCTGAGCGTGTTCGAGAGCTGGGACGCGATCACTGCCGGGGCGGACGTGCCGCCCGGACTGTCGGTGGCCGGCGCACCGCTCCTCGGCGTGATCCTGGAGATGCTGCTGCGCGGGCGTGACGTTGAGCGCTTCGAGGCGCTGCTGCCGGTGCTGGAGGGCTCCGGCCTGGATCCACGTGAGCGTCGGGAGCTGCTCGCCGAGATGTACCTGGGCCAAGGGCTGCTCGCTCGTGCCGCCCAGGAGTGGATGGCCGCCTCCCAGCCCCAGCCTGACTCACGGTCGCTGATCGGGTTGGCTCAGGTGGCCGAACGGCACGGCATGGCCGAGGATGCCGCCAACTTCGCCACCGGAGCATTGGAGCTGGACCCTGACTGCACCGCCGCACGGCACCTCCTGGGTCGCATCAGTCAGACCCGGAGTCCGGTGCTCGCCGCCTAAGTGGTGCACTGAGGGCAACCGCAGAAATGACTGCGGGAGCCCTGAGATCGATGTCCACCAGGTTGGACAGATTGATGAACTCGCTCAAGTTGTCACCCCCTGCGCTCGATTACCGGGGCAAGGACGGATGTCACACCGCCTTCGCCGGCGGTGGAACCCACGGATGTCACACCGCCTTCGCCGGCGGTGGAACCCACACCGATGCACCCCACCATGATCCTACGCGCACCAACCCAGATTCCCGCACCCCGCCGCAGCCGATTCACGGCGGTAGCCCTCGCCGACCCGCCGGCGGAGGTGCTCGACGCCGTCGGGACGGCCGCCGACGTCTACGAGCAACTTCAGGCCACCGGACACCACGTGCATTTCGACCTGAAGGCCAACTCAGGAGAACTGACCATCCAGCTTCTCGACGCCGACGGCAACCTGCTGCGCACCCTCTCGCCGGGCGAGTTGCTCGAGATCACAACCGGCGCTCCACTCGCCTGACCAACCGAAGGATCTGAAAGCCACTCATGTCGACAAGCTCAGTCGCATCCACCACCAGCTCCACCAGCAGCGCGGGGCTTCAGCTCAACTCCTTGGGCACCGGCTCGTCAAGCCAGATCACCGGCCTGGCGTCCGGGCTGAACACCGACGCGATCATCACCGAGGAGATGGCGATCTACCAGCAGCCGGTGACCAACCTGCAGAATGAGTCAAGCGGCCTGACAGCGGCCAACACGCAGCTGACGAGCATCCAGACGGCGCTGCAGACCCTGTCCGCCGACGCGCAGGCGCTCGGCGATCCGACCCTGTTCAACACGACGCAGGCGGTCACGTCCTCCGACCCCACCCGGGTGTCGGCGACCAGCAGCACCGGAGCCGGCATCGGCGGCTACCAGGTGTCGGTGACCGCGCTGGCCAACTCGGCTCAGCGCACCTTCAGCTACTCCAGTCCCGCCGCCGCCGACACGGTCACGATCGACGGGCAGCAGGTCTCGGTAGCCGCCGGGGAGTCCATCTCTGACTTCGTGAACTCGGTCAACTCCAACTCCAAGCTCGACGTCTACGCGGCCGCCACCAACTCCGGGACGATCGTGATGTCCAACCGGGCCACTGGTGACACCGGCACCGGGTTCATCCAGGTGTCGGACACCGGCGGCGCCCTGACCGAGCAGACTGCGCAGGCCAAGCAGGGGCAGGATGCCGCATTCAGCGTCGACGGGAGCGGCCCCCTCACATCGAGCTCCAACACGGTGACCAACGGCATCGCCGGCGTCTCCTTGACGCTCACCGGGGTCACCACCACCTCGGGTCCGGTCACGGTCAACGTGGCCGCCCCGACGGCCAACAGCGCGAACATCGAGTCCGCGATCAATACGTACACGACCCAATACAACTCGGTCATCAGCCAGATCCAGACGCAGCTCACGACGCCACCGTCAAGCACAGATCCGACAGTGGGAACCCTGTACGGAGACCCCGAGCTCCAGGATCTGATGAGCTCGATGCGCTCGGCCATGTCCACCTCGGGCTCAGGACTTCCCGCCGGTCTGGCCAACATGATCGACATCGGCATCAGCACCGGCGCCACCACCGGGACCGGCGCGGTCTCGCAGACCGCCCTGAGCGGCAACCTGAGCTTGAACGCAACCACCCTGGAGAGTGCACTCGCGTCCAATCCCAGTGGTGTCCAGTCGGTGCTGTCCAGCTGGGGCGCCAGCTTCAGCATCATGGTGAACGACCAGGCGGATCCGGGCGGGACCATCGACTCACGGATCCAGGGTGACGATGCGGAGGTGACCGAGCTCGGCAATCAGATCTCCTCGATGCAGTCGGCGCTCACCGACAAGCAGAACACGCTGGTCCAGCAGTTTGCCGCGCTGGAGGCCGCGCTCTCCACCAACCAGTCGACGGCGTCCTGGCTGACCAGCCAGATCGCCGCGCTGCCGAGCGCCGCCTAGCTGACCAGCCAGATCGCCGCTCTGCATTGACTCACCGGAGGCGGCCTTCGGCGCCCGACAGGAACCGCTCTCGTCACTCTGACGATTGCACTCAAACTCTGCCACCGCCAGCCGATGACTCACACATGAGCGAAGGCATCATCATTCACACTGAGCTGAAGAAGAGGCCCATATGAGCACCTACGCCGCCACGAAATCCCAAAGCGCCTACCGCGCCAGCTCCATCCTGACCGCGACCCATGGACAGCTCGTCGTCATGCTGTACGACGGCGCCAGCCGGTTCCTCAGCCAGGCCTCGGTGGCGATGGGCGAGCGTGAGGTCGTCGCGGCCCACAACAAGCTCACCCGGGCCGAGAACATCATCCGGCATCTGCGCAACACCTTGGACCTCGAACAGGGCCAGATCGCCGAGCGCCTCCAGTCCATCTACACCTTCGCGCTGGGCCACCTGCGCCAGGCCCGCCTGGACCAGAGCCCGGGCAAGGTCGACGAGGTCAACGAGCTGCTCGGCAAGCTGCGTGAGTCGTGGGCAGCGATCGCGGCCGAATGACCGATCTGTCCACCGAACCCTACGAGGCCCTGGCCTCACTGATCGAGCGCCAGCTGCAATACGTCGGTGAGCGGCGCTTCGAAGAGCTCCGGACGCTTGACCTGATCCGGGAGGAACTGCTGAACGCGCTTCCCGACACGCCGCCGGCCGCTGCCCTGGAGGCGCTGGAGCGATGCTCCCGCCTGCATAAGCGCGTGGAGATAGAGCTGCTCCGCGTGCGTGAGATGCTCCTGCTGGAGCTCAGCCACGTACAGCGGGGCCAGCGGGCAGCGCACGGCTACGCTCCGCGGCGACGCGACGGTCTGCGGATCGCCGCCAGCGCCTAAGGGCACGCGCAAGAACTATCGCTCGTTCTGCTTCGGCTGACGCACCAGATTTCCTGGTGGCCCGGCGGGTTCGCCGCCGTCCGTCCAGACGCCGTCGAAGCCCGCAGTAATTCTTGCCGGCGCCCTAAAGACTTTCGGTGAACAGCCGACATATGTAGTGACCGCACGGAGCGGTCCTGAAAAGCCCAAGGAGGGCCAGTGCAACGCGACCCACACCCATGTCCCTCCTTGACGCCACTCAGAACGCCCTCGTTGCCGCCATGCGCGGCTCCGAGATGCAGCAGACCGTTCTGACCAACAACCTCGCCAACACCGATACCCCCGGGTTTCAGCCGGCGAGCGTCAACTTCCAGAGCACCCTGGCCAGCGCGATGCAGGCGGGCCAGTCGCCAACGTCGGTCACCTTCACCCCGCAGACGGAGGCCAACGTCTCCACCGCCGACGGCAACGGCGTCAACGCGGAGCAGACTTCCGCCGATCTGGCCTCCAACGGTCTGCTCTACGAGGACCTCACCTCGGTCGCCGCTCAGCGCGAGCAGATCTTGATCTCGGCGATTGGGACCGGCTGATGAGCTTCTTCGATTCCCTGAGCATTGCCGCCAGCGGCCTGCAGGCGGAGCGCACGCGGATGGACGTCACGTCCGAGAACCTCGCCAACGCCCAGACCACCAGCGGCGCAAACGGGCTGCCCTATCAGCGCCAGGAGGTGGTGTTGGAGCAGGTCGGCGGCAACAGCTTCGGCACCACGCTGGCCGGCGCGATGAGCAACTCGGCTCCCCCGGGCGGCGTCGAGGTGGCTGGGATCGTCAACGACCCCACTCCCGACCAGCTCGTCTACGACCCCGGTCACCCGGGAGCCAACAAGCAGGGATACGTGAGCATGCCGAATGTCAACCCGGTGACCGAGATGACCGACTTGATCGATGAATCCGACTCCTACCAGGCCGACGTGACCGCCATGAGCACGGCCAAGACCATGTTCTCCAAGACCCTGGATCTCCTCAAATGATCCCGGCGATCTCAGGCGCGGTCAGCGCCCTGGGCGCCGGAGGCGTCGGGTCGGTCGGCTCATTGGGCAGCGCCGGCAGTCTCGGCACCCCAGCCACCACCGGCGGTGGCAGTTTCAGCGGCGCGCTGTCCAACGCCGTGAACTCGCTGGAGAGCACGCAGGCCGCCGGCACCACGGCGGCGCAGGGCCTGGCCACCGGCACGATCAGCGACCCCACCACAGCGATCACCGCGGTCGAGAACGCCTCGCTGTCCATGGACCTCGCCTCTCAGATCCGGGACAAGCTCGTCGCCGACGAGAACACGATCTTCCAGACCACCGTTTAGGGCATGCCCAACTTCGTGGAGATGGCCAAGAAGATGTCGCCCAAGGGCTGGGCGATGATCGGCGCCGCGCTCGCCGCCGGAGTCGTGTTCCTGGTGGTCGTCATGAAGCTGGCGGGGGCCCCGAGCTACTCCACCCTGATGGCCGGCATCGACCCGACCCAGACGGGCAAGATCACCAGCACGCTCAGCGCGCAGGGGATCGCGTACGAACTTCAGAGCAACGGCACCGCAATCGCCGTCGAGTCCGGTCAGACCTCCCAGGCGCGGGTCGCCCTGGCGACAGCGGGTCTGCTCACGACGCAGCAGCCCGGCTTCACGCTGATGGACAGCCAGCAACTTGGGCAGAGCACGTTCCAGCAGCAGATCACCTATGAGCGCGCCCTGGAGGGTCAGCTGGCGTCGACGATCGAGACGATTAACGGGGTGTCCTCGGCCGAGGTCAACCTGGTGCTGCCCAACAGCCAGGATCAGCTGTTCTCCAACAACTCCCAGCCGGCCACCGCTTCGGTGCTGCTGGGCGGAAGCTCGCTTGATTCCGGCTCCGTGCGCGGCATCGCCCAGCTGGTCGCATCCAGCGTGCCCGGCCTGTCGCTGAACAAGGTCGCGATCACGGGCTCCGACGGCAGCCTGCTGTGGCCGAGCTCCAGCGCCACCACCTCCGGTGGACTGCTGGCCCAGGAGGCGGCCGAGCAGAAGTACGACTCGACGATGTCCACCGTCGTCGACACGATGCTGGCCCAGACGCTGGGCGCAGGCAAGGCCCAGGTGATGGTCAACGCCAATGTGAACGCCAACCAGGCAACCACCAATTCGCTGAGTTACGCCAAGAAGGGCGTGCCGCTGAGTCAGCAGACGTCCGTCGAGACGCTCAAAGGCGGCAACGCCAGCGTGGGCGGGACCGCGGGCACAGCCGGCAACATCACGGGCAGCCCCACGGCCACCACGACCGGCGGTGCCAACTCCAACTACAAGAACCAGACGACCAACACCACGTTCGGCGTCAACAAGACGATCACCAAGGCAGTGATCGCCCCCGGCGCTGTGACCTCGCAAACCGTCTCGGTCCTGGTCGACAAGTCGGTGCCCGCCACCGACCTGCCGGCGATCAAGGCCGCCGTCGCCAACGCCGTCGGCCTGAATGCCAAGCGCGGGGACACGATGTCCGTCGGCCAGCTGGCGTTCCCCAAGCCCACCGCCACGCCCGCGGCCGCCTCCAGCACAAGCTCGATGAAGAGCTATGCCAAGTACGGCGTGATCGGACTGGGGTCGCTGATCTTCCTGATCTTCTCCGGCCGGATGCTGCGCCGCCGCGAGCGAGAGAACTTCGCCGGCCAGGCCACGTGGATCCGAGAGCTCGAGTCTCCCCGAACGCTGGCCTCCCTGGAGCAGCGCCAGCAGGGCGGCGCGACCATGGTCGGCGGTAGCCCGACCGAGGTGATGGCACTGAAGTCTCCGGTCAACGTGGCCCGCCGTCAGGTCGAGGACCTGGTGGAGCGTGACCCCGAGCGTGTCGCCCAACAGGTGCGCGCCTGGATGGCAGAGGACTAGGCTGAGCAATGGCAGTCGAGGTCTACAACCCGAGCTCCCCGGCAGTCGCCGCCATGACAGCGGCGACGCTGGCCAAGATCAAGGGCCGGATGAAGGCGGCGGTGCTGCTGGTTTCGATCGGCACGGACCGCGCGGCCCAGGTGTTCGGTCGGCTGACGGACGAGGAGATCGAGGTGCTGTCGCTGGAGATGGCCAAGCTCCAGTTCCTGGAGCCGGGCCTCGCCGACGGCGTGCTGGCGGAGATCGCCGCCACCGTCGAGGCCTACGACTCGCTCAACGCCGGCGGCGTCGAGTACGCGCGTGAGGTGCTGGAGCAGGCCCTCGGACCTGAGCGCGCCGCGGAGATCATCGGGCGCCTGTCCAGCGTGATCGAGAAGCGGCCGTTCGAGTTCCTGCGCCGCACCCCGCCTGAGCAGGTGGTCACCTTCCTGCGCAACGAATCGCCGCAGACGACCGCGCTGGTGATCGCCAATCTGCATACCACGCTGGCCGCCCAGGTGCTGTCGAACCTCCCGGAGGGCGAGCAGCCCGAGATCGCGCTGCGGATCGCCCGGATGTCGGAAACCAGCCCGGACGTGGTCCGGCAGGTCGAGATGGTGATGAAGCAGAAGCTGGCCAACGTCGTGCAGCAGGAGTACTCGGCGGCCGGCGGGATCAAGTCGCTGGCCGACATCCTCAACCACGCGGGCCGCTCGACCGAGCGCAACGTGCTCGACGCGATCACCGAGGCCGACGAGAGCCTCGGCGCGGAGGTCCGGCGACTCCTGTTCATCTTCGAGGACATCGTCAAGCTCGACGACCGCTCGATCCAGCTGATCCTGCGCGAGGCCGACCAGAAGGATCTGGCACTGGCCCTGCGCGGTGTCGCCGACGAAGTCAAGGACCGGATCCTGTCCAACATGTCCGAGCGCGGGGCGCAGATGCTCGTCGAGGAGATGCAGTTCCAGCCGCCGCAGCGCAAGCGTGACATCGAGGAGGCCCAGGGACGGGTCGTGGCCATCGTGCGCAAGCTGGAGGAAGCCGGCGCCGTCGTGCTGTCACGCACCGAGGAAGACGTTGTCTTCTGAGTCCGCCGCGGCGACGGTCGCTGCCTACACCTTCCGTCAACTGGACGCCCCGGCAGGCTCGGTCGGCAATGTGGCCGACGTGCTCTCCGCCGCCCACGCGGACGCCGAGCACATCCGCCAGCAGGCGTGGGCCGCCGGCGAGGCCGAGGGCCGCGCCGTCGGCATCGCCGCCGCACGCGCCGAGATGGAGCCGACGCTGCAGGCGATGGGAGGCGCGGTACAGGCGCTGGACGCGCTGCGTGACGAAGCGATCGCCGAGCTGGAGAAGGATGCCGTCAACCTGGCCCTGCAACTCGCCGAGCAGATCATCGCCGGTGCCATCGCCGTCGCCCCGGAGCGCGTCATCGACGTCGCCGCGATGGCCCTGCGTCGGATCCGGGACCGGCAACACGTGACCCTGGTCGTCAATCCGGCCGACCTGGACGCGGTGTGCGGGTCGGTGGCCGCGCTCCAGACACAGCTGGGCGGCATCGAGCACCTCAGCGTCCAGGCAGACCGTCGGGTCGGGCGCGGTGGGGTGCTGGCGCGGACCGTGGAGGGCGAGATCGACGCGTCGATCGAGACCCAGTTGTCCCGCGCGCGGGAGATCGTCGAAGCCGAGCTGTCGCCGGACGATGACGATGACGATGAGCACTGACGCCTTCGCCCGCCCGGCCTTGAGCCGCGCGTCACGCGTTCTGCAGGACGAAGATCTGGCCCGTCGCCGGGGCCGGGTGCGCGATCTGATCGGACTGATCATCGAAGCGACCGGCCTGCAGGTGGAGATGGGTGAGGTCTGCCTGGTGGGTGACGGCCGTGACCGTCCCGCGGTGGCGACCGAGGTGGTCGGCTTCCGGGGGGGCCGGACCCTGCTGATGCCGCTCGGAGAGCTGCACGGCATCAGTCCGGGCACGTCGGTGCATCCCACCGGGAACCCGTTCAAGGTGCCGGTCGGCGATCGCCTGCTCGGCCGGGTGATCGACGGGCTCGGCGTCCCGCTCGACGGTTTCGGCGACCTGGAGGCGAGCTCCTGGCGCCGCGCCACCGCCTCACCCCCGGATGCGCTCAGCCGACCACGCATCTCAGAGCGCGTCGGACTCGGTGTCCGCGCACTGGACACACTGGTTCCCTGCGGCCGCGGCCAGCGGCTCGGCATCTTCGCCGGCTCCGGTGTCGGCAAGTCATCGCTGCTGGGGATGATCGCCCGTTCCACCACCGCCGACGTCAACGTGATCGCGCTTGTCGGCGAGCGTGGACGTGAGGTACGAGAGTTCATCGAGCGCGACCTGGGCGATGCGCTGGCGCATTCGGTGGTGGTCGTCGCCACATCGGACCAGCCCGCGCTGGTCCGCACGCAGGCTGCCTTCACGGCGACGGCGATCGCCGAGTACTTCCGTGACGAGGGTCACAACGTGATGCTGATGATGGACTCGGTGACCCGCTTCGCGATGGCCCAGCGTGAGGTCGGCCTGGCCATCGGCGAGCCGCCGGCGACCCGCGGCTACACGCCGAGCGTGTTCGCGCTGCTGCCCCGGCTGCTGGAGCGTGCCGGAACCAGCCTGAACGGCTCCATCACGGGCCTCTACACGGTGCTGGTCGACGGCGATGACATGAACGAGCCGATCGCCGATGCCGTCCGCTCCATTCTCGATGGGCACATCGTGCTCACCCGGTCGCTGGCGCACGCCGGGCATTACCCGGCGATCGACGTCCTGCAGAGCGTCAGCCGGCTGATCGGGGAGATCACCACTCCGGAGGTCCGCGACGCCGGCCAGCGACTGCGCTCGGCGATGGCCGCCTACCGGGAGAAGGAGGACCTGATCTCGATCGGCGCCTACCAGCGCGGAACCGACCCCCTGCTCGACGCGGCAATTGAGCTGCGATCGGACATCGACGGCTTCCTGCGCCAGCGCGTGGAGGATTTCACCTCGCTGCCGGATGCCGACGCAGCGCTGCTGGCGCTCGGCGCGCAGCTCCCCGGCGCGCCCGAGATCGGCGCACTGACGGTCCAGAACATTGCGCCCACTCCACTGGTCACACCGGTCCGGCGGCCGCAGGTGCCGGTCGGCGCCCCCGGCGGCGCCCTGACGGCGATCCCCTCCCTGGCCCTGAACCCATGATGTCGAACAACTGTCCAGGCACGCTGAAGACGACTGGCGGCGTGCCGACTACATGGTCATGACCGGTCCCTCGTTCCGATTCAGACTCGAACGCGTGCGCGCATTGCGCGAGCGCACTGAGGATGAGGCCAAGCAGGCGTTCGCGGGGGCGATGCGGGAGCGTGTCCGCTCCGAGCGTGAGGTCAAGGCGGCCGCCGAACGGATCGCCAAAGCGCGTGAGGCGCAGCTGAAGCTGACCTCCGCTCCGACCAGCGCGACCGAGCTGCTGGCCCGCCAGGCGTATCTGGAGCGCTCTGAACGGGCCCACCGCGCCAGCCAGGAGGATCTCGGACGGCGTGACCTGGCGCTGGAGCAGCGGCGTGAGCAGCTGACCGACGCTGCCCGTGATCGCCAGTCGCTGGAGCGATTGAAGGAGCGCCGGCGTGACGAGCACCAGCAGGAGCAGCTTCGGGTCGAGGCGGTCTCGCTGGACGAGATCGCCCTCAACGGCTTTCGCCGCAGGACCGCAGCATGAGCCGAGCCGTGGCCTTCACCTCGACCCCCTCCAGCGCGCCGGTGACGACATCTTCGACGTCCGCCGCCCCGGGGACCGGCTCGCCTCCAGGCAGCAGTCCACCGATACCAACCGGCAGCCCGCCGACGAACGCGTTCGCGAACGTCCTCTCAAACCAGGTGGCCCGGACCGCACATGCGGAAGGCCAAACGAAGCAGACCGACAAGCAGGCCGGTCAGCGACAGAGTGCAGGGCCAGACGGCCCAGGTCACGGCGGCACCGGCTCGGCACCCGCAGCCCAGGGCGCCGCAACCACCGGGTCGACAGCGGCCGCCTCTGCTGATGCCGGCGCCGTGATGCAAGCGGCGTTCGCCGCAGCGAGCGGTGCGACGACCGCCGCGGCGAAGGCGCCGGCGGGCGGCGCGGCAGCCGCAGACGGGCAGGACGCAACGGGCGCAGCCGGAGCGGTCACGTCACTTTCCACCGGGTCTGGACCCCGGCATTCGAACGGCGCCGGCAATCCGGCCGCCGGCAGGTCGTCGACCACGGCCGGCGCCGGCACCTCCGTGCGCACCGCGCTCATGCAGTACGCAGCGGGTGCCACGTCGTCCGCCGCCGGCAGCTCGCCGGCACCGGGCACCTCCGCTTCCGCGGACTCCGCGGACTCCGCGGCCACCGCCGGCAGAGAGGTACCGGTCGGGTTCGCCCAGCTGAGACAGGCGGCCGCCGCCGGGCAGTTGGGCGGCGCGGCACCGCCACTCGCCACCGGAACCAGCCCCCGGCTCTCCGGCAAGCCGACCCCCACCTCCTCCTCCGCCTCGACGCCGTCCACCGCTGCGGCAGCTGCGAGCGCCGCGGCGACGACCACCACCGCCGCCGGGACCGGGTCGACCACCGCCGCACCGGTCCCGCATGCCGGCAATCCGGCGGGCATCGCCGGCGCCGGCGCCGGGGCTACCGGTCGTGGCACGGCCGCCACGACCGCGGCCAGTGCCGCCACCCCGGCCGCCACCTCCGTCGCCGAAGCGGCGGCAACGACCCCCAGCGCCTTCACCACCCGGACCACGCAGGCCGGCACGTCGACCGTCCCCGCGGCGTCCGGCGTCCGCCTCGCGGACGTTGTCGAGAAGGTGAGCAACACGATTGCGATGGGGGCGCGCGGCGGGATGTCGGTGGCTCGCATCGAGCTGTCTCCGGGGACGCTCGGCGGGATTGCAATCCATCTCCAGCGCACGTCCGACGGGATCGTCGCCCGCGTCGTCACCGAGCACCCAGAGACGGCGGCGACGCTGTCGCAGAACGGTGAGGACCTGCGCCGCTCGCTACAGCAGAACGGCACGCATCTCCTCCGCCTCGACATTCAGTCATCTGACCAGCAACACTCGGCCGCGCAAGAGCAGCCTGACACCGCCTCCGGCTCCGGCGGGTCCGGCCACCAGGACGAGGACGCTGGCGCCAATGCCGCGTCCGCCGCGGCCAACGACATTCCCACCCTGAACCTATCCGGCTCCGCGCTGGTGAACGTGCTCGCC
>Ga0302178_10001822_pt1 | contig 17479 bp, 13 predicted proteins | sample I_Palsa_E1_3_FD_198790 | JGI IMG/M metagenome (GOLD analysis project Ga0302178, IMG submission 198790) | Peat permafrost microbial communities from Stordalen Mire near Abisko, Sweden - I_Palsa_E1_3 | ecosystem: Environmental > Terrestrial > Soil > Palsa > Peat permafrost | place: Sweden... | reverse complement strand
TGGAGGACGCGGAAGCGGTCGTCTTCGCCTCGGGCCAGGCGGCCTCGACGGCCCTGATGCTCGCCCTGGCGAAGGGGCGGGACAGCATCGTGCTGCCCTCCGACGGCTACTACGGGACGCGGGTCCTGGCCGACAAGCTGCGGCCGCACGGCGCCGTTCCGGTCCACGTGGACCTGCAGGACCTGCCGGCGGTGGAGCGCGCGCTGGGAGGCCACGGACCCCACAAGTCCGGATCGTCTTTGCTGTGGACCGAGACGCCGACGAACCCGCTGCTGCGCGTGGCCGACCTGGCCCGGCTCGCCGAGCTCGCAGCCGTGGCCGGGGCCCCGGTGGTGACGGATAACACCGTCGCCACCGGCCTGCTCCAGCGGCCGCTTGACTCAGGCGCGACGGCCTCGCTGTATTCGCTGACCAAGTCGCTGTCCGGGCATTCCGACGTGATCGGTGGCGCCGTCGTCAGCCGCGACGGCGAACTGCTGGCCGCACTCCGGGCCTGGCGGTCCAGCGGCGGCGCCGTTCCCGGACCGTTCGAGGCCTGGCTGGCTCTTCGCGGGCTGAAGACGCTGCCGCTGCGGATCGCGCGCCAGTCGCAGAGCGCTCTGGCCATCGCCCGGCACCTGGCGGCCCATCCCCGGGTGGCCGCCGTTCATTACCCCGGTGTCGGCACACCGCCATCGCCGGTCGCCGCTCGGCAGATGACCGGTGGCTTCGGCCCTTTGCTGTCCTTCGAGATCATCCCGGGCCGCGCTGCGGCCGCGGACCACGTGGTGGAGAGCTCGACGCTGATTCTCCCCGCGACCAGCTTCGGCGGCGTCGAGTCGACCTGGGAACGGCGCGGCCGGTGGGCGGGCGAAACGGCGCCCGACGGCCTGATCAGGCTCTCGGCCGGCGTCGAGCCCGTGGCCGACCTGATCACCGACATCGACGCAGCTCTGAAGACGCTGGAAAGCCTGGAGGTGCTGTGATGCAGAGCTCCGTCGGCGACTACGTCATCGACGATGACCCGGCCAGGATCGACGCCGAAGCCGCGGCCGCGTTCCTGACCACCGAGGCCTACTGGGGCCGCTCGCGGACCGAGGCGGACATCAAACGCCAGATCGGGGCGGCCTGGCGCCTGATCGGAGCGTATGACCGCTCCGGCGCCATGGTCGGCTTCGCCCGTGCCTTCGGCGACGGCGGATCGGTCTACCTCGCCGACGTCTACGTGCTGTCCGGACACCGCGGGGCCGGCCTGGGTAAGGCCATCGTGCGGGCCATGATCGACGACGGCCCGGGTGTCGACCTGCGCTGGATGCTGCACACCTCCGACGCCCACAGCCTGTACCGCGAGTTCGGCTTCACCCCGCCGCACGGCCACCCCTCCAGGTACATGGAACGCCCCCCAACGGGGGGCCCCGGGGGGCACGGGGGGCGGGCAGCCCCCCCGTTATCAGGGGGGGTTTGGGGGGGATCGTCCCCCCGGGCCAGCAGGGTCTGGAGGGGATCGTCCCCCCGGGGGAAAACCTCCCCCCGAGGCTAAAGAGCAACACTGTCATTCTTGAGCCGCTGCGGCACGATCACGTGCCCGGCTTGCTGGCCGCCGCGGCGGGCGCCGGGGACCTGTACCGGTGGTCTCCGGTGCCGCAGGACGAAGCCGCGGTCCGCCGGTACGTCGAGACGGCCATCGCCGCCAGGGACAGCGAGACGGGGGTACCGTTTGCCGTGGTCCGGCTGGAAGACGGCGCGGTCATCGGCTCCACGCGGTTCTTCAACCTGGACTACTGGGCGTGGCCGGACCCGAAACCCGCGCCCGACACGTGCGAGATCGGCTACACCTGGCTGAGCCGTGACGCGATCAGGACCGGGGCGAACACCGAGATGAAGCGGCTCATGCTCACGCATGCCTTCGAGGTATGGCAGGTCCGGTCGGTCTGCCTGCACACCGACGTGCGGAACCAGCGGTCACGCGACGCCATGCAGCGGATCGGGGCGCGGTTCGAGGGCATCCTGCGCGCGCACCGGCTCGGCGCGGACGGCAGCCCGCGCGATTCGGCCCGCTTCAGCGTGACCGCGGAAGACTGGTCCGCGGTCCGATTGCGCCTGGACGAGCTGTCGAGGCGTTATCAGCTCACGTGACGAGTTCAGCGGCGTCGCCGCGTGATCGCGAACCCAGGCTCCGCCACCAGGCCTGCCCCGGTTCCGGCAGCATGTAGATCGGGTCGTAGTACGGGTACTCGCGGCTGAGCGCCAGCTCGTCGTCCACCTCGATCGCGGTGTGGTAGTTCTTCGTCCAGTACGAGATGCCGTGCTCGGTGTCATACCTGGCCACCTGGTGCACCCAGCGCTTCCCGACATAGGGCACGTCGCAGACCACCCGCGGGGTCGCGAACCCGGGCAGGTAACCCATCATCTCGTGCTGCAGTGACTGCCCCTCGCGCAGGGTCAGCCGCCAGTGCTCGCTGCCGGGGATCATGTCGCACATGTAGAAGTAGTAGGGCATGATGGCGGCCCCGTCGAGCAGGGCAAAGCACAGGTCGAGCAGCGCTCGAGCGCTGTCGTTGGTCCCGCGCAGCAGGACGCCCTGGTTCCGCACGTCGCGGACGCCGGCCTCCAGCATGGCCCCGGCCGCCCGTGCTACCAGAGGCGTCACCGACTGAGCCGAGTTCACGTGGGTGTGGATCGCGATGCTCACGCCGCGCGAGCGGGCGGTCGTCGCGAGCCGGGACATGCCCGCGCGCACCTCGTCCGACAGCCAGTGCTGAGGCAGCCCCATCAGCGCCTTGCTGGCCAGCCGGATGTCCCTGATCGAATCGATCTCGAGCAGCGAGGCCACGAACGATTCGAGCCGCGGCCACGGCAGGTTGGCCACGTCTCCACCGGAGACCACCACATCCCGCACCCCGGGCGTGCGGCGCAGGTAGGACAGCATGGCGCTGAGCCGGTCTTCGCGGCCGAGTCCGAACTTGTGCTTGTCGGTCACCGCCGTCGGGTTGCCGACCAGGTCCATCCGGGTGCAGTGGCCGCAGTACTGCGGGCAGGTCGGCAGCAGCTCGGCCAGCACCTTGGTCGGGTAACGGTGGGTGAGGCCCTCGACCACCCACATCTCCGCCTCGTGCAGCGAGTCACGCTGCGCGTAGGGGTGCGACGGCCAGTCGGTCCTGCGGTCGCTGAACGCCGGCAGCATGTACCTGCGCACGGGGTCCGCGTAGAACGCCTCGGTGAAGCCGGGGCGATCAGGGGAGCCCGCTGGCACCATGGTGTTGAGCATCTGCGGCGGCAGCAGCATGGACATCGTGGCCCGCTCGCGCTGGTCACGTTCGGCGTCGGCGAAGAACGTCTCATCGAGTCCCGGCCCGGTAACCTGGCGGAGCTGCCGTACGTTCTTGACGCAATGGGCGCGCTGCCACTGCGCGGACTCCCACTCGGCAGCGGACACCCCGCTCCAGCCAGGGAACCGGCGCCAGTCGGGTTCGGCCAGTTCGTGCCGCCGATATACGTATGGCTGCGAGACCATGAACGAAGCCCTCCAATTGTTCGATAATACAGGAGGACCTACGGCACAAGGCAAGATCAACCGAAAGATTTACTGAACGAGCCGGATGTTACGTTGCCAGCCTAGCGACAACTCCCTCCCACGGGCCTAGGACGCGCTGTGACACAGCCGTTCCGGAGGTGGCCAGCAGCACCTCGCCCGCCGCGGGCGGGATCCCAGCCGGCTGCCCGGAGAAGTTCGCCGCCACCAGCAGCGAGCCGACCCGGTACGCCCATTGCCCTTCACGGGCCGGCAGCTGCTCGAAGTCGGCAATGCCGCCGCTCAGCTCGGCCCGCCGCAGCGCGACCAGGCGCCGGCACAGCCAGAGGATGGAATCGGCGTCGGCTCGCTGGTCGGCGACGTTAGGCCCCGGAGGGTCCGCCAGCGGCAGCCATGGCGTCACGCCCGGGGCGGTAAAGCCGCCGTCCGGGGAGGCGTTCCACGGCATGGGCGTCCTGGCGCGGTCCCGGTTGACGCGCGGATCGCTCTCCAGGGTCGCGGTGTCGCGGCGCAGCGCCGGCGGCACGTCCACGTCGGGCATGCCGATCTCGTCACCGTAATACAGCACCGTGGTGCCGGGCAGGGTCATCAGCACGAGCAGGGCAAGCCTGATCTTGCGTTCGTCCCCGTCGCACCAGCGGCTGGGGAAGCGGCCGATGTCGTGATTAGAGCTCATCCACACCGGGCACGCACCCGGCGGAAGCAACGTAAGCGTCTGCTCCACGATCTTCGCCAGCCGGGGCGCGTCGAATTCCGACAGCGCGAAGGGGAAGTTGAAGCCGAGCTGCAGTTCGTCGTTGTCGCCGTAGTAGGAGGCCAGCTTGTCGAGCTCAGCGACCCAGGTCTCGCCGAGCAGCAGCCGCGGCGGCGCGTAGCTGTCGGCGATCTTGCGCCAGTCCCGGTAGACGCCGTGCGTCTCCGGGCGGTAGGCGTTGTACACCGGGCGCAGGCCGAAGCGTCCCTCCAACGGGTTGTCGCCGGTCAGCGGCGGGTTGTCGCGCAGCTCGGCGTCCTTGTACAGGCCGTGCGCGACGTCGATGCGGAATCCGGCGACCCCCCGGTTGAACCAGAACTCCAGGATGTCGCGGAACTCGGCGTGCACCGCGGGCTGCCACCAGTTCAGGTCCGGCTGGGAGACCAGGAAGTTGTGCAGGTAGTACTGGCCGCTCTCGTGCCACTGCCAGGCGGACCGCCCGGTGAAGTCGAGCCAGTTGTTCGGCGCCCCGCCGTCCGGGGCCGGGTCGGCCCACACGTAGTAGTCGCGGTGGGCCGAGTCCGGACTTGAGGCGGCGTCGATGAACCAGGGATGCGCCGAACTGGTGTGGTTAGGCACCAGGTCGAGCAGGACGCGCATGCCCCGCTGGCCGGCCTGGGCGATCAGCTCGTCCAGGTCGGCCAGCGTGCCCAGCTCGGGGTGGACGCCGGTGTAGTCACTGACGTCATAACCCCAGTCGGCGTCCGGAGACGGCATGGTGGGTGATAGCCAGACACCGTCCACCCCGAGCCAGGAAAGGTGGTCCAGGCGCTCGATGATGCCGCGCAGGTCGCCGTACCCGTCATCATTGGTGTCGCGCCAGGACCGCACGTACAGCTGGTAGAGGACAGCGCCGTGCCACCACGGCGATGCCGACCCCGAGGACCCCGAGGACCCCGAAGCCTCTGGTTGACTCACTCCTAACCCCGGATGGCCAGTCCCGTCTGGGTGTCGAAGAACTGCATATCTTCGATGTCGATGGCGAAGGTCACCCGGTCGCCGACCTTGACCGGGTACTTAGCGTCGACGCGGGACACGCCCTCGCCGGCTCCCACGGCCTCGGCCTCGTCTTTCTCCAGGGCCCCCTCGGCGATGACCCGGTGCGCGTCGATGGTGAAGTGGACCACCTGCTCGGAGCCGAGGGCCTCGATCAGATCCACGTCACCGACCAGGGTCGGGCCGGTATCACCCGGCTTCGCCGCGGGCAGGTGCTCGGGGCGCATGCCCACGACGACATCCTTGCCGGCGTAGGAAGCCAGGCCCGGGCGCTTCTGCCTGACCGCCTCCGGGAGTGGTATCTCCTGGGAGCCGAGCTTGATCGACCGTGCGCCCTCGGTCAGGGCGGCGTCGTACAGGTTCTGGGACGGCGAGCCGATGAACGCAGCCACGAAGACGTTGTCCGGGTTGTCGTAGAGGTTCTGCGGGGTGTCGCACTGCTGCAGTATGCCGTCCCGCAGCACGGTCACCCGGTCGCCCATGGTCATGGCCTCGACCTGGTCGTGCGTAACGTAGACCGTGGCGACCCCGATACGCCGCTGGATGCGCGACACCTCGGCCCGCATCTGCACCCGCAGCTTGGCGTCCAGGTTCGACAGCGGCTCGTCCATCAGGAAGACCGACGGTTCGCGCACGATGGCCCGGCCCATGGCGACCCGCTGGCGCTGGCCACCGGACAGCTGTCCCGGCTTGCGGTCCAGCCATTCGGTCAGGCCGAGGATGTCGGCCGCCTCCTTGACCTTCGCGTTGAGCTCTTCCTTGGGCGTCTTGCGCAGCTTGAGCGCGAAGCCGATATTCTCGGCCACCGTCATGTGCGGGTACAGCGCGTAGTTCTGGAAGACCATGGCGATGTCGCGTTCCTTGGGCGTCTCGTCGTTGGCCTCCTTCCCGCCAATGCGCAAGATGCCGCTGGTGATGTCCTCAAGCCCGGCGATCATCCGCAGCGCCGTGCTCTTGCCGCAGCCTGACGGGCCGACCAGGATCATGAACTCGCCTTCGGCGATGTCCACGCTGAGGTCCTTGACCGCGTGAAAGCCGTTCTCGTAGACCTTGTTGATGTTCTCCAGGCTTACCGTGGCCATGGTGACTCCTTACCGGGCGCGCGCCCGAGATCGCAGGACTTGCTCATCCCTTCACCGCGCCTGAGGTCAGGCCGGAGATCACGAACTTGCGGAAGATGAAGACCAGGATGCCGATGGGCACCACCGCCACGACGCTAGCCGCGAAGATGGTCCCGTACGGGACCTGGAAGTTCCCGCCGAATTCGGCGATGCCCACCGGGATGGTCCGGTAGTTGTTCGCGTCATTGAACGTCAGCGCCATCAGGAACTCGGTCCAGCAGGCGGTGAAGCAGAAGATCCCCGCCGTGAACACGCCGGGCAGGGCCTGCGGCAAGATGATCGTCCAGACGGTGCGCAGCGGGGAGGCGCCGTCGATCCGGCCGGTCTCCTCCATCTCCTTCGGGATGCCGAGCATGTAGTTCCGCAGGATCCAGATGGCGAACGGGAGGTTGAAGGCCGTGTAGGGCAGGATCAGCCCCTGGTAGCTGTTCAGCCAGCCGATTTCACGCATCAGCAGGTACAGCGGCGCGAGCACCGCGACGGCCGGGAAGACCGAGATGATCAGCAGGACCACCAGCGTGGTGAACTTGCCCCGCATCGGCAGCCGGCCCAAGGCATAGCCGGCCAGGGTGCCCAGGACCAGCACGAGCGCCGTGGTGCAGAGCGTGACGATTATCGAGTTCCGGAAGTAGATCCCGAAGTCGTAGCCGACGAACGCGTTGCTGTAGTTCGCCCCGCTGATCGGGTTGGGGAAGAGCTGGGGCGGGCTATTGCCGACGTCGTTCGGGCTCTTGAAGCTCGAGGCGACCAGCCAGTACAGCGGCAGGAGGACGAAAATGGCGGTGACCAGCGTGGCGATGGTGACGCCGTTGATGTACTTGTGCCAGCCGACTCGCTTGCGATTACGCATGTTAGCTGCCCTCCTGTCCGACCTGAACCCGGAATACCCGCAGCGAGGCCAGGCAGCCGAGGAGCACCAGCAGCGCGGTGGTGGTCGCTACGGCGGCGCCGGGCCCGAAGGCGAGGTTCTTGAACAGCGCGTTGTAGGCGAGGATCGCCAGTGACTGGGTCGACGTGCCCGGACCGCCGCCGGTCATCACGTAGGGCAGGTCGAACAGCCCGAACGCCTGCAGCACGCGGAACATGACCGCGAGCGCGATCGTCGGCCGCAGCAGCGGCAAGGTGATGCGCCAGAACGTGTACCAGCCGGACGCGCCGTCCATTTCCGCCGCCTCGTACACGTCTCCGGGCAGCATGACCAGGCCGGCCAGCACGATGATCGCCACGAACGGCGTCGTCTTCCAGATGTCGGCGATCATCAGCCCGATGATGGCGGGGCCCGGGGTGCCGAGGATGACCGGGTGAAAGCCGAGGCCGCCGAGAATGTAATCGGCGACGCCATAGGTCCCGTTGTAGATGTAGGCCCACAGCTCGGCGTTGATGACGGTGATCATCGACCAGGGGATGAGCAGCAGCGCCATCATCCAGCCGCGCCCGGCGACCAGACGCTCAAGAACGAGCGCGATGCAGGTTCCGAGCACTAGCTCCACGATGACGGTCACCAGCGTGTAGTAGACGGTGAAGAACAGCGCGTCGCGCCACAGCGACGAATTAAGCAGCAGGTTGTAGTTGCTGAAGGTGAAGCCGTCCAGGCTGAAGCCGCTGCCGGTCACGCTCACGTTGTTGAAGCTCATGATGACCGAGTACACGATCGGGAAGATCGTGACCGCGGCGATGACGACAAGCGCGGGCGCCGAGAAGGTCCAGCCCAGCCGGGCCAGCCGTCTCCTGTTGATATCAGGGCGAGGGACCGGCGGGACGACGGGCCTCGCTTGTCCAGCGGCACTCTGTCCAGAGGCACTTGAGATGGCGGTCATGGGTAACTCCTCGCGGCCTGGGGCCGAGATAAGTAGAGCCGAGATGAGCAGCGGGGCGCTGCCCGCCGGCGGCCGGGGCGACCGCCGGGGGCCGGGAAGCAGATCGCTTCCCGGCCCAGGCAGCACGGCGGAAGGGTCACAACCCGCCGTTGGACGTACTGGATAGTGCGGTGGTGGCCCCGGACTGCATGGCCGCCACTGCCGCCGACGGAGAGGTCGACCCGGCCAGGGCCGCGTTCACGTTGGTGTAGATGGCGGTGCTCAGTGCCGGGTACTCAGGCGTCCCCGCGGGCCGCGGGACCAGCTTGGTCTTCGGCACGACGGCAAACACCGGGTTCGAGGCGATGGTCGCGGGCGAGGTGCGGACCGCGGTCACGGTAGAGATGAACCCGTACTTCTGGGACAGGATGTCCTGCGCCGTGGTACCGGACAGCCACTGGATGAACGTCAGGTCCGCGCCCAGGTGAGTGCTGTGCGGGTTGATGTACATGTTCCAGCCGCCGATGTTGGAGTAGCCGGGGTACGCCTGGCCCGCGAACGTCGGCAGCGGCGCCACGCCGACCTGGCTCGCGGTGAGCTTGCCGCCGCTGGACGGGGTGATGGCGGCCGTGTAGGCGTAGTCCCAGTTGCGCAGGAACGCGGCGTTGCCGCCGCCGAAGGTGTTCATCGCCTGCGGCTCCTGGAACGTGGTCACCGCGGCCGGGCTGGCGCCGGAGGTGATCAGGCTGCGCATGAAGGTGACGGCCTTGGTAGACGCGGCGGAGTTGAGCGTGGCCGCGCTGTAGGCGACATTGGTCGGCGTTCCGCCCGCGTCGGTCAGGTACTCCATGAAGTTGCAGGTCAGGCCCTCGTAGGAGTCACCTTCCCAGACGAAGCCGTACTTGACGCTGCCGTCCTTGACCAGCGTCGAGGCGTCGGTCTCGAGTTGCTCCCAGGTCTGGGGTACCGCCATGTGCTCCTTGGCCAGCAGGTCCTTGCGGTAGTACAGGAAGCCCTGGTCCTCGAACAGCGGCGAGCCGTAAATCGCGCCCTTGTACGTAGCCCCAGCGACCAGCCCGGTAGCGAACTTGCTCCAGTAGCTCGCCGGGAGGTACTGCGACAGCGGGACGGCGAGCTGGTGCGCGCCGAACTGGGCCGGCCAGATCACGTCACCCATGAACACGTCGGGAGTGGACGCGCCGCCGGAGATCTGGGTGGCCACCGTGGCCCGGTAGGTGTCGGTGTCGGTCGGCGCGGACACCAGGGTCACCTTGATGTTCGGGTACTGCTTCTCGAACGCGTTGATCAGCACGGTCCGGGCGTCGTTGGCGCCGGTGCCGCTCAGCGGGCTGGCCTCCCAGACGATGCTGCCGGACGTCGTGGAGCCGACCTTGCTCGTGCTTGAAGCCGCAGGCGTGCTCCCGCTGCTGGCACTGCTGCTGCTGCCGCTGCTACCGCAGGCGGCCAGGGTCAGTACCGTGACGCCCGCCAGGGCGGTCAGTCCCAGAACCCCCTTCCGCCGGGCAGGAGACCTTCTCCGCAGGTTTCTTCGTGACATGTGTGCTCCTCCTGGGCTATGCCCTTGCGTGCGGGCCGTATGTGCTGCCCGTGGATCTACTGATGGTGCTTTCACCGGTTTCATGGGTCCCCATCGGCCGCGGCTGCCGCTCATGCGGCACCCGCGACCGCGTACATTGCGGAACTTGTCCTAGCCACCAGGGTCAGCGGCAGTTCCTCTCTTAGCGGTCGCACCAACTGCCCGCGGATAAGCGCGCACAGCCGCCTGGCCCCGCAGGCACCGCTTTCGGTCAGCGGCTGGTGAACCGTCGACAGCCCGAGCAGGGCCGCCGACTCGATGTCGTCGTAGCCGATCACCGACAGGTCGTCGGGAACCGAATGGCCGGATTTCTCGGCCGCGGCCAGGACGCCAAGCGCCTGGGTGTCCGAGCCCGCGAAGATCGCCGTCGGCGGCGAGGGCAGGCTCAGCAGTTCCCGCGCCATGGTCGCGGCCACCGTGGCCGAGTGCCTGCCGAGCCGGACGATCGCCGGGTCATACTCGATCCGGTGCCGGGACAGCGTCCGCCGGTAGCCGAGCAGGCGCCGCCGGGTCGAGACGAAGCCGAACTCGTCGGGGGAGTCGCCCACGAAACCGATCCGGCAGTGCCCGAGGCTGATCAGGTGCTCGGTCGCCAGCGAGCCGCCGCGGATGTCATCTACGACGGTGCACGGAACGCCCGGTGCCTCCGTATCCACCATGGCCAGCGGCACGCTGCCGCTGCGCAGGGCGGCCAGGTGCTCGCTGTTCAGCCGCAGTGACACGACGACCGCGCCGTCGGCTTCGTGCCGGGTGGTCAGCGCGGCCAGATGACGGTCTCGCTGCGCGGGCGTTTCCACGTTGCGCACCACGGTGTCGAAGCCCTCGTCGTCGAGCACGCTGATGGCTCCGGCCAGGCGCTCGGTCACCGACGGGCGGGTCAGGAACGGCACCAGGATGACGACGGTACGCGTCTGTCCGCGGGACAGGCTTTCCGCGAGGCGGCTCGGCCGGTAATTAAGGCGCTTCATGACCTCGATGACCCGCCTGCGGGTGTGCTCCCTGACGTTGGGGCTTTCGTTGAGTACCCGGGAGACGGTGCCGACGCTTACCCCAGCCGTCGCGGCGACCTCCGCGATGTTTACCCGATGGGCTGATTTCAGCCGACTCACCTCCCCCGGCTTCGCTGCCAGAGCGGTCACTTTGTATGGAACCGCTTCCATTAGAGCTACTCCCGCTCCTGCGGCTAGTCAAGCAACTGGCACGCAACAGGGTCGATTCAATTAGGTCACGTAATGACGTCGGTAACCGGAGTGCGTCTTTCGGGAGTATCGGGTAATCCCGCGGGTGCCATTTGTCCTCCACTTAAAGTAGCCATATTATTACCGTATGTAATAGCACTTGCGATCGAACTCGTGGCTCTGGTCGGCGGGGCGACGGCAGCCGAGCCTGCGGGTTGATCCGGGGGTTGCAGCGCTGACCGACCTGCGTGCGGTCAGCCCTGACCACCCTCAGCCGTCGCGGATGATCTGGGTCAGTTCCCCGGCCATTTCCGCCAGGGCCTGCTGCGGTTTCTTCTGATGGGTCAAGGCTTGGTACACCGCACTGGAGATGGCCAGGCTGGCCTGGTCATAGTTGGTGATCGCCGGGCGCGGCTGGGCTGAATTGATGGCCTGCTCAAGCACGGGCAGGTAGGGGTAGCTGCGTATCAGGCTCTTATTTGTATAGAGCTGAGTCCAGACCGGGGGGAAGGACCCCTGCTCCAGCATCTGTCTCTCGTTGGCCAGGTCCGTCATGTACTTGATGAAGCTCAGCGCCGTCCGCTGGTGCTGGGAGTATGCGCTGATCGCGAGGTTGGCCCCGCCCAGCGAGCTGGAACCCATGCCGTCCGGGCCCGGCAGGGCCACGACCCCGAACTTCCCGTACACCTTGTTATCCGGGCCGGGTACCGATAGCGCTCCGTAGACATCGGGCCAGTTATCAAGGAACAGGAACTTGCCCGCCTCGAACGCCTGCTGAGCCGACTCCTCCTCGTAGGTGAGCGTGGCCTTGGGGATCCAGCCCTGCTTGAGCCCGTTCACTAGGAACTCGAGCCCCGCCAGGGCCTTGGCTGAGTTCACGGTGACCTTAGTGCCTTCCGGGGAGAGGATAGACCCCCCGGCCGACTGAACGGCCTCGGCGAAGTTGACGGTCAGCCCCTCGTACGGGGCGAACGTGCCCGCGTACCCGTTGAGCCCGTACTTCGGTGCCACGGTCTCGGCGAGTTGCTGCAGCTGGGCCCAGGTCCTGGGGGGCTGCTGGCCCGCCTTGGCGAGGATGTCCTTGCGATAGTAGAGGAGATCCGCGTTGCTGTAATCGGGCACGGCGTACAGCCTGCCCTGGTACATGGCGGTGTCGACGGCCGGCTTCAGGAAATCGCCCAGCGGGAACTGGTTCTCAGGCAGCGGGATGATCCAGCCGTTCGACGCGAACTCCGCGGTCCAGATGACGTCCATGTCGATGACGTCATACTCATCGCTCTTGGCCTGGAGGTTTGCCACCAGCTGAGCCAGCTGGTCGTTAGACGCTTCAGGCAGCAGCAGCAGGGTGACCTTCTGGCTGGGATTCTGCTTATTCCAGCCGGTGATCACGCCCTGCAGCCAGCCAGAGTTGTCCTGGCCGATGGCGAAGGTAATCGGGCCGATCCCGTCGGTAGACGGGGCTGACCCGCCCGACGAAGTGCCGCCCGCGGCGCACCCGGCGGTGAGCAGAAGTCCCGCAGTGATGACTGCGATACCAGGCATCGCACGCCTCATGCCGGCCTCCACCGCAGGGTCATATAAATTCGTACATGCATGTTATGCACCGCCGTTAGGTATATGTCAACAGAATCACATAACGAGTCCGACATGTTTCCGCCGCTCCCGGGCGAGGTGGGCCACAGACCGAGAAAGGGCATCGCCAGCTGCGGAGTTTCGCCCGAGGCTGGCTTTATCCACGGCGCTGGGCCTTACCTAGGTGTCATGCACAGCGATAATCTAAGCGCGGGTCCTCGCGGGCCCATGGAGGTGACGGGATCGTGCGGCAGCCCCTGCTGGCTCTGCTCGCTAAAGAGCCGGCTCATGGTTACGAGCTGAAGCTCGCGCTTGAACAGACCTTCGGCCAGGCCTACCCGTCCCCGAACATCGGGCAGATCTACGTCACGCTGAAGCGTCTCGAGCAGGACGGTCTCGTCCGCAGTCAGGACGTGGAGCAGACCACCCGGCCGAACAAGCGGGTCTACGAACTGACGCCCGCGGGCCGGGAAGCCCTGCGGTCGTGGGCGGACGAGCCGAGCGAAGGACCGCGCGTCCGCGACGACTTTTTCATCAAGCTGATCCTGGCGCCGATGGCGGGGCTGGCGGACCAGATGGAACTGATGAACAGGCAGCGCAGGCATTATCTGGGCATAATGCGTAACCTGAGCCAACTGCAGGCCGATAGCGACCCTGCGGACACCCCAGCCCGGCTCCTGATAGAAGGCGCCATCTTGCACCTGCAGGCGGACCTCGACTGGCTGGAGAGATGCCAGGAGGAACTCGTGTGAGTAGGAGGTATTTGCGGTACCGGCCCGGCAAGGGGGCCCAGGGGGGAACGGGGGGGCGGGTAGCCCCCCCGTGCGCGGGGGGTTCCGGGGGGTCGCCCCCCCAGGCAGACACCTCCCCCCGGGCCAGCACTGCCCTGCTGCGGACCCGCGGACTGGTCAAGGTTTACCGTGCCGACGGGGTCACGGTGGAGGCCCTCCGCGGGGTGGACCTTGAGCTGGCCATCGGCGAGTTCGTCGCCATCATGGGGCCGTCCGGCTCAGGCAAGTCCACCCTGCTGCATGTCCTCGGCGGCCTGGAGCCGGCCACGAGTGGCGAGATCTGGCAGCGGGGGCAGCGCGTTGACGGTTTGTCCACGGCCGACTGGGCGGTCCTGCGCCGTCGGCACGTGGGGTTCGTATTCCAGTTCTTCAACCTGCTATCCAACATGACGGTGGCGGACAACGTGGAGTTGCCCGCGCTCCTGGCCGGGGCGACGCCGCGGCAGGCCAGGAAACGCCGGGAGGAACTGCTGGCCGAGCTCGGCATCGCGGACAAGGCGGGCGTGGCCCCCGCCCGGCTGTCCGGCGGGGAGCAGCAGCGCGTCGCGCTGGCGCGCGCCTTGGCCAACGAGCCGGGCCTGCTGCTGGCCGACGAGCCGACCGGCAACCTGGACAGCTCCAACACCCGGGATGTACTCCGGCTCCTCCGCCGGGCGCACGCCGGAGGCCAGACGATCCTGATGGTCACCCACGACGCCCGCGTGGCGAGCCTGGCCGACCGGGTGATCAACCTGTTCGACGGGATGGTGGCCGACGATGCCAAGATTATGCCCATCCCGCGCAGCGCGAACGGCGTCGCCGACGTCCTGGAGCTGAGAGGCTGATGCGCGGCACGCTCCGGTGGGCGCGTGCTGACCTGCGTGCCCGCCGGGGCCAGGCCCTGATCACGATCGCCGTCGTCGCCGGGGTAGTGGCCGCGCTGTTCCTCGCTACCATGCTGCTCCAGGGGGCGGTCAACCCCTGGCAGCAGCTGTTCGCCCGGACCCGCGGCGCGGACGTGCTTGTCTACTTCGCCAGCGGTACCAACACGACCGAGCTGCGCTCGGTGCCGGGAGTTCAGGCGGTCGCCCAGCCATACCAGGCCGCTTCGGCCACGCTGGAGCAGGGCGCGGTGAAGTCGCCAGTCGAGCTCCGGGCCATGACGCCCGTGCTGCCCGCGATGTCCGCTCCGTTCATCGTGGCAGGAAGCTGGCTGCGGTCCTCGGCGCAAGATGGCGCGGTCCTTGAGGCGTCATTCGCCCAGGCTATGCACGCCGGGGTCGGGACGCGGATCATCGTGGACGGCATCGACGGGACTACCGTGCCGATGACGGTGATCGGCATCGCGGACACCGCGGACCAGGGCTTCTACCCGCAGTGGACGCCTGGCCTGATCTGGGTGCAGCATAAGCTGCTGACCCGGGTAGAGCCGAACGCGAGCGAGACCCAGGAGGTCGTCGGACTGCGCTTGGCCGACAACTCCGCCGTCGCCACCGGTCAGGTCGTCCAGACCATCTGGAATCTCTACAACGGCCCGAACGAGAACTCCGCCGTCGAGCGCTACTCCACCTGGCAGCAGGTGCAGGGCTCGATGGCGAGCAACGACCGGCTGCTCGGCCTGTTGCTCGCCCTGTTCGGGATCATCGCCCTAGTGGCCGCGCCGTGCGCCATCGCCAACGTCACCGCCGGCCGCGTACTGGTGCAGCGCGAGGACATCGCGATGCTGAAGGCGCTCGGGTTCACCCCCGGTCAGGTGGTCCGGATGCTGGTCGCCGAGCAGACTCTGCTCGGCGCCGTTGGCGCCGGTCTGGGGCTGGTCGCGGCGCGGATCGTGACCTCACCGGAGTTCGTCAGGCCGCCGGACGGCACGCCGGTGAGCCTCGCGCCGCTGTCCGGCGGCTGGATGGCGCTGATCGGGGTGGGCGCCGTGCTCACCGTCGCGATCGCCACCGTCATCCCGGCCTGGTGGGCGGGCCGGGTGTCACCCGTCGCCGCTGTCCGGCCGAGCCCACCCCGCGGGCACCTGTCCCTGATCGCCCGGCTTGGCCTGCTGGTCCACCTGCCTGCCGCGCTGGTGCTCGGGGCCAGGGATTCGCTTACCCGGCGGCTGTCCGCGGCGCTGACCGTGGTCGGCCTGGCCATTCCGATAGCGATGATCACCATTGCCCTGACCTGCTGGTCGACCATCGACGGGTTCACCAGTGACCCGGGTAAGATCGGCCTCGCCGGGTCGGTCACGGTCAGCCAGGGAGGCCTGGACAACAAGCAGATGCTGGCCCTGATCAACCACGACAGCCAGGTACTTGCGTACTATCCCGGCGCTGAGTTCGACACCTTGCTGCCCGGGGACAACGGCACCTTCATCGCCCGGGCCATGGGCTCGTCAAGCAGGCCCTATCCGTTCCAGGTTGTCCAGGGGCGGATGTTCCACGCCGCCAACGAGGCGGTCGCGGGACAGGGCTTCCTCGGCCTGATGCACATCAACGTGGGCGCGTGGATCTCGCCGACGATCGACGGCGTGCCGGTGATCCTGCACATCGTGGGCCGGACTATCGAGCCTGACAATAACGGGGACGTGCTCGACTTCGGGCTTGACGCGCTGAACGACGCGGGCGGCGCGGACCCGCAACTGCTTAACTACCTGGTCCTGAAGCCAGGCGTACCGGCGGCGGCGGCCCGGGCCAGGCTGCTCGGCGAGTCGCAAGACCAGCTCGACGTGCAGGTAGTGACCAACCCGGCCGACGGGCTCAGGGTGGTGAAGGTGGTGATCGCGGTTTCCGTGGTGATCCTGGCGGTGATCGCGCTCGCGAACCTGCTCACCGCGACCGTGGTCGGCATGCGGGACCACCGGCACGAGGTCGGCGTGCTGGCGGCCATCGGGCTCACGCCGCGCCAGGTGACAGCCACCCTGGTAGTCAACACGATGATCCTCACCGCGCTCGGGGTGACCTGCGGGACCGTCGTCGGCCTGGTGGTCGCGCCGCGGCTGATCAACATGCAGGGCTGGACAAGCGGGATCGGTTCTGGCATCGCCGCCAGCCTGGGGATGGCGGCGATCGCGGAGATCCTGGCCGTCGCGCTGGCCATCGCCGCGGCCACGGCGCTGTTCCTGGCCCGGCGGACAACCAGGAGTTCGGGGTCGGCGCACCTGCACAGCCCCGCGCGCCGACCGGGGCCCAGGCCCGCGCAATCGGCGCACTAGGCCCGGTGGAACAAGCTCGCCCGGTCAGGGTTGTCGCCCTTACGGTCTATGGTGGGTGGGTCGCTTCCGGTAGGCCGGTGCCGGGCGACGTGAGGTTCTTGCTTGTCGGCGGGGTGGGCACAGTCGGTCGCCCGTAGCGGGAGTTGTGGTGCGGACTTTTATCGGGTGGCGATCCGCCGTTGTCGTGCTCGCAGTCGCTGTGCTGGCGCTCGTCGCAGCCTGCAGCCAGGCGACGCCGGCCAGACCTCAACCCCAGCAGGTGCCACCGTCGGTGCCCGTGACCCCGACGGCAGCTGCGACCGCGCCGCCGGTCGGCCCGCACGGCGGTATCGACCTCAATGTGCTCGTGGTCACCGACGGTACCGCGGCCGTGCAGGCCATCGGCCAGCAGCTGACCACCGAGGGCGTACCGTCGACGGTGGTCAACCTGAAGAGTTCCTCCCGGCCGGTCATCACCAGGAGCTTCCTGGCCCGCAGCCTTCCCGGCGGCTCCAAGGGCGGCAATTTCGAGGGGATCGTCCTGCCCGACGCCGCCCCTTCGCAGCTGTCCGGATCCGAGGAAGACGCGCTGGCCTGGTACGAGAAGAAGTTTAAGGTTCGGCAGGTGGACGCCTACTCGCCGCCGACGCCCGTCACTGGGATGAACGCGCCGGTGTACAGCGGGCTTCTCACTGGCCGCATGAGCGTGACCGGTGCCGGGTCCAGCGCCGGGTTCGGTTACCTCAACCAGTCCTTCCCGTTCAGCGGAGGGGCGGCTGGTCCCGCGCCGTTCGGCTATCTCGCGGATCCCGTACCCGGCGGCGGCGCCACGCCGCTGCTAGACGCGGCGATCCCGGGTTCGCCGGACCGGGCCACCCTGGTGTGGCAGTACGACGAGGGAGGGCGCGAGCAGCTGGGAATCGGCTTCGGCTACGCCTCCTTCCAGGCGCAGTTCCACTACCTGGCGCACGGCATCGTCACCTGGGTCACCCGCGGCGTGAAC
>Ga0302178_10001821_pt1 | contig 17488 bp, 15 predicted proteins | sample I_Palsa_E1_3_FD_198790 | JGI IMG/M metagenome (GOLD analysis project Ga0302178, IMG submission 198790) | Peat permafrost microbial communities from Stordalen Mire near Abisko, Sweden - I_Palsa_E1_3 | ecosystem: Environmental > Terrestrial > Soil > Palsa > Peat permafrost | place: Sweden... | reverse complement strand
GGAGTTTGTTGTTGATTGCTTTGAGTTCGCCCGCCGGCACCCCCTCCTCGTTGCTCCTTCGCGCGGCGGTGACGCCGAGGCCCTGTGGCGTTTTCGCGCCGATGTGGGGGTGGAGTGCGCGGACGATCCGCTCGAGCTGGGCTGCACTCTTGGTCGGATCGAGGATTCGGTCTTCGGGCGTGATCTTCTCGGCGTAGGTGACGCCGTCCTCGGGTTGTGGGACATAGCTGCGGGGGCCGTCGAGGGCGCTGATGAGCAGTGGGCCGGCGATCGCGGCCAGGCGGCTTGAGAGCGTGCCGTAATCGTCCTCAGGGCCGATCTGCGTCGCCGCGGAGGCGCAGACCGGACCGGCGTCGAGCTCGGCGACGAGGCGCATGATCGACACGCCGGTCTGCGAGTCGCCGGCGATGATCGCCCGCTCGACCGGGGCGGCACCACGCCAGCGCGGCAGCAGCGACGGGTGTACGTTGAGGATCTCGTAGTCGGAGAGGATCGGCTCACGGACGAGCGCGCCATAGGCGCAGAGGCAGATTGCTTCGGGCGCTACCGCCGCGAGCTCCGCCGCTGCGTCACCCAGCCGTTCGGGAGCGAGGACGGGGATCGCGAGCTCCGCGGCGGTCGTGGCGACCGCGGTCTGCTCGACCTGGCGCCCGCGGCCCCGCGGTCGCGGCGGTCGTGTGATGACGAGCGCCGGGCGGTGGTCTGAAGCCGCAAGTGCCATCAGCACAGTCGCGGCGAACGGCGACGTGCCGATGTAGGCGGTCCTCACCCCGGCAGCTGAAGCTCGCGCCAGGTGCGCATCGCGTCGCGGCGCTGCTCGCGCGTCGTGCGGTCGAGCATCAGCACCCCGTCGAGGTGATCGATCTCGTGCTGGAGCACGCGCGCCTCGAGCCCGGAGGCCTCGATCTTGAACGGCGTTCCGGTCTCGTCGACGGCGCCGACTCGCACGTGTAGGTTGCGCTCGACGTCGACGTGGACGCCGGGAATGCTGAGGCAGCCCTCCTCCGCGGTCTCGAGCTCGCTGCCGCGCCACTCGATCTCGGGGTTGATCACCGCGACGATCGGGCTGTCGTGCTCGACGCGGTAGACGAGCACCCGCTCGACGATCCCGACCTGCGTCGCTGCGAGCCCAACGCCGAGCGCACCGTCCATCAGGTCGCGCATCCAGTCGACCTGCTTGCGCAGCTCCTCGTCGAAGCGCGAAACGGGCAGCGCCCGTGTCTTCAGCACCGGATCGCCCAGACGCCGCACGTAGGACATCGCCGCATCGCGGCGCGCCCGCTCGTCGGCCGAAAGCTCGCTCGGCGGCGCAGGCTGCTCGGGTGCTTCAGCTTCGGATGCCATACAGAGATTCTACGGAGCGGTTACTGCGGATCAACGTCGACGCTGACCGCGATGTCGCGACCCAGCGGCTTGCCGACGGCGGCGCCGACGGCCGCGACGGCTGCGGCGCGGTCGGTCGACTTGATCAGCAGCTGCGCGCGGTCGCGGCCGCGCAGACGGAACAGCGGCGCCGGACCGAGGATCTGGGCGCCGGCGATCGAGAGGCGGTCGCGCAGCGCCTGCGCGGCGCGCAGCGCGTGGCCTTCGCGCTCGGCGGAGCAGACGATCCGGATCAGCTCGCCGAACGGCGGGTAGCCGAGCGCCCGGCGCCGCTCGAGCTCGCCGGCGAGAAAGCCGTCGCTGTCGTGGCGTGCCGCGTGGACGATCGCGCGGGCGTCGGGGGCCTGTGTCTGCACGAGCACGCGGCCCTCGCCGCCACGGCCGGTGCGTCCGGCGAGCTGCGCGATCAGCGCGAAGGTGCGCTCCTCGGCGCGGAAGTCGGGGAAGCGCAGCGTCGCGTCCGCGTCGAGCACGACGCCCAGCGCGATGCCCGCGAAGTCGTGTCCCTTGGCGACCATCTGCGTGCCGATCAGCACGCCGGCATCGGCCTGGTCAAAGCGGCGCAGCACCGACGCGGCTCGCCCCTTCAGCGTCGCGACGTCGGCGTCGAGGCGGAACAAGGGGAAATCCTCGCCGCCGAGCGCCCGCGTCAGCTCGTGCTCGAGCCGCTCGGTGCCGAGCCCGTGGCGCGCGACGGTGCTCGAGCCGCAGGCGTCGCAAAGCTCCGGCACGCGCTCGCGATGGCCGCAGTGATGGCAGGCGATCGTCCGCTCAGCCTGGTGCAGCACGAGCGCGACGTCGCATTCCGGGCAGCCCCAGACCTTGCCGCAGTGGCGGCAGGAGAGAAAGTTCGACCAGCCGCGGCGGTTGAGCAGCACGATCCCCTTCCCCCCCGCGCGGCGCAGCTCGCCCAATGCCTGCGCCGTCCGTTCGTGCAGCGGACCGCGCGCCTCGAGCATGTCGACGATCTCGACGCTCGGCAACAGCCCGCCGTCGGCGCGCGCCGGCAGGCGCAGCCGGCGCAGCGTCGCGTAGCTCTCGGGCCGCGGCGTCGCGCTGCCGGCGAGCAGAACCGCTCCGGCGCGCGCGGCGCGGAAGGCGGCGACGTGGCGCGCGTCGTAGCGCGGGTCGCCCTCGTGCTTGTAGGAGGAGTCGTGCTCCTCGTCGACGACGACGAGACCGAGCCGTTCGATCGGCGCGAACACCGCGGATCGCGGCCCGACGCAGATCCGCGCCTCGCCGCGGCGCAGGCGCAGCCACTCGTCGTGGCGCTCGCCGGCGGACAGCTTGGAGTGCAGCACGGCGACCGTGTCGCCGAAACGCTCGACGAAGCGCGACACGGTCTGCGGCGTAAGGCCGATCTCCGGCACCAGCACGATCGCGCCGCGGTCCCGCTCAAGCGCGCTCGCGGCCGCCCGCAGGTAGACCTCCGTCTTGCCGGAGCCGGTCACCCCGAACAGAAGGATCTCCTCATGGCGGCCGGCGGCGATCCCCTCGTGGATCGCCGCTGTAGCCTGATCGGGGGTGAGCTCCATCGGAGCGCCTCGCGTCGAGCCGACTGAGACGTGTTGCGGCGCTCGGCGGACCGGCTTGGCGCTCAGCGTCAGCAGGCCTCGCGCTTCGAGGCGGCGCAGCGACGCGTGGTCGGCGTCGAGGATGCTCGCTCGCGTTGCGCCGGCCTGGGCGAGCCGTTCGAGCAGTGAGCGCTGGAGCGGCGTCAGGCGCTCGCCCGCTTCGAGCGCCACGGCGCCGGCATCGGTCAGCTCGGCGACCAGGCGAACCAGCGCCTGCCCGCCATTGCCGGCACCGGCTGGCAGCACGAGCTGGAGCGCCCGCGCGCGCGTCGAGCAGTACTCGCGCGCGATCCAGCCGGCAAGCTCGACGAGGTCCGCCGGCATGTCCGCGGCGACCGCGCTGCGCGGTGAGCGCAGGCGCTGCTGGTCGATGTCGCTGCGTTCGGCGAGGCCGACGACCACGCCGAGCAGCTCCTGGTGGCCGAACGGAACGAGCAGCAGCGATCCCACGTGCACGCTCGCACGGAGGTCGTCAGGTAGGGCATAGTCGAACGGCCCACGCAGCGCCCGCGCGCTCGTGAGCGGCTCGACCTGAGCGATCGCAGCCACGGTCCGAGCCTAGCGGCGACGGCGGTCGTCGCAGCGCACGCCAGCGCAGGGCGCGCGTCCGACGCCGCCACGGCTGCGACCGGGCGCGTGACTAGGATCTGGCGCGATGAGCGACCCCTCCTCGCCGGCGCCGGAGGAGCGGCACGGAGCCGGCGACGGGCGGCCGGCGCCTGCTTTCATCGCCTGCGGCGCGCGCAGCGGCTCGACCCTGCTGCGCTGGCTGATCGACAGCCATCCGCAGCTGAGCTGCCCGGGCGAGAGCGACCTCGCACTGCTGCTCGAGCGGTTCATCCGCAGCGCGACGGCGCTGTCCTCGCCGCCACCGACCGACGAAGGCCCGGTCGTGGCGCGGGCGCGCGCTGCGGCCGACGCGCTGATCGCCGCGCACCTCAACGTCGCGGGCAAGGAGCGGCTGTGCGACAAGTCGCTGTCCAACGCGCTGCATCTCGAGCTGCTGGCGACGGCGTGGCCGGACGCGCGCTTCGTGCTGCTGCACCGCCAGCCGATGGACTTCGTGATGTCAGCGATCGACGGCTCGCCCTGGGGTCTCAGCGGCTACGGCTTCGGCGAGTGGGCGCAGCGCAGCCCGACCGACACGGTCGTGGCGATGGTCGGCTACTGGCTTGACCGGACCAGGCGGCTGCTCGCCTTCGAGGAGCGCTTCGCCGATCGTTGCCTGCGGCTGCGCTACGAGGATCTCGTCGCGAATCCCGAGGCGGCGCTCGCGGGGATCTGGCAGCTGCTTGCTGTCCCACCCCTGCCGGAGCCCGCGCGGGCCGCGTTCGCGGCACCGCACCACGGGCACGGCGGCGCCGATCACAAGGTCTGGTACACGGATGGCATCCACGAGGAGTCCGTCGGCCGCGGCGCCCGCGTGCCGCCGCAGCTCGTCACGAGCCTGCTGCGCAACTCCGTCAACGAGCTCGCCGAGCGTCTGGGCTACGCCACGATCGATGACTACTGGGGCAGCGGCGGCGGCCCGCCGGCGGCGCTGGACGGCGCGGCGGGCGACGACACGCTCGTCGAGCTGCGCATCCTCGACGGTCAGACGCTGCGCTGGAACGGAGTGATCGACCTCGCGGCAGCCACCGCCGTGGACGGCGGCGCGACCGCCCGATCGGCGGACGCGCCGGCGCGAACCGCACGGATCGTCGTGATCGAGCGCGCGACGCTGGCGGCGATCAGTGCCGGCAGCGAGAACATCGGGGGCGCGCTGCGCGCACGGACTGTGCGCTCCTACGGGCCCCGCGTGCAGTACTACGCCGAGGAGAGCGAGATCTTCCGCCGGCTCGCAGCCTTCCTCGGCGCCGGCGGCGGAGGCCTGCTCGGCCCCGACGGCGCGCTCACGCAGCTGTTGGACTAGGCGACGGCGACCGACAGGCCGGCGGCCTCGCGCAGCGCGTCGGCCTTGTTGGTCTGCTCCCAGGTGAAGTCCTCGTCCTCGCGGCCGAAGTGGCCGTAGGCGGCGGTCTTCTGGTAGATCGGGCGGTGCAGACGGAGCTCCTCGCGGAAGGCGCCCGGGCGCAGGTCGAAGTGCTCGTCGATCAGCTCGGCGATCCGTGCGCGGGCGATCTTCTCGGTGCCGAAGGTCTCGACCATCACCGAGACGGGATGGGCGACGCCGATCGCGTAGGCGACCTGGACCTCGATCCGGTCGGCAATGCCGGCCGCGACGAGGTTCTTCGCGACCCAGCGCGCGGCGTAGGCGGCGGAGCGGTCGACCTTCGAGGGGTCCTTGCCGCTGAAGGCGCCACCGCCGTGGCGGGCCATGCCGCCGTAGGTGTCGACGATGATCTTGCGCCCGGTCAGTCCGCAGTCGCCCATCGGGCCGCCGATCACGAAGCGACCGGTCGGGTTGACGAGGAAATCGCGGCGCAGCGCCGCCTCGTCGTACAGTCCCTCGGGCAGCACCGGCAGGACGACGTGCTCCCAGAGATCGGGCTTGATCGTCTGCTCGCAGTCGATCCCGTCGGCGTGCTGGGTCGAGATCAGCAGCTTCTCGATCGCGACCGGGACCCCGTCGCGGTAGCGCACCGAGACCTGCGTCTTGCCGTCCGGGCGCAGGTAGGGAACATCGCCGCTGCGGCGTACGGCGGCGAGGCGCTCGGCGAGGCGGTGGGCGACCCAGATCGGCAGTGGCATCAGTGCCTCGGTCTCGTTCGTCGCGTAGCCGAACATCATTCCCTGGTCGCCGGCGCCGGCGACGTCGAGGGCGTCGTCGTCAGCGCTGTCGACGCGCGTCTCGTAAGCCTTGTCGACGCCCTGGGCGATGTCCGGGGACTGGCGGTCGATCGCGTTGATCACCGCACAGGTGTTGGCGTCGAAGCCGTAGGTCGCGTCGTCGTAGCCGATCCGGCGCACGGTGTTGCGCGCGATCTCCGGGATGTCGACGTAGGTGTCGGTCGAGATCTCGCCGGAGACCACGATCAGGCCGGTGTTGACGAGCGTCTCACAGGCAACGCGCCCGTAGGGATCATCCTTCAGGACCGCGTCAAGCACCCCGTCGGAGATCTGGTCGGCGATCTTGTCGGGGTGGCCTTCGGTGACCGACTCCGACGTGAACAGGTACTCCGACTCGGCATGCTCAGTCACGGCTGAAATCCTCGCTGGATCGGGAAGGGACGAGCGCACACCTTAGCGGAGCAGTCGCCGCCACCGGTGGGCCTTCTCACTTGCGCCGCTCGGAGCGCCGTTGGCCGCGCTCGACGAAGTCGAGGATCAACGGCACGCCGTCGAGGCCGTAGCGCGCCCGCATCTGGTTCTCGACGAAGTAGGCGTAATCGCGCGTCACGCGAGAGCGCGAGTTGATCGCCAGCGCGAAGCGCGGCGGGCTCGTGCCGACCTGCGACAGGTAGAGCAGCTTCAACCGGTGTCCCTGCTTGGCCGGCGGCTGGCGGATCTGCACCACCTCGGCGAGGAAACGGTTGAGCTCGGGGGTCGGGATCCGCGCGGCGCGACGATCGCCGAGCGCGATCGTCTCCTTCAACAGACGCGAGACGTTGCGGCCGCTCTCGGCTGAAGCGCTCAGCAGGCGTGGGCGCTGGCGCAGCTTGTCGGCGACACGGGCGCGCTCGTAGTCGAGATCGAGCATCTCGGAGTGGATGTCCCACTTATTAAGTACCAGCAGCGTCGCGCAGTCGCTGCGCATCGCGAGCTCGGCGATCCGCAGATCCTGCGCCGTCACGCCATCGGTCGCATCGCAGACGACCAGCGCCACATCCGCGCGCTCCGCGGCGCGCTGGGAGCGCAGCGTCGTGTAGTACTCGACCGACTCCGCGACCTTCGATTGGCGGCGCATGCCGGCCGTGTCGACGATCACGAGGCGGCGGCCGTCGACGAGCAACGGCAGGTCGATCGCGTCGCGCGTCGTGCCGGCGAGCTCGGAGACGATCACGCGCTCCTCACCGGCAAACCGGTTGACGAGCGAGGATTTGCCGACGTTCGGGCGGCCGATCACGGCGAGGCGGATCGTGTCGTCCTGCGTGTCGGCCGAGTCGTCCTCGTCGCCGAGCAATTCGACCAGGCGGTCGAGCAGGTCGCCGGTGCCGAGGCCCTGCGCCGCCGATACGGCGATCGGATCACCGAGGCCGAGGCGGTGGAACTCGGCGGCGAGGCTCATGTCGACCACCGAGTCGCACTTGTTCGCCGCGATCAGCGTCGGCTGGCCGGAGCGGCGCAGCAGATCGGCAATCTCGTCGTCGCCCGGGCGGCAGCCGGCGCGCGCGTCGACCACGAGCATCGCGATGTCGGCGTCGGCAAGGCCGGCGCGAGCCTGCTCGCGGATCGAGCCCGCGAGCGGATCCTCGTCGGCGAAGTCGACGCCGCCGGTGTCGATCAGCGTGAACGTACGCCCGTTCCACTCGCACTCGAGCTCCTTGCGGTCACGCGTGATCCCCGGCCGCTCGTGCACGATCGCCTCGCGAGTACCGGTCAGCCGGTTGACGAGCGAGGACTTGCCTACGTTTGGATAGCCGACAACGGCGACTTTGGTCACGCAGCCAGTATGACTATGTGGGTCTTCGCGTCGCCTGGGCCAGCTCGACGACCTGCGCGACGACCTGATCGAGCGTCAGATTGGTCGTGTCGAGCAGCCTCGCGTCGCTGGCCGGCTTCAGCGGGCTGTGGAGCCGCCCGAGATCACGGCGGTCGCGATCGGCGAGCTCGGCTGCGGCTTCCCCGCCGTCGGCTCCGCGCCGCCTGATGCGCTCCTCGGGCGACGCCGTGAGGTAGATCTTGAGCTCGGCGTGCGGCGCCACGACGGTGCCGATGTCGCGACCCTCGGCAACCCAGTCGCCGGTCGCAATCAGCTCGCGCTGGTGTGCCACCAGCGCCGCGCGGACGGCGGGATCGGTGGCGAGCACCGATGCCCGCTCGGAGACTGCGGGTGCGCGGATCGCGGCGGTGACATCGCGGCCGTCGAGCAGGACGCGATCGCCGAGCGCGATCCGCAGCGCCTGCGCCAGCTGCGCCGGGCTGTGCTGCGGATCCTCGATGCTCGCGAGCGCGACGCAGCGGTACATCGCGCCGCTGTCGAGGTAGCGGGCGCCGAGACGCGCGGCGACCAAACGGGCAACGCTCGACTTGCCGGCGCCCGCCGGTCCGTCAATCGCAACGATCATGCCGCGAGCCGCGCCAGGTCGGCCGTGAATCCGGGGTAGGAGACGTGCGCCGCGTCCATCCCTGCGACCTCGACGCCCTCGCGCGAGGCGAGCCCGGCGATCGCGCCGAGCATCGCCAGGCGGTGGTCGCCGTGCGAGCTCATCGCGCCGCCACGTAACGAGCCGGCGCCGGTCACGGCAAAGCCGTCGTCGCTCGGCTCGATCGCGCCGCCGAGCGCGCCGAGCGCCTGCGCCACCGTCGCGATGCGATCGCTCTCCTTGACGCGCAGCTCGGCGGCGCCGCGAACGACCGTGGTGCCCTCGGCGAAACAGCCGAGCAGCGCGACCAGCGGCAGCTCGTCGATCGCCTGCGCGATCTCCTCCGGCTCGACGGTCGTGGCGTGCAGCCGCGAGCCCTTGACCTCGAGCGTGGTCACCGGGTCGCGGTCGCTGAGCGGGGCATCAGCCGCTTCGATCTCCCCCTCGATCTGCCCGCCCATCCGCCTGGCGATCTCGACGAAGCCGCTGCGCCGCCAGTTCGCCCCGACGTTCTCGATGATCAGGTGCGATCCCGGGATCAGCAGGCCGGCGGCGATCCAAAAGGCTGCCGAGGACGGGTCGCCGGGCACGCTGACCCGCTCGAGTGAGAGGCGCTCCGGTGGCTCGAGCGTGATCCGCCCACCATCGCGCGTGACGCTGACCCCCGCTGCGAGCAGCATCCGCTCGGTGTGGTCGCGCGTCGGCGACGGCTCGATGACCGTCGTCGTGGCGCCGGCGAGCAGGCCGGCGAGCAGCACGCAGGACTTGACCTGCGCGCTCGCGACGGGAAGAACGTAGGTCACGCCATGCAGCGCACCCCCGAAAATGCTCAGCGGCGGTAGGCGCTCATCGGTGCACTCGATCCGCGCGCCCATTTCGCGCAGCGGCAGCGCGATCCGGTCGACCGGACGGCGGCGGATCGACTCGTCCCCGTCGAGCGTGAAGCTGCGGCCCTCCTGGCCCGCAAGCCAGCCGGGCAGCAGTCGCAGCAGCGTGCCCGAGTTCTCGACGTCGATCGCGTCCTGCGGCTGGCGCGCGCCGCGCAGGCCGACCCCGCGCACGAGCAGCTCACCGGGGCTCGCGGATACCGTGGCGCCGAGCTTTGCGACCGCTGCCAGGGTCGCGTTCGTGTCGGCGGCGTGGAGGTAGTTCTCGATCCGCACCTCGCCCTCGCCGATCGCCGCGAACAGCGCCGCGCGGTGGGAGATCGACTTGTCGGGCGGCGTCACGAGGACGCCCTGAAGGCCGCGCGGAGCCGGAGCGAAGCGGCCGGCGAGCGGGCTCACGGGCGCGCCACGGGGATACCCAGGCCGTCGATCGTCGCGATCGCGCGCTGCGCCTGCTCCTCGCCCTGGATCCAGAGCGCGACGACGCCCTGGTGCCCGTCGCGGGCCGGCGAAAGCGCGATGTCGACGATGTTGATCCCCGCGCGGCCGAGCGCGAGGGCGATCTCGGCGACGGCGCCGGGGCGGTCGGGCGCGGCGGCGCGCAGCTCATGCACCGCGCCGCCGGCGAGGCCGGCGCCGAGCAGCGCGTCGCGGTCCTCGCGCGCGGCATCGTTCCAGCGCTCGATCGCGCCCCGATCGGCTGCCTCGAGCGCGCCGCGGACGTCGCTGAGGCGGCCCTGGGCCTCGTCGATCAGCGCGATCAGCGCATCGCGGTTGGAGAGGTAGATGTCCGGCCAGATCGTCGCGCTGGCGCCGGCGACGCGCGTCGCATCACGAAAGCTCGGGCCGGTCGCCGGGACCTGCTCGCCGTCGCCGAGCGCGCGTGCGGCCTGTGCGACGAGGACGTTTGCGAACACGTGCGGCAGGTGCGAAACGCTGGCCATCACGCGATCGTGGTCGGTCGCGTCGATCGCCGTCGGCTGGGCGCCGATGCCGGCAAGCGTCTTGTGCAGCCGTTCGTAGAGCACGCCCGAGGTTCCCGGCCCGGGCGTCAGGTACCAGGTGGCACCCTCGAAGAGATCGGCACGGGCGTGCTCGACGCCCGAGGTCTCGGCACCGGCGAGCGGGTGACCGCCGATGAAGCGCTCGTCGTCGCGGCCACTGACGAGCGCACGCTTGGTCGATCCGACGTCGGTCACGACGCACTGCGGGCCGGCGAGCGCCAGCAGCTCGTCGATCGCGCCGGCGAGCGCGCTGACCGGCGCGGCGACGAACAGCAGCTCGGCGCCGTCGGCGACCTCGGCGGCGCTGGCGCCGGCGACCCCGATCGCACGGCGACGCAGCGCCTCGACGCTCACCGCCTCGGCGGGGTCATAGCCGATGACCGTGGCGCCCAGCCGCTCCTGCAACGCGAGGCCGATCGAACCGCCGATCAGGCCGACACCGACGATGCCGACCTTCACGCGGTGCTGAACGCCTTGCCCGCGACCTGTGCGGCCCGTTCGACGAGCGCTGCGTACTCGGCGAAATCCTCGGCGCGCAGCGCCTGCGGGCCATCGCAGATCGCCTCCTCGGGGTTCGGGTGAACCTCGACGATGATGCCGTCGGCCCCGACCGCGGCAGCCGCGAGCGACAGCGGCCCGACGAGGTCGCGCCGGCCGGCGGCGTGGCTCGGATCGACGACGACCGGCAGGTGCGACAGTTGCTTGAGCACCGGCACGGCCATCAGGTCGAGCGTGTAGCGGTAGGCGGTCTCGAAGGTGCGAATCCCGCGCTCGCAGAGCATCACCTGCTCGTTGCCCTCCTTCAGCACGTACTCCGCCGCGAGCAGCAGCTCCTCGAGCGTCGCCGACAGCCCACGCTTGAGCAGCACCGGCACGCCGGTGCGCCCAACCTCGGACAGCAGCGTGTAGTTCTGCATGTTGCGGGCGCCGATCTGGACGACGTCGGCGACCTCGATGACCGCCTCGATGTCACGGACGTCCATCAGCTCGGTGACGATCGGCAGGCCGGTCTCGCGCTTGGCCTCAGCGAGCAGCCGCAGCCCCTCCTGCCCGAGGCCCTGGAAGGCGTAGGGGGAGGTCCGCGGCTTGTAGGCGCCGCCGCGCAGCATCGCCGCGCCGGCGTCCTTGACGACATGGGCGGTCTCCAGCAGCTGTTCGCGCGACTCGACGGTGCACGGCCCGGCGATCAGCGCGAAGTGCTCACCGCCGATCTTGCGCCCGCCGATCTCGAACACCGAGCGCTCACCCGAGCGAATCTGGGCCGAGGAGAGCTTGTACGGCTTGAGGATCGGCACGACCTGCGCGACGCCCGCGGCGCCATCGAGCTCAAGCCGGGCGACGTGCTCGCGATCGCCGATCGCGCCGATCACCGTCACCTCGTCACCGGTCGAGACATGGGCGCGCGCGCCGACGCTCTCGACACGCGCGACGACGTGAGCGATGTCCTCCTCACTCGCGCCCTGTTTCATGATGATCATCATCGGTCTGGTCCTTTCAAAAAGTTCGTGCGAAAGCTTATTGGCGAGGCTGCGCGCGGCGTGAACGATGCGTTGCGCGAGTGGAAACGGCGCCCGGCCCCTGAGGGCCCCCTGTCCGGAGCTGCCGCGCCGCGCATTGCCGCGAGCGCAGGTCCGAGCGCCTAGCTAAATCGCCAGGTGCCGGTGACGTAGTAGCGATAGTCGGCAGCCGAAAGCGCGCGCGACAGGCGCGTCGAAGCAGCGGATCGGGTGCTTGATGCAGACATCGCTATGCAATGTGTAGCAGAACCGGCGCGCGCTGCCAACCGGTTGGCCGGTCCGTGCCTTGACGGCGGCTAACAGCGATAATCATTAATCGGATGAGGGACGGCGAGGACTTCGACGGGATCATCATCGGCGCCGGCCAGCATGGCCTGATTCTCGGCAGCTACCTGGCCAAGGCGGGGCTGCGAATCGCGCTGCTCGAGCGGCGCCTGAACTACGGCGGCGGCCTGATGACCGAGGAGGCGACCCTCCCCGGCTTCTACCACAACCTGCACTCGATCAACCACTTCGGAATCCTCGGGACGCCGTGGTTTCGCGACCTCGAGCTGGGCGAGCGCGTGTCCTACATCGTCCCGCCCTACGAGTTCGCCCAGCCGCACGCCGACGGCTCGGCGCTGGTCTTCTCGCGCGACATCGAGGAGACGGTCGCGAGCATCGCGCGCTTCTCGAAGGCCGACGCCGCGACGTTCCGCGAGTGGAACGCCCGCGCCGAGGAGCTGACGCAGAAGATCTTCCTCGTCGAGCGCTACTCAGAGCCGCTCAGCGCCGAGCGTCGCGCCGAGGTGCTCGGAGCGAGCGCGCTCGGGCGCGAGTTCCTCGAGCTGACCGAGCGCCAGCCCGACGAGGTCGTCAACCTGCTGTTCGAGGACGAGCGCGTGCGGGTGCTGTTCCTGTTCAAGCTGTCGCTGTTCGGGACGGTTCTGCACGAGACGCTCTCGACGCAGAGCCCGATGGGCTCACTGATCCGCGCCTTCGACCTGACGACCGGCTACGAGCTGTGCAAGGGCGGCAGCTGGAATCTCGCGCGCGGCCTGATGGAGACGTTCATCGCCGCCGGCGGCGTCTTCATCAACCAGGCCGACGTCGAGCGGATCATCGTCTCGGGCGGGCGCGCGAGCGGCGTCGAGCTGCGCGACGGGCGGCAACTCGGCGCGCGCGAGTTCGTCGCCTCGACGGTCGACGTCCAGCAGACGTTCAGCGAGATGCTCGAGCCCGCCGACCTGCCCGAGGCCTACCGCGAGAAGGTCGCACGCTTCCGCAACACGAAGTGGACGCTGTTCGGCCTGCACCTCGCGCTGCGCGAGCCGCCGCGCTACGCCTCGGCGGCGTTCGACGCGAACATCAACCGCGCGCTCAAGTACAACATCGGCTCGGAGTCGATCGCGAGCCTGACCGCGGCGCACGCCGACGTCGAGGCGGGCCGGATCCCCTCGCTGATCCAGTTCGGCGGCGGCGCGCTGACCCAGCTCGATCCGAGCCAGGCGCCGGCCGGCTTCCACACCGCCTACGCCTGGCACGTCGTTCCGTTCGCTCCGGACGGCGACCCCGAGCGCCTGAACACGGCGCGCCACGAGATCGCCGCCGCGATCATCGAGAAGTGGCGCCAGTACGCGCCCAACCTGACCGAGCAGAACATCCTCGCGACCCACACCTACACCGCCTACGAGTACGCGCGCGAGCTGATCAACATGCGCGGCGGCGACATCTTCATGGGCTCGCTCGACGCCGGCCAGGTGATGCACAACCACTTCGGCTACCGCACGCCGATCGCCGGCCTCTACATGGCCGGCTCACCGACCCACCCGAGCGGCGGCATCTCCGGCGGCGCCGGCTACATAGTGGCCGGGATCATCGCCCAGGAGATCGGCGCGAAGCTGTGGTGGGAGCCGCTAGATGCGGCGCGCAAGCTGGGGGCGCTGGCCTGACTGGTCAGCCTCGGCGTACCCCGTTTGGGGCACCCCCCGTGCGGGGGGCAGACAGGCATGCGCCGAGGCCCGGAGTGGTGCATGCACCACTCCGCCGACGGGTGCATGCACCCGTCGGAACAGCTCAGAGCAACGAGCTCAGCACTTCGATGAAGCGGGTGTTCTCCTCGCGCGTGCCGAAGCTGACGCGTAGCGCTCCCTGCTTGCCGAGGGCGCTGCCCGCACGGACGAGGACGCCCTGCTCGGCGAGGCCGCGGACGACGTCGGCCTCCTCGTGGAGGACCGGCAGGTCAAACCAGCAGAAGTTCGCCTCCGACTCGGCCGGCGAGAGCCCGAGCGAGCGCAGCCGCTGGCGCATCTCGCTGCGCGCGACGCGCGTCGAGTCGACGCGGCGGGCGAGCTCCTCGGGGTGGGCGAGGGCCTCGGTCGCCGCGGCCTGGGCAGCGGAGTTGGCGAAGAATGGCTGGCGGATCAGCTTGAGCGCCTCGGGCACCTCGCTCGAGCCGCAGAGCGCGAAGCCGACGCGCAGGCCGCACAGCGCGTAGACCTTCGAGAAGGTCCGCAGCAGGACGAGGTTGGGGTGGCGGGCGAGCAGCCCGATCGACTGGTCGGCAAGGTTGAGCGAGTTGAACTCGCAGTAGGCCTCGTCGACCATCACGCAGACGTGCTCGGGGACGCCGGCGATGAACTCGGCGATCCGCTCGAGCGGGACGGCCGTGCTCGTCGGGTTGTTCGGGTTGCAGATGATCACGAGGCGGGTCTGCGGCGTGATCGCGGCGGCCATCGCGTCGAGGTCGTGGCGCTCCTCGGCGTCGAGCGCGACGCGGATCGCGCGCGCGCCGGAGGTCGCCTCGAGCTGCGGGTAGACCGAGAACGAGGGCCAGGAGTAGACGAGGTCGCTGTCGGGGTCGAGCAGCGCCGAGCCGACCGCCAGAAGGATGTCGCAGGAGCCGTTGCCGATCGTGATCTGCTCGCTCGGCACGCCGTAGCGGGCCGACAGCGCCGCGCGCAGCACGCTGCTGTTCGGGTCCGGGTAGCGGTTGACGCCCTCGAGCGCCGCGGCGGCCGCGGCGACGACCGCCGGCAGAGGCGAGTAGGGCGACTCGTTGCTCTCCAGACGCGCCAGCGGCCCGCTCTTGGCGTAGCCGACACCGGCCGGGTAGACCGGGATCCGCTTGACTGCGGCTGAGAACTCCAGCGTCACAGCTTCATTGTGCGGCATCGAGGTCGGCGCGTAGGCTGCGCGCCTCCCCCAGGTACACGTGGCGCGAGGTGTGGTCGGGCGGCGCGTAGTAGTGCAGCATCACGCGGATCACGCTCGGCAACGAACCGGGGACGTTGATCTCGCGCGTGCAGAGCAGCGGCACGCGATCGAAGCCGAGGCGACGCGCGGCGACCGCCGGGAACGCCGCGTCGAGGTCGTCGGTGACGGTGAAGATGCAGCTGACGATCTGCTCTATCTCGAGCTGGTTGCGCTCGACCAGCTCGCTCATAAGCGTCGCCGTCGCGCCGAGGATCGCGTCCGCCTCGTTGGCCTCGACGCTGGTCGCGCCGCGCAGCGCGAATAGACGATCCTCGGGCATCTGGGAACCCTAGTCGGTCTGCGCGAAGCGGTCGAGGTGTCAGCGTCGCGCCTGGGCGCGGAGTGCGTCGAGTTCGGCGTCGGAGAGGACGCGGTGCGCCCCGGGCGCGAGCGCGCCGAGCTCGAGCGAGCCGAAGCGGATCCGCTCGAGCGCCGCCACCGGGTATCCGATCGCCTCGCACATCCGCCGGACCTGGCGCTTGCGGCCCTCGTGGATCTCGATCTCGATCACGTCGGGCGCGTGGAGGCGGACCCGCGCGGGGGCCGTCGGGCCGTCGTCGAGCTCGATGCCGCCAGCGAGCGCGCGCAGCGCAGGGCTCGCGACCGGGCCGCCGGTGACCGTCGCACGGTAGGTCTTCGGCACCTCGTAGCGGGGATGGGTGAGGAGGTTCGCGAGCTCGCCATCGTTGGTCAGCAGGATCAGGCCGGTGGTCGTCGCGTCGAGCCGGCCGACCGGGTAGAGCCGGCGCGTCTCCTCGCTGATCAGCTCGACGACCGTCGGGCGGCCGTGGGTGTCGCTCGCCGTCGAGACGACCCCGGCGGGCTTGTTGAGCGCGTAGACGACGAGCGCCTGGGGTCCGCCGAGCGGAGCGCCATCGAGGTCGACGCGCTCGACGTCGATCTCGCGCGCCGGGTCGAGCTCGATCACGCCGTCGACGCGGACCCGTCCGGCGCGAACGATCTCGGTCGCGGCGCGGCGCGAGGCCACGCCGGAGTGGGCCAGGTACTTGGCAAGGCGCATCGCTGCAACCATAGGCGGGTGGATCTCGCACTGCTAGAGGGGACGCTCGCCGAGCTCGGCGAGCCGAGCTACCGCTCGGATCAGGTCTGGGCCTGGCTCGCGCGCGGCGCGGTCGACTACGCCGCGATGTCCGATCTGCCGGCGAGCCTGCGAGCGCAGCTCGAGCAGCGGGTGCCGCTGAGCACGTTGCGCCTCGAACACGACGCCCACGCACACGACGGCACGGTCAAGGTGCTGCTGCGAACCGCCGACGGCCATGCCGTCGAGACGGTCTCGATGCGCTACCGCGATGGCCGCCGCTCGCTCTGCCTGTCCTCGCAGTCGGGTTGCCCGCTGACCTGCTCGTTCTGCGCGACCGGCCGGATGCGCTTCGCGCGCAACCTGACGCGCGACGAGATCCTCGACCAGGCGCTCCACTTCCGCCGCCTGCAGCGCGTCGATCACGCGGTGTTCATGGGGATGGGCGAGCCGATGATGAACCTCGACGCGGTGCTCGGCGCCTGCGAGCTGCTGCCGGCGCTCGGGATCACCAACCGCCGGACCGCGATCTCGACGGTCGGCTGGATCCCGGGGATCGAGCGGCTGACCGCCTCGGGCCTGTCGGTCCGCCTCGCGCTGTCGCTGCACGCCCCGGAGGACTCGCTGCGCAGCGCGCTGATGGCGGTCAACGAGCGCTACCCGCTGGCCGACGTGCTCGAGGCCTGCCGCGCCCACCACGCCGCGACGCGGCGCACGGTCTTCATCGAGTACGTGATGCTCGCCGGCGTCAACGACCGCTACGAGCAGGCGCTCGAGCTGGCGCGCCTGCTCTCCCCGCGCGAGGCGTTCAAGGTCAACCTGATCCCGTACAACCCGACCGACTCGACCTACGAGGGTTCGACTCGCGAGGCGATCGCGGCGTTCCGCGGCGCGCTCGAGGGCAAGGGGGTTCGCGTCACCGTCCGTCTCACGCGCGGGCGCGAGATCGCGGCCGCATGCGGGCAGTTGGCGGCGGCGGCTGCGTAGGGCCGTCAGTCCGGCAGCAGCACGAAGGGATCGCCACTGGTGGAGCGCAGCACGCGAAAGTGGCGGCGATCGCGTGTCAGCACCCGATCCGTCCGGTAGCGATCGGCGAGCAACACCAGCGACGCGTCCGCGAGACCGACGTTCTGATCCCGATAGCTGACGATCAGCTGCCGAGCCTTTCTTAGGTCGGCTGCATCCAGCGAGGGAAGCTCCCAGGCACCGCTCGACAGCTCCTCGAGCGCTGCGAGCTCTGCGGCGACGCCGCGGCGCTCGGCCAGTAAATAGTCCAGCTCGGCAAGCACGAACGGAGAGACGATGAAAGGGCCATCGTCCTGCTCGATTACGGCGGCGACGGCCGCGTGATGGGGATCGTTGGCTTCAAAGTAGGCGTAGAGCCCGCTCGTGTCGCAGACGATCACGCTCAGTCCTCGCCGAAGCCGTTCAGGGCGCCCTCGATGTCGTCGGAAAATGGAGGCCCCGCACTCGCGAACAGCGCACCACGCGGCCGAGGGCGCTCCGCCTGCTGCGTCACGAGCGTCACGCCCTCGCGGATCAGGTCCGCTTCGGAGCGGCCCGATTGAGTCGCGGCGCGCCGGAGTGCGTGCTTGAGGTCATCTGGAAGGTAGACCGTCGTCTTGTTCACTCGCGGATGGTAGCACCTATGGTGCCACCCACGG
>Ga0302178_10001816_pt1 | contig 17519 bp, 13 predicted proteins | sample I_Palsa_E1_3_FD_198790 | JGI IMG/M metagenome (GOLD analysis project Ga0302178, IMG submission 198790) | Peat permafrost microbial communities from Stordalen Mire near Abisko, Sweden - I_Palsa_E1_3 | ecosystem: Environmental > Terrestrial > Soil > Palsa > Peat permafrost | place: Sweden... | reverse complement strand
GATTTCATCAGTGGCCCTAAGCCGGGTCGTTCCCGACCCCGCGGCCTACGTGCCGGGCGTCACCATACCGTCGGAGGTCATGCTGACCATCGGCTGGAATGTCCTGTCCCACCTGGAACTCGAGCCGGCGCACTGCGGAGATGAGACCTGCGAGGCCGATCACGGCTATCTCGGGACCATCACCGCTGATGACTTCTCGCTGCGGGTAAGCCGCGCCGCGGACGGGGAGGATGCCGTCCGGCAACTGCTCGGGTTCGCGCGCGAGCTCTCCGACGCCACGGCGGTCAGCGGCGGCTGAGGACTCGACGGGGTGTTAGCCGAGGGCCCGTTTTGTCGTCGTTACCCGCCTAGTGGCAGCATGTTCCGGCAAGATGCTGATGCCGGGGCAAGATGCCGCGGCAGGAACGCTGAGTGGCACCCACGAGTAGCAGATGAGGATTCCCGTATGACGCTCGAGCCGAGACATTCGCCCATCGTGCCGTCCTATGGGTCGGCGACCCTGGCTGATTTGTCTTCGTCGATCCTCGCATCCCTTGATCCGGGATCGCCGGAGTCGCAGAACGTCCTCGGCCTGACGCCCACGCAACGTGCGTGCCTGCTCATCGTGGACGGGCTTGGCTGGGAGTTGCTTCGCGCTCATCCGGCCGCCGCGCCGTTCCTGTCCGAACTGGCGCGCAACTCCAAGCCGATCACGGCGGGGTTCCCCTCCACGACCGTCACGAGCCTCGGCTCGATATGCACCGGGCGGCCGCCCGGCCAGCACGGGCTACTCGGCTACCAGGTCATAATTCCCGGCGAGGATCGCTTGCTCAACGGGCTGCGCTGGGATTCCCGGGTCGATCCGCTGCGCTGGCAGCCGCTGCCGACGATCTACGAGCGGGCTACCGGGGCCGGTATCGCGGCCGTGCACGTGGCTCAGGGCTCGTTCCGCGGCACCGGGCTGACCCTCGCCATTATGCGCGGCGCGGACTTCCGCCCGGCCGGCAGCATGGGCGCTCTGGCCGCTCAGGCCGCTACGGCGCTGCACGAGAACGGGCGCGCCTACGTAAGCGTGTACCACGGTGATCTCGACGGAACCGGACACGTGTTCGGTGTTGCCTCGGACGCCTGGTACAACCACCTGGCGCACGTGGACAAGCTGGCCGAACAGCTCGCCAGCTCGCTTCCCTCCGGGACCTGCCTGTACGTGACGGCGGACCACGGCATGGTGGACGTCGGCCCCGACGACAAGCTCGACATAGACGCGATGCCAGAGCTCCGGGCCGGGCTGGCCCTGCTCGGCGGTGAGCCGCGAGCTAGGCATCTGTACGCGCGGCCCGGTGCCGCCCCGGAGGTCCTGGCCGCCTGGCGCGAGGTGCTCGGCGAGCGCGCCTGGGTGCTGTCCAGGGAAGAGGCCATCAAGGAAGGATGGTTCGGCCCGGTGGACGAGCGCATGGCCGCCCGGATCGGCGATGTCGTGGCCGCTCCGGCGGGCTCCGTTGCCCTGGTGGCCACGCAGGCGGAGCCCAGGGAGTCCGCCCTGCTCGGCATGCACGGCTCGCTCACATCCGCCGAGCAGTTCGTGCCGGCGCTCATCTTCCGAGCGGCATGACACGCTCCGGCGATCTTCTCGTCAGCGTTGCATCGTTGGCCGCGGACCTGGCCAATGAGCCGGGTCCCGTCGTGCTGGACGTGCGGTGGCAGCTCGGCGGCCCGCCGGGCATCGACAGCTATCGCCGCGGGCATCTTCCGACCGCGGTCTTCACCGATCTGGACCGCGACCTGGCCGGCCCGCCCGGTCCCGGCGGGCGGCATCCGCTGCCCGAGTTGACGTCCTTCCAGGCGGCGATGCGCGCCGCGGGGGTACGTCAGGACCGTGCCGTGGTGGTGTATGACGACGGGGACTCCACGATCGCGGCCCGCGGCTGGTGGACGCTGCGCTACTACGGGCACCAGAACGTACGGGTTCTCGACGGCGGCTACCGGGCCTGGGTCAGTGCCGGGCTCGCGGTGACCCAGGCCGAGCCCGGACCCGGGCCCGGCGACTTCACCGCGCGGCCGGGCCATATGCCGGCGCTGGACGCGGCGGGCGCGCAGGCGACCGCGCGGACCGGGCGGCTGCTCGACGCGCGGTCCGCGGAGCGATACCGGGGTGAGACCGAGCCCGTCGATCCGGTCGCCGGCCACATTCCCGGGGCGGTCAGCGCGCCCACCACCGGCAACGTGAACGCGGACGGCACGTTCGCCGGCGCCGCGGAACTCGCGGCCCGGTTCGCCGCCCTCGGCGTCACCGGGGACGGCACCCCGGTCGGGGCCTACTGCGGATCAGGCGTCACCGCCGCCCACGAGATTCTCGCTCTCGCGCTGGCCGGCCTGCCCGCGGCGCTCTATGTGGGTTCCTGGTCCAACTGGGTCGCCGATCCGGACCGCCCCGTCGCGACCGGAGACTGACGGTCCGATTTACGCCGCAGTCATATCGCGCGGGACCAGTTCTGGCCGGTCAGGTCCTTCCCGAAACTGTGGTGGCGGCTCTCGTTGTCGAGGGTGAAACCGGCCTGCTGGTAGATCCGCCTCGCGCCGGCGAGAACATCGTTGGTCCACAGGGTGATGGCGGAGTACCCGGCCTGGCGAGCAAACCGGAGTACCTCTTCCACCAGCCGGGAGCCGATCCCCAGGCCTCTGGCCCATGGCTCCACGAGCAGCAGTCGCAGCCGCGCGGTGGTGGCGTTCTCGCGCACGCAGAAGACACAGCCGGCCGGCGCACCGTCGACCTCGGCGATCCAGGCCGCTTCGGCACCGGGATCCCTGTGGTCCGCGTAATCCGCGACGATCCTGGCCACGAGGGCCTCGTAGGAGGAATCCCACCCGAACTGGTCCGCGTAGACCGCCCCGTTCCGCTGCACCACCCAGCCCAGGTCGCCCGGCTGGGGCGGGCGGAGCAGATAGCCTCGCGGCTGCGCCGACCCGGTGAGGGTTTCCGTGATCACGCGCATGGCCTCGAGCAACTTGCGCTTGTCCTCGTCGCGGACGGCGGCCAGCATGTCCCTGGTCTGGCCGGCCGACCTGGCGTCCAGGCCTCCGACGACCGAACTCCCGGTCTCGGTCAGCCCGATGACCTGACGTCGTGCGTCAGCGGCGGAGCGCTGCCTGGCGATCAGGCCGTCGGCCTCGAACCTGGCCAGGATGCGGCTTAGGTAGCCCGGGTCGATGTCGACCGTCCGGCGCAAGTCGGTGACCTCGCTGGTGTCGCGCTGCGCCAGTTCGAAAAGCAGCCTCGCCTCGGTAAGGGAGTACGGCGTATCCAGGTACTTCCCGCGCAGCAGTCCGATCACGTTCGTGTAGAACCGGTTGAATTCCCGCACCGCCGCCACCGCGGCGTCATCCGCTACCCCGGTGTCATCCGCTACCCCGGCGAGCTCGGCGCCGGCGCCGGCGGCCGTCAGTTCACTCATGCCATCCCCTTGACAATTGGTTGCCTAAGTCAACCATATACATGCCCTTAGCAAATATGGGATGCTTTTCCTGACGGGTCGGAAGACACAGATCGGCAAGGACACGGAAGGCGGCAGGCATGCGGATGCGGACGCTCGGCGGTACCGGGATCAAGGTGAGCTCCTACTGCCTCGGCGCGATGATGTTCGGCGCGTGGGGCAACCCTGATCACGAAGAGAGCATCCGGATTATTCACGCGGCCCTAGACGGCGGCATCAACTTCGTCGACACCGCGGACGTCTACTCGGCGGGGGAGTCGGAGGAGATCGTTGGCCAGGCGCTGCTCGGCCGCCGGGACGACGTCGTGCTGGCCACCAAGGCGCACTCCTCGATGGGCAAGGACGTCAACATGCGCGGCAACTCACGCCGCTGGATCGTCCGCGAGGTGGAGAACAGCCTGCGCCGGCTGCAGACGGACTACATCGACCTGTACCAGATGCACCGCGCCGACCCGGACACCGACATCGACGAGACCCTGTCCGCGCTTTCCGATCTGGTGCGCAGCGGCAAGGTCCGCGCGATCGGCTCCTCGACGTTCCCGGCCGAGCAGATCGTCGAGGCGCAGTGGGTCGCGCAGAGCCGGGGTCACGTTCGTTTCCGTTGCGAGCAGCCGCCCTACTCGATCTTCGTCCGGGGCATCGAGGGGTCGATCCTGCCCACCTGCCAGAAGTACGGCATGGGTGTCATCGCGTGGAGTCCGCTGGCCGGCGGCTGGCTGACCGGCCGGTACCGGCAGGGGACCGACGTGGACATGAGCATCGGGCGGGCGCAGCGACTGCCGCAGCGCTTTGACCCGTCGCTGCCCGGGAACGCGGCCAAGCTCGCGGCCGTGGAGGAGCTCATCAAGATCTCCGCCGACGCGGGCTGCTCGCTGACTCACATGGCGCTGGCCTTCGTGACCGGGCATCCCGCCGTGACCTCGGCGATCATCGGCCCGCGCACGATGGACCAGCTCACCGACCTGATGGCAGGCGCGGACGTGATACTGGACGACGACATCGGTGACCGCATCGACCAGATCGTCCCGCCGGGCGTCACGCTGAACGCCGCCGACGCGGGCTGGCAGCTTCCGTCGCTCGCCGACCCGGCGGCCCGCCGCCGCCCCTTGGCCAGCCGCGCCGCCGGCTAGCCCTAGCCGCCCGCGTGCGGTGGCGGGGGAATGGTGGCGATGTCAGGCGCAGGCTCGGGCCAGACCAGCAGCACGGGGCAGGCGGCGTGATCTACGACGAACCGGGCGGCCTTGCCCAGGCTCTTCGGCCCGAGCCGGGCCCGGTCGCCGTCTCGCGCCATGACCAGCAGATCCGCTCGGGCTGAGGCTGCCACCACGGCTCGTTCGGCATGTCCGTGAATTTCGAGTTTCTCGCAATCGTGCCCGAGCCTGCCCGCCGCTCTGGCGAGCAGGTCACCGGCCGATGCGGCGGCCAGCTCGTCGAGCCTGGCCCCGGGATCGCGTCCCACCCCATGACCTCGCCCGAACAACCCCAGGTAGGCGCCGTGGGCGGCGTCCGCCACTTCGGCCGGCGTGACGTGCAGCAGGGTAAATCTGGCTCCGGCCGGGGCCAGGCTAAGGCCCGCGTCCACACTGGCCCGCCACGTTCCCTCACACACCCAGATCAATACGGAACGACTCTGGGCATCACTTCCGGCCAACGTTGATCATCCTCCAATTCCGTGCAGCGAGACCCACAGCGCCAGGACCGCGACAAGCAGTCCCGCGGGTACGGTGAGCAGCCCCAGCCGGGTGAATTCGCCGAGATCTGGCGCCGACCCGTGGCGCCGCAGGATGCGCCGCCACAGCAGGGTGGCCAGCGACCCGGTGTAGCTGAGGTTCGGGCCGATGTTGACTCCGAGCAGCACGGCGAGGACCGCGCCGGCGCCTGACGGCGCGGCCAGCGGCAGCAGCACCAGGACGGCGGGCAGGTTGTTGCAGGCATTGGCCAGAGTAGCGGCCAGCGCCGCCGTGGCCAGCAGCGCGGGCAACGATGTCCCGCCGGGCAGCAGCGGTGCGAGCGCGGCGCCGAGCCCGTTGCTCACCACCGCCTTGACCACGATGCCCAGGCCCAGCACGAACAGCAGGAAAGGCAGATCGGCGGCCCGCACCAGGGCCGCCGGAGCCACCCGGCGCCTGGCCAGGGCGCGTACCGCCAGGACCGCCGCCCCGGCGCAGGCCGCCCAGGCGGGGTTCACCCCGGCCGCCGAGGCTCCCGCGAACCCGGCCAGCGTGAGAGCCAGCACGGCGAGCGTGAACACGGGCAGGCCGGTGTCATTCTCGCGTCGGTCAGGGTCAGGGCGCGGCCGGACGGACAGGTCGGCCGCGAAAAAACGGGTGAATACCGCGTACTCGGTGCCGATGACGGCCAGCCAGGGCAGCGCCATCAGCGCGGCGAACCGACCGAAGGCCAGCCCGCTGGCGGCGAACGCGAGCAGGTTGGTGAGGTTGGACACGGGCAGCAGCAGGGACGCGGAGTTCGCCAGGTGCGTGCACGCGTACACCTGCGGCTTGGCCCGCACGTCGAGCCGGGACGCGGTGGCGAAGACCACCGGGGTGAGCAGCACCACCGTGGCGTCCAGGCTGAGGACGGCCGTGGTCACCGACGCGATCACGAAGACCTGCGCGAGCAGCCGCCGGGCCCCTGCCGCCCTCGGATGGCTGGTTCCGGTCCGCGCCATCCACGCGCCGCAGGCCTGGAACAACCCGTCGTCATCGCACAGGTGCGCCAGCACCAAGATGGCGGCCAGGAAGCCGATGACCGGTCCCAGTTGCCTGGCCTCGGTGACCGCGCCGCTGCCGCCGATCGCGCCGGCCGCGATCAGGATGACCGCGGCCGGCACCGCCACGACCGCCTCCGGCCAGCCGCGCGGCCTGATCACCGCCCACGCCAGGACGGCGACCAGGGCCATCAGGGCGACCGCCTCGCCCACCGCGGCGTTCAGCGCGCTTCCCTCCTAGCTGGCTAGTGCGAAAGCACCATCCAATCAGGGAGCCGCGCCGGACTCAGCTAGGGGCGGACCTCGTACACGCAGTTGAACGGCGTTTCTGTGGCACGCCGGAACCTGGTGAACCCCGCATCGGTGACGACCTGCCTGATGGCCGCCTCGCCGGCCTGCGCGCCGAGCGCGTAGCCACCGGGCTGCGATAGCGCGTTCGGTACGCACAGCAGCGTGGAGAAGTTGTAGTAGACGCGCCCGACTGGGTTCATGTTGCCGATGACATCGTCGGACGCGTAAGGCTCGACGATGAGCCAGGTGCCATCGGGCGCCAGCGCCTGCCTGACATGCTTGGCCGCGGCCAGCGGGTCACCCATGTCGTGCAGGCAGTCGAAGGTGGCGGCCAGGTCGTAGCCGGCGCCGGAGAAGGACGCGGCCGAGGAGACCTCGAAGGTCACCCGGTCGGCGACGCCCGCCTCGCCGGCATGCTTGCGGGCCAGCTCAATTGACTGGTCGTGGTAGTCAGATCCGGTGAACCTGGAGTTCGGATACGCCTGCGCGAGCAAGATGGTGGACGCGCCGAGGCCGCAGCCGATGTCGGCGACGCTGGCACCGGAGCGGAGCTTGTCTTCCACCCCGTCGAGCGACGGGATCCAGGCCGGGATGAGGTTGGCGATGTATCCGGGCCGGAAGAACTGCTCGCAGCCGATGAAGACGTCCGCGTCCTGCTCGTGCCAGCCCAGGCCGGTGCCCGACCGGAAGGCTTCGGTGATCCGCGGCTCGGCCCGCAGCGCGCCGAGCGCCAGCACGAACGCGCCCGGCGCGTAGATGCCGCCGTCCGGGTTGGTCAGCGCGAATGCCTGCTCCTCGGTCATCGAATAGCTGTCCGCGGCCGCGTCGTATTCGACGTAGCCGCCGGCGGCCTGGCCGCGCAGCCATTCGGCGATGTAGCGCGGGTCGGTATGCGTGCGTGCCGCCAGTTCCTCTGCCGTCGCGGGTTCGGCCGCGAGCGCCTTGTACAGGCCGAGGTTGTGGCCGATGACCACGTTCCCGGCCGCTGCCGTCGCCCCGAGGTCGGTGACGAACTTGCCGAGGAACGCGTTGAGTTTGTCGTTGTCGATGGCCATGATGAAACTCCCTTGTCGCGTGGTCTGCGGTTAGGGCCAGGCTGCTCCCGGGCGTTGCAGCGGCGTTGCAACCGGTTTGCAACGAAGCCAGCTAAAACGGGAAGGGACGAGCGAGGAAGGGCGGGGCATGCGGGCGAGGTATCCGGACACTGAGGGTTTCATCGAGCGGGATGGCGTCAAGGTCGGCTACGAGGTCTTCGGCCAGGGCGAGCCCGCCCTGGTGTTCGGCCCCATGGACGCGATCGTTCACTCGCGGGTCTGGAAGGCTCAGGTGCCCTACCTGGCCCGGACCTTCCGGGTCGTCACCATCGACCCGCGCGGGAACGGCCGGTCCGACCGGCCGCGGTCGCCACAGGCCTACGCCGACACCGAGTTCGTCGAGGACACCATCGCGGTGATGGACGCGGTCGGCGTCGGGCAGGCGGTGCTCATCGGGGAATGCATCAGCGCCTGGCGTGCCTTGCTCACCGCCACCCTGCATCCCGGTCGGGTGCTCGGCGTCGTCACCGTCGGGCTGTCGGCACCGTTCCTCACGCCGCCGTTGCCCTGGCGGACCGAGTACGACTTCGAGCAGGTCTACGACACCGACGAGGGCTGGGCCAAGGAGAACAGGGACTACTGGCGGCGCGACTGGCGAGGCTACCTGGAGTTCCTCTTCGACGAGCTGCTGCCCGAGCCGCACTCCACCAAGCAGCGCGAGGACTGCGTGGGCTGGGCCATGGACACCACCGCGGAAACCTACCTGGCGCACGAATACGGGTCGCTGTCGTCATCGTCCCGCGAGCAGACCGAGGCCGTCCTGGCCCGGGTGAGCTGTCCCGTGCTGGCCATCCACGGAGACCAGGACCGCTGCGAGCCGTGGGCACGCAGTGAGCGGCTGGCCGCCCTGACCGGCGGAGAGCTGCTGCTCCTAGCGGGCGCCGGGGGTGCGCCGAACGCCCGGGAACCTGTCGTCGTCAACCGTGCTATCCAGGACTTCGCCGAACGCTTCCGCCCCGCCTCGCCGGTGCCGCCGGCCCGGCGGACCTGGACCAGACCGCTGAACCGGCCCAAGCGGGTACTCTACGTGTCCTCGCCGATCGGTCTCGGGCATGCCCGCCGTGACCTGGCCATCGCCGACGAGCTCCGCAAGCTCAGGCCCGGTCTTGAGGTGCACTGGCTGGCTCAGCATCCGGTTACCGAGCTGTTGCGGCAGCGCTCTGAGCTGATCCATCCCGCTTCGGCCTTCCTGGCCAGCGAATCAGGGCATATCGAGAGCGAGGCCGCCGAGCACGACCTGCACGCGTTCCAGGCCGTCAGGAGCATGGACGAGATCCTCATCAGTAACTTCATGGTCTTCGCGGACCTGACGCGGGACGAGCCCTTCGACCTGGTGGTCGGCGATGAAGCCTGGGATATCGACTACTTCCTGCACGAGAACCCCGAGCTCAAGCGGTCACCGTACGCCTGGATGACCGACTTCGTCGGCTGGCTGCCGATGGCCGACGGCGGCCCGGCCGAACGGGCCCTGACCGGCGACTACAACGCTGAGATGATCGAGCAGATCGCTCGGTTCCCGAGCCTGCGGGACCGCGCCGTGTTCGTCGGCAACGCCGATGATGTGGTCCCGGATGCGTTCGGCGACGGCCTGCCCGCGATCCGCGATTGGGTCGAGCGGAACTACGAGTTCTCCGGCTACGTCTCCGGTTTCGACCCGGCCGAGTTCGCCGACCGTGACGCCATCCGTGCCCGGCTCGGCTACCGGCCCGGCGAGCCGGTCTGCATCGTCACGGTCGGGGGTTCCGGCGTCGGCACGGACCTGCTCCGCCGGGCGGTAGCCGCGTTCCCGGCGGCGCGCCGCCTCGTCCCCGGGTTGCGGATGATCGTCGTGACCGGGCCGCGGATCGACCCGGCCGCCCTGGCAGCACCGGGCGGACCCGACGGACCCGACGGGCTTGACGTGCGCGGCTACGTGCCCAACCTCTATCAGCACCTGGCGGCCTGTGACCTGGCGGTGGTCCAGGGCGGCCTGACCACCACGATGGAGCTCACGGCCAGCCAGCGGCCGTTCATCTACGTGCCCCTCCGTCATCACTTCGAGCAGAGCTTCCACGTCAGGCACCGCCTCAACCGGTACGGCGCCGGCCGGTGCCTGGACTATGAGCAGACGGTGCCCGAGGTGCTGGCCCAGGCGATCGCGGACGAACTCGCTCGCCCGGTCCGCTACCGGCCCGTCGAGACCGACGGTGCGGCGCGCGCCGCCGCCAGCCTCGCCGAGCTCATCTGAGCCTGGCTTATCCGACCTGGCTTAGTTGAGCTGGCGAAGCGCTGACCGGGCGTCGCGCAGCACGTACGGCAGCCCGTGCTCAGCCGCGAGCCCGGCCGCGCGCTCCAGGTATGACCGGGCCTGTCCCCGCTCGCCCAGCCGGATGAGGGCTCGGCCGTCGACCACCAGGGCCTCGGCCAGTGCGACCTTCCACGGTTCTCGCTCGGCCGTCGCACGCAACGGAGCCAGGGCCGCCCGGGCGCGTTCGGGATCATCCTGCCCGAGCCACGCCTGAGCCACCGACAGGTAGGCCTCATAGCCGAGCACCCAGGCGGCGCCAGCCGGCATGGTGGCTTTCTCGAGCAACCCGGCCGCCTGGCTGAGTATGGCCAGCGAGCCGGTGGCCGCGGCCAGCGGAGCGGCGGATCGCAGCAGGTAAGCCTCCATCTCGGCGTGCTGGGCCGCGGCCAGGGCGTGTTCGAAGAGCTCGATCGCCCCGGCCCGGTCGCCGGCCGCGAGCAGGGTGCCGCCAAGAATGGCCTGAGCCGAGGACTGCCACCAGGTGTGCTCGTGCTGTTCGGTCAGCTCCACCGCCCGCCGCCCCAGCGCTATCGCCTCCTCCTCGCGGCCGCGCAGCCGCGCGAGCCAGCCCAGGTGCGCGACGAACCAGGCGGCATGGCGTGCGTAGCCGGCCTGGCGATTGAGCTCGATGGCGGTCTCGGCGGCGGCGGCGGCCTGATCCAGGTCCGCTGCGGCGACGAAGAGGAACCCGCCTTCGAAACCCGCCCATTGCAACCGGAACAGGTCACCCAGGCGCCGCAGCAGTGGGTCTAGTTCAGCGATCACGGCGGCCAGGCCGCGGGTATCACCGAGGCTGAGGTAGACCAGCTTGAGCCCGTCCAGGCCCGCCGCCAGGGCCTGATCGTCCGCGGCGGCCCGCCCCGCAGCCACCGCGCGCAGGCCGTAATCGAGCGCTGCGTCCAGCCGCAGCCGGTTGGCCGCGATGATGGCGAGACGGGAGAGCATCCGGGCCTCGCTGGCCCGGTCACCGAGTGACTCCGCGATCCGCAGCCCGCTCTCCAGATGGGACGCGCAGTAGCTGATGGGCAGGCCCTGCGAGACCGGGACGTCGCCGCCCAGCTCGCGCAGCGCGAGCATTTCCAGCCGCCGGTCTCCGGCGGCGCGCGCGTCGGCGGCGCCCCGGGTGAGGTCGGCGAACGCGGCGGCCCCGGCGTCCGCCGCCTCGTAAGCTCGGCCCCGCAGGACCAGGGCCCGCGCGGACACCTCCGTGCTGCCGATGCGCCCGGCCGCCTCCAGGGCCTGGGTGGCGAGCGCGGCCGCGTCGGTCGCCGCGAACCGGCCCATCGCATCCTCGGCGGCCCGCAGCCAGGCCCGCGCCGCCCGCAGCCAGTCACCGCCCGCCGCCGCGTGCCGCGCCAGCGATTCTGGCTGGCCCGTCAGCAGGTCCGCCGCTCGCCGGTGGTACGCGAGCCGGGTCGGTCCGGGTGTGCTGGCGTACAGCGCCTCGCGGATGAGATCGTTGGCGAACTCGTAGTCACGACCGCTGACCACCAGCAGCCGCGCGGCCATCGCGGTCTCGCACGCCTCCAGGGCGGTCGCGGGTCCCAGGTCGAGCATGGCGCCGAGGACGAGCGGGTCAAGCGCGGCACCGAGCACCGCGGCCGCCCGGAGCAAGGCCTCGGTGGCCGCCCCGGTGCGCTGGACGCGGGCCTGCACGGCGGTCCGCAGCGACTCAGGCACGCCCGCGTCACCGCTGGCCAGCGCCCGCAGCACCTCCACGACGAACAACGTGTGCCCGCGGGTTCGCTCCAGGATGTGCCCGGCCAGCTCACCGTGGCCTGCCGCCCGGGCGAGCTGGCCCACCGTGTCGGCACCCAGCGGGCCGACCTCGACCCGGCTGGCCACCGGGGCGAGCGCGGCACCGATCTGCGCGTCATTCTCGGCGCGGACGGTGACCACGATGAGCAGCCGGGATCCGGCCGCCTGGCGGCCGAGGAAGTGCAGCAGCTCGGTCGTCGACTGACCGGCGTACTGCAGGTCGTCCACGAGCAGCAGGACGGGATTGCGCGCGGCCAGACCGCGCAGGAACGCCCGCACCGCCTCGAAGGCGCGCCGCCGCTCTATCTCCACGCTGCCCCGCCAGGGCGGCGGCGGCCCGAGGATGGCGGCGACCTCGGGCAGCAGCGACGCGGCCGCCGTCGCGTGTTCGCCCAGCAGGTCCCGCAGCACGCTGGCCGGAGTCGTGGCCACGACGGGCGTGATCGCCTCCACGATCGGCTGCAGGAACAGCGACCGCTCTGTCTCATAGCAGCGGGTCCGCAGCACCGTCCCGCCATCGGCGGCGGCCTCGGCGGCGATGAACTCAGCCAGCGCGGTCTTCCCGATCCCGGCCTCACCGACGATCATGACGAGACCGGGCTGTCCGCTCGCCGCCCGGCCCCAGGCCGCCCGCAGCGACCCGATCTCACCGTCCCGGCCAGTCAGCGTCATCGGCGCCCTCCAGTCCCGGCCTGCGGCCACCGGCCCGGCCGGCCCGCGGTTCTGCTCGCGCAGGATCGCCAGATGCAGCTCACGGGTGGGCAGCGCCGGGTCGGCGCCGAGCTCGTCACTGAGCCGCTGGCGGAGCAAAGCGTAAGCGGCCAGCGCCTTGGCCTGCTCACCGGCCGCCGCGGAGGCTGACATGTACCAGCGGTGGGCCGCCTCGTCGAGCGGGTCGGCCGCCATGGCCGCCGCGGCGTAACCGGCCGCCAGCCCCGGATCGCCGGTCGCTAGCGCGGCCTCGGCGGCGACCAGGCGAAGCCGGCGAAGCAACTCGCGCACCTCGTCGCGGGCCGGATTGACCCACGCCGCGTACGGTTCGTCGGCCAGCGCGGTGCCCGCGGCCAGCAGCTCGACCGCACGCTCGGCCGCGGCGAGTGCCACGGCGGGGGCGGTCGCCAGCTTGCTCTCGGCCTGGCCGCAGAAACCGGCCGCCGCATCCAGGTCGACCGTTATCCCCGGGCCGATGGCCAGCCGGTACCCCGACCGGCCGCCGTGGATGAGGTCAGCCCCGAGCGCCGCGCGGAGCCTGCTGACGAGCGTCGCGACGTTCTGCCCGGGCGCGGCCGGGGGTCCGCCCGGCCACAGCACGTCGGTGATGCGGTCGACCGTCACCAAGGCCGGGCGTTCGACGGCCAGCAGCTTCAGCAGCGTCCGCGATTTCCGGCTGCCGATTTCTCCATCGGTCAGCTCGGTGCCGTTCCGGATGACCCTGAACGTGCCCGCGAGACGCAGCTCAATAGGTGCAGCGCTGACCGATCCAGGGGGAACATACTTCCCCACGGGCCCTTTCTTACCGCTGGCGCCCTGCATCATGCAAGAGAGAGGGGTACGCCAACGCGGCGCGACATAAGCCGGGACGCCGGGAGCTGACGGCCGGTGCGGGCGGCCGTCCTGATCCGGGCTCAGCCTCCGGGCCGCTGCGCGTGAAGCGCTGGACGAACTGGCGCAAGATGACGGGCGGCCAGGTGACGTTGCTGCGCCGCGCCTGCGCCTTGATCTCGTCGGCCTGGCCGGGGTCGAAGTACCCGGCGTGCTTGTAGACGTCGGTCCTGGTGCACAGGCCTGCCACGTCTAGCTCGGCGTGAAACTGAGTGGCGTAGACGCAGCTGCCGACCCGGAACATCTGCACCGGGCATCCGGCCGAACTGGCCAGCAGCACGGCATGGCCGGGCAACTGGCTGATCGCCTCCTTGTGGCCGGTGAAGGCGTCGAATGTGGCGGGCATCGGTGCCAGCAGCGGGTCCCGCTGGCCCGCTGCGGTGAGGGTGACCTGGATGGCCCCGACCGGCTCGGCGAAGCGCCGGCCGAGCACCGCGCCCTGATGGCGGCCGAGCGCCCCGATGCCGTAGCAGGCGCCAAGGAACGGGAAGTCCGCAGCGGTGATTGCGTCGAGCAGCCGCAGCAGATCGGCTTCGACCCGCCGTTGCACCGGCGACTTGCTGTCTTCGGGGTCGGTGAAGTTGAAAGGCCCGCCGCCGAGCAGGATCCCCGACCAGTCCCGCAGGTCGATATCGCCGAGCGGGCGCTGCTCCAGCCGGATCCGGCGCAGCTCGCCCTCTGCCAGCCCGGCCAGGGTCTGGAACGAGGCGTACTCATTGTCGGCGGCGGCATCCTCGGCCCGGATGGCCAGCAGCAGGAACGGTTTCACCTAATCACCCTAGTGACCCGGCGCCCCTGCCGTGACCAGCGTAGGTGTCAGGACAGCTGAAAATGGTCCAGCTCGGCCTCGGTGAGCAGCCGCGACCTGATCAGGAAGCGCACTCCCTCCGGTGCCTCGACCGAGAAGCCGCTGCCCCGGCCGGGAACGACGTCGACCGTCAGGTGGGTGTGCTTCCAGTACTCGTACTGCGAGACCGACATCCAGAACGGGATGGGCTGGTCAAGCCCGGGAACCGCCAGCTTGCCCAGGAGGATGTCGGAGTCGCCGGTCAGGAACTCGCCGTCGGGGAAGCACATCGGTGACGATCCGTCGCAGCAGCCGCCGGATTGATGGAACATGAGCGGCCCGTGCTGGCCGGTGAGCTGCCGCAGCAGGTTCGCGGCCGCTTCGGTCAGCTGTCCCCTGCTCCAGAAGATCGTCGTGGGCCTTCCGCACATCCGACAATTGGCCTCTGCGGGGCACAAATTTGACTGTAACACGAGGTAGCAGAGGCCGGTCTAGTTCAGCTTGGCCGCTGGCCCCGGTCCCGCCGCGCGGTGGACCGCCGTACCGTAGGCTCGGCCGCAAGAAGGCCACTGGAATCGCATCGGTCAGAGAGGAGAACACGTTGGACCTCGAGGAGACTCTCGCCAAGGTCGTGGAGCTGAGCCGGGAGGAACTGCATATCGTGCGTAAGCGGGCCGAGGAGAAGACGGCCGCCCGTGATCACGGCCATGATTTCAACGAGATGCGTAACGCGGCCGACCGGCTAGACCACTACGCGCACATGCTCCGCAGGCTCCACGACAACGAACTCGGCCAGAACTGGCGCCACGAGAGCCTGGCCGACAGAGCCTGACTTCATCCCGTCCGTCGGGTCACCCGGCCGGTGAGGTACAGGTAGGGGGTGCGGTCAGGGAGGTGGCCGAAGCTGAGCGGGATCCACGGTACGTCCTCCTGTGATCGCAGCACGAACCGGTTGCCGGACGAGTCGGCCGGATACAGGATGAGTTCGGTTGGCTCGTAGTTGATGAGGTCCGCCAGCTTCCCCGTCATGGTGAGGACCATGTGCAGCCGCCCGTCCCGGATCGACACGTCGAACCGCCGCGACGTGCGCTCGTAGCGGCCGACGTGCCGCTCGAGGTCCCTCTCCGGGTCATCCGCGACCGTCGCGAGGCCCGCGACCGGATCCGGCCAGCCCGCGGCGCGAGCTGGCAGGGGACTGGCCGGCATGGTGACACCCACCACAGAGCCAAACACCTCGTCGAACAGCTCTCGGAAGAGCGACTCGGACTCCCCGGCGTTAGTCAGCAGGCAGACGGCCAGCCGCGCTTCCGGGTCGATCCGCAGGTAGGCGGACTGGCCGACGGTGTCGCCGTCGTGCCCGAAGATGGCCCGGCCACCCCAGGAGCTAAGCCGCCAGCCCAGGCCGATGGCCGCGTCCGGCACGGCGAAGTCCGGGATCGCGGCCCGCGGCTGCTGCATGGCCGACACGGACGCCTCGCTGAGGATCCGCTTGCCGTTCGGCAGGACCCCGCCGGCGAGGTGGAGCCGGGCGAACGTGAGCAGGTCACCGGCCGCGGCGCTGATCAACCCGGCTGGGCCGATGCTGCGCGGCAGGCCCCAGACACGGACCGGAACGCCGGCGCCGTCATGTCCGACCGCGGCGCGGTGCAGAATCGCCTCCTCCGGCAGGGTGACGGTGTGGGTGAGGGCGAGCGGGCCAGTCAGCCGATCGCGCAGCGATTCGTCCCACGACTGGCCGTCAAGCACCTCGATGATCCGGCCGAGCAGGACGAAACCGCTGTTGCAGTAGGAGTACGCGGCACCTACGGGAAACGTGGAGGAGGCCGCGGCTAGCTCCTCGACGTAGCGCTGGACGCACTCGTCGCCGCGGCCGGTGTCGGTGAAGATATCGCCGTCGATCCCGCTGGTGTGCGTGAGCAGATGCTGGACCGTGACCTGACCGCCCACATCGGAGGTGCCCAGCCGGATGGCGGGCAGCGCATCGGCGACGGTGGTGTCGAGGGACAGCAGGCCCTCCTCGATGAGCTGCATGATCATCGTCGCGGTCCAGATCTTGGTGATGGATCCGACCTGGAAGAGCGAGTCTGGGGTGACGGGAACCTGGGTCGCGGAGTTCAGCACCCCGCACGCGGCCAGCACCTCCTGCCCGTCGAACCAGATCCCGAGCGTGGCCCCGCAGACACGGGCTCGGGCAGCAAGTTCGCTCAGGCGGGCGGCCCAATGAGCAGCATTCAGCATGAATTGAACGTTAACCCATGGTTTAGCCGACTGGCCCTAATTTCCAGGCTAGACCAATCTAACCGAAACTAGATCCGATTAACTCCCGGTCGGCCTGTCTTGGTGTTCTACCTGCGAGTTCCGTCATAATGTGCGGGAAGGGCCTTTGCCGGATCGGCTTCGTCGACGACTTCACCTGACCCGTCAAGGTGTAGGTTCGCTGGGGGGTCCTGCGGGCCGACAGCTGTGGAGGGTGACAATTACATGAGCATCCTGGGCACCCGGGTAATACGGACAGAGGACCCGCGGCTGCTGACCAGCGGCGGAGTCTACGTCGACGACCTGCGGGCGCCCGAGCTGCACGGAGCTGCGCGCGTGACCTTTGTGCGGAGCCCGGTGGCGCACGGGCGCATCACCGGCATCGACATCGCCGAAGCCAGCCAGCAGCCCGGCGTCATCGCCGTGCTCACCGCCCGCGACATGGACGACCTGGCGCCGCCGCCGCCGGACAGCGGCGACGGCGTGGGCGAAGGACCGATGCCGCTCGGCGGCCCGTGGTCCGAGCCGCTGCTAGCCACCGACACGGTCCGGTTCGTCGGCGAACCGGTCGCGGTGGTGATCACCGATGGTAGGTACCAGGGCGAGGACGCCGCCGACCTGGTCAGCGTGGACTACGAGACGCTGCCCGCGGTGGTAGGCCCGGCGGCCGCTCTGGTGGGCGAGTCCCTGCTGTTCCCCGCGGCCGGCACCAACATCCCTTTCGCGAACCCGGTATCGGACGACAACGCCCCGTTCGATGTCTGCGACGTCGTCGTCGAGCAGGACATCGTCAACCAGCGGGTGGCCTGCCTGCCGATGGAGGGCCGAGCGACCGCGGCCGCCTTCTCCGGCGGCAAGCTGACGGTCTGGCACAGTTCCCAGAACGCGCAGCTCTGCCGGCTGATCCTGTGCGGCGCCCTGGGCATGAGCCCGGACCAGATCCGGGTGATCGTGCCGGACGTCGGCGGCGGGTTCGGGGCCAAGGTCGGCATCGACCGGGATGCGATCGTCGTGGCCTGGGCGGCCAGGAAAACGGGGCGCGCGCTGCGCTGGGCCGAGACCCGGAGCGAGAACCTTGTCGGCATGACCCAGGGCCGGGCTCAGCTGCACCACATCAAGATCGGCGGCACCTATGACGGCAAGATCCTGGCCTACCGGATCGACGTCATCCAGGACAGCGGCGCCTACGGGCGGATGGGCAAGTTCCTGCCCGGCCTGACCTGCCTGATGGCCGAGGGGGTATACGACATCCCGGAGGTCCAGG
>Ga0302178_10001804_pt1 | contig 17598 bp, 17 predicted proteins | sample I_Palsa_E1_3_FD_198790 | JGI IMG/M metagenome (GOLD analysis project Ga0302178, IMG submission 198790) | Peat permafrost microbial communities from Stordalen Mire near Abisko, Sweden - I_Palsa_E1_3 | ecosystem: Environmental > Terrestrial > Soil > Palsa > Peat permafrost | place: Sweden... | reverse complement strand
ATTTTGGTAGCTCTAGCTGCCCGGATCCTCCACGTAAGCCGGATCCTCCGCGGTAATGGGACGCTGACGCACTACCGGGGCCTGCGGGACGACGGCATGCGCGGGCATCGCGGCCGCGGCGGTCACATACGACCCTTCGGCACCCCGAGCCACTAGAGCGGCCCTGCCAACTCTGCCCGCCGCCTGACCATCGAAGCCGCCGTTGATCTGTGACCTGTACGGCCAGTGCTGCTGCCGGTGCCGTCCCCGCCGCCGGCAGACCGGCACGACAAGGATCATGTGACACCGCCTCTTCCACAACAAGGTGGAGGCACACGATCACGGGGAACGGGCCCGGCGAGCCGGGCTGCGGCATGATCGCCAGGGTGACCCGCGCTCCACCCGCGGGGATCCGTCCGCCACGGCCCGCCGTCCGGATCGTCGGGCACCTCGATCCCCAAGTGCGGGGCCTGTGTGGCACGGGCCCCGTTTGGTGCGGCCTGACGGGGCATGCTGGGTGGGAATCGGCGCTGCAGCTGCGGGGGACGCGAGCGGTGCGGGGTCAGGGTCCCTTGGGGGTATTCGAGGTCGGGGCGGCGGCGGGAGGGGGTTCGCGGCGGGCGATGAGGTGGACGTCGATGCCGGACGCGCCTGCCTCGTGGATGATCTGGCGGAGGATCGGACCACCGCGGGAGATGCGCCACCAGCTGTGCTGCATGCTCCCGACTACGATCTGGGTGATCTGATGCTCGCGGGCGAAGCTGACGATGGCCTCGGCCGGGTCGTCGTCTGGTATCTCGTACCAGCGGGCGCCCAGGTCGGTGGCCAGCTGCCGCAGCCGGTCGGCCGGCCCGACGTTTGCGGGCAGGGTGGCGTCGCTGACGGCGACGTGGACCACGTCCAGTTCTGCCCTGACCCGCAGCGCGATGCGGGCTGCACGCCGGAGCAGCTCGTCGGTCCCCGGTGCCGTGGTGACGGCCGCCATGATCCGCTCAGTCGTCTCCCATAGGACCTGGGGCTGGGGCTGGCGCCGCTGCAGGTGCTCCAGGAGTTCTTCGTCGGACTCGTCGGCCACGAACCGCAGCGTCAGCTCCCGCAAGGCGATCAGGTTGTCGGTCTGGAAGAAATGCGTGAGGGCCTTGGGGATCTTTTCCTTCGGGTAGATGTTGCCGTCCAGCATCCGGAGGCGCAGCTGCTCCGGTGAGGAGTCGGCCAGCTCGATCTGGTTGGCTTGGCGCACCACCCGGTCCGGTACTCGTTCGCGGACCTTCGCCCCGGTCATCTGCTCGACCTCGTCGGCGATGCTCTCCAGGTGCTGGATGTTGACCGTGGTGACGACGTCGATCCCGGCACCGAGGATGTCCAGGACATCCTGCCAGCGCTTTTCGTGCGGACCTGATCCCGGCACGTTGGTGTGGGCCAGCTCGTCGATCAGGGCGATCTGGGGCCGTCGGCGCAGCACCGCGGCGAGGTCCATCTCCTCCAGACGGCTGCCCCGGTACTCGACCACCTGGCGGGGGATGACCTCGAGCCCCGCGATCAGTTCCTCGGTGCGCGGCCGCCCGTAGGCCTCGACGAACCCGGCTACCACGTCGGCGCCCCGGTCCTGCCGCCGGTGGCCCTCGGAGAGCATGGCGTAGGTCTTGCCAACGCCGGGGGCAGCGCCGAGGTAGAGGCGGAAATGACCGGCCGGCTCGACCTCGCCGCCGGCGTCTGCGTCCGCCGGCGCGGCTTCGCTCACGCTTCCGACGGTACCTGGTTCGGGTCACCGGCGGGCATGCTAGGTGGCCGGACCGGCCGCGCTGTGACAATGTGCACGCATGTCCGAGTGGATCGCGATAACGAGCGGGGGCAGGCTGCGCACCTACCTGGGGATTGCCCCCGGGGTAGGGAAAACCTACGAGATGCTGCGGGACGCACGCGCCCGCCGACGCGCCGGCGTCGACGCGGTCGTGGCGTACCAGGAGCGGCACGGGCGGGCGGCGACCATGGCTCAGCTCGACGACCTCGAAATCCTCCCGCCCCGTACGGTCGCCTACCGAGGCGTCAGCTTTGCCGAACTGGACGTGGCCGCGGTCCTGGACCGTAGCCCGGAGCTGGCCCTGGTGGACGAACTCGCCCACGCCAACCTGCCCGGTGAACGGCACGAGAAACGCTGGCACGACGTCGGCGAGCTGCTCGCCAACGGCATTGATGTCTACACCACCCTCAACGTCGCCAACATCGAATCGCTGGGCGCGCTGGTCGCCCGGATCACCGGCGTGCACCCGGCCGAGCCGGTGCCCGATGCGTTCGTGCGGGCGGGTGAGATCAAGCTCGTCGACCTGGCGCCCGCGGCGCTGCGCCGCCGGCTGGCCCAGGGTCTCATCGTCCCCGAGGAGCGGGTCGATGCGGCCTTGTCGAGCTATTTCCGCTTCGCGAACCTCGCCGCCCTGCGGGAGCTCGCGCAGCTGTGGCTGGATGACGCCGTTCCCGATGCGGCCGAGGCGTTCCTGGCCGCCCGCGGTATCAGTCAGCCCGTGCAGGCCTCGGTCATCGTGGTCGGCCTAGACGGGTCCCCCGCCGACGAATGGCTCATCCGCTACGCCGCCCAGCTGGCCCGGCTGTCCGACGCCAGGCTCCGCGGGGTGCACGTCCGGGACATCGACAACCTCGGGCGGACGCCGACGACCCGGCTGGAGCAGGACCGCCAGCTGCTCAGCGAGCTGCACGGGACTTTGGTCGAGGTCAGGGCGGACGACATTGCGTCCGGGCTGATCCGGGCGGCACGCCGGGCGGGCGCCTGCCAGCTGGTGATCGGATCGCGCCGCCGGTCGCGCTGGTCGCGTCTGCTGACCGGGTCGACGGTGGCGGACCAGGTCCTCCGGGCGGCTGGCGACCTGCCGGTGCAGGTCGTGAACGTCGGCCGGCCCGACAAGACCAGCGACGAGTGGCGCGACTTAGACACCTGGGCGGACTCGGGTGAGTCAAGGGACGGTCAGTGCGTGCTGGCTGCTTCCGGCATCAGGTCGCCGTGGCGGGAAAGGCCGGTGGCGGACCGCTCGGTCAGTACCTCGGTCACGTCCGCGTCGATCATCTCCTGACCGGTGGCTATCGCGACCGAGACGCGGTGGTGGCCGTCCTTGACGAAGTGCGGGCCGCCGACGCGGAGCACCTCGATCGGCGGCATCACCGCGCCGTCCCGTTCGGCCACATCGAGCTGCGCCCAGCGCTGCCGGTCGCGGTCCGAGGCGGGCCGGAACCCGCGGTCAAAGTCGCGCGCCTTGTCGACGGTCCCGACCACCGTGTCCAGCCGGATGGTCCGCAGCCCCAGGTAGTACTCGCCGCGGAATCCCAGCGAGCCGATTACCTGGTCGAACTGCAGCAGGCGGTCCTCGCCCGGGTCGCGGCGCAGCCAGCTGTCTAGCCGGTCCAGTTCGTACCGCCGCCGGGCCCGGGTGAAATCGTCCTGCGCGTCCACCGACGGCACGCCGGTGTCAAGGTGCAGTGCCATGACTTCCACGATGGTGCGCGTGGCCCCTTATTTCGTCCCGGCAGGCGGCCAATGCGACTACCGGTCAGCAGGGGTCCCGGCCTGGCGGCCAGCCGGGTGGATGGCCTGTCGTGCGGCGGCGGCCAGCACGGCTGCGAGCATAGGGGCAAGCAGGTAAGCCCACAGGAACCGGGTCTGGCCGGAGGCGATGGCCGGGCCGAGTTGCCGGGCCGGGTTCTCGCTGCCCCCGGAGGCGGTGCCGAGCAGCGCGATCGCGCCGCCGATGAGGAGGCCGACTATCCAGGGCACGGTGCCCGCGAGCCGGGGCACGCTCAGGACGAGCCCGATGATGAGCACGATGACGAACATGCTGAGCGTCTCGGTGGCGAACAGCTGGCCGGTCGCCCAGCCGACGGCGGGCTGGAGTACGGCGTAGGACACCGGGGGCCGCGCGGCTGGGCTGCCCCAGACAGTGCCGGCGGCCCGCGCCCCAAGCACTGAGCCGGCCAGCTGGGCCGCGGTGTAGGGCAACAGGCCGGCGGCGGGGAAGACCCCGAAGCGCCACATCGCGAGGGAGATCGCGGGGTTCATGTGGCCGCCCGATGCGCGGCCAAGCGGGCTGAGGATCAGCCCGGTAAGCAGCAGTCCGACGGCGGTGCCGATGATCAGGAGCTGCAGGTGGATGTGGGGTATGGCCCGGGCGAGCGCGGAGGGGCCGATTACCCACCGCACGATGGTGACCACGCCGAAGAGCAGCACGAAGGTGAGGAGGAACTCCACGGCACTGTGCCAGAGGGTGGTCCGCGGCGAGACCGGACTCCCCTGCTGTCGGACGGAACGCACCTCTCCACGATGGTGCCTGTGGCCGCTTATTTCGTCCCGGCTGGCGGCCAGTGCGGCTACCGGTCAGCAGGGGGTTCGGGAAGATCCACCGTGATGTGCGTGCCGGCGCCGGCCGCGCTGTGAACGTGGATCGAGCCGCCCAGGGCCTCGACACGGTCGGCCAGGCCGGCCAGACCGGAACCGCGGGCGGGATCGGCGCCGCCGATGCCGTCGTCGCGGATCGACAGCAGCAGGCTGCCGCCGCGCGCGGCGAGCGACATCTCGACGCGCGTGGCCTGCGCGTGCTTCATCGCGTTGGCCAGCGCCTTGGACGCGACGTAGTACGCCGCGACCTCGATCGGCTCGGGGTACCGCGCGTTCGTCGTGACATCGAGGTCGACCGGTATCGCGGAACGGCGGGCCAGCGTGCGTAGCGCCGGGCCCAGACCACGCTCGGACAGGATCACCGGGTGGATCCCGCGGGAGAACTCCTGCAGTTCGGCCGCGGCGTCGGCCAGTCCCGCCGCGATGCGGGACAACTCAGCTCGCGGGTCGCCCTGGCCAGCCGCGACATCGGCCTCCGCGGCGCGCGCGACCAGTCCGAGCGAGACTAGCCGCTGCTGGGTACCGTCGTGCAGATCGCGCTCGATCCGGCGGCGGGCCTGGTCCGACGCGGCGACGATCCGCCGCCGCGAGGCGGCCAGCTCCGACCTGCTCTCCGCATTCGCGATCGCCGTCGCCACCAGCTCGGTGAACGAGGCCAGCCGCACCTCGGCGTCCGGCGGCAGCGGCTGCTCCAGGGTCGTGGCGACGCCGATCACGCCCCACAGACGGCCCTCGACCATGATCGGCGTCCCGACCGATGAGCGGATGCCCCGCTCGCGGACGGTGGCACCGAACGGGCCGGAGGCATCGGCGTAGCTCTCGGTCCGGACCGCACGACCGGTCTGGTAGACGAGGGTGGAGGCGTTCTTCCCCTCAAGTTTTAGCCGGGTGCCAACCACAAAGCGCCCCCCGGCGCTGGCGACGTACGTCGCCGTACCGTCGGACTCGTAACGGATCATGGCCGCCACCTCGACAAGAAACAGTCGCCCGACCTCCTCGGCCACCGCCGCGAACACCTCCTCCGGCACCGCTCCGCGCGCCACCAGCGTGGCTACGCGCCGCAGCGCGGCCTGCTCCTGCGCCAGCCGGGCGAGAGAGGCACGGCTCTCGGTGTTCGCGATCGCCGTCGCCACCAGCTCGGTGAACCCGGCTAGCTGCGCCTCGGTGTCGGCCGGCAGCGGCAGCAATCCCGGGCGGCTGAAGCCTACGAGGATGCAGCCCCACAGCCGGCCCTCGACGCTGACCGGCACGCCGACCGAGGAGCGCAGCCCCCAGTCCTGGGAGGCGACCTGGCCGATCACACCGGAGACGTCGCTGTAGTCGATCTGGGCCGGCCGGGCGGTCTGGTACACCAGCGTGGTCACGTTCCGGCCGCCGAGCGGCAGCCGTTCGCCGACCGGGGTCGGTGCCGGGGCGCCGGTTCGGGTCCAGGTGCCGACGACCTCGAGGGTGTCCTGCGGGTCGTAGCGGACCAGGATCGCGAAGTCGACGGCCAGGAGCCGGCCGACCTCCTCGGCAACCGCCGCGAACACCTGCTCCGGCGGAGTCGCCTGGGCCACCAGCGTCGCCACCCGGCGCAGCGCGGCCTGCTCCTGCGCCAGCCGGGCCAGGGCGGCACGGCTCTCGTTGTTCGCGATCGCCGTGGCCACCAGCTCGGTGAACGAAGCCAGGCGCGTCTCGGTATCCGCCGGCAGGGGCTGCTCCAGAGTCCAACCGGCGAAGATCACTCCCCACAGACGTCCCTCGACGACGACCGGCGTCCCGACCGCCGAACGGATGCCGATCTCTCGGGGAGCGGCACTGACCGGGCCCGAGGAATTATCGGCATAGCGGTCGATCCGAGCCGGGCGGCCGGTCTCGAACACGAGCGTGGTGATGCTGTGCCCCTCAAGGGGCCACCGGATGCCAACGGGGAGGTTTGCGCCTGCCGGGCCCCAGATCGTGACGGGGGTCCCCGTACGGCCGGGCTCGTACCGAACCAGGGTCGCCAGCTCGACGCGAAACACCTGGCCGACCTCCTCGGCGACGGCGGCGAATACCGCCTCCGGGGGTTCGCCCTGTGCGACGAGCGTGGCCACGCGTCGCAGCGCGGCCTGCTCCTCGGCCAGCTGACCCAGCCGCGCCTGATCGAGCGGGTCACGGCCCACCTCGCCATCAGGGGCGCCCGCGCCTGGCGCGTTCACAAAAGTGACAGTAACACCAGGCGCATGGCGGGCAGCAACGTCAGCAGCCCCGCCGATCCTGGCCGCTTGTGTCCCGGATGAACCGACTGCAGCAAGATCACAGTTCGCGTCAGCCGACGCCCTGAGCCAGCTCGTACTCGAGGGGAAGACCCACCGCGATGTGCGTCCCGGCCCCGGCCGCGCTGTGGACGTGGATCGAGCCGCCCAGGGCCTCGACGCGGTCGGCCAGGCCGGCCAGGCCGGATCCGCGGGCAGGATCGGCCCCGCCGATGCCGTCGTCGCGGATCGACAGCAGCAGACTCCCGTCGCGCGCGGCGAGCGACATCTCCACGAGCGAGGCCTGCGCATGCTTCATCGCGTTGGCCAGCGCCTCGGACGCGACGTAGTACGCCGCGGTCTCGATCGGCTCGGGGTACCGCTCCTGCGTCGTGACATCGAGGTCGACCGGTACCCCGGACTGGCGGGCGAGCGTCCGCAGCGCCGGGCCCAGACCACGCTCGGAAAGGATCGCCGGGTGGATCCCGCGTGAGACCTCCTGCAGTTCGGCCATCGCGTCGGCCAGTCCCGTCGCGATGCGGGACAGATAAGCTCGCGGGTCGCCTCGGCCGGCCGCGACATCGGCCTCCGCGGTGCGCGCCGCCAGTCCCAGCGAGACCAGCCGCTGCTGGGTACCGTCGTGCAGGTCACGCTCGATCCGGCGCCGGGTCTCGTCGGCCGCGGCGACGATCCGCGCGCGCGAGGCCATCAGCTTGGCGCGGCTGTCGGCGTTCGCGATCGCGGTCGCCACCAGCTCGGTGAACGAGGCCAGGCGCGTCTCGGCGTCCGGTGGCAGCGGCTGCTCCAGGGTCGAGCCGGCGCCCATCTCGCCCCAGAGGCGACCCTCGACGACAACCGGCGTCGCGACCACCGACCGGACGCCTATTTCACGGACGAGATCGGCGAGCGAGCCGGTGGCACCGGCCTGGCTCTCGACTCGGGCCGGACGGCCGGTCTCGAACACGGCTGTGGCGATGTTGTTCCCGTCCAAGGTCCGCTGGCTACCGACGGGAATGAAGTCCACTGCCCGGCCCCAGCTGGCCACGTAAGTGACCGTACCGTCAGGCTCCAAGCGCGCCATGGCCGCCGCGTCGACCGGTACCAGCCGCGCGTACTCCTCGGTGACCGCCGCGAACACCTGCTCCGGCGCCGCCCCGTGCGCCACCAGCGTGGCCACCCGCCGCAGCGCGGCCTGCTCCTGCGCCAGCCGCGCGAGAGCGGCACGGCTCTCGGTGTTCGCGATCGCCGTCGCCACCAGCTCGGTGAAGGATGCTAGCCGCGCCTCCGTATCGGCCGGCAGCTGCTGGTCGCGGGTATAGGCCACCAGGATCAGGCCCCACGGCCGCCCCTCGACACTGATCGGTACCCCTACCGATGAGCGGAAACCCCAGCCCTGAGCGCCAGTGTTCCCGATGCTGCCGGTGACGTCGACGTAGGCGTCCAGCCGTGCGGGCCGGCCCGTGCGCAGCGTCAGCGTGCTCACGTTCCGGCCGCCGACCTCGAACCGGCTGCCGGCCGGGCTCGGCAGAGCGCCGCCGGTGGCCGTCCACCCGCCGACGACCGTGATCATGTCCTGCGGATCGGACCGGATCAGGACCGTGTAGTCGACCTCCAGGAGCAGGCCCGTCTCCTCGGCGACCGCGGCGAGCACCTGCTCCGGCGGCGTCGCCTGGGCCACCAGCGTCGCGACGCGGCGCAGCGCGGCCTGCTCCTCGGCCAGCCGGGCCAGGGCGGCGCGGCTGTCGGTGTTCGCGATCGCGGTCGCCACCAGCTCGGTGAAGGAGGCCAGGCGCGTCTCGGTGTCCGCCGGCAAGGGCTGATCAAGGGTCGAAGCGGTGAAGGTCACCCCCCACAGACGGCCCTCGACGATGACCGGCGTCCCGACCGCCGAGCGGATGCCTGTCTCGCGGACGGCGGCACCGAGCGGGCCCGAGGAACGATCGGCGTAGCGGTCGATCCGGACCGGGCGGCCGGTCTCGAATACGAGCGTGGTGACGTTGTGTCCCTCAAGAGGCCACCGGCCGCCAACGGGGAGGTTTGCGCTGGCCGGGCCCCAGGTCGTGACGGAGGTCGCCGTGCGGCCTGGCTCGTAGCGGAACAGGGTCGCCAGCTCGACACGAAACAGCTGGCCGACCTCCTCGGCGACGGCCGCGAACACCGCCTCAGGGGGTTCGCCCTGCGCCACCAGCGTGGCCACCCGCCGGAGCGCGGCCTGCTCCTCGGCCAGCTGGCCCAGCCGCGCCTGATCGGGTGACTCACGACTTATCCCCCCGTCGGGGGCACCGGCGCCAGAATCTAGCGCGTTCACAAGAGCGACACTAACCCGGTGCCGTGGCGGCCAGCAACGTCAGCGGGCCGCGGCGGGCAGCCTGACCTCTACGCTGGTGCCGCAGCCCGGCGGGCTGGTCAGCGTCAGCGTGCCGCCGAGCGCTTCGGCCCGCTCCCGCAGGCCGGTCAGTCCCGAGCCGTACGGGTCGGCGCCGCCCACTCCGTCGTCGCGGACCGACAGGGTCAGCACGCCCCGGCCAGCCTCGACCCACACCATGACCACCTCGGCGTTCGCGTGCTTGGCGACGTTCGCCAGCGCCTCCGAGACGATGTAGTACGCCCCGAGCTCGACGCGGTCCGGCAGCCGGCCCGGGACCCGCGCGGTGAGGTCCACCGGGACGGGCGAGCGCCGGGCGAGGGCCTTCACGGCGGGCTCCGGGCCCCGCTCGGAAAGGATCGCCGGGTGGATCCCGCGGGAGATCTCGCGCACGTCCCGCAGCACGTCCATCAGGCCCTCGGCCACCTGCATGAGCTCCCACTTCAGCTCCGTGGCGGCGGCCGGGACCGACAGCTCGGCCGCGCGCACCTGCAGGCCGAGGGTCACCAGCCGTTGCTGCAACCCGTCGTGCAGGTCACGTTCGATCCGCTGCCTGGTTTCGTCGACGGCCGCCATGGTGCGGGCCCGGGCGGCGCCTTGCTCGATGACCCGGGCCAGCTCCACCCGGGACCGGACTCCCAGCTTGCGGAACACCCGCCGCAGATGCGAGCGGACGGTCGGCTGGGGCAGCCCCATGCGATCCGCCACGACGCGGCTGCTGAGACCGTGCGCGGCCAGGTGAGCCACGGCCCGTTCGGCATCAGTCAGGCTCAGCCAGCTACGAGCGGGCAGGGGGCCCGGGCTCGCGCTCTCGCGGAGGCGGTGGCCGATCTCCCGGGCGGCGCGGTTGGCGAACGGGAGCAGCAGCGGACTGAAGTCCTCGGCGCTGCAGGTCAGGTCGATCGAGCCGGGTCAAGATGCCGGTATCGGCGGCCCTGCGGTCGACGACCTGGCCGCGTGCGTCGGTGAGCAGCAGACCCACGCCGGTGCCTTCGAGCTCACCGGCCACCTGGTCCAGGATCGGGCCCGCGGCCCAGCGCAGCGGGCCGTTATCGTCGAAGTCCGGCTGATAGGGCACCTCGAAGTGGTCGGGACGGAGCCCGGCGACCACGCACCGCTGCCATGACGTCAAGATGTCCTGGCGGACTGAGACATTTCCAGACATCACACCGCCCGATCGCAGTACTCCGCATTCTAGAGCGTTGCGGATCCGGCGCCGATCCCTGCAGGCAGCTAACTCCACTACCGGCTAGCGGGGGTACCCGGCTGCCGGCACGGGCGGGCCATGGCGCCCTATGCACGCACGATGGCATGATGTGGTGATGAAACCCTGGCTCCGGCAGGGGACCTGGCTTGCCGTGGCCTTGATCGTGCTGGTGCTGCTGTCGCTCGCGCTGCTCGCGCTGCGCGGCCACGTGAGCGACGTGCTGATCGCCCTGATCCTGCTGACGGTCTCGGCGGCCGCCGTGGCCAGGGGAGAGCTGCTGCTGAGCCTGGTGGCTGCGACGAGCACCGCGCTGTCCTTCGACTATTTCTTTGCGGTGCCGTACGACCAGTTCGCCATCCGCGGCGCCCAGGGCGTAGTGACCACGGTCGCGCTGATCGCGGCGGTCCCGGCGCTCGGCACCTGGATCGGCCGGCTGTACGGGAAGGAGGCGGCACGGGAACGGGAACTGCGGGAAAAGGCCGAACGGTACGCCGAGGAACTGGCCGAACGGCAGCGGCAGGTCGAGCAGCTCGCGGCCGACCTGACCGACTCCCGCCGCCGGATCCTCGCCGTGGGCGATCAGATGCGGCGCCGGATCGAACGGGATCTGCACGACGGCGTCCAGCAGCACCTGGTGACGCTGTCGCTCATGCTGCGCGGCATCCGCGACCGGGCGCCAGCCGACATCCGCGCCGATGTGGACGAGGTATGTGAAGGGCTGGCCGCCACGCTCGAGGAGCTCCGTGATCTGTCCCGCGGCCTGCATCCGGCCATCCTGGTCGAGGCCGGCCTCGGGCCGGCCGTCCGCGCGCTGGCCCGGCGCTCATCGCTCCCGGTCCGGGTGCAGGTGCGGGCCGACGGCAGGCTCCCCGGCTCCTGCGAGGCGACCGCGTATTACGTCGCCGCCGAGGCCTTCACCAACGCCGCCAAGCACGCGGCGGCATCGGCGGTGGACATCCTCATCGAACGGGTCGATGGCGCGCTGACCGTCCAGGTCCGCGATGACGGCGTCGGCGGCGCCGATGCCACCCGCGGCTCGGGCCTGGTCGGGCTGCGCGACCGGGTCGAGGCCGTAGGCGGCACCATGACCCTGGACAGCCCGGCCCGGGCCGGCACCGTACTGACCGTGCGGCTCCCCGTCACCGCAGAACGTTTATCTCCCGGCTGGGCTGGGTGTCCCGGTTGCCTGGTCGATGTCACTTTTTACCTGTTCTTACTTGTACGGTGCGCCATCGACCAGGTCAGGCTCGCCGGACAAATGGGGCGATTCGGGATAAAACCGGCTAACGGGCACAGGGAATGCACGGGGAATTAGGCGTCGGTGATTGGGGGTGAGGGCGGGAGGGGTTGCTTGCTGGCGACGGGGTGGGTGGCTCGGTCGGCGCGGGTTGGCCGGGGCTTGGCGACTGGCGTGAGGTATACGTACTTGATTTTGGGCCAGCGCTCCCGGAGCACGTGGACGCAGTGCAGGATCGTGTGTTCCACCGCCGGCAGGTCCAGGTCGTGGGCGAAGGTCACATCGCCGTCGACGACGAGGCTCGATGGGCCGACCACGATGGCGAACAGGTCCGGGACCGCGACCACCCCGGGCTGTTCGGCGATGAGCTGAGACATTTCGCGGAGCATGGACGGCGAAACGCCACGCCCGGAAAGAAGATCCCGGTTCGTTTTGAGCAAGAGCACCGAGGCGAGCAGCAGCAGCAGGCCGATGAGCGCGCTCGCCACCGTGTCCGGCGCCGGGTTTCCTGTCACCTCACTCAGGACGAGCCCGGCCGTGGCCATGATGCCACCGATCACGGAGCAGCCTCCGGCGACCACGACCGTGGTCGCTGCGGGATCGGTGCTTCGGCGCAGCTGGTCCCGCAGCGAGCCACCGCGGCTGGCGGCCTGCTCGCGGACGGGTCGCAACCCGATCTCCAGAGCGAACGCATCCAGCACGACCGTCGTAACCAGCACCAGGTAGGCGACCGGGTAGGAGTGAAGGGCCGACGGATGCAGCGCAGCGTGGAGCGCTTCGTCGAGCCCTAGGACGCCGCCGCCGAGGAGGATGCCCAGCGCCGCGAGCAAGGACCAGAAGAAGCGCTCCCGCCCGTACCCGAGCGGATGGCTCTGATCCGGGAGCCGGACGCTGCTCAGCACGCCGATGAGCAGGAACACCTGGACCGCCACGTCGGCGGCATTGGCCGCGGTCTGGGCGCGCAGGGCCACCGCCCCGGTCACCCCGGCCGCCACCGCCAGCCCGAGTGTTTCAGCGCAATTCACGATGAGGGAAACGACGACGCTGCGGCGCGTTGTCCCGCGCTTGGTTGTCTCGGCCATCCCTGGCACCCGTTCAATCCTGCTGGGTCTACTCCTACTATCGGTAAACCCATCAGGTATCACAGCAGCGGGGGTACGGTCGCGGCGATCGGGATCTCAAGCACGGTCGGTACCTTCCGCTCGGCAGCGGCGGCGGCTTCGGATCGCAGGACGTCGAGCGTGTCGGCGCGGACTGCGTGGCAGCCGTACCCCTGGGCGAGGCGGACGATGTCGATGCCGGGGATGTTGAGCCCGGGGACGCCTGGTGAGTTCTCGACTTCGGCGAAGGCCTTGAGGATCGCGTACTCGCCGTTGCGGAGCACGACGAACAGGATCGGGAGGTTGAGCTGGGCCGCGGTCCAGATCGATTGCAGCGAGTACTGGAAGGACCCGTCGCCGACCACCATGACCACCGGCCGGTTCCGGCCGCTGTCGCGCTCGGCCAGGGCGATGCCGACGCTGGCCGGGACGCTCCAGCCCTGACGGACGCCTCCTGCAAAGCGAGCACGAAACGGAAGTCGTCCGGGAAATCCGCCAGGAAGGTCTCCTCGGTCGATCCCGGACTACCGAATACGGTGGTGAGCCCGAGGTCGCGCAGCACCTGGTATGTCGCCTCGCGAACAGTCAACGGCCGCTCTGAGCCGTTACCTGGATTCATGCCGTTCGCCGCCTGTCACGACTCGGACCGGTCGAGATCGATGAGCGCGATCCCGATCTCGGGGTTCATTACCTTGCGCAACTCGGCGGGGGCCTCGCGGATGATGACCTCTAGCGTCGGGAACACCCATCCCTCCAGGAGGTGACCTCCGCGGGTGGTTCCGTCCGACAGGCCGAGTACGACGTGTACGTGCACGCTGGGACCGTCCGGGCCCTCGGCGACGTCACCGATCAGCGACAGCACCTCGCACTGCTCGTCGACTGGGATGCGCCGATACTGCTTAGTCGCGCGGTCGAACCAGCCGACGGTGGCGCGGGAGAAGGCGCCGACGGCAGTGATCTGTGAAGCCTCCAGGTCCTGGTCGCGAGCGAACTGCGTCAGCGCGCCGAACGCCTCATCGCCCGGGTCGCAGACCGCGACGTAGGTGACGTCGTCCGCGTCCTCGATAACTTTGGCTTTCATCTCAGCTCCTCATCATCTAGCTGCTGTTGCGGGCTTGAAGTGAAGGTCGGCTCCGTTTTCATAGACGACGTAGGCGCGGCGCCACGGATCGTCGCCGATGAGCTTCCATTTATGACCTGTGCCGCTGTTGTCCTGAGCGAGCAGGATGTCGCCCGGGCGGATGGTGAACGTCGCACCGGACTTCGTCTGGAACTCGAGCGTGCCGCCACGCACGCCGCTGGACAGATCGATCCAGCCTTCTTCGAACAGCGAGTCACCATCCTCGCCGGCCCACAGGCGGACACAACGGATCATCGCGGGTCTCCTTCCGGCTGCGCAGCGATGGTGCGTCATGAGCTGACATATACGAGTGAACAGGCCGGCCCGGCTTCCGTCGTCGCGGTTAGCCCCCATCGGTGTTTCCTGCTAGCTGCAAGAGCCGGGCGCGGGGGGCTGGGTGCTGGCTAGACCGGGATTTCGATGAGCAGCGTGGTGCCGCCGCCGTCCGGGCTGGTCACGTTGAACGTGCCGCCGACCGCCTCGATGCGGTCGCGGAGCCCGGTCAGGCCGGACCCCCGGGCGGGGTCGGCGCCGCCGATCCCGTCGTCGCGGATCGTCAGCCGCAGGGTCGCGTCGAGTGCGTCGACTTCCACGTGCACGACCGAGGCCCGCGCGTGTTTGGCGGCGTTGGCCAGCGCCTCCGATACCGCGTAGTACGCCGCGACCTCCACAGGACCCGGCAGCCGCCGCCCGGTACGCAGGTCCAGCTCGACTGGCACGGCTGACCGGCGGGCCAGCGCTTTGAGCGCCGGGGTCAGGCCCCCCTCGGAAAGGATCGCGGGGTGGATACCGGTGTTCGCGATCGCCGTCGCGACCAGCTCGGTGAACGAGGCCAGGCGTGCCTCAGTGTCCGGCGGCAGCGCCTGCTCCAGGGTCGAACCGGCAAAAATCGCCCCCCACAGACTCCCCTCGACGATGACCGGCGTCCCGACCGCCGAGCGGATACCCGTCTCGCGGACGACGGCACTGAGCGGGCCCGAGGAACTATCGGGATAGCGGTCGACCCGGGCCGGGCGGCCGGTCTCGAACACGAGCGTGGTGACGTTGTGCCCATCAACAGGCCACCGGATGCCCACCGGGAGGTTTTTGCCAGCCGGGCCCCAGGTCGTGACGGTGGTTGCCGTAGGGCCGGGCTCGTAGCGGAACAGGGTCGCCAGCTCGACGCGAAATAGCTGCCCGACCTCCTCGGCCACCGCCGTGAATACCTCGTCCGGCGCTGCTCCGCGCGCTACCAGCGTCGCGACCCGCCGCAGCGCGGCCTGCTCGTCGGCAAGCTGACGCAGCCGAGCCTGATCGGCCGGATCACGGCGCACCATCCCGTCGCCGGCATGGCCCGCACCGACGGCGGGATCTGGCGCGTTCACATGGCTGACGGTAGTCCGGTGCCTGGCGGGCGGCAACGTTTGCGCCCGCGGCCTACGGCCCAGCTGATCCGCGAAACGCGACTAGCCAGGCTCAGGTGGGAGCAGGCCAAGACTGCCGTGCCGCCATCCCGCAGACTGTTACCGGGCGCCCGGGATATCTGGATCGGCGATCTCAATGATGTGCAGCGGCTCATCTAGGTCGTCAAGGTGCTGCCGCCACTTTCCGCCGTCGAGGGTGAGGATCGGGCAGACCGAAGCGTCCGCAACGGCGGCCACGTGGCCGTCCCATGGGTCAAGCTCCGTTCTGGCGATGACCGCCGCTAGCCGGACGGCTTGCTCGGCGTCCCGCAGCGCCGCGGTCATCGCGTTCCCCAGCCGCTCCAGCCCCTCCAGCAGTTCGGCCGCCTCGTCACTGCGGATGTCCAGCGAGGCGCCGACGACGGCCAGGGCCGGGATGACCAGCGGCCGTCCGCGGGCGTCGAGCTCCTGGACGAACGTCATGGTCCTGGCATCCCCGCGCGCTACCTCGATGAGGATGCTCGCGTCCAGAACCCACGGCGCAGGAGCAGCCCCCCTCTCCTCGCTCACCGGTACCTATGCGACGCCGGGAGCTGCTCAGCCTGGGCCTCCACGTGCGCGATCATGCGTTCCACCTGCGCGGTGTCCGCTTCGGCGGTGATCTCCTTCCACCGCCTCCGGATGCGCTTGTCGCGCTCGACGCGCTCAGCGAGGGCGTCGTTGAACACGGCCGATACGGACGTGGCCTTTCCGGTCTCCACCAGGTACTCAGCGTAGGCGGACAGGTGGGGGTCCACGGTGATGGTCAGACGTGCTTTCCTGTCGCTCATACCGGGATCATATGACGGGTGGCGCTCTACCCAGCGGTAGGCGCGCAAAGGGCAGTGGGTGCCGCAACGCGGGTCGTTCGGGTCAATCGATTTTGGCTTTGGGCGGGGCGGGGAGAACGGATCGAGCCGACAGGAACCTGTTGATCTGCATGCCGGTCCAGGCGGCCGCGGCGCCGACGACGACGCCGACGATGGTGTCGGCCAGGCGGAGGATGGGCTGCTGCCACGCGTGCTGGGGGCTGATGGCGGCCACGACCAGGACCACCGCGGTGGTGATCCCGGCCGTGACCGCGTCGCCGGGCCGGCCCAGCAGCATGACCGCGAGGGCGCTGGCGCCGACCAGCACCGCCAGCGCCCAGGCGTGGAAGGGCAGGAAGGCCAGGTAGATCAGGCAAAGCACGAAGCTCACGCACGTGGCCGACATCCGGCTGACCGCGGCGGCCACGCTCTTGCCGAAGCTGTCGCGCAGGACGAAGATCGTGGCGAGCACGGCCCACATGCCGCCGAGCAGATCGTCGTCCCGTGACAATGAGTACACGCGAGACAGCAGGTTCCTGACCAGCCAGAAGGTGATCAGGCACGCCACCGCGAGCAGGACGCACTCCACGACGGCGGAGCGGGCCTGCGGCCAGCTCAGGCGACGGCTCGGCCGCGTCGACCGCTCCGGCGCGGGCTGCGCCACGGGGCTCGACGCAGTGATCATTCGACCTCCAGTTCCCGCAGGTTGGACTTGGTGAGCTCGACGAGTTCTGATCCCTCACCGGACAGGACGGTCCTGGTCGCGTACAGGGTGAAGCCCTTGATCTGCTCGTAGGTGAGCTTGGGTGGCAGCGAGAGTTCCTGCCGGGCGGTGCGGACGTCGACCAGGGCCGGGCCGTCGTGGGCGAACGCCGCACGCAGCGCGTCCTCCAGGTCGCTGGCCTTCTCGACCCGCGCGCCGAACAGCCCGGCGGCCCGCGCGATCCCGGTGAAGTCCGGATCGAGCAGATCGGTGGCGAAGGTGGGAATGCCGGCCGCCTTCATCTCCAGTTCCACGAACCCCAGCGCGCCGTTGTTGAACACGACGATCTTGACCGGGAGCTGCATCTGGCGCAGCGTGAGCAGCTCGCCGAGCAGCATGGCCAGCCCGCCGTCGCCGGACAGCGCGATGACCTGCCGGCCGGGCTGGGTGGCCTGGGCGCCGATGGCGTGCGGCAGCGCGTTGGCCATGGACCCGTGGCTGAACGAGCCGATCAGCCGGCGGGTTCCGTTCATCCGCAGATAACGGGCCGCCCAGATGCACGGGGTACCGACGTCGACGGTGAAGATCGCATCGGCGGCGGCCAGCTTGTCGACGGTGGCCGCGACGTACTGCGGGTGCAGCGGAGAATCGCTGGCCCGGTCGCGGGCCAGCTTGTCCAGCCGGGACCGGGCCCGCCGGTAGTGCGCCGTCATCCGGTCCAGGTGCGCCGTGTGGGCCCTGGGCTCCAGCAGCGGCAGCAGCGCGTCGATCGTGTCCTTGACCGTGCCCACCAGCGGCGCCCGCACCTGCACCCGCTTGCCGATCTGCTCGCCCCGCACGTCGACCTGGACCACCGGCACGTGGTCCGGGAGGAACGGCCGGTAGGGGAAGTCAGTGCCGAGCAAGACCAGGGCGTCGCAGTGCTCCATGGCCCGGTACCCGGAGCTGAACCCGATCAGCCCGGTCATCCCCACGTCGTACGGGTTGTCGTACTCCACGAACTCCTTGCCGCGGAACGCGTGCACCACCGGGGCCTTCA
>Ga0302178_10001803_pt1 | contig 17607 bp, 17 predicted proteins | sample I_Palsa_E1_3_FD_198790 | JGI IMG/M metagenome (GOLD analysis project Ga0302178, IMG submission 198790) | Peat permafrost microbial communities from Stordalen Mire near Abisko, Sweden - I_Palsa_E1_3 | ecosystem: Environmental > Terrestrial > Soil > Palsa > Peat permafrost | place: Sweden... | reverse complement strand
CACGATGCGATGTCGCACTTGCGTCATCTCCTTGTTGGAAGGGGCACTGACGAGCTGCCCGACCAGTCAAGCGGGCGAACCTAAGGCGGCCTTTACTGCTCGCTGAGAAGCTTGCGTGCGGCGCTTCGCGCCGCACGCTCCTAGAGAATTCCCAGCATCACCTAGCCGAGGTGAGCGAGGAGCGTGAGTATTGAGCGCGAAACTCCCCCGCGAGCCTGCGCTCACACGGATGTCGATCTTCAAGCAGATTCTCGAGCCCAGCCCGGCCGGTCCGGGCGATCCCGATCTACCCAGCTCCGGTGGCGTGGGAGATTGGCTGCGGGTGCGGCGCGTCCGTAACGTTGGCGGCACCGTGCGCACGCTGTCGCGCATCGGCGAGATCGCTGTCCTGGCGGCGGTCTCGGGGCTGCTGAACTTCTGGACGCTCTCGCGCAACGGCTGGGCCAATACATACTACGCCGCGGCTGTGCGCTCGATGAGCACGAGCTGGCACGACTTCCTCTACGCCTCGCTCGATCACAGCGGCGTGATGACGATCGACAAGCCGCCGTTGGCGTTCTGGATCCAGTCGCTGTCCGTGCGCGTGTTCGGCTACCACTCGCTCAGCATCCTGATACCGGATGCGCTGATCGGCGTCGCGACGGTCCTGCTGCTGTACGACCTGGTGCGCCGGGTCTTCGGGCGGCTGGCGGGAGTGCTCGCCGGCCTGGCGCTGGCGAGCACGCCGATCACCGTCGCGATGTCACGCCACAACAACCCGGACGCGCTGCTGGCACTGTGCTGCGTCGCGGCACTGTGGTTCCTCGTACGCGCGCTCGAGGACGGCGGGACGCGCTGGATCGTGCTGTCGGGCGTGATGGTCGGCCTCGGCTTCGAGACGAAGATGGCGCTCGCGTTCGCCGTCGTGCCGGGGATCGTCGCCGCCTGGCTGTGGGTCCGCCCGCGCGGCCTGCGACGCTCGATCGACCAGCTGGTGGCCGGTGGTCTCGCGATGCTCGTCGTCGGTGGCGCCTGGCCGCTGGTCGTATGGCTGACGCCGGCCATCGACCGCCCATGGATCTCCGGCACCTCGGATAACAGCATCTTCCAGCTGATCTTCGGCTACAACGGTCTCGGCCGCGTCGCCGGGCAGAGCGGCGGACCGTCCACCGGCGCGGGCGCCAGCCCCGGCGTGTTCGGCGGGTCGACCGGCCCGCTGCGGCTGCTCAACTCGGAGCTCGGCGGGCAGGCGGGCTGGCTGATCGGCGTGGCGCTGGTCGGCGGCCTCGCGATCGTCGCTGCGTCGCGGCTGCGACGCAGCGATCCGCGAACCGGCTGGATCGTCGCGGTTGGCGGCTCGTTCCTTGCCACGGCGGTGCTGTTCAGCTTCGCCTCGGGCATCTTCCATCCCTACTACGTCTCGCTGCTGGCACCATTCATCGCCGCGCTCGTCGGCGCCGTCGCCGGTCAGCTGCTCGCCGGCAGGCTCGGACCGCCTGCCATTGGGGCGTTCGTGATCGCCGCCGGCGTGGCCTGCGAGATTGTCGTGCTCGGCGACTACCACGACCAGCTGACGTGGGTCGCGCCACTGCTCCTGGCTACCGGCGCCGTGGCGTGTGTGGCCCTGCTCGTCGTGCGCTACGCGCCTGTCCGCGCGGTCGCGATCTCCGCTGCGATCGCAGCGCTGCTCGTCGCCCCAGCCATTTGGGCAGTCGACACGCTCGGCTACGCGACGCAGTCCACGTTCCCGGCGGGTGGCCCGGCCGGCGACAACAGCGCCGCGCTGGCTTCGGACACCACGCCGTTCGGCGCGCCCGGGCTGGTGAGCCTTGGGAATGGTGCCGTACTCCCGGCGGCGGCTGGCGGTGGCGCCGTGCAGGCCCTGTTCGGCGGTGCCTACGGTGGTCACCGCCACGACGGGCGTGGATCGTTCGTCTCCGGTCCTTTTCTCGCCGGCGCGCTCCCCGCCGGTGTCGGGATGACCAAGGTCAGCGACATCGCTCTGCGCCGGACGATCAGCTACGTTCGCCACCACGGCGGCGGAACGATCGCAGTCGCCAGCCAGTCGAGCGCGGCCGACGCGATCATCGCCCAGAACGCCAACGTCGCCGGACTCGGCGGCTGGTCCGGCCGCGAGAGCGACCCGAGCATCGCCTGGCTGGCGCAGGAGGTTGCCAGCGGCCACATCCGCTGGGTCTACAACGAGGGTGCCGGCAACTTCGGCGTTGCAGCCGAGGGCCGGCCGGGCGCCGTCGCCGTGCTGCACGCTGCCGAGCGGGCCTGCACGGAGGTGGACCGGCGCCACCACGCGCCATACCGGGCGCAGAACGGGATCGTCTACGAGGACGCGCTCTATAACTGCACCGGCAGGGCCGGGGCGATCGCCGCGCTCGGCTAGGTGCTAGCCGTCGCCGTCCTTCTTGGCCTCGTCCGGCGGCAGTGGCACGACGAGCATAGGACGCTCCGAATGGTGGACCAGAGCGGTCGCGACACTGCCCAGCAGCAGCGACTGGATCGCGGACGCCCCGCGCGCCCCGACCACGATCAGCTGCGCGTCGAGCGAGTCGGAGACATCGAGGATCGTCCGCCAGACCGCGGCGTCGCTGCGCTCGAGCCGCGCCTCGACGTTGAAGCCGGCGTTGCGGGCGAGCTCGACGCCGTACTCGGCGGCGCGGTTGGCACGTTCGAGCGCCATCGCCTCGAGCTCGGTCACCTGCGGACCGGTCCACGTCTCGATCCCGCCGAACGGATCCGGTCCGAGGAAGTTCGCCGGCGGCTCCCAGACATGAAGCAGCGTCGCCGGCGATTGGCCGACGATCGCGTGGGCGGTGGTGATCGCGTGCTTGGCCGAGGCCGAGCCGTCGTAGCAGAGAACGATCATCGCGCGGGATAAGCTATCGCCCCGCGAGGCGCCCCGCCGATCGCCGCCGCGCCCCGCCGCGGCCATACCGCATGAAGCGGCGAACTGATTTATGCTCTTTGCGGTGTTTCGCCGTCACACGCCCGCAGGTGGCTGGCTCTACCCGCTGATCAGCGGCGTGGCCGTCTTCCTGATCGCCGCGATCGCCGTCTATGTGCTGACCAGCGTCTGGCGCGAGCACACCGCGGACCTCGAGGAGACGCCGGCGCCGGCGCCGCCTGATGTCAGTGGCCTGGCTGCCGCAGAGATCCTCGACCGCCGCCTCGCCTCGGGCGAGATCACGATCGCCGAGTACGAGCAGCTGGCCGAGGTGCTCGGCCGCCGCCACGCCGCCGCAGCCGGTGCGGCTGCGAGCAACGGCGCCGCGACCACCGCGGTCTGAACCGCCGGAACCACCGCCGGCGTACGCCCCGCCCCGCCGGGCGCCGCTACGCTTTCCCCGGTGGCCGACACACGTATCCGCTCCACTGACACGGCGCTGCTGAGCGAGCTGAGCACGCTGCTCGGCGCCGGCAAGGTCGCGCCGCCATCCGCGCCCTACCTCGCTGATGCGACCGAATGGAGCGGCCTCGTCGGTCGCGCCGACGCGGTCGTCCTGCCCGAGCGACGCGAGGACGTCGCGACGCTGCTGGCCTGGTGCTCGAGTCACGACGTCGTGGTCACGCCGCGCGGCGGTGGCACCGGCCTCGCCGGCGGCGCCGTGCCGCTCGACGGCGGCGTCGTCCTCTCGCTCGAGCGGATGACCGCGATCCGCCGGTTCGACCCGCTGCTCTGGCGGATCCAGGTCGAGGCCGGCCTGCGCACCGCTGATCTGCACCGCCTCGCGCGCAGCAACGGGCTGCTGTTCGCGCCCGACCCGGGCGCCTCGGAGCAGTCCCAGATCGGCGGCAACATCGCGACCAACGCCGGCGGCCCGCACGCGCTCAAGTACGGCACGACGCGCGCCTGGGTCACCGGCCTCGAGGCGATCCTGCCGGGCGGCGAGCTGCTCGAGCTCGGCGGTCCGATCCGCAAGGACGTCGCCGGCTACGACCTGCTCGGGCTGCTCAGCGGCTCGGAGGGCACGCTCGCCGTGATCACCGCCGCCTGGCTGAAGCTGCTGCCGGCGCCCGAGGTCGTGCTGCCGCTCGTCGCGCTCTACCCCGACACGGCGGCCGGCTGCGCGGCGATCGAGCGCGTGATCGGCTCGGGCCTCCAGGTCGCCGCGCTCGACTACCTCGACGCCGGCGCGATCGCCGCGGCGGCCGCCGGCTTCCCGGCCGAGCTCCCCGCCGCGCCCGGCTTCATGGTGATCGCCGAGGCCGATGGCAGTGCGAGCGAGGCGGGACGCCTGCGTGACGAGCTGCGCGAAGCGCTCGACGAGGACCTGCTCGCGCTCCACGCCCCGAGCACACGCAAGGCGATCGACGCGCTCTGGCGCTGGCGCGACGGCGTCGGCATCGCGGTCGCCGCACAGCGCTCGGGCAAGGTCAGCGAGGACATCGTCGTCCCGGTCGACCGCCTCGCGCAGGCGATCGAGGAGACGATCGCGATCGGCGCGCGCCACGAGCTGGCGGCACTCAGCTGGGGCCACGCCGGCGACGGCAACCTCCACTCGACGTTCCTGATCGACCCCCGCGACGGCGCCGAGCTGGAGCGCGGCCACCAGGCCGCGGACGAGCTGTTCGGCATGGCGATCGCACTCGGCGGCTCGATCTCCGGCGAGCACGGTGTCGGCTGGCTCAAGCGCGGCCAGCTCGCGCGCCAGTGGTCGCCGGCGGCACTCGCCCTCCACGACGCGGTCAAGCAGGCATTCGACCCGAAGAACCTGCTCAACCCGGGCAAGAAACCGGGCGCCATCGCCGTCCGGCCGTAGCTCGCGTTCGGGGTTTTGGTGGCGTCTGTGTGGGACGCCTTGCCGTCGTAACTAATACAGCGCTAGGCTCTCCTCACGATGAGCCTCCCCGTCGAGGGCTACAGGCTGGATCGGATCTCGGCGAAGGCCTTCGAGCATCCGGCGGATCGTGCGGCGACGGCCGCGCTGCAGTCGATTCCCTACCTCGACACGGTGATCCGCAAGCTGATCGAGCTCGGCTACGAGCGCGCCTACCGCCAGTACTTCCTCGGCTCGTCGGTTCGCCTCGGCGAGGACCAGCTGTCGGACGTCTGGCACGCCCACGCGCGTGCCTACGCCACGCTCGACATCGAGCCGGTGCCCGACCTCTACCTGACGAACACGCGCCTGGTCCTCGACAACGCCGCCGCGATCGGTGCCAAGCAGCCGATCGTGATCGTCCACTCCGGTCTCGTCAAGCTGCTCGACACCGAGCACCAGCGCGCGCTGTTCGCACACGAGGCGGGCCACGTCCTCGCCGACCACGGGCTCTACGGGACGGCGTTGATGATCCTGCTGCGCCTCAGCTCGCTGCCGGGAATCCCGCTGCCGCTGCTGCCGCTGCGCCACGCGCTGCTCGAGTGGTACCGCGCCGCCGAGCTCAGCTGCGACCGCGCCGCGGCGCTGGTCACGCGCGATCCGGTCACCGTCTGCCATCTGCTGATGGTGATCGCCGCCGGCGCCGAGGCCGAGCGGCTCGACCTCGATGTCTTCATGAACCAGGGCAGCGAGTACAACGAGAAGGGCTCCGGCCTCGAGCGGCTGACGCGCCTTTTGATGAACCTCAACCTGACGCACCCGATGCCGGTGCGCCGGATCCACGAGCTGATGGCCTGGGTCAAGTCCGGTGACTACGATCGGATCGTCAGCGGCAGCTACATCTCGCGCGACGATCCGGTGCGCCCGCGCGCCGAGGCCGGCGACGCCGTCGCCCACTACGCCGACCGCGTCCGCGGAGCGCTGCGCGACGCCGGCGAGTCGGTCGGCGACATCGGCAAGCAGCTCAGCGACTGGCTGCGCGGCTCGGCTGACGAGTAGCCGCTTCGTGGTCGCGGCACCGATTGGCCGGTCTAGCGCAGCTGAAATGATGCGGAGCGTATGAGCGCCAACGAGCCGCTGCGCTGGGGTCTGATCGGCACCGGCGGGATCGCCGCCACGTTTGCCAGCGACCTCGAGCTGACCGACTCCGGCCGGGTCGTCGCGGTCGGCTCGCGGACGCTCGAGTCGGCCAACCGCTTCGCCGACGCGCACGGCGTGATGAACCGTCACGGCAGCTACGCCGAGCTCGTCGCCGATCCCGAGGTCGACGTCGTCTACGTCGCGACGCCGCACCCGATGCACCACGACGATGCGCTGCTCGCGCTGCGCGCCGGCAAGCCGGTGCTCGTCGAGAAGCCGTTCACGATGAATGCAGCGGAGGCGCGCGAGATCGTCGCCGAGGCGCGCGAGCGTGGACTGTTTGCGATGGAGGCGATGTGGACGCGGTTCCTGCCGCACATCCGCGAGGTCCGCCGGCTGCTCGCCGAGGGCGCGCTCGGCGAGCTCGTCACCGTCAGCGCCGATCACGGCCAGTGGTTCCCAAAGGATCCGGCGCATCGCCTGTTCGCGCCGGAGCTCGGCGGCGGCGCGCTGCTCGACCTCGGCATCTACCCGGTGTCGTTCGCCTCGATGGTGCTCGGCCAGCCCGAGCGGATCATCAGCCTTGTCGAGCCCGCCTTCACCGGCGTCGACGGGCAGACCTCGCTGCTGTTCGCCTACGCGAGCGGCGCGCAGGCGGTCCTCACGACCACCTCGTTCGCGCGCAGCCCGACGCGCGCCGCGATCGTCGGCACCGACGGGCGGATCGAGATCGACGGCGACTTCTACGCTCCCAGCTCATTCACGCTGATCCCGCGCGAGGGCGAACCGACGCGCTTCGAGCAGCCGCACGAGGGTCGCGGGTTGCGCCACCAGGCCGACGAGGTCGCCCGCTGCCTGAGCGAGGGGCTGCTCGAAAGCCCGCTGATGGGACTCGACGAGACCGTCTCGATCATGGAGACGATCGACGCGATCCTCGCCTCGGCCGCTTAGCCGCCGATGTCCGCGTGCCCGACGAGCTCGAGGCTGCGCCGCCAGAGCTCGGCGCGGGCCGCCTCGTCGTAGGCCTGCGCGTTGGCGCGGGCGTCCTGGGTGCGGTCAAAGAAGCGCCCCGTGGTCCGGGCAAGCTCGGGGTCGCTGACCAGGCGGTTCGTCGCGGCGACACCATCCTTGAGGCTGTCGATGCTGTGGCCGATCTCCTCGAGCACCATCTTCGTCGGCATGTAGGTCGAGGGGTGCAGGCTGTTGACGGTCAGCTCCGCCACCGGCAGCCGTGGCGCGAGCTCGAACCCCGACATGATTTGCGCCAACTTGCTCTGGAAGTAGGCGCGACTACCGCTGTAGCCGCGTTCGAGCATCAGGTCGTCGAACTCGAGCGCCTGCTGGCCGATCGAGGAGACGTTGATGATCCGCGCCGGCGCCGAGCGGTGCAGCAACGGCAGCAGCTCGAGCGTCAGCAGGAAGCCCGCGAGGTAGTTGACGGCGAAGCGCAGCTCGTAGCCGTCGGCGCTGAGCGCTCGCTCGCGGCCCTCGGGTAGGCCCGAGCCGATCCCGGCGTTGCTGACGAGCACGTCGAGTCGATCGGTGCTGTCGCGGACCGCCGCGGCGAGGCGGCGCACCTGCGCCAATTCAGCGAGGTCGGCGAGCATGGTCAGCGGTGGCGCGACACCGTGCGCGTCTGCGATCTCCGTCGCCGTCGCCGCGAGCCGTGCCGGGTCGCGTCCGCTGAGGATCACGTTCGTCCCGCTGGTCGCGAGCTCGTGCGCGAGCGCTCGCCCCAGCCCGTCGGTCGCTCCCGTGATCAGCACCGTGCGCGCCGCGTCGGCGCGCTCACCCGTGGCGGCTACTTCTCCTCCTGGAAGTTGTCGCGCGAGGCGTGACCCTCCATCAGGTGCGCGAAGTGCTTCCACCTGCTCGGCTTCGTGCCCGGCTCGTAGTCGTGGTAGACGGGCGCACCGCCGTGGGGCGAAGGAAGCAGCGCGATCTGGGACTCGGCGATCTTCAGGTCGACGCCGTGCTCGTGCAGCGAGTCGACCTCCTCCGCGGCGACGAAGCGTCGCTCGTTGCCGAAGTGGATCACGACGCCATGGAAGATGTCCTGGTGCATGTCGGCGACGACATGGTCGACACTGCCGACGAGCTCACCGCCGGACGCGTAGACCGGCACCTTCTCCTCGAGCACCGTGTAGGCGATTGGATAGCCCTCGTCCATCTGATGCACCTTAGCGCGGACTCGCACGCAGGACGCCGAGCAGGGAGCCGCAAGGGACTAACCTCCGAGCATGACCGAGCGGCAAGACAAAGCGCCGGAGGGGCCTCCGCCCGACCAGCCGGTCGAGCCGGCCGACGATCAGGACATAGACGAGGCCGAGCGCGAGTCCTTTCCCGCCAGCGATCCACCGTCGACCTGGTCGGGCGCCGAGAAAGCCTGAGCGCTCGGCGAGAGCCCCAGAGGCGACGGCCGGAATCGAACCGGCGTAGACGGCTTTGCAGGCCGCTGCGTAGCCACTCCGCCACGTCGCCAAGCGAGCCCCAAGCCTACCGGCGACGCCACCGCCACACGGTGGCCGTTGCTACCCTTCCGGACCCAGGGCGATTAGCTCAGCTGGGAGAGCGCCGCCTCGACAAGGCGGAGGTCACTGGTTCGAGCCCAGTATCGCCCATGTAGCCCACGAAGATGCTGCGCAAGCCCTGTAGGCACCGGGAGCAGTTTTTCCCGGAGGATGCTGCGAACGCCTGGGATGGCCGCCTACAGGTCGTTCGACACAGGCCGGTATCGAAGGTAGACCACGCGAGCGCCGAACGTTTCCGTGTCGACCAACTCCAGGTTGATCCTTTCGTCGAGCGGCGGGAAGTACGGCGTGCCGCCGCCGAGTAGGACCGGGCTGACGAACAGCCGCCACTCGTCGATCAGCCCCAGCTTCATGCACGCGCGGGCGAGGCCGGCGCCGTTGACGGCGATGTCCTTTCCGGGCTGTGCTTTGAGCTTTGCGACCTCCTCGCCGACACCATCGCTGGCGAGTCTGGTGTTACCGACGACGCTCTCCAGCGTCGTGGAGAACACGACCTTCGGCAGGGCCTTCCAGAGCCTGGCGAACTCGAGGTGCTCCTCGGGCAGCGACGTCTCCTGCGCGGTCTCCCAGTAGAGCATCGTTTCGTAGAGCCGCCGTCCGCAGAGCTGCACGCCCGTCTCTCGCACCCGCTGGGTGTGGAACCGGAACAGCTCCTCGTGGGGTACCGACCAGTCGATCGCGCCGTCCGGTCCAGCGATGAAGCCGTCCAGCGAGACAGTCATCGAGTAGATCAGCTTGCGCATCAGGTCCTCCCTCGCATGGCGTCCAGTTCTGCCGTCGAAAATAGTCGCCCCACGCCTCGGCTCACCGGCCGACAGCTCGGGCTGCCGCACGTCGTCGCTTGTGCGAGCGTGTCACAGGAGTTTGGGTCGTGCGAAGGAGTGGGTGTGGAGGACAATGCGGTTGATGATGCGCGGCTGCTCGCGGCCGCGGCTCGCGGGGAGCAGGCTGCGTTCGAGGCGTTCTATCACCGCTGGCTGCCGCAGATCACCGGCTTCCACCTGCGTCGCGTTCGCGTTCGCGAGGTTGCCTTCGATCTGACCGCGGAGACGTTCGCCGCGGCGGTCGCTGGATGCGGTGAGTTCGATCCTGAGCGCGGCTCGGCGGCGGGCTGGCTGTTTGCGATTGCCGAGCACAAGTTGCGCGACAGCATGCGTCGCTCGCGCGTCGAGTCCTCGGCCCGTGCGCGGCTTGGCCTGGAGCGCGTGGTGCTCGAGGACGCCGATCTCGCTCGGGTCGATGACCTTGCATCGCTCGGCGATCGCGCGCAGCTGCTTGTGCTGCTGCGGGAACTGCCGGCCGAGCAGCGCAAGGCGATCAGCGCGCGCGTGCTGGAGGAGCGTCCGTACCCGGTGATCGCCGCCGATCTTTGCTGCTCGGAGGCCGTCGTGCGCCAGCGCGTGCACCGCGGTCTGCGTCGCCTGCGACAACGACTGGAGGAGACCGGATGAACGGCTTCGATCAACTTGAGCGTCAGCTGCTGGACGCGATCGCAGCCCGTGGGCGAAGGTCGAACCGGGGCGCGCAGACGCGGTCACCAGGTCACCTGCGTTCGCGGCGCGCCCTCGTCCTCGCCCTTACGCCGCTTGTTCTCGCCGCGGCAGCTGCAGCAGCTGTAATCGCCACACGCCCCGGCGAAACGGCCGACCAGAAGCTTCTGTTCCGGGTCCTCGAGGCGACAAAGCAAGCTGCGGCCTGCCAAGACGGGGGGTTGCGTCACACAGTGCTCAGTGACGCGCCGCCCGCGCGCGGGATCACGGCGACCATCCCGGAGCTCGCCGTGGTTTCGCGCGGGTCGCCGCCGGCCGCGGCGCTGCGCCTCGCCGAAGCACAAGGCGGAACAATCCTCGTGCACACGATCCGCCAGATCAGCTTCCCCGGCGGCATCCGGCTCGTCATGTTCGTCAACGCGGGGCGGGCCGGCTTCGAGGCGATCAACCCGACACAGTGTGTGAGCGCCCGTCTCGATTTCCTCGGACAGGTTCGACCCAAGCCCTCAGCGCGGCTCCGGGCGTCCGTCGCTCACCTGATCGAGACTGACCTCAGCACGCGCCCGGGCGTCCAGACCCTAGTCCTAGAGACCACCCCAAGCCGACGATCCGGTGCGCCGCAGTACGGCAGCGGCGCGGGCGAGGGAATTCCGGTTGCTCCCGGCGCGACCCTCCCTACCGGCATCGTCGGCCAGGCCAGCGCCTGCGGACCGGGCGGACCACACCACACTCCGCGCTGCACACCCGCTCTCTACATGGGCATCGCCACACCCGGCGCTGTGCGCGTGAGCATCAAGCCGGCCCGTCCTGGCGAGCCACGAACCCCAAGCCGTGTCGCGCACGTCGAGGACGGCGTATTCGTCTTCACGCTCCCCAAGCGAGCCGGCCCGATCATTGTCACCCAACTGACACCAACCGGTAAAGCGCTGAGCCGCAAGCTGTTCGCTCCATTCACGCCGAGCACCCCACCAGCCAACGGGCCGACCAAATAGCGGAGGACCCGACGCTCGCAGCGCGCTGAGCGCCGCAAAGTCCAAATCGTGGGGCCCCGGAGACACCGGCCGGCCACGAACAGAAGTGACGCTGCCCGCCCACTGAGCGCGCCCGCGCTCGGACTCCTCCCGCCGACATCCTGACGCGCCTCCGCCGTGCGTGAGTCTGCCGTACGCACCGTCACGAAGGTAGCCAGATGGCTACTAATTACGACTAAGTCGATCAACTTTAGAAAGCTTGTGAAACATTGCTGCGTCAAGCGGGTGTGCGGCCGGTCGCCCATGCCTGGATAGCAAGTCGACGGAGTAGAGCTGCCGTGCCACGGACCTTCACATGAGCGCCATCGAGCGAGCAGCGCAGACCCTCGGGCTGCCGCGCGACGGCCCGTCGGTCTCCGAGGAGGACGTCACGCCGGTCGCGCCGGCGGCCACGGTGGGGATCGTCGCTCCAGCGCGTCGTCGCCGGATGTCGCTCAGCCGCGGACGCCGGCTGATCAGCCCGCTGGTCCTGCTCGGGATCTGGCAGCTCACGAATGCCTTCAAGCTCATCTCGCCTGAGAAGCTGCCGCCGCCGTCGATGGTGGTCACCACGGCAAGCAACCTGATCTTCCACCCGACGCCGGCCTTCGGGAGCCTCCAGGGCGCGATGGCGGTCTCCGTTCAGCGCTTCGCGCTGGGGTTCGCGCTCGGGGCTGGTGTGGCGCTGCTGCTTGCGCTCGTGGCTGGCCTCAGCCGCCTTGGCGAGGCGACGGTTGATCCGCTCGTACAGATGATCAGGACCCTGCCGCTGTTCGGCTTGATCCCGGTGTTCATCGTCTGGTTCGGGATCGGGAGCCTGCCGAAGATCCTGCTGGTGGCGCTCGGGGCCTCAGTGCCGCTCTACCTGAATACGTACTCGGGTATCCGCTCGATCGACGGCCGGCTCTTCGAGCTCAGCCACGTGCTGAAGCTGAACCGCCGGGAGCGGCTGATCAACGTTGTGATCCCTGGTGCCCTGCCGCAGGCACTGGTCGGGTTGCGTCAGAGCCTGGGAGCCGCATGGTTGTCGCTGGTCGTTGCCGAGCAGATCAACGCCAACGCCGGCCTCGGATTCATGATCAACCAGGCCGCGACGTTCCTGCGCAATGACGTGATCTTCGTCGCGTTGACGGTCTACACGCTGCTCGGGCTGCTCACGGACTGGATTGTGCGTCTGCTCGAGCGTCGGGCGCTGGCCTGGCGGACTGATCTGGTGGCCCAATGACCGCGCTGGCCGAAGCCAATGCCGGCACCGCGCTCGTATCGGTCCGGAACCTGAGCCGCGAATTCAATGGGCGCAGGGTCCTCAACGGCGTCGATCTGACGGTCGCGCCCGGACAGATCGTCGCGTTGATCGGCCGCAGCGGCTCAGGCAAATCGACGCTGTTGCGGGTGCTCGCTGGACTGGACCACGGCGCGACCGGCGAGTTCGACGTCCCCTCCCGTGCCGGCGTCGCGTTTCAGGACGCGCGCCTCCTGCTCTGGAGGCGCGTACGTGACAACGTGGCGCTCGGCCTGCGCGGTGAGAGTCGTCACGAGATTGCCGAGGCGGCACTGGCGGAGGTCGGTCTCAGCGACCACCTGCGGGCCTGGCCGCTCACTCTTTCCGGCGGCGAAGCGCAACGTGTCTCGCTCGCTCGCGCCCTCGTGCGCGAGCCGGAACTGCTGCTGCTGGACGAGCCGTTCGGCGCGCTCGACGCGCTCACGCGGCTGGCGATGCACGACCTCGTGCTCGCCCTCTGGCAGCGGCATCGGCCGGCGATCCTGCTGGTCACGCACGACGTCGACGAAGCGCTCGCGCTCGCCGATCGCGTCGTGCTGCTGGCAGACGGGCGCATCGCCTACGAGGAGCGCGTCGCGCTCCCACGCCCGCGTGAGCGGGAACACCCCGACCTAGCCCAAAAACGAATCCGCCTGCTCAACGAGCTTGGCGTCTATCAGAAAGGTGCATCTCTGTGAGGTCGCAACTTATCCGTCGTTCTTTCCTGGGCCTGACGGCCGCGGTCGGCGCTTCTGCGATCGCCGCCGGTGCCCTGGGCCTAGCTTCTGCCGATGCCCATACGGCGTCGGCCAGCACTCCGTCCGCGAAGGTCGTCGCCCCGGCCAAGAAGCTGGGCGGCGTGACGTTGAATGTGGGCGACCAGGCTGGCACTGGGGCCGAGGCCGTGCTGGAGGCCGCCGGCCTGATCAGTAGCAACAACGTGCTCAAGGACGGTCTGCACGTGACGTGGGCGGACTTCACCGCCGGCCCGCCGATCCTGCAGGCGATCGCCTCCGGCTCGCTGGACATCGGCGGCGTCGGCGACGCCCCGCCCGTGTTCGCCGATCCGACCGCGAAAGAGGTGGTTGTCGGCGTGCTCAAGAGCAGCTATGACAACGCCGCCCTGCTCGTCCCGGCCAACTCGCCGATCACCTCGGTCAGCCAGCTCGCCGGTAAGACCATCGCCGTCGGCGTGGGGACCTCTGCCGATTACCACCTGCTGACCGTGCTGGAGAAGGCCGGCTTGAAGCCCAACCAGGTTACGATCGACAGCCTCACGGGCGCGGCAGGGCTGGAGGCGCTGGAGTCAAATGACGTTGCCGCCTTCGACACCTGGTCGCCGTACGTTGAGGATGCCGAGGCCAACGGTGCTCGCGTCCTTGTCACCGGCGCCCCCTATGGCAGCCCGTACTCCTATCAGGTCGCTTCCGAGACCGCGCTTCAAAGCCCCGCGAAGGTGCTCGCGATTCGGGACTACCTGACCGAGCTGGACAAGGCCTACGTCTGGGTCAAGTCCCACGCTGCCGTCTGGGCCAAGTCCTGGGCGTCTGTCACGGGCCTGCCGCTGGACGTGATGTCGCAGGCAACGCTCGACGACCCATACACGCCGATTGCCGTGACGAGCAACGCTGTCGTGCAGGAACAGGATCTGGTCAGCGCTTTCTCGGCGGCTGGCGTGATCCCCGCGAACTACAACTTCGCGCCGTACGTGACCAGCGCCTTCTCGGGCTCGGTCACAGGGGTCTGGCCAAAGACGACGAGCACAACGAAGCCGAAGAAGAAGTAACCCGGGGGCCAACCGAACAAGACAAAACACGACCCATCGATCGAGGTAACAGATGAGCAACTACTCGGAAGAATCTGGCTACGAGCACATCGAAGTTCGGAAGGTCGGTGGCAACATCGGCGCCGAGATCGGCGGAGTCCTGGCCGGCACGGAGCTCGCGGACGAAGTCGCCCGCGAGCTCCGGCGGGCGCTACTGCGCCACCGCGTCGTCTTCCTGCGTGGCCAGGACGGCGTCGACGCCGATGCGCAGCTCGAATTCTCAAGACGGCTCGGTGTGCCAACCAAGCCGCATCCCACGGTCACCGGCGACGGCCGCGCCGTGCTGCCGATCGACTCCGACGAAGGCAAGGCCAACAGCTGGCACACCGACGTGACGTTCGTCGATCGGATCCCGGCGATCAGCGTGCTGCGTGCGGTGACCCTTCCTCCATACGGCGGCACCACGGTATGGGCGAATACGGTGCGGGCCTACGAGACTCTGCCGGCGTCACTCAAAGCACTGGCCGAACGACTCCGCGCGGTGCACTCGAACCGCTATGACTACGCCGGTCGCCGTGGCGAGCAGCGGATTGGCGGCGTCGACGTCAAGGAGCAGGCCTACCGCGAGGAGTTCGAGTCGCTCGAGTTCGAGGCGGAGCATCCCGTCGTACGGATCCATCCGGAGACGGGGGAGCCGTCATTCGTCCTCGGGCACTTCGTGCGCCACCTCGTCGGACAGACTGCCACGGACAGCGCCGCGCTGTTCGAGCTGTTCCAGCGTCACATCACGCGTCTGGAGAACACGGTCCGTTGGACCTGGGCTCTGGGTGACATCGCGATCTGGGATAACCGTGCCACGCAGCACTACGCCGTTGCCGACTATGACGAGCACCCGCGCCTGCTGACCCGGATCACGCTGTCGGGCGACATCCCGGTCGGTGTCGACGGCGCCGCCAGCGTTGCGCTGAAGGGCGACGCCTCGCGGTACTCGGACGTCGTGGCGCCGCCGGCTGCGACGCTCGAGCCGGTCGCGGCGTAGACGCTCTCTGCATCCGGGCGTGTTCCAGGGGGACCACGCCCGGAGTCGCAGCCGCCCTCTCAGGCGGCGGCCAGATCACGGGCCAGGCGCGCGGCCTCGGTGCGGTTGCGCACCCCAAGCTTGCGGTACAGCGCACCCGAATGCTTCTTGACCGTTGCCGGGCTGATGTGCATGAAGGAGGCGATCTCCAGGTTGGTCGCGCCCGTGCTGAGCAATCCCAACACCTCGTGCTCGCGCGCGCTCAACAGGCTCTCCGCGGGGGGCTCCTGGTCGGCGGCGGAGGCGACCGCCTGGCCGTGCTCGCCGACCACGGCCAGGCGCACGGCTGCGACCACCTCATCGGGGCTGAGCTCGGGCGTGAGCAACCCGGAGCTGCCGTCCGGGAGCTGCGCGAACCGCGCCGGGGACGCGCTGTCGCGCGCACTCAGCACCATCGCCATGCCGGGGTGCGCACGGCGCAGTGGCGCGAGGTAGGCGGTCAGGAACGGACCGGCGTCGGTCACGTCGATGATCGCGACGTCGGGCTTGGCACGCCGCACGAGGGTGACCGCCTCATCGCGGCCGCTGGCCAGCAGACAGCGGCCGATCCAGGACTGACCGCGCAGCAGGAGCCCGAACCCCAGGCGAGAGACCGCGTGCCGCTCCAGCACCATCGCCTGGATGGACCGGTCCGGGAGGTCAACCGCGGGCCTGCCGCCGACGTCAGCCGACAACCTGCCCCCCGACGAGCTCGCTACGCCGGTACCGATTCTCTGGCCGCTCGAGCCCGTAGTGGTCGCGCAGCGTCGTGCCCTCGTACTCGTGACGGAACAGGCCCCGACGGCGCAGCTCCGGGATCACGTGGTCGACGAACGTCTGCAGGTCGCCGGGCAGCGCCGGGGGCATGATGTTGAAGCCGTCGGCTGCGCCCTGGTGGAACCACTCCTCGATCGTGTCGGCCAGTTGCTCGGGGGTGCCGGCAAATGAGCGGTGGCCGCGACCCCAACCGAGCTTCGCGAGCAGCTGGCGCACGGTCAGCTGCTCGCCGCGCGCGAGGGTCGCGACGAGCGACGAGCGGCTCTTGAAGCCCTCGATCTGGTCCTCGTCGGGAACCTCCGGCAGCGGACCGTCCAGGTCTGCGCCGGTCAGGTCGACGTCGAAGTACTTGGAGATCTGGTGCAGACCGTAGGCGGGGATGATCTGCTCGTCGAAGGCCTGCTCGCGCTGTCGCACTTCGGCCTCGGTCGAGCCGATGATCGGGACGATCCCCGGCAGGATCACGATCTGATCGGCCGGTCTCCCCGCCGCTACCGCCCGCCGCTTCATGTCCGCGTAGAACGCCTGCCCGTCCGTAAGCGAGCGCTCCGTGGTGAACACCGCCTCGGCGTGGCGTGCCGCGAACTGACGTCCCGCCTCCGACTGACCCGCCTGCACGAGCATCGGGTAGCCCTGCGGAGCGCGGGGCGCGTTCAGCGGACCGGCGACGCGGTAGTACTTGCCCACATGGTCAATCGCGCGAATGCGCTCGCCATCCGCGAACACGCCGGCCTCCTTGTCGGCAAGCGCGGCGTCGTCCTCCCAGCTGTCCCACAGCTTCTTGGCGACCTCGAGAAACTCCTCGGCGCGCTCGTAGCGGTCTGCGTGCAGCGCGCGGTCGTCGAGCCCGAAGTTGAGTGCGGCGTTGCGGGCGGCGGTGGTCACGATGTTCCAGCCGGCGCGCCCGCCACTGATGTGGTCGATCGACGAGAACCGGCGAGCCAGGTCGTACGGCTCGCCGTAGCTCGTCGAGGCGGTCGCGATCAGGCCGATGCGCTCGGTCGCGACCGCCAGTGCCGCCAGCAGCGTGGTCGGCTCGAGGATTCCGATCGGGCGGTAGCGCGGATCGTTCTGCAGCGATGGGGAGTCGGCGAAGAACACCGAGTCGAACGTCCCCCGCTCGGCGATCCGCGCCAGGTTGATGTAGTGCGCGATGCTGACCGTGTCCAGCGGGTTCGACTCCGGCAGACGCCAGGCGGCCTCGTGGTGACCGATGTCATGGAGGAACGCATTGAGGTGAAGCAGGCGAGAAGAATCTGGCATGATGCGAGAACGATACTGGACCATGTCGATCGAGTTGCCTAAGTTTATGGGAAGGCGGCTCACTTCACGGTGCAACAGCGCGAGCGGCGAGGAAAGAAATGGGCATCAAGCTGCACTGGTATCTCCCGACCCACGGTGACGGCCGCACGCTGGTACTGGCTGGCGACAATGCTCAGACGGACCTGCAGACTCACAGCGCGCCCGCGCGGCCCGGACATCGCCCGCCGACGCTCGACTACCTCACGCAGGTGGCGCGCGCCGCCGAGCAGTCGGGCTTCGACGCGGCACTGACTCCGACCGGCACGTGGTGCGACGACGCCTGGATCACGTGCGCGGCACTGAGCCAGCAGACCGAGCGGCTGCGCTTCCTGGTCGCCTTCCGTCCCGGTGCTGTCTCGCCAACGCTCGCCGCCCAGCAGGCCGCGACATTCCAGCGCCACACCAGGGGCCGGCTGCTGCTGAACATCGTCACCGGCGGCAACGATGTCGAGCAGCGGCGCTTCGGCGACGATCTCGACAAGGAGGCGCGCTACGCCCGCACCGACGAGTTCCTCACGATCGT
>Ga0302178_10001798_pt1 | contig 17641 bp, 17 predicted proteins | sample I_Palsa_E1_3_FD_198790 | JGI IMG/M metagenome (GOLD analysis project Ga0302178, IMG submission 198790) | Peat permafrost microbial communities from Stordalen Mire near Abisko, Sweden - I_Palsa_E1_3 | ecosystem: Environmental > Terrestrial > Soil > Palsa > Peat permafrost | place: Sweden... | reverse complement strand
GCCCATGTCGGGCCAGTATGTTGGCAGCGGCGACGAGAGCCCTGACCTCGTAACCCGGCCGAGCGTTCTGATATCTAGCCTCGGCCGATGCGGGGTAGCTGGATCCCGCATAACCATCGTACCCATATCCGAGCTCGCCTACCGGATAACCGTATCCGTAACGAGACCCACCTAGCCAGTAGCCGTCTTTCCCCATCTGACTTGTAAAGGCACCCAAATCACGCAAACATTTCAGCGCAGGTTTGGTGGATGGGACGTTCATCCCATCGGGCGATGATGCGCTTACTGCGCCGGTCGCAACAGGCTCCGCGGCGAGCACTTGACCCGCAAGGCAAAGACCGACCGATGTTGCGAGGGAGCTAATCAGTGTCGAGCGTCTCATTTTATTCGTCTCCATGTTCCGGGTTGACCGGCAATCGAACCGAAGGGCCAATCCACTACCGATAGGTCGATAGTAGTTGTAGTCGGATCACATCGGTAGACTCGGAAACTACTCAGCTATCCTACGGACAGCGTCGCATGCCGAGAATCTCAGTCGACGAACGTTGTACAGATAGCTTACGGACAAATTCTGAGGAGCTTTAAGCCGGCGCGCAAGAGATATCCTGTTGCTCGAGCGCAAACAATATTCGCCCTCCGCCCCTGGTTGCCGTTTGATGCATGATGCCGATCATTTCATAGCGAAAAATCGCCGTCGTCATTGGTGCGGGCAGCAATTTCCGTTGAGCATCTTGAGGCTCCGTTTGAACGTTTAAGCCATGTAAAACCTTATGCGACAGGAGTCGGACCGTGTCGCATCCTCACCAGTACCCACCTTTACCATAATGCTTATGGAGCTTCGCTTCATAGCGTCGGCTGAGCGGAACGGACTCGTCGTATTCCGGGCTATTCTTGATTGAATCGCGGGTAAGCCGGGTAGAAACGGTAGAGCCAACCCAGTCGACGAGTTCAATCCATTGGGTCGCGAGCAGCACCTCCTTGCCACCGGGCCACCAGTTTCTCGTATCAATGCACAAGTAACGAATAACCCACGCCTCATCGTCAAAGATGAATCCCGAGACGTGACCGATGTGACCGTCGGCGGCCTCAATGTGATAGCCCCTGACTGCCTTCGAACTGCGCAAATGGACATCCGCAGGTGGATTGTCTGCTTCCATATCGCGTCGAGCGCGGGCTTCCTGCACCATGCCTGGTGTGGACACCATAGATCCGAACGCCGGATAGGCACCCACTCCCCAGAGGTATGCGCCGGCCCAATACGTCGGATAGCCGTAGTATCCGAGGTACTCGGTTTCGTGCTGACGCGACACGGGCTTATCCGTGTCGATATTCGGACTGTCCTTTACCTGTTGCTGCGTCAGGTCCACCTCAATGGTGCCTGAGGCTGGATTCGCCTGTTTGAAAGAATAGGGGGAAATTAAAACTCGTCGTTTATTAATCCAGTTTCCCGTGTCGACCACGAGATAGCGGACGCCCCACGCTTCGTCATCAAAATAGACCTCATCGACGCTACCGATGTCGCCGTCACGTGCGACCACCGTGCATCCGTAGACACTCTCTATGGTTCTTAACATTTTCGATTCTCCCAGCGAGCAAGCGCGTCTTGGAATGGTTGAGACCGCTTATCGAAGATAAACGGCGATAAATTGGCACCAGCATACCGAGCCTATGCCGCGGGTTGCAGAGTCCTCGGTTTCACAATCTTCGCGCTCTCAAGGGGCACGTCCATCGACATTCCATTCGAGACCACAACCGCTACAACCGGCACGGTAACCATGCCGAAGTTGGAGCTCGCGCAGGCTCATAGCGCTGCGGTCAAAATACGTTGCACCCTTTAGCCGTTCCGCTGGCAAATTCAGCAGGCGCGTTCGCTGATACCGCAACACCGCAAAAATTGATCCGTCAGCCACCGAGCACCGGAACAACGCGATAGCGGGGCACGGATCATCGCGCAGACGATGATCGTTTGCAACGTGATGACGCGTTCACTCCTTTGGCGCCGCAGTCCAATAGCCACTTTTGCGATAGTAATCGTGAAGCATCGTCTCGTCGCCACGGTTCAGGACAACAGAATCGTCGTACGCGGGGCTATGCCTGATGGCGTCGCACGTGAGCGTCGTCGAAATGGTCGAATTGGTCCAGTCGATATCATCGATCCACTGTGTCGCCAACAGCACCGTCTTACCACCGGGCCACCACTTTCTGGTATCGAATGTAAGGTAACGGATCGCCCACGCGTCATCGTCAAAGAGGAATCCCGAAACCTCGCCCATTCTTCCGTCGGCCGCCTCTATGCGATACCCCTCTACTGCGCGGGTGCTGCGCAAATGGACATCATGCGGCGGCGCCTCGCGCAGGCCAGAGAATTGGGCAGCGATGGATGTAAGGCTTCGAGCCGGCTCTACCAAACTGAAGCTCGGCCGACTGCTCATGCCCACTAAGTCCGGTCCGTCCCAGTACCGAGGATAGCCGTAGTAATTGACGTATTCGATTTCGTGTTGCCGACTCACCGGTTTGTCTGTATCGACCTTCGGGCTATCTCTTACCTGCTGCCTCGTAAGGTTCACGTGAATGTTGGACGCACGTTCTGTGTGTTGTACCGAATGCGGCGAAATCAACACTCTTCGCTCTGTGAGCCAGCTCCCGGTCTCAACTACTAAATAGCGTATGTTCCATTCCGTATCATCAAAGTACACCTCGTCCACGGCTCCGATGTCACCATCGCTTGCAACGACAGTGCCCCCATGAATTTCCTTTACGCTTCTCAACATTTTAGATGCCCCTGCACTAATGCGACAGTCGCGGTGACCGCTTCCAATATCGCGGGTATTCAGTTCGGCCATGGATGACGAGTTGATCGCACGTATCCATTACGACAGCGACCGCACCTCCACCCCTCCATTCTTCTCCATTCCTCGCCCCGGGTGTCCGATTCGCGACGTTTCTGCGACGTTAAACGTATGACAGCCTTCATGGGCATCCGCCGGCTCCGCCGCCCCCGCTTCCCTGCAATTCGATCCGCTTACTCCATTTCCACGGGCTCTGTTGACTTTCATCCGACCTTGGAATGTCTATCGGAGAAGCAGGCCAGTACACAAGCTTGTTTCGGCCGTTAAACAACTAATGAAATGCAATCGAGAAACGCGCACCTATGTTCTGTACTGAGACGAGTAGGAAAGCGAAATAACCATTCTCCAACACGACGAATCATCGCTAAGACTAAGAATAGTCGGAAGTTGGTACTACGAGTAGGTTCGGAAACTACTCATCCCGTGGGCAGGTCACCTGCTTCAGCCTATCGCTCGATAAACCTCAGACATCCGCTATTTATCTTTCGACGGCGAAGCATAAAGTCGCCTTCGAGGCCGCCATTCGCGGCTCCACTTGACGATGCGCTACGACGCCCCCGAAGCTGGGGGCGTGTCGATGGATCAATCCATGGACCGGCGAGTTCTGTGGCCAGTCACCTTGCGTATTGAATGGGGTAACTTTTAGTGACCCTGTGTCGCCATTCCACGGCGGTTCGTGGCAAGTTGAATTACTCCAATCCATCGCCAACCGGCCCTTCGTGTCTGCGAGCCATAGCCAATTCAAACGACTCCGCCGACAACTCGCTCCATGAGCCCGAGTCCTCCACTTCGTTCATAGGGGGACTTGGGAAACGTCTTGTCGCGGCGAAGACGTATCGCCTTTCGCCCAATATCCGTCCTTGCCATGAAACGTATGAAGCGCCGCTTCATAGGTGCGGCTTAGTGGCACCGAATCGTCGTAGTCCGGGCAGCTTCTGATGGACCCGCGCGTTAGCCCTGTGGAAATGGTAGATTCGTACCAATCTACGGAGCCAACCCACTGAGTCGCCAAAAGCACCGTCTTGCCTCCGGGCCACCAGTTTCGCGTATCGACCGTCAGGTAACGAATGACCCATGCCACGTCGTCAAAGATGAAACCTGAGACGTGCCCTATGCTTCCATCGCGCGCTTCAATGTGGTAACCCGTCACAGCGTCTGTACTGCGCAAGTGCACGTCCACTGGCGGTGCTCCATCCACCGCTAGCTCAATAGGCTCAAACGCTTCAGATTCAATACCTGGCGCGACCTGCATCGGACCGAGTACAGGGAAGCCGCCTATCCCCCACGAGTCTCGGCCGCCCCAGTACATCGGATAGCCGTAGTAACGGAGATACTTCACCTCGTGCTGACGAGACACTGGCTGCTGCGTGTTGATACTCGGGCTGTCCCTTACCTGGTCGCGAGTTAAATCCACGGACACGGCGCCCGCTCCCGGGTCGGTGTGTTTGACGGAATACGGTGATATCAGTACCTGACGTCCATTGAGCCAGTTTCCAGTATCTATTACAAGGTAACGCACGCCCCACGCCTGGTCATCGAAATAGACTTCGTCAACGCTTCCTAATAGCCCATCGCGCGCAGCGACCGCGCTACCCTTAAGACCTTGTATACTTCTCAACATTTTCGATACTCCGTCATATTTTCTGACAAGCGACGAGCTCCGTCCAGAGTTTCGGGACTCGCGGACCGCGCGACGCAAGCGTTCAAAAGTGAAGCCACGTAATGAACGTTCCAATCCCGTTGAGGCCTCCGCCGCGTTTTGAGTCTGTTAATCAATATAATCCAGGCAATGCAAGACCGTGACCGAGTGATCGCTATAGCGTCGGATCAGGAAACCAGTGATTTGACTTCGGCAAGCTCTTCGTATCGACTCCGGTAATACCTCCCCCAAAACCGATGGGTAGTGGAGCTCGGTGGGGACCCTTAGCGAATGAGTAACTACACCCGAATAAGGACAGCGCACCCAACCTGCCTTTTCCCCTTCGATGCACGCTCGTACCTCTTGTTCGGCCGCCCAGTACACCGTGCTGCAGCCACACAAAGGATAGACCCGACGAAGCGTCGCGCGATAGTTACGGAAACTACTCAGTCCTGTGTCAGCATGCAGTAAAAACAACGTAGCCGCAGCCACGAAGACAGCAAATTTTAGATCGAATGCAACGCTAAGTATTTTCCGAACTATTCCTTCTAGCAAGAGGTCGATAAGCTAAATAGCGTGGCGCTCGACGACGACTTCATCGGGATGCGCCTAACGCAGCGACGGGCGGGTTGCAACGGTGAGCGGCCCCCGGTTCACTCAGTTATGAACTGTTTTCGGACAGAAAATGGAGGTTCAAATGTCACACTATTACTGGAACGACTGGTATTTTGGCTGGGGTTGGTTTCTCTGGTTCGCCGTAGTTTTTCTTATTGTTTCGAGCTTCGGAAATTGGGGCTATACGTATCGAGCGCATAGAAATTATGGCCAGATGCCACGCAAAAACGCCCTCGATATTCTCAACGAACGGTATGCGCGCGGAGAGATAAGTCGGGAAGAGTTCGGCGTGATTAAATCGGAGATAATCAAGGCAGAAAGTGGGAAATAGAGGAAGCCGATAATGTGGGTCGAATCGCGGCGGAGGTGGGTCTTAAGATGTGCTGCGGATCAACTTGGCGCAAAGAATGCGGACGAACCGCGGAAGGGCGAATGACCCTTGTGATCACTAAAGCGAAGCGAGGTCACTTGCGATTTTTGGCGGCCATGTGTAAAGACGTATCGTGTCGTTGCGCATATTTCGGGGACCGCGATCAGTAAATTCGCAGAATGCGTGTCGACCTGAAAGATCGTGTTGCGAGGCTGAAGAGCTGTAGCTGTCTGATCACGTTGCATCGGATGAGTTGCGCTTGCCAACGGTCTTCCGCGACGGGTCGATCACCGCGGTGAGATAGACGAGGCCACATGCCATCGAGATGTAGGTCGTATCCAGCGCAAAGACCTGGTTGTTACGATCAATCTTCCGTTCAAGTATCAAGTAAGGCCAGATCTTGTGAGCAGCAATTTTTGCGACTGTACTTCGGCTTGCTGTTCGGCGCTTCGATGCCATTTTTCGCGCAACGTGCGACATGCTTGCGGCCGACCGCGACGCCGTCCCTCCTGAACATGCGCATCAACATGCTCGCTCGGGCGAACGGATACTCTAGGTGTAGCTCATCGATGCGCTGCATCAGCGCCAAATCCTGCCCTCTCACTGCAGTCCGCACGCATTAGACGCTGAGCAATCGAGCATGTCGTTTGCGCACGGGATCGCAAGAGACGTCGTGCGCACCGACGCATAGAGACAGCCTGACGGTGACCGACATTCCCCACCACGACCGTCTCGAGATCGCGACGATCTCAATAGGACTCGATCCTTTGTGACCCAATCATCTGCCAAGGCCGTTGAGCTGCGGTGATCTGGAGCCGATACCAATTTTCGAACTCGGCCGGTGACGTTCGCTACCAAGTCTTTCCAAGATGGGGTTGCAGCCAACGACCAAGCTGCCCTGCAGTCATCGCCCCACAGTGGCGCTCTATCTCGTGTCCATTGCTGAGAACGATGAGTGTAGGGACGCATTCAACTCCGAAGCGTGCGGCGAGTGATACCTCCATGTCCGTTTCCACTTTTGCGAATAACGCCCGTCCAGTGAGCTTACGCGCGCCATTGGAAAAATGGGGGGCCATCGCCTTTGAGAGGCTGCACCATCGAGCCCAGAAATCAATTACCACCGGCAATTCTGACACGCCAACATACTGATAGAAATTGGCCGCGGTTAGTGAAATCGGACCGCCGCCGGACGACCGTTTGTGGGAGACAATCCGCGCAGGCGTACTCGCGATTGATTCGGGCGCAAACCCTTGCAGCAGAGGTTCATTCCCATAAAGTCTATTCATGTTGCACTCCGCAATTCATCTTTTAGACTGCGTGTCCGTGATCGGCTACCTTCGATCACGCTCCTATTGACTAAGAATATCAACTACAACCGCGAGTGGTTTACACCAGATCAATACTCCTTTCAGTCAATTCGTTTTCCCAATTAAATCTAGCAGGAAAAGAGCCGTGTTCCCCGAGTTCAAATTGATCCGATTATATTTTTAATCCTTCGCATTCCTACTTTTAAATTGATGCCGACCTATTTAACTTTGCCCTTTAAACTAAAACAGGAGATTCGATTGCTCGTCCCTAACCAATTCCATCAACCGAATTGATGGTTCCCACTGGGGCGTACATGGCCGCTTCTGTCGTAATTTGGCTGAGTGGCGACTATCCGCCTTCGTTACACGATCAAACGCGATATTCGATGATGTTGCTGTAGACATTTCGGACCCTAGATGTGCATTTTATTTCGATCTTGCCACCGCTTTTCTATCCTAACCACGATAGCGCCAAGCGCTCGACAAAGGCAGGCTCGGAAACTACTCAGACGGATGTATTGAAACTGTCAAATCACCTACAACCGCGGCGATGACGTCGCGAGCCGCAATGGCAAAAAAACTTTCATTAGGTTATCTAGATATTGATGAGGCGTCTCGCAGGCAATCATCTGCAACTCCAAAAAGGCGCGACAGGCACCTTGGGTGTCTCGTCATAACGTGACTAACGAAGAAGGTAGTCACCTCGCGAGCCAAGTTGCTGGTGCAGACGTCAAGCTTAGCCCAGTTCATCTCTGAGTAGTTTCCGATTCTATGCGCCCGGCCGAAAGACACCTAGTATCAAATTCATCATCGTCGTGTACAGGACTCACGTCAGCGTCGGTCCAACAAAGCTTCAAGGAAGCTCCTCATATGAAACGCCTAATATACGCGAACCTCATCGCCACCGCGATCGGTCTTGCATTCGCGTCCCCTCTACTAGCCGCAGAGCTGCCGGCGACCACCGTGGTGAGTCCTCAGTCGTCGCAAGACAGCGCATCCCCAAAGATCGAGCCAGCGGAAAAGTGTTTAACCGGCCTACGCGCGTTCAACGGTCAAATGGAAAGAGACGGTTTTCCAATGGGCCAGCGAAGTTATGGAATGTATGGCAATCCCAGCACTGAATATCCCGTCACTTCGGGCGGTGCTTACCAAAATGCACGACCAGGGTACGAAGTTCGAATTCTTCTTGCGTCCGCAAGTATTTTGGCCCGACATGGGCTACAGCAACCGTGTGAGGACGCGCTCAGCGAAACACGAAATATTTACGATCCGTATGTGGCAAACCTGCATGGTCGGAGGCCTTCCGAGTTAAGAGGTTCGGGTTGGCAGCAGCATGAGATTCGCATGGCCAAACCAGTCTTGACCGGAAAAACCTCGTTCCGCTCGGATGAGTTGCTCGGGACTGACGTGCGTACTCCGGACAATCAAGCGCTTGGTCGTGTAGACGACATACTGATGAGCCCGCAAACCGGAAAAATTGAATACCTGGTACTTGCCCGAGGCGGAATCTTGGGAATGGACGAGAAGTACGTGCCCGTCCCGTGGGCGGACTTTAAAGCAAGTCCAAACGTGAACTTGCTCGTGCTAAACACGACAAAACGAGGGATGGACGCAGCGCCGCGCATAAGCAGCGAGGAAACTACCACTCCGGCGAACTTCGATCAGCAGAGCCAAAAAATAGACGCATTTTGGAAGGCCAATCTGTCTCAAAGGTAAATTTGAACTCTCAAGGAATGCGATCACGGATTCAAAATTTCGCCTCTCAATTGCGTGGAAGCAGATAGCCGACTGGTGGGGAAATAGATGGGTGTAGTGGGAGACCAATTTCGGATAAACCCAATTCTTTCTACAACTAGTAATACGTTTTTGTTCATCATTGAATGCGCGGCGTTTGGCCGCACGCGGACGGTCTTGGTCGATTTTTCGCGCCCACTGACGCTAGTCTTGAGAGTTCAGCTATCATGAATCCGATCACCTTGGTTGTATCAATCGCTTTTGTCGTCGCCGCTTTCGTAGCAGGCGAATTCGTAAGTCTGTATCTAGCACCTCCACTTTTCATCATAGCGATCCTCGTGATGCTTTCAATCAAGATCGCTAACGTTTGGGAAAAATTCGTTATCCTACGCGTAGGGAAGCTACAAAGTGTCAAAGGTGCGGGATTTTTTATGATTATCCCTATAATTGACAGTGTGGTTGCAATAATTGACGAGAGAATCCAGACAACCGCCTTCAACGCGGAGCAGGCCCTCACCAAAGATACGGTTCCGGTCAACGTTGACGCTATCATTTTCTGGCATGTCAACGACGCGCAGAAGGCTGCATTGGCAATCACTGACTACCGCCAGGCAATCGACCGAGTTGCGCAGACGTCACTTCGCGAACTGATCGGCTCTACCATGCTCGCCGAACTATTGTCGGATCGGGCCGCAGCGGACTCTCATTTAAGGGTTGAGATTGGCACTAAAACGGCGCCGTGGGGAATCTCGGTCGGATCCGTCGAAATCCGTGACGTGGCAATCCCAGTCGCGCTGCAGGATGCCATGTCGCGTCAAGCACAAGCGGAGCGAGAAAAGCAGGCACGGGTGATCTTGGGATCGGCAGAAGCAGCTATTGCTTCAAACTTCGTTGAAGCAGCCAGAGTGTACGAAACGCAGCCTGGAGCGCTTCAGCTACGGGCGATGAACATCATTTATGAAACGACGAAGGAACGCGGCGCAACCATTCTGATGCCGACTTCTATGGTCGATAGCTTGAACCCTACGCTGGCCCTCGCTGTCGCCGAACATGATCTCGCCTCACCAGCCGTAACTCCGTTGATTAAGAGCGCGGCTTGAGGCGGTTAACGGCTTAAATGAAAGCCAATGGTTTCGCACGTTGTACGCGTGCACCGTTTAACTACAGTACGCCTGTCGCAGCGACGGCGCATGAAGGCGAATTAAAGTCTTCCTTCAATTCCTGGAAAATTTGCGACGTGCTGTTAATTAGCTTTCCAGCTAGATTTGATCCGATTCGTCAGCCGGTATCTGCTAATCGGTTGAGCGCTTGAACAGCTTGCTCATAGGCGACATCGATCTGATGTATCAGCTTTTTGGAGTAACCGTATGAAACCGCTATCTTTCGCAAACAGGTCACATGGATGTGTCTGGCTTATAAAGCTGATCTTTCATCCACGGATTCGCACTATCACCCTGCATTCCGCTCGGCCCACTGGGTACTGGCCATTGACTCCGGCTTTTGTTTCGGCGCACGCGCGAGGACCACGCACGGACGTAGGAAGGTAGCCGTCGACATGTTTATGCTCGATTCGCTATCCGGCTCGCTGCCGCTACTTGTTTTTCTGTACGGAACAACGCGTCTTGGAATCTTAATACGTAATGCGAATTAGATTCGTACAGGAAGGATGCCCGTACATAGTCCTGCCTAACGCTGTCGCTTAGGGATAAGCATTTGGCACGTTGCCGGTCTGAAGGCCGCTGAGTAGTTTCCGACCCTGCCCAAACCTTGTCTCGGCGACTACATTGGATAAAGGCTGTCTGGATCGATGTTCTACGTTTACGTCGGCCCAAGACATAAGATCGCTACAAGAATGTGAAAACCATGAAACGCTCTACATTTGTTGCCTCCATGGCAGTACCTTTTTGTGTTGGTATTGCGGCCACGGCATGTGCAACTCTGTCTCCTATGGCTGTCGCCGCCGTCTCTCGCACCCCCGACGAGACGAGCAACTCCGATGCGAGGGAAGCATTGACTTGCGTCAGCGATCTCCGGGCGCTAAAAAGCCAGATGGGAAAAGACGGGTACTGGCTAGGCGGATCGGGGTATGGATACGGGTATCCGATGGGTAGTTCTGGCTACGGCTGGTACGGTGCCGTTGGCGGTGGCAATCCAGCCGCCAACGGATACGAGAATGCACGGCCAGGTTATGAGGTTCGCACCCTCCTCGCCGCTGCTAACATCCTCGCACAACACGGCCAACAAAAGGCGTGTGAAACCGTCGTTGGCACGACCCGCGGCATTTACCAGCTTTATGTAGCGGATCTACACCGCATAAGTGTGCCGATCGTTGATGTACCGTACTGGCAACAGCGGCAGATCGCGGCGGCACAACCCGTTACCGGCGAAAATAAATCGTTCCGCTCCGATGAGTTGCTAGGTACCGAAGTTCGCAACCCCAAAGGTGAAGCGCTCGGCAGCATCGAAGACCTGTTGATGAGTCCACAGACTGGCAAGATCGCCTACCTCGTGATTGGCCGTGGAGGCGTGTTCGGTATCGGCGAAAAGTATGTCCCAGTTCCATGGGACAGCTTCGAGGCGACTCCTAACGTTGACCTACTCGTCCTCGATGCAAGCGAGCAGACGATGAATGGGGCTCCGCAGGTCGCAGATGGCCGAGCGATGCGTACCAATGGCTTCGAGCAAGAGAGCCAGAAGGTAGATGAATATTGGAAAAATCATGCGTCGAGCGTTGAGGGTAACTAACCTTAGTTTTGGTTAATTATATCGACCATCTCCATGAACGGTCCTACCCTCGCATGGCGCGTCAACGCTTCACCAAAGAACTAGAAAACTAGGAGTATCGCCATGGCACTAACAATCTGGGGCACCTTGGGTGGCGTGACGGCATTGTTCTTCGCAGCACTTTATTTGCGTAGTCGAAAACTGCTTGAACTCGGAAGAGTACTGCCGAACCGCGCCGCCGTACGGTATGGCATAAACGATTCAAGAAAATAAGGACCTTTCGCGCTTCCGAAGCGACTGACGCGGGATGTTCGTTTAGGAGTTGATTGGCTTCTTTCGCTATGGCTCAGTGTGGCATGCTAGTCGGATGGTGAACGAAGAGAAAGCGCACCATTTGCGCAAGAATCGAACCGCATCGTTCCTATATGCCAACAAGCGCTTAGCGATAGGCTACCGTGCTATCTCAAGTCTGGTTGCCGACTGTTCAAGATCGTTGTTATGTGTTTTTCAAAGGCTATAGTGGCCCGTTTTCGAGGTGGAACATGGAAGTCTTCGTACGAGTGGGATCGCGTGACTTATCCGCGGTATTGGAGCGAGACGGGGTTGTCATACTAAAGGAAGGGCATAGAGAACTGACGCGCCTCACCTTGAACGATGCTTTACCGGTACTCGCAGAAGGGAACGACGACGCCGGCATTCTTGATTCGACAGTCGCTGGTATGTTGCGCGCGCTTGCAAGCGCCTATGCCCGGGTCACTTGACAACCTGCGTAGAACCATGGAGGCCGGCTCCGGTGCCTCCACTACTGTAAATAAGGCTGCAGGAGTGTCACGACCACCTGAGCCATCTCATCGAGCGGCCGTGCGCCCGGCACGAGGTCCATCTCTCACTGTGGTTTCGAAAGGTCGCACGGATGATGGAGGGATAACGCTAGGCTGGAGAGCCGGCGCAGTTCAATCGCCACCCGGTTGCCTGGCAAGAGCGGATGCGCCAACAACTTCACGTTTCAGCAAGTCGCCCCACACGGTCGTGTCGCGGCTGGCGACTGCAGCCGGATTCCCGTTGAGCACTTCAAACTGCGTCTTCTCGCCGACGCGCGAGAACCGGATATCGAAGGTCTGCGTGCCAACGTGTAAGTCCCTGAGCGTCAGATCGCTCAGCCAGGGTGGCAGGTCTGGATCGACGTAGAGCATCTCGTGGGGTGCGTCCGGTTGCAGGCCGAGGAGTGCCTGTAACAGCGAGAACACCGCTCCTGCCGCCCACGCTTGCGGTACGTTCGCACCTGGATATTGAACGGGGAAATTCGCGTCGTCCCGGTGCAGTCCCGCATAGAGTTCGGGCAACTGATTCAGCCTGAAAAAGCTTCCCGCTTCGCACACGTCGAACGCGACACGGGCAGCTTCTGCGGAATAGCCATAGCGCTTGAATCCTTGCGCGATCAGGCCATTGTCATGTGGCCACACCGCCCCTTTCTGGTAAGAAAAAGGGTTATAGGCTGCGTGACTGGCCGATAGAGTGCGGATGCCCCAACCGCTCCACATGTCCGATTGCATGAGCCGCGCGACTACACGCCCGGCGCGTTCGGGCGGCACGATGCCCGACCACAGACAATGACCCGGATTGGATGCGACGCTCAATACCTGCTTCTTCTCGCCATCGAGCGCAAAAGCATAGAAGCCGCTCTCCTCGTCCCAGAATGCCTCGTTGAACCGTGTGAAAAGCGCAGCAGCTTTCGTCCGCAGGGTTCCTGCGTGGGCAGGATCATCAAGCACATCATAGATCTGCGCCATCCTCAGCCACGCATCATACACATAGCCCTGCAACTCGCAGAGTGCCTTCGGGCCCTTGACCAGGGTCCCGTCGGGATACACCAGGGCGTCGCCGGAGTCCTTCCAGCTCTGATTCTCGAGACCGGCAGCCGAACGGGTAGCGTATTCCTGAAATCCGTCACCGTCCCGATCGCCATACCTGTCGATCCACTCCAGACAACGCTCGGCGGTCGGCAGATGACGCCTGAGCAGTTCGAGATCGCCGGTACAACACCAGGTATTGTGCAACGCGATTAGATAGAGAGGCGTTGCGTCTGCGGTGCCGTAGTACGGCGTGTGGGGAATCAGCTTGAGGTTTGCCAGCTCCCCCAGACGGAGTTCATGCAAAATCTTGCCGGGCTCGGCGTCGCGATAGTCGTCGCGCTCGGTCGCCTGGGCCGCACCCAGCGCATCCAGCGTTCCGCGCGCAAAGTCAGAGTAGACGGGCCACGTCTGCAGCGAGACGATTAGGCTGTCACGTCCGAACAGGGCCACGAACCATGGCAGTCCGGCGGCCGTTACAAGCTGCGTCTGGTCGGGGTCAGTCCCAAGGATAGGCAGGCGCAACGCGAACATGTCGTCGACCGCCTGCCGAAACAGGTTTCTGAAGCCATCGTTGCTACTCTCGACCTTGAGTACGGCATCGCGCCAGGCAGCGAGGCGCTTACTGTTTTCCGACCGGTCGCCAACCGCGTCCATGCAACTTTCCGGCGCCGGATAGCACTCTTTGCCGTCCAGCAAATCGTACATGAGGCATGTGTGCCAGGTGCCAGCAGGAGCCAGTTCGACATCGAACGTGATACGTCCATTGGCGTACCCTGCCGGCGCGTCGCCGTTACGGGCCGTCACCGTCAGCTCACGGGAAAAGGTGCCATTCTGGTACGCGGTCGAGAGACGCTGGCTGCCCCGGTTCCATTCTGTCGCAATGTTTCCGCGTCGAACGAACCGCCCGGACTTAACCTCGAAAATGTCGGCGAAATCGCAGCGCACCGCGATTTCGAAGTTGAAGCGCACCTTTGATGCGCCGTAGTTCGTGAGATCGACGTCTTCATGCACGCCCCCGCCGATATGACGACTGAGCATCAGCCCAATCGTATGCGAGTTGATCGGGCCGGCCTCCGTGACGAGTGCGCGGTTGGCCAGAAAAATCCGCTCTGCATAGGAGGTGGTCGCGCCACCGTTGAGCAGATCCCACGGCTCGCCGTTGGCGTAGACCGACCAACTGCTGATCATCCGGGTGTCGTAGAAATACAGACCTTTATCGCTCGGCCATTGGATTTGCCCGTCCGTTTCGCAGAGCAGGACTGAGTGCCCCTGGTGAATCGCGAGTTGTGCTGGACCCACCCTGATTTCGACCGACATGTTTATCCTTGCGTACTGCTACTAGACTCGGCTCGCGTGGGTATGCCGTCGCAGTGAAGGTGCGCCATACCCCGGTCCGCCATCGACCACGCCACACAGGAACAAGGTGTACACAGGCGGCATGGGTGTCTGCACGCTGCCATATCGGGCCACGACCAGACCTGAACGCACCAGGCCGTCTTCATCTGGGCAGCGACAATGATTAGGTCCGGTCGTGTTGCCTCACAGGAGAATGTTACCCGACGCATCACGACGGGCAAAGGCCTCGCGCCCTAGTGATGATCGTCTTTGTCCACGACATTGAATCGCCCCGACCTCGCCAACTGCTTGACCTTGCCCATAAAGGACATCTTTGGGGTCTTCTTGCATTCGTCAACCACCAATGCAACCGGGTGCTCGTTGTCGACAACGAGCTCATCGGATTCTTTGACGCCAAGCCGGTCGACACCAGCAGCCCAATACACCAACGCGGGTTTGTAGTTGTCGTCCAGCGCAACGAAATCTTCACATTTCATCTTTCCCGGCTGCACCTTCATGGGAGACTGCGCAAACGCGATCTGTGACAGGCCTAAACCTGCCATGACTACCCCAAGCAATACTTTTCTCATGACATCTCCCTGACGATCTAACGATAAAAAGTCCGTAAGACGATACACCCTAGCCGGCCGTCAGCGACCGCTGACTCAGTAACATGATGCGCGCTGTCGGCATTAATGTCTGTACGGTGTCGTACCGGATCCGAAACCCATGCCGCCGCAACACTCATTCAGATCGAGGACGATCGGGGTCGAGCTCAACTTATCAGCCTCTCGACGATACGGTGAAGCGGCTCTCTCACCACATCATCTCAACATGACTCGACTAACGATCGCTGCTATCGGCCGCTCCGCCCAACGCTGGAAGCTCGGGTTCAATTGCAGGGGCTTGAGTGTCATTCGCATCGCTAACTTGATGGGGTACTGTACCCTCACTAATCCAAAAGCCTGTTTTCGGATTGCGTCGAACGAAGGAGGCGCCTTTCGCTCGCCGAAGCGCGAGTCGGCAGCGCAACGCAAGGCGATTTCAGTATCGCTTTGGCGCAGTTCGGCCAAGCGGCGCCAAAGGGCCGCTACGACCAGTGACCTACTCACGGGCTCTTGCGACTGATACTTGAGAAAGTATCTGTAAAAATGCCCGTAGTGCTGCAACTCATCGTTCCGGATGCGCCATGCGAGACCCCGAAGAACCGGTTCATCACACACTGAATTTAGCGCTTGGTAGTAAGTCGTTGTCCCCATTTCGACGACGCAACGCGCGGCCAATTCCTGGCACCGTGTCGGCTCGAGATTTTCGGCGGTACAAAGCTTCGAATACCGCTTCAGAAAATCGGCGTACGCACTATTCCAATCGAATTCCGGCCACACATGCTGAACATAGGCTTTCAGCGCCTGTCCATGCTGCAGCTCTTCCGGTTCCCAGTGATCTTGCAGCCAGTCGCAGACTTCCGCATCCTTACCAAAATAGCGCACCAGATTGCGCGTATAGAGATCCGATCCGCTTTCGATGAGTGAAGCACTGCACACCAGAACGAAGATATCGTCGCGCTCTCGGGTACGTGCGATATCGATGCCGGCGAAATTCAAATCCTGGAGACACCAGTGTGACCCCACTGCGCGACGATCATGATCCAAGGTGTTCTCCCATTTCCGACGACTCCTGGCCATGAGCCAAATACCGACGAAGCAAGCGGCCGGCCCGATTCCGTCTGTTGATGGTCTGGCTATCACGCTGTGCACCGGACGTTATGAACGATTGAGTTCGCACATGTAAGTTCGATTGAACGGATACCCGCTTTGGGTAGCACGAAGTCGGCTTGAGGCCTGCTCAGGGGGTTCGACGACGCCGTCCGGGCGCGATGCAAGAACCTGAAACAGAGACGTCCAGCCGTGCTCGAATCCCATCGCGGAACCGGCGAGGTACAAGCGGTAAGCGCGTATGATCCGCTCCGCATTAGCGCCAAGCGCTCGCCGGGCTTCAGCAAGATGCAGCTCCAATGCGTCGGCCCAGCGCCAGAGCGTTTCGGCATAGTGCGGACGCAAACACTGGGCGTCCAGCGGTTCGAGGTTCCCCGACGTCATGGCGTCCAGCACGACGCCGACATGCACGAGCTGGCCTCCGGGAAAAATGTATTTCTCAATGAAATCGCCCATTCCGCCGTCAAGCTGGAAGCGGCCGTGCCACCGGCGGTGATGCAGTGGTTCATTACAAGGCCATCGGGCTTGAGCACTCGGTGTATCTTCCGAAAATAGCCACTCAGGTTACGTCGGCCAACATGTTCGCACATACCCACCGACGCTACTCTTTCAAATGGCCTTGATTCGTCGATGTCGCGATAGTCCTGTAAAAGTATCCGCACCCGGCCTTGCAGACCCTTTTGTTCGATGAGCGTGTTGACATACTCGTATTGATTACTCGATAGGGTTACGCCGGTAGCATCGACTCCATAATGTTCCGCTGCCCAGAGCAAGAGCGCGCCCCAGCCGGCATCGATGTCGAGGAAACGCTCTCCGTAGTGCAGCCGGAGCTTTTTGCAGATCTGGTCGAGCTTCGCCTCCTGTGCCGCGGCGAGGGTCATGGTGAGGTTGGCGAAGTAAGCGCAGGAGTAAACGCGTCTCGGGTCAAGCCACAGTGCGTAGAAGTCGTCGGAAACGTCGTAGTGCTGCTGGATCTGCACGTGATCCTTCACGCGACTGTGATGGGTGCGCTCCCAGATATTGCGTCGGGTGCGCTGCACGAAGCGAGGCCCCCAGCTTCCCGCCTCCAGCGTAGGATCGTTGCCGAATAATGCCGGTGCGGTCACCATAAGGTCGCGCATATTCCCCTCTATCTCGAGGCGCCCTTCCACGTAATCTTCCGCTAACCGGCCGATCGCACCCTGCGCCAGATGCATCAGCGCTCGCATATCGCGCACGATAAATGCAAGCCGAGGTTGTGCTGCACCGAAGCGTTGCCCACCAGGAAGCAGGACCGAGCAAGGCAACGGCAAATCAGCAAGGCGTTGCTCTGCGGGCCGAATCGGGCGGTTAGAAAGAGACATGAATTCCACCTCGGTAATGCGGATAACGAGATAAAGTCAAATGTGGTGTTTGGGAAGTTCGGTCTGATTAGGCGGCAAGCGGTTGCTGAGCCGGTGTGCTGTCGGTCACCGGTAGTCCGTCTTTGAAAGGAACGCCTTCGAGCAGTGAGGCGACTTT